>Ga0265296_1002565_pt1 | contig 18070 bp, 22 predicted proteins | sample MunlanPumphouse1_FD_189073 | JGI IMG/M metagenome (GOLD analysis project Ga0265296, IMG submission 189073) | Groundwater microbial communities from a municipal landfill in Southern Ontario, Canada - Pumphouse #1 | ecosystem: Environmental > Aquatic > Deep subsurface > Groundwater | place...
CCGGCGATGGTCGAAGTCGGGTAGAGCATCTCCCGCATCCCCGGGCCGCCTTTTGGCCCTTCGTATCTGATGACTACCACGTCACCATGTTTAACCTTGCCGGCGAGGATCGCTTTTTGGGCGGCATCTTCGGAGTCAAAGACCTTGGCCGGGCCGCTATGTTTCATCATTTTGGCAGAGACAGCGGTCTGTTTGACGACCCCGCCTTGTGGCGCGAGATTCCCCGTCAGGATGGCCAAGCTCCCCTGTTTGTGGTAGGGGTTCGAGAGGGGGCGGATTATTTCGCGGTCAAAGACCTCGCCGGCGGCGGCGATCTGCTTGATCGTCAAACCGGAAACGGTCGGATTGTTGACGATCAACTTGCCGAGCGTGTGGAGCGCTCCCGGCACCCCGCCGGCGTTCTCCAGATCTTCCATAAAGTGGTTGCCGCCGGGCCGGATGCTGGCAATATGCGGCGTCGCCCGGCTGATCTGGTCGAACAGGTCGAGCGGCAGAGCGATCCCCGCTTCATGGGCGATAGCGGTCAAATGGAGGACCGCGTTGGTCGAGCCGCCGAGCGCCATGTCGAGCCGGATGGCATTCATAAAAGCTTTCAGGTTCATGATCTTTCTTGGCGTGATGTTTTTCTTGACCAGCCAGACGACCTTCTTGCCGCTTTCGTAAGCGATCATCTTTTTCTTGGAGGAGACGGCGAGCGAAGTGCCGCAGTAGGGGAGTGACATGCCCATCGCTTCGGTCGCGCAGGCCATGGTGTTGGCGGTGAACATGCCGGAGCAGGAGCCGGCCCCCGGGCAGGCGTTCAGCACGAGATTATCGAGTTCTTTTTTACTGATCTTCCCCTGTTTGTAAGCCGCTTCCGCCTCAAACGTGTCGTGGACCAGGTCGAGCCGGGTCATTTTATAACAACCGGCCAGCATCGGCCCGGCGGTGACGATGATCGTCGGAACGTTCAAGCGGGCCGCGGCCATCAGCATTCCGGGAGTGATCTTGTCGCAAGCGGTCAGGAGGACCAGCCCGTCGAGCTGGTGCGCTTCGGTGACCGACTCGATCGTGTCAGCGATCAACTCGCGCGAAGGGAGGGAATAGTACATTCCTTTGTGTCCCATGGCGATGCCGTCGCAGATCGCCGGCAGGCCAAAAGTGAAGGAGACTCCGCCGCCGGCGTGGATCCCTTTCTCGATCACCCGCTCGAGAGAGCGCATATCGACATGGCCGGGGACGAGGTCGGTAAAACTTGAAGCGAGGCCAATGAACGGCTTGCCCATCTCTTCACTAGAAACCCCAGTCGCATGGAGCAAGGCCCGGATCGGGGCTTTCTTCTTTAACGCATCACTCCTCATCTGACTTTTCCTCCTTTGACAGTTGGTCGGCGATCCACTTGAGCGCGCCGCCCGCCTCATGGACCCCCGCTCTGATCTCGGGCTTAGGGGCCCTCTCGCCCAGGGCGGCTAAATAAGCCATCTTGCCGGCCCGGCTCTTGATGTTGGCATATTTAGCCTGCTTGAGCAGGTCATCGCTCATAAAAGGGGCGATGCCGAAAGCGCCGAGACCGTGTATTTCTTTCATATGTTTATCCTTGTGGCGGCAGGATTGTGACCAGATCCTCGACCTGCGAATGAGCGAAAAAGTACTGGACCAGCTTTTTAAAACGGGCCAGATCGTGTTCGCCGCCGCTCTTTTTGTCTACGACGATCTTCCTCTCCGGCCAGTCACATTCGTAGACCTGGAAAGCTGACCCTGGTTTTTCCTGGTAGACCAGGATCCAATGGCTGTCGTCTATGCCGAGGGCCATTTTACTCCCGTCGGGGAGGGTCAGCTCTTCGCTCCGGAAAGCGATCGTGCCGACAAAGGTTTTGTCCGGCAAGTCGACCTTCTCGATATAATTAGCCAGCCGCGTCATACAATATTTATTATAGCACGAGATATTGGTAAAAGCTTTTGGTTTGCCTGTGCCCTTTCCCCGTGTTATAATTCCCCCACAATGTTGCGTTTTTTGACCGCGGGAGAATCGCACGGCAAAGCCTTAGTGGCCATCCTGGAAGGGTGTCCGGCCCATCTGGCGCTTAGCGCGGCCGACCTCGATCCCGATCTGGCCCGGCGCCAGCAAGGTTATGGCCGGGGTGCCAGGATGAAGCTCGAGACCGACCGGGCGGAGATACTTTCCGGTGTCCGTCAGGGGAAAACCATCGGGAGTCCCATTGCCATCCTTATACCTAATAAAAGCACTGAACTGTTCGAACAAGCGATCACCCAGCTTCGCCCCGGCCATGCCGATCTCCCCGGCGCCTTAAAATACGAACAGAAAGATATCCGCAATATACTCGAGCGCGCTTCCGCCCGGGAAACAGCTGTTCGGGTGGCGGTGGGGGCGATCGCCAGGAAACTCCTGGCCGAGGTGCGGATCAAGGTTACCAGCCGGGTCATGGCGATCGGCGGCGCGACAAAACAAGCCGAATGGGAAAAAATGATCGACCAGGCCAAAGCGGTCGGCGACTCGCTTGGCGGCCTTTTTGAGGTGACGGTGAGCGGGGTGCCGGCCGGTTTGGGGAGTTATGTCCACTGGGACAGGCGGCTGGACGGCAACCTGGCCCGGGCCGTCATGGCGATCCCGGCGGTCAAGGGGGTCGAGATCGGGACTGGTTTTGCCCTGGCTGGTCTCCCCGGGTCCCGGGCCCATGATGAGATCTTCTATGATAAGGGTAGGGGGTTTTATCATAAGACCAATCAGGCCGGCGGCTTGGAGGGTGGCATGTCGAACGGTGAACCGATCGTCATCCGGGCGGCGATGAAACCGATCGCTACCTTGGGCAAACCGCTCCAATCGGTCGACCTGGCTTCCAAAAAACCTTCCCCGGCCCATATCGAGCGGGCTGACGTCTGCGCGGTCGAGGCGGCCGCGGTCATCGGCGAGGCGGTGGTCGCCCTGGAGATCGCTAGCGCCCTGCTGGAGAAATTCGGCTCGGATACGGTCGCTGAATTAAGCGAGAAAATTACCTCTTACCAAAAACGCCTCGCTGTGATATAATATTCCCTGGTTATGGCAGCCAAGATCAAATTACAAAGAGTCGGCACGAAGAACCGCCCGTTCTATCGGGTTGTGGTCCAGGATGAATCGGCCACGCCGAGCAGCCGGGTGATCGAGATCCTGGGGCAATATCAGCCGTTGAGCGAGCCGACCGTATTCAAGGTGGATAAGGAGCAAGCCCTCGCCTGGATCAAGAAAGGGGCCATGCCGACCGATAAAGTCCGCATCCTCTTCGGTAAAGCCGGGATCCTGCCGCCGATGGACCTGGCGGCGCTCCCCAAACGAAAAAAGAAGGGTGAACCGGCCCCGGTCGAGAACACTCCCCCGGCGGCCGTGCCGGCGAGTTAAGGAGAAGCTGCCATGAGAGAGCTGGTCGAATACATCGTCAAAACACTGGTCGATAAACCCGAAGCCGTGAGCGTCAATGAGGCCCAGGGCGAACTGGCCACTATCATCGAGATCAAGACCGCGCCGGAAGATGCTGGTAAAGTGATCGGCCGGGAAGGCCGGATCATCAATTCCATCCGCAACATCATCAAAGCCGCCGCCGCCAAACAACAAAAGAAAATATCGGTCGAGATATTGACCGAAGATAGATAACCCTAGGAGGTAATAAAATGGCAGAAAAATCACTCGAATTAAAAAGAATAGTTATGGTGAAAGCGATCGTGACCGAGGCGTTCAAGGAAAACTTGAGCAAGGAGTTGGAGCGAGCGATCGCCAACCTCGATGGCCAGCTGAACCAGATGGAGATGCAGGGTAAGACTTATCTGGAAGACCTCAAAAAGAAAGGGTTGATGCAGAAGGCGGCCGCTTTCAAGCACCAGTTCGACGAAGAGAAAAACCGCCAGGCGGCTTCCCGCTCCGACTTAATGATGAAGACGGAAGAGTCTAAACGCCTCCAAATCGGCTCCGAGTTCGTCCAGGGCCCGCTGGAGGGCCCGGTCAATGTGGCCGTCGGCGACAACCTTTATAAAAAGGTGGGCGGCGCCGAGATCGTGGTCAAAGACGGGATCATCCAAGAGATCCGCGGCCTCTAACCGCGTTCTTTGAAGTTGGACGTTTGAAGTTGTGCTAATCGATATCCTCACCCTCTTCCCGGAGATGCTCCGGGGGGCGCTTGATGCCAGCCTGCTGAAAAAAGCCCGGGATAAAGGGCTCTTGACCGTTAACCTGGTCGACCTGCGCGATTTTACTTCAGACAAACACAAGACCGCCGATGATTCGCCCTATGGGGGCGGGCCGGGGATGGTCATGAAAGTTGAGCCGATCGCGAAAGCAGTGGCCAGGGTCCAGGGACCAGGGACCAGGGTCATCTTGCTTTGCCCAACTGGCCAGACCCTAACCCAGGCTAAGATCAAAGAGCTGGCCAAAGCGGAACACCTGGTCCTCCTCTGCGGGCATTATGAAGGGGTTGACGAGCGGGTCCGGGGGTTGGTGGACGAAGAGCTTTCGATCGGTGATTATGTCTTGACCGGCGGGGAACTGCCCGCCCTGGTTTTGACCGACGCGGTCGCCCGCTATCTCCCCGGGGTGGTCAAAGAAGAAGAATCGGTCCAGCGTGATTCATTCCACGATGGTTTGCTCGACTATCCGAGCTATACCAAACCCGAAGAGTTCGAGGGGAAAAAAGTCCCCGAAGTCCTGCTCTCCGGCCATCATGCGGAGATCGAAAAGTGGCGCCGTAAGGAATCGTTGAAACGGACGTTGGAACGCCGGCCGGACCTGCTGGCCAGGGGAGAGTTGAGCGATCAAGACCGGCTCATGCTGGCCGAGATCGTCCAGAGAAACTAACATGGCGGCCGTCTATCTGGCCTTATTACATCACCCGGTCTATAACAAAAATGGCGACATAGTCACGACCTGTGTGACCGGCTTTGACCTGCACGACATCGCCCGTTCGTCGGTAACTTTTGGGGTAAAAAAGTATTATGTGGTCAATCCTATGCCGGCCCAAAGGGCGTTCGCCCAGCGGATCTTTGAATTTTGGATGGACGAAACGAGCCTGGAATTTAACTGGACCCGGGTGGAGGCGTTCCGGCTGATCTCGATCAAAGCTGACCTGGAAGAAGTGATCGAGGAGATCGCGGCCGCCGAAGGGCGGCGGCCGAAGATCATCGCCACCTCGGCCAAACCAAGAGGGAGTATTGAGTTCGGAGGACTGAGTTCGGAGATCAAAACATCAAATAATCCATACCTTTTGCTTTTTGGCACTGGCTGGGGCTTGGCGGAAGAAGTATTTACCAAAGTTGACCACGTATTGCCCCCCATTTGTGGTCCGGGCGAGTATAACCATTTGTCAGTCCGCTCGGCTTGTGCTATAATACTCGATAGGTTATTGGGCAGTTAGACCTGTCGATTTACCACCAGTTTTATTTAAGGAGCTTTTGTTATGGGCGTTATTGAAGATATCGAACAGTCACAGATGAAACGCAAGTTACCGGCTTTTAAGCCTGGAGACACAGTTAAGGTCTTCTCCAAGATCATTGAGGGGAGCAAAGAGCGGGTCCAGGGCTTTGAGGGGATCGTCATCAAACGAGGCGGGGCCGGTGTCCGCGTCAATTTTACCGTCCGCAAGCTGGTCCAGGGGGTAGGGGTAGAGAGAACTTTCCCACTCTATTCGCCGAAAATTGAACGTGTCGAAATTTTGAAAAGCGGCAAGGTTCGCCGCGCCAAGCTTTATTATATGAGGAAGAGGATCGGCAGCCGCGCTACTCGCATTGAAGAAGCCGGACAACAGGCTCCAACTGATGTTGCGGTTTAAGCACTGGTTATTAGACTGGACTGAGACGATCGTTGTCGCCCTAGCCCTCGCTTTGGTCATCCGGGCGTTTTTTCTCCAAGTTTTCTGGATTCCCTCCGGTTCAATGGAGCCGACCCTCGACATCAATGACCGGATCGTGGTCAACAAGGTCATTTATCATTTCCGCGCCCCCCAGCGCCTGGAGACCGTTGTTTTCCGCGGCGTGTCCGATACCAGCCTGCAGAAAAAGGACCTGATCAAGCGGCTGATCGGTTTGCCGGGGGAGACGCTGGTGATCAAGGATGGCGTGATCAATATCAACGGCCAACCGTTGGTCGAAACGCACACCATGAACCAGGATTACGCTAATTTCGGTCCGGTCACCATCCCGTCCGACTCGTATTTCGTCATGGGTGACAACCGCCCCGCCTCGGCTGACAGCCGTTACTGGGGTTTCCTCCCGAAAAAGAACCTGATCGGCCCCGCTTTTCTCCGCATTTGGCCGCTGTCCAAGTCTGGCCTCATCTAGTATAATAAGGGCCGATGCCCTCGTTAGTTTTCGAAAAAAGGCTCCAGCGCCAGGGGTTTAAATTGATCGCCGGCGTGGACGAAGCCGGCCGCGGGCCACTGGCCGGACCGATCGTCGCGGCCGCAGTCATTCTGCCGCTTAGTTGCCGCCTCCCCGGCCTGGATGATTCTAAAAAACTGACCCCTCTACAGCGCGAAAGATTATTCGTGGAGATCAAACGCCAAGCGATCGCGATCGGTCTGGCCGCAGTCGGCCATCGCCAGATCGATAAAATTAATATCGGCCGCGCCAACCTGTTGGTGATGGAGCTGGCAGTCCTTAAGCTCAAGATCAAGCCGGAGTATCTGTTGCTCGATGGCGGCCGCTACCGGGTCGCGCTCTCCCTGCCGCAGATGGGGATCAACGGGGGGGACGGCCGGAGCACCTCGATCGCCGCCGCTTCGGTCATGGCTAAAGTGACGCGCGACCGGCTGATGGCAGAATATCATTTACGTTATCCGGAATATGGTTTTGACCGGCACAAGGGTTACGGCACCCGGAGGCATTTGCTCGCCCTGGCGCGCTGCGGCCCCTGTCCGATCCACCGGCGCTCATTTTACCCGCTCTCCGCTCTCCCTTGACTGGCTTGACATTCAACTCGACGCGTTGCTATAATCGCCATAAATAATTATCCGGGGGAGGTGAACGACGTGAACAAACAAGAACTCTGCAACCAGGTCGCCAAGCAGACCAAGATGTCGAAGACCAAGATCATGGCGATCCTTGATTCCACTTTCAATTCGATCGAATCGTCCCTGAAAAAGGGGCAGGAGGTCCGCCTGGTCGGTTTCGGCTCCTGGCGGAAACTGAAACGGAAAGCCCGCCCGGGGCGCAATCCCCAGACCGGTAAGGAGCTGACCATCCCGGCCCGCAATGTCATCAAGTTCTCGACCGGCCAGCGCCTTTTTGACCAGATCAATTAGTCCCCGCAGCCTCCTGTTTTCCTGAAAGTCCGGCGGAAGACAGGGGGCTGTTTTTTTTCGCCACCGGCGATTTTTCGTCGGACTATACCACTCGAATGCTCGAATATGTGGGTACGAATATCCTAATAGATCAATAAATATTAGAGCATTAGGGCCTAAATTAGAGAATTCGGGCTGTAGCTGGTAATAAGTTTGCTTAATCCCTACCGTCATGGGGATGGAAAGTTATCGGCAGGGGTTAGCGGGAGAAGAGATAGCGGAACGCTATTTAAGCCAGCAAGGTTATGAGATCGTTGAAAGGAACTTCCGTTCCCAGCAAGGTGAGATCGACCTCATTGCCCGCGAAGGTGACGACCTCGTTTTTGTTGAAGTCAAAAACTATTCCGCCCGCAGTTATGGGGCCCCGCTTAGCGCGGTCAACCGGAACAAGCGCCGCAGCATCATCCACGCCGCTCGCACCTTCATATATAGAAAGCGCATTGTCGGCACGAATTGCCGCTTTGACGTGATCACGATCTACCGCCAGCCGGACGGCTCTAGGGCGATCGAGTTGTACAAAAATGCCTTTGCCATTAATTAAATGGTCGGGTTGTGGGGAGGGAATGGGTGTTAGTTAAAATTGATTCCGCGGCGCTCCTTGGGTTAGAAGCTTATTTAATTGAAGTCGAGGTCGACGCGCAAAAAGGTTTGCCGGGACAATCGATCGTCGGCTTGCCGGACGCCTCGGTCCGTGAATCACGCGACCGGGTCCGGGCGGCGATCGAGAACTCCGGTTTTGAATTCCCCGGCGGTTACTTTACGATCAACCTCGCTCCGGCCGATACCAAAAAAGAGGGGCCGCTCTACGACCTGCCGATCGCCCTCGGCATGCTGGCTGTTTCCGAACAGGTCAAGACGACGCAACTGAACGGAACGGTCGTCCTCGGCGAATTATCGCTTGATGGCTCGGTCCGTGGGATCAACGGCCTCCTGCCGATCTGCCTGTCGTTAAAGCAAGAGGGGAAGAAACAGGTCATGGTCGCCCGGGAGAACGCGGACGAAGCGGCGCTGGTCGAAGGCTTGGCCGTCTTGCCGGTCGCGAACTTACGGGAAGCAGTCGACCATATTAGTGGTCTGAAGACGATCGTTCCGCACCAGGTGGATATTGCCGCCCTCTTTCCGCCGGAGCCGGAATATGACCTCGATTTTGCCGATGTCAAAGGCCAGGGGCACGTGAAGCGGGCGTTGGAAGTGGCGGCGGCCGGTGGACACAACGTGCTCCTGGTCGGCTCCCCCGGTTCCGGTAAAACGATGCTGGCGCGCCGCCTGCCGACCATCCTGCCGCCACTCTCGATCTCCGAAGCCCTCGAGGTGACCAAGCTCTATTCCGTGACCGGCCTGCTTGACGGCAAGCACGCTTTGATAACTACCCGGCCCTTTCGTTCTCCCCACCACACCACCTCCGATATTGGGGTGATCGGGGGCGGGCGGATCCCCCGGCCGGGTGAGGTCTCGCTGGCTCATTTAGGCGTCCTTTTCCTGGATGAATTCCCGGAGTTTGAGCGCGAGGTGCTGGAGGTTTTGCGCCAACCGCTCGAGGATGGCCAGGTGACCATCTCCCGGGCCCATTCGACCATAACTTACCCTGCCCAGTTCATGCTGGTGGCGGCGATGAACCCTTGTCCCTGCGGCAATTATCTCGACCCGGTGAAAAAGTGCGTCTGTCCGCCGTACCGGGTCAAAAATTATTGGGGGAAACTCTCCGGGCCTCTTCTGGACAGGATCGATCTGCACATTGAAGTTCCCCGCTTGAAGCAAGAGGAACTGGCGGCCCAGCCGGAAGGGGAGAGTTCTAAGCTGGTCCGGGAGCGGGTCAGTCAGGCAAGGCTGACCCAGCAAGCGCGCTTCAAAGGGACGGAAGTTCATTGCAATGCCCGGATGACCCCGAAGCAGATGAAAGCGTTTTGCCAACTCGATCCCGAAGCCGAAAATCTCCTTAAATCAGCTATTCTCCATCTTCGCTTGAGCGGCCGGGCTTACGACCGGATACTTAAAGTTTCCCGCACGATCGCCGACCTGGAAGGGACGGACACTATCCAGGCGCGGCATATTGCCGAGGCGACACAATACAGGACATTGGACCGTTGGGGAGGTGAGGGGAATGTATAGAGTGGTGTATCATCTGCCGTTTAACTGTGTGCGCGAGATCTTTATGAAGTCGGACGAGCTGCAAGCTTGGTTGCGCTGGAATTGGTTGAAGGAGCGGATCATCAGTTACGAAAAGGTTAACTGACGGAAGACGGATTAAGAAAGAAGGAGGTGAGAGAGATGGAAACAGAAACGAAGACGGAGTCGATCGGAAGCAAAGAGTTGTTCAAACGGATGGTAAAAGCCGGGCGCCGGACCTATTTTGTGTCGGTCCGGGCGGCCAAGAACGATACCCGCTATATAATGCTGACCGAGAGCCGGCTGGTCGCGGATAACAAGTTTGAGAAGTCCAGCATCATGGTTTTTCAGAACAAACTGGGCGAACTGCTTAATGTCCTGCAGGAAGCCGCGCTGGTAGTGGCGTAATGGCTGCGCCGGGGGCTCCCTGGGTCAAATCAGGGAGTCCCCCGGTGTTTACAATGAAAGGTGGTGAACGAGATGACGGATAGAGAAAAAGATAAAAGCATCAGAAGATTGAAACGGATGGTGTCGGACAAGCGTTCCTGCTGGGGGCGGAAATATCTGGCTTTGGTCAGCCTGGCGAGACTGTGTTATTGCTACTAACTATTGCTCGGAAACCTGCGAATAAACTTCGCGGTTTCCTCGCATAAAAAGAATATAATTGGAGCCGCGACGTTCAGTCGCAGGTTCCAGTAAGTGATAACTTGAGGGCCCAATTTGGAACCTCAAGTTGAGGCGGGCGCTACTTTAATATGAGGAGAGTGAATTGATGGTAAGTATTATCCCAACGGAGAGGATTGAAAAAGCAATATATTTAATTAGAAAGTAAAAAGTAATGTTAGATAATGACCTTGCCGAGTTATATGGAGTAAAAACTAGAGTATTAACTCAAACAGTAAAAAGAAATCTGGAGCGGTTCCCAATCGATTTTATGTTCAAATTGAGCGCTCAAGAAGCAGAAATCTTGAGATCACAATTTGTGACCTCAAGTTGGAGAGGTCGTCGCTACTTACCGCGTGTTTTCAATTGCTTTAGCTCCTTCGCGAATAAAGGATGAGGGCGCTAATTTACATTGTGGAGGGAGAATTCATGGCAAATATTATTCCAGCGGAAAGGATTGAAAAGGCGATCTACTTAATAAGAGGGCGAAAAGTGATGATTGACAGAGATTTGGCTGAACTTTACCAGGTTGAAACTAAGGTCTTAAATCAAGCCGTTAAACGGAATCAAGATCGTTTCCCGGAGGGATTTATGTTCCAATTAAGCAAAAAGGAAAAAGCGGAGGTGGTCACAATTTGTGACCACCTCAAAGAGTTGAAATATTCTTATAGACTGCCTTATGTCTTTACGGAGCAGGGCGTGGCGATGCTTTCTTCCGTTCTAAATAGTAAGAGGGCAATACAAGTTAACATCTTAATAATTAATACATTTGTGAAGTTGCGCGAATTGGTGTCTTCTCATAAAGATGTTTTAAGAAAGATCGAGGAGCTGGAAGGAAAATATGACAAACAATTCAAGATTGTTTTTGATGCAATCAGAGCGCTAATAATTCCTACTGAAAGATCAAAAAAACGGATTGGATTTATGGTTGATTAAGTCTTAACTTTATCGCCGTGTTCCAATTGACGCAAGATGGGGTGGGCGTCGAAAAGCCCAACAAAAAACCGGAGAACAGGCTCTCCGGTTTACTTGTCTCGACAGTCGGTGATAGGTATGGCTCCCTACATATATATATCGGCAGGTTTCAGCGGAAAATTTCCCGATGTTCCGCCTGCGGCGGAAATCGGGATCCCGACATTATCCCGATGTCGGCTTCGCCGAACCGGGATCCCGACGATTCCATTATTATTCGACCATTATGACCGTCGGGACATATTTGATATACTAATGTCGTCGGGACAGTTATTTCAATATTGGCTTGAGGAGTTTCTGGAGGGTCAGCAGGGGTAGCCCGACCACATTGTCATAATCGCCTTTTATTCTTTCGATGAAGATTTTCTCGATCTCCTGGATACCATAACCACCCGCTTTATCCAGCGGCCGGCCGCTTTTGACATAGGCCATTATTTCGGTTTTACCAACCTTTTTCATCTTCACATAAGTGATCTCTCGCGTTGAATTGATCTTGCCGCTTGAGGGGTCGTAGACCGCCAGACCGGTAATGACAAGGTGGGTCCGGCCGGAGAGCCGGGTGAGCATGGAGCTGGCCTCTTTCTGGCTCCCTGGTTTGCCCAGAATAGTCTGGCCAAGGACGACGATCGTATCTGCTCCGATGACGACTGCGGTGGGGTAACGGTCGGCCACTTCGGCGCACTTGGCGCGGGCGGTCTTTTCGGCCAGGCGGGGAGGATTGGCCGCGGTTATTTTCCCTTCATCGACCCGGCTGGGGATGACCCGGAAATGTTTGACCAGCCGGCGAAGTAATTGGCGGCGGCGGGGTGAGGCGGAGGCGAGAATGATCACTTCACTTTTTCGCCGTGCTCTAAGCGGTTAACGATCAGGCCGGAGAGGAGCTTGGGGTAAAAATAGGTCGACTTGTGCGGCATTTTCTCCAGCTCGCCGGCCACGGCAATGATCTCCTCGACCTTCGTCCCGTTGAGGAGAATAGCGAAGTTGGCCCCGGGCTCATCGGCCGCCTTGATCGCGTCGAGGTCGTTCTTGAAGTAGGTGACCTTGTCCTCGGTCTCGTTAGCGATATTGAGCAGCCGCTCAAAGATGGTGTAGTGGAGGATGGTCACGTCCAGATGCTTCCAGGCCTTTGGCTTTTCCTCGGCGACCATCTCGTCAATGCTTGCCTCGTCCCGCAAGGTCAGCAGGAAGTAGCGGTAGTTCCCCAGATAGAGGCCGAACGCGTGTTTGGTCTCACCCGCCTTGGCCAGGTCTTTCATCAGCTTTTTCCGCACAGCTTCGGAGCTCTTTTTGCCGGCCGGGTAGGGGACAACATCGTAATAACTAGCCAAATCTTGCTCAAAGTGGAGCGAGTCGAAATAGGCGACATTGCTGATCACCCGGTGGATCGGCAGGACCGCCAAACCTTTCCCTTCGATCGGGGTGAAATACATTAAAACATGGTTATAAGACTCGTCTTCGGAGAACTTGGTGTTGCGGAGCTTCAGCTCGTTCTTGTAGCGGATCGCCGCCTCGAAACGATGATGGCCGTCGGCGATGAAAGCCGGCTTGTCTTTCATCTCCAGCATGATCCGGCTGATCGCGGCCTTTTTATCCACCCGCCAGACCCGGTGGACGACATTGTCGCGGTCCCGGACCTCGAGTAGCGGCTTGCGCTTCATAAAGGGTTTGAGGGTCTTGATGATCTTCTCTTTCGGATCGGAGTAGAACGAGAAGACCGAGTCGAGATTGGCATGGGTCGCTCTCATTAGATTGAGGCGGTCGAGCTTGGCTTTGGGGTAGGTTTCCTCGTGGGGATGGACCTTGGCGCGGCCGCTGTCCTCCAGGCGGAGGATACCGAAAAAGCCGATCCGGACGTATTTTTTCCCCTGGCAACTGAAGATCTGCTCATAAAGGTAAAAGGCCGGCTCGTCATCCTGGAGCATGATCTTGTGGCGGAGCCAGCCGTCGAGGAAGGCGGCCGCCCGGACATAGCGGTTGTTATACGGCCCGTCGCCGCTGAATTCCTTCCCCAGGATCATCCGGACAAAATTGAAATCGCTTAGCTTATACAGCTCGCCCTGCTGTTCCGGGCTGATGATGTCATAGGGGGGGGAGGTGACTTTGGAGAGGTGCTTGATCTTTTTTGTATTGTAGAAAATGCCCCGAAAAGGGAAGATCCTGACCATGATTATAGTGATTGTAGCACAAATGATAAAAAAAGTGAAATTTCCCGGCTGAGGGGCCGATAACCATTTGATCGTTATGTCAATAACAGGGATAAGTTCGCTCTATAATACGGTTAAGTCTATAGTCAGTGCGGCGGCTAGCGGCCGGCCGGCGAAGAGCGCTGATTCCGTCTGGGACGAGATCGCCGGCTTTATTTTCACCCCGGTGCCGTCCCCGCTCGATTGTACTTCAGCCTCGGCCCAACGGCCGACCCAGCAGCCAGGGGTCCATTTTTACCTCAATGACGCGGCGGAGGAGAGCTGGGAGCTGGCTGCCCGTCAGGTCTCGATCGAGTATTGCGGAGAAGCGGCGCCGAGTGCGGAGGCTATTACGACGACCGCCCAGGCCTTGCGGGCGGCGAATGAAAAGCATCTCAAGGGAGATATTGGCTGGATCCTCTCGGTCAACAGCACGACCCCCAAGGGGGTTGACCATCGGTTATTCGCTTGGGCCGCCTCTGGTACGGAAATATTTATTCCGACCCCGACCCCGATCACTATTTGCCCGATCACCATGACCCCCATCCCGGTTCCAGCGTCGACCCAGGCTCCGGTTCCCCAGGCAGACGCCAGCGCCAAGCCGGAAACTTCCGCCGCGCCGGAAACATCCGCTAAACCGGAAGCTAGCTCAACCAAACCTACGCCAACCAGCCCAACAGGGACGGGCAAGCAGCAGCCGTGGACTAAAGCTAGCGGGACCAGCAAGCCGCCAGCCACCGCGGCACCTACTGTGGTTATTCCAATACCTTAAGGAGGCAAAAGATCATGACTATGGATGTAAATACAATATGTAGCGCCAGTGGGGTCAAGCTGCGGGCCGTACCGGCCGGCGCCACTTTACCGGAATCAGCCACCACGACCAGCAACCAGATCGCGACGCTGGGGGAAATGTCCTGGGCGCTTGCTACTTTATCGACCTTTGTTGATCTTAGCGCGCAGGTCAGGAGCATTTTAGGCCAACCGGGACAGCCCGGCAGCTTAAATAACCATGCCTGGGAAGTATGGGGCCAAGTGACCAAGGAATTGGTTAAGGAAACCGGAGTAGCGGCAGAAGCTCTGCCGATCGAGCGGATCCTGCAAAAAGTGATCAAAAGTCTGACCGATGAAAAGTCAAAGAAAAATGACGGTGACTTGGTAAAATTGAACCATGTGCTGGGACTGTTGAACGGCAATTTGCTGGTCCCTTTTCAGCAAGCCTTGGAAAAAAGCCAAAGACCGATCGCGGCCGGGGTGGCCTATGCCCAGGATAAGTCGTTTAAGATCAATATCAAGGGGATACTGGAGCGGATCAACAGCGCCCTGCCGGAGAATCTCCGCGGCCAGATCGCTCTCTCCCAGATCAATTGGGACGCGCTTTCCGCGGCGAACATCGCCCAAGCCGCGACCCAGGTTAACAAACTGATCCACGACAATTGCGCAAGTTACGCGGCGGCTATCCCGACGGCTCCGCAACAGCAACCGGCCAAGCCGCCGGCCGGTCCGGTCAAATCGCCCAAAGCGGCCCAAGAACAACCTTCGCCTTTTTATCTGGGCCTGGCGCTGCTGTCGGCCTACGGAGTCAAAGTCAAAGGGGAATCGACCGCTCCGCTGCCATTCGGCCCGGCCTTGCGCGGCGATATCGCTCTGGGCTATACGGTGTCGGACAAAACAAGATTGCAGCTTAATTATCTGCCGTTCATTAATGTCAGCAACGGCTTTAATTCAAGGCTTAGCCAGGACATGGGGACTTTATCGCTGGCTCACCAGCTGCCAAAAGTAACGCTGGTCGGACAGGGCGGCTTTTTCTGGAGCCGCAACACGATTGACGGTCGCGGCGCATTTAAAGATGAATATGCGGGAACTGCCGGCGGCGGCATTGTACTTTTCAATGGCCTGCTTTATCCTTTCGCCGGCGGCATGTTCGGCACAAGCTTCGGCGGCTACGGCGGGTTGCGTTCCTCATATGAAAAGAACAGTTTTGGGATCTCCGGAACAGCTTTATTCAGCCATTTAAGGAATAACCAATTAAAGAATAGCCAGACCGGCGGATCGGTTGCTGGCACCTATAAGGTCTCGGTTTTGGGTACCGATCTGCGGATCGGCGTTTCGGCCGGCGGCGATTACGACGCTACCAATAAAGCGGCCGAGGTCAAATTCGGACTGGTGTTGAGACTGGGTGGCAATAACGTGATCGTGCCTCAACCGATGACCTTGGGGAGCGGATTTTAAGTGCCGGCAATCATCAAACCAGCGCAAATATCCTGGTGGCGGCATTCGATCGTAAAATTAGATGCGCGAGCCGCCCAGAAACCGGGGTTAAGGCAGTTTGGCCAGGTTGCTAAATACCTGACGCCGGTCTTCTCGTCCGGTTTACTGGCCTCCTTTTATCTGGCGACCCCGGGCGCTTTAACTTATTCCGGTCTCGCTCTTTACTCCCTGGTCGGTCTCGCCCTTGGCTTGACCCCAACGCGGGGGGTAACCAAGAGTTTGCGCCTAGCTGGAGCTGAACGGCGGAAAACCGAAGAGCTCCGCCTGGCCAACCAGCAGCTGGATGACCTGCAAGGAGAAAAGACGGCGGTGGAGGAAAAAGCGGCCAGGTATGCGCAGGAAGAAACTAAGCTGCGCAAGCTGGTTGGAGAATTGCAGGGCCGGATGAGCTCAATGGTTAATAAATTGAAAGAATTCGGGGTCCAGGAAAACGAGATCAATGAAGAAACGTTTGACGGCCATAATGTCTTTAAGCGAATGCTCGGGTTCGGCGGCATGGCGGTTGCGATCCTGGTCAAGAATGTTGATATGGATGTGGAAAAGGTCTTTAAAATGCCGCGGCCGGAGTTGCTGGGCAACCCGCTGCTGCTCGCCCGGTTTAAGGGGGGCGAAGCCAAGGCGATGCTGACGCTGAACCACCAGAACGTGGTCCGGTTCTTCACCCTGTCATATATGAAACGGGAGACCTATCTCGAACTGCTGCGCCGGTCGGGGCCCGAGATGGAGGCGGAGGCGGAAAGTTTAAAGATGTCGCTGAGCAATATCCCGGAAGATATCCCTTATATTGAAATGGAGTATGTCAAGGGACGGGACTTATCAGAGGTGATCAGTGCCGGCGTGCTGGAAACGGTATTAGCGCTTAAGCTGGCCAAGGATATCGCCGAAACTTTGTGGTATGTCGGCAGTAAGGGGATCATCCACCGTGACCTGAAACCGGGCAATATTTTCCTGATCCCGGATGAGTATCAGCCGGGCAGTTTCACGATCAAGATCGGTGATTTTGGCCTGGCCAAACAGACCGATCCGAGCGCGAATAAGGCGAGCATTAACCTGACGCAGATGGGCGTGGTGATGGGGACGCCGCAATATATGTCGCCGGAACAGGCCAGCGGCCTGCCGGTCGATTGGCGGACCGACCAATATGCTTTGGGGGTCATCTTATATGAGATGTTGACCGGCTTTTTGCCCTATCGCGGGGGAACGATTATGATGGACCAGCAGAAGGTCAGAGAGTATATTTATAAGATCCTCTCTGAACCGCCGGTCGATATCCGGACGATCAGGGACGATATTCCCGAGAGCCTGGCTAAAGTCGTCCACAAAATGCTGGAGAAGGAAAGAGATAAACGCTTCCCGACCTGGGAAGCCTGCGTTTTTGCACTGCAAAGCGCGGCGTTTTCCTCCGCGATCGGCGACGAAGCGACTTCGGTCTAGCCCGCTCCGCGCCTAGCGCCAGATAAACCAGACAAAAACCGCCGCCGTGCCGACCGCTGTGATCGTGAAGGGGAACCCCAGCCGGAAGAATTGCCCAAAACTGATCGGATAACCTTCTTTTTTTGCCAGACTGCAAGCGACGATATTAGCTGACGCGCCGATCGGCGTGATGTTCCCCCCCAGACTAGCTCCGATCAACAGGGCAAATAGCAGGAGCGCGGGGTTAGTTCCCAGGTTGAGCGACAGGGCGGAGGCGACCGGGAGCATCGCGGCTAGATAGGGGACATTATCAACAAAGGCCGAGATAGCCAATGAAAAGACGATCAGCAGGCAATAGGCCAGGAGAACGTTCTGCCCGACGATCGAGGCGAGATATTGGGATAAGGACTGGATCCAGCCGGCCTGGGTCACGCTGCCGACCAGGATGAATACTCCAGTCAGAAAAAAGGTCGTTTCCCAATCGAGCGATTTCAATCCTTTGATCAAGGAAGCTTCATTGAACCAGCTTCCCCAAACCAAGGCGACCAAGCCAAAGAAGATGCAAAGTGCCCCGGAGGTGTAGGGCGAAGCGTTCGGGATGAACGAAGAGCCGGCCAGCAAGACGATCAGGCCGACCAGCATGACGGTTGGCCACCACGACCTGACTTTTTCCGTCCGGACCAGCACGGCTTTCCCCCGGTAGTGGCGGAAAAAGAGATAAAGAACGATAAAGGAAAAGAGGGCGCCGACCTCGACCGCCCAAAAAATAGAGGGTCGGTTTTGATAAAAGAAGAAATCACCAAAGTTCATCCCGGTATAACCGCCAAGGAGCATGCTGGGGGGGTCGCCGATCAGGGTCGCTGTCCCCTGCAAATTGCTGGCCACGGCGATGGCGATCATGATATTGATCGGGTCGATCTTCAGTTTTCTGGCCAGGGAGAGGGCGATCGGGGCGACGATCAGGACGGTGGCGACATTTTCCACGAAGGCGGAGATGAAGCTGGTCAGCACGCAGATCAACAGCAATGACCAGGCGGTGTTTTTGGCCCGGTTGACGATCTCTTCGGCCAGGAAAGCGGGGACCCGGCTGACCATAAAAACATCAGCGACCGCGAGAGTCCCGACAAAAATCCCCATCACGTTCCAGTTCACGGCCGAGAAAGCTTC
>Ga0265296_1002568_pt1 | contig 18062 bp, 13 predicted proteins | sample MunlanPumphouse1_FD_189073 | JGI IMG/M metagenome (GOLD analysis project Ga0265296, IMG submission 189073) | Groundwater microbial communities from a municipal landfill in Southern Ontario, Canada - Pumphouse #1 | ecosystem: Environmental > Aquatic > Deep subsurface > Groundwater | place...
GGCTTGAGCGCCTATCATAAGGGCGTTTTGGTTCGATTTCACCCCATAGGTGTACTTCCTATAATATATCTTATGTTAACTTGCTAATCTTGCGTAAGTATATCTAAGCCAATGAGAGACAAAGGGTTATTTAATTATGTTTTTAAGCTGTGGAAAAGGCAAATCTTCTTTACTTAAACTTACCGCTGTTTTTTAAGCTTAACAATCCAGGCAGGATTTATGCGGCAGCTTCCCGGGATTTTTTGCTTTTAATTGAAGATTTTCCTAGCGGGTTAAAACCGTGATCGCGGGATAAATTGACCCCTCTCCAAAGCGGTTATTTATGCGGTCTAAGGCCTGAATAAGCCCCTCCCTGCGGATTTCTTCCCTGAGTAAAGGCTGATATAGATACCCCAGGAAAGGCTGCCACAGGTGACCCCAATTGCCCTGATTTTGGGGCTTTTCATTAGACTTACCGGGATTCTACTGGATTAGTTTATCTATCTGCCAGTTGTAGGTGATATTTTCAATGTTATATTCTTTATCATGCCAGGTAAAACTCTTGGGAAAGATCCTGGCGTGCTTAAAATAAGCCAGAACCTCAATACGCTCATTTAAGGCATCCGGCTCAAACCTGTCCCAGCGCGCCTTAGGGCTAAAACTATTTTGCTGCATGTTTAATACTTCCTAATTACGGTAATCAGCTTTCCGATGACCTTAAACTCTTCAAAGATTGGCGCATAATTCGCGTTAGCGGCTTCCAGGTGAAACTTACCGGCTTTACTACGCAGCCTTTTTAAAGTAACTTCATTATTATCCAAGAGTGCCGCAACTATATCATTATTGTCGGCATTGGGGCGTTTCTTGATAATAGCGACATCGCCATCCAGGATGCCGGCATCGATCATGCTGTCGCCTTTAACCCTTAAAGCAAAAACATCATCAAAGCCCAGGCGGCCAAGGAACAAATCATCAGCATCAACATAACCCTGGATTTCCTCATAAGCCAGATTCGGCTTGCCGGCCATTATAGTACCAATTATAGGAATCTTATTAAAGCCGGCGCGTTCAGTTAACTCTATTGCCCGTGATTTATTATTCATTCGCCTCACCAAACCTTTCTGCATTAAAGCCTTTAAATAATCTCTAACTGTTCCAGTAGACTTAAACCCCAGCTCCTCTCCTATTTCCCGGATGGTAGGAGGGAGCCTCTCTCCTATCCGTTTTCGGATAAAATTAAGCACCCTCTCCTGCTTTGGCGTCAAATACGGCTTCTTTTCCATGGCTTAAAATTGATCCTATTTTAATTGTTTCTTTCTTGCTCCAGAAAGAAAATTATCTTTAGAGATTACTTTTGTCCCTGCCTGATGTTCAATATCTTTCCTCGTCCTGCCCGCCACAGCCCCGCCGTCTTTGGCGTCCCGCTGAAGCTTAGGCATCCCCTGAGAATCTCTCTCTTGGGTTATTTTTGTTGTCGCCGCTTCGCCAAGCATAGTAATTATAAGCTCCAGATCCGTCATATGGTCGCGCAGATTTTCCCGCTTAAGACCCTTATGCGCTTTATAGCCATCCACCTTCATCTCAAACGCGCCTTGCATAATTTCATTGGTAAGAATCGCATATTCCAAATCTTTCTCTGCCCCGCGCGTATCCCATTCATCAGTCAGCTTCTGCCGGACAGCAATACCACGCAGCCGCTTTTCAATCCAACCCTTGGGATAACCTTTTTTCTCATAAAGCGACTTAGTCCGTTGCATGCCTAGTTCCGGATTTTCAATCTCATCTATACGCTCTTTTCCTACCCGAGCCAGCCACCGCTTAAACGGCTCGGCCTTTGGCGATGGAATAGACTGAATAATACGAAAAATACCTTCAGTATTGGCACAGTTCAGCTTTTGGGGCCCTCCCACCGTCTTTATTAAAAGGGGGGTGGCAATTTGCCCCCACCCTTTAGATAACCATGGATCTCTTCTACGCATATCCTTTATATACCCATCGGGCTGTACCGAATCCGTGAGTACCGCTACTACATCATTCACCACAAACCACCACTCATTCTTATGGATAGTTTTCCGTATCTTTTTGCCTTTAAATACTGCTATTTTTGTCTCCATTTCTTCCTCCTAGCTTTATTTATATTATACCACACAAATGTGTGGTTTGTCAAGAAAAATAAAGAGGCGCCTCTATTCTCATCAACAAGAAAATAGAAACGCCTCTTTATTTAACGGCTTTGCCCTTTACTCTTTGAATAACATTCCTTGCATAATATCGGCTTGCCGCCTTCTCTAGGTTTAAAAGGCACTTCGCATTCTTTTTTGCACTCTGCGCAAACCGCCTTGTGCATTTCCCTAGGACCACCGAATCCACCACCACCACCTTGATACGCCATGTTACCTCCTTTTAGCACTTCTGTAATTATAGAGCTTTCTAAAATAATTTCAAGTATTTTTTGGAGAAATAAAATAGAACCGTCCCCTTTATCTGCTATCCCAATTTAAGAAAGAATTTGATATATATAATCGAAAACACACAAAAGGCAAACAAAACCAATCCCATAATTCTTGTATTTTTTATTTCTTTTGGCATGGATATCGGTTCCATGCGCCAATTTATTTTTGCATAGAATTTTATTTGCATCTTTATGAGCGAAGCAGCATTGAAAAACATGGCCAGGCCAACTATTATACCGGCTACGGCAAATAATATTGAAATCGGCAGTAGATTCATCTTTTTCTCCTTTCTTCCTTGTTAGTCAGTAATTTAGTTCACTTCGCAATTAACATGCGCAGGGAAACAAACAATAAGAATAAAGCAAATACCTTCCTTAATAGAGGTTCTGAAAAATCCTGCACTAAGTTCGCTCCTATCAATCCTCCCACAAAAAACCCCAAACAGATAAAACCAGCCATACCCAGTTTTACGTTACCGCTCTGGTAATAACGTAACGCGGCAAGAAGCCCTATGGGAGGGATCATCAGCGCGAGGGTCGTGCCTTGAGCCTGATGCTGGGTAAGGCCGAATATAAAAACCAATGCCGGAATTAAAATTATCCCCCCTCCAATCCCGAACATTCCGCTTAACGTTCCGGCGACAACTCCCAGGATAATATATAAGACCTGTGCCATATCACCCTCCCTTGATATTCTTTGTATTACTCTTCCACCTCGTCAACCAAACTCTCGTAGAACTCGCGGTAATCTTCCTTCTTATCGCTGGAGCGCAAGGCGAGCGCTGAACGCGGATGCTCATCGAGCATACCGGTTATCGCGTAAGGGATGAAATACCCCCATTCTATCTTTTTCTGCAAAGGGATAAACTCCTTGGAGATCACATCCAGGATCGGCCGGATATCATATTTCGGGTTCTTCAGGAATCCCAATATCAGTTCCGTAGGGCAATTCCCCGCCGCCCTTCCTAAGCCAAAAATGGTGGAGTCCACGTAATTAGCGTCATGAATGATCGCTTCAATGGTATTGGCAAAAGCAAGCTGCTGGTTATTATGCGCGTGCATCCCGATCTCTTTGGTTTTTAAGATGTTTTTTGCCTTCTTGATGAGGAACTCCGTTGTCTCCTGATAGAGGGAACCAAAACTGTCTACAATATTGATGATCCGGGCCTTGCACTCCTTTTCCAGCTGCTGCAGGCATTCTGTCAGTTCATTATCCAGGGCACGGGATATTGCCATGATATTTACCGCGGTCTCATAGCCTTTATCGCTAAAATGATTTGCTAAATAAATCGCCTTGTCCACATCCTTGACATAAGTAGCCACCCTGATCATATCCACAGGGCTATCCTTCTTGGCTAAAACATCATCCACATCCACCCTGTCCACATCCACCATAACGGCAATCTTGGTTTTGGAGGGAATGCCCTTGATCACCTCCCTGATATCCTGGTCCTCGCAGAATTTCCATTTCCCGTACTCTTTCGGGCTGAAAAGCCGCTTGGCGTTCTTGTAACCGATCTCCATATAATCTATGCCTGCCGCTGAAAGCGCTTTATAAACCTCCCGCACAAAACGCGGATCAAAATCATGGTTATTCATCAATCCGCCGTCCCTGATGGTGCAATCCAGAACCTTAATCTTTTCCCGAAACATTAACTCCTCCTCTATATCCTTATCAACTCATAATCAAGATTACCCAAACCTATTTCCTGGGCGTAGCTTAACTGTTTTAACCCGTCCTGTTCAGGATGGGTTGCTTTAAAGATATCCTGGCCGCAAGACATATTAACCAGGTCAAAACTTGCCTTGTCTATGCTTACCGGATCCGTTGATGCCAGTATCCCGACATCAGGGGCGATGCGCGGATTTTCCATGCCCCAGCAATCACATTCCCTATTGATCTTCACGGCAAAATTTATGAATCCCGTTTTGTCCTTCTTATCCTTAAGCACAGCCCAGGCATACTCAACCATCTTCTCCTGCACCTTATCCCCTGCCCCGAAATCAATAAACATTGCCATCGTCGGGCAAACAACCAGGCAGCTGGCACAGCCGATACATTTTGAACTGTCAACCACCGATTTATTATTCACGATACAGATCGCCCCTGCCGGACAGATCTTTTCACATTCACCGCAACCAATACACTTATCGGTATGCACGACAGGAGCGAGGTCACAATGCTGGGCTAGCTTCCCCTCTCTTGTAGCGCAGCCCATCCCGATATTCTTCAGCGCCCCGCCAAAACCGGTCAAAATATGCCCCTTAAAATGACTGACCGCGACCAAGCTGTCGGCGTCAATAAAAATACGGGCGAGCTTGGCGTTTTTGATAAGTTTTCGGTCAATGCGCACGGAAATCGTGTTTTCTTTATTGGTATCATCCGGGATAATTACTTCTGTGCCGGTTACTTCCTTAGTGAAGCCGTGCTCGTAGGCAAGCTTTAAGTGATCCGCGGAGTTAAGGCGTTTTCCGCGGTAAAGGGTATTGGCGTCTGACAAGAAAGGCCTACCCCCTCTCGCGGCAACCCCGTCGCAGATCACGCGCATATGCGCGGGATTTACAAAGCCGGTATTGCCTTCTTCCCCAAAATGGGCCTTCACTGTCACCTTATCTTCTTTGCGGATAAGATCCAGGAGCTTACTTTCATCCAGCAGCCTCTTTAGTTTCTCATTGATGATCTGGATACTCTCAGAATAGCCAGTAGGAACAAAATATACTTTGCTTTTCATGATTGAAGCCTCTTGATAAGCCAGGCCATGTTCTTGCCCAAATTGCTCATTGTGTTTAAGCCTTCCTCATCTTTCTCTACCTGTCCGATCTCGCGGCCGATGCCGATATTCCAATATGACGCGCCGACAATGATCATCTCCCCGATCGTAAAAAAGTGGTTTATCGTATCAAAAACATGTATCGCCCCGCCGCGCCTGACCGCGACAACCGCGGCGCCGACTTTACGCTTAAACAGGTTACCATTAGCCTTGCTGACCATGCCTGAACGCTCAATTAGGGCTTTTACCGAGGCTGTACAATCGGCAAAATATGTCGGGGAGCCGATGATGATCCCATCTGCTAAAAGCATCTTTTCGATATACTCATTAACCGGATCATCGGTTATGGCGCACTTATTGTTCTTGGCGATAAAACATTTGCCACAACCAATACATCCCTGGATCTTCCGGCCGGCAAGGCTGATAAGCTCTGTCGCGGCACCTGCGCTTTCCAGCTCCTTAAAAACTTGTTTTATAAGGATCGCGGTATTGCCGTCCTTACGCGGACTTCCGTTAAAGGCGACGATTTTCATTAGAAACGATATATTCCCTTCCAATAATCCGTATATTCGGCTTCGGATATCTTGTTATCCTTATTCTTATCCATCTGCTGGAAATATTCTTTAAACTGCGAATTGGATTCCTGCGGGGTGATCTTGCTATCCTTATCCTTATCCGCTGTGGTGAGCATTTTGGTGTTATCGGCCTCAAGTTCCTTTGAGTCAATAACCCCGCTCTTATCCTTATCCAATTCATTGAATCTATTTGACTGATACGCCTGCATCTCTTCGGAAGTAACAAAGCTGTCCTTGTTCATGTCCATCTTCTGAAACTCCGGCCTGATTACCTGCATATCAACCGGCTCGGCAAAAACATTAATGCAGCCGCAAAACACAACACAAATGATGATCATCCCGGTTTTGGTTAAATTTTGCATCGCTTTCTCCTCTCTTATTTACTGGTATAATTTGCGTAATTGGTATTCTACGAAAACTGCTAAGACCTCCTGGATCTTCACCGAAGGGGAAACTACGAAATAATGGCTGATCACGGCGTGGCCTATTTCATGGCCTAAAATCTCGCGCTTAAAATGCTCGGCGGATACATAAACCGTATTCAGGTTATTGACGTAAAAAGAATGGGTATTAACAAGATCTTTTTCAAATAAATTCCTGTAGATAGCGTTTACCTGATTAAGGTCACGGCATATCTTGATCGTTCCGTGGTAACTATAAAGCTGCATATCCAAAATATCGCAGACCTGCGCAAACAAAGTATCGATCATTCCCCCAAGATCATCATGGTAAGAGCCGCCTGATATAAGCTTGTCTAAAGGATGGATACCTAATTGACGGGCTAACTCTTCAGGGTCCAGCTGGGGCGTGTAATAAATGGTAAAATGCCGGCCCTCTATTTTACGGGCAGCTCCAAATCCGTCATCCTCCGCGGCGATGGCTTGACCTGTAAACAGGGGCACAAACAAGAGAACCGCTAAACAAATGCTTTTAAGATATTTTAACATTAAGTCTTAAAATAACGCAATGCCTTATCTAATTCTTCGGTTATCTTTTTTAATTCCGTTAATGAGGAGCGTTTATTCTCAGAAAGATCATTTTCGGACAAGCCGTCAAGTTTTTGCTTTAAGGATACCACGCTATCCTTGAGCTTCAACAGTTCCTGCTTGGTTTTGCGTATCATATTATTGATTTCATCCGCCAGGCCATGAAACTGGTCCGCTGAACGGATATGCAGCTCCGATGAAAAATCACCCTGCTCCATCGCCTCCATCGACTTTTTAAACCGGTAAAGCGGCCCGGCGATCTTATGCGAAGCAAGCAAGGTAAGCGCGACCGAGGTTATACCCACGACGATGGTGACGGCCAAAACCGCCTGCAGCAGCAACGGCAGGATAAAATCCGCGGTAGTCATTGCTACTACGCGCGAGTTTAGTATGGCTACGGTCTTGGATTCGCTCCCCAGGAAATAAATAAGCGCGATAGTAAGCAGTCCGCCGACAAGGACGAGTATGCTGAACCTGGCGATAAATCTGGTCTGAAATTGCTTATCAATAAAATAATTCCTGCGCCTGAAAATTTTCTTATCCATCTTTCCCCCCTTATTTATCCTTAGGAAGCAGATCTTTATTTACCTGGATATCAGCGTCCTTATGCAATTGCGTAAGCCACTGGCTCATCATCTGGGTTTCCTTAAGGCTGGTAAGGTCACGCTTGATCTCCTGATACATCATTTCATAGGACCTGGCGGCCTTGCCGTCTTTGAGCATACCCTGATAGGCCTTTTCTACCTCTCTATCGCTGACAAAAGAAGCGCCGATAATCTCCTTGGACTTTCTTTCCAAGGCCAACCTTAAAAGTGACTGCATCCAGAAATTTTCAACCATCTTAAGAAACCGGGGGTCATTATCCAGGTTGTTCTTCTGGGCGTCCTGTAAGATGAGGACCCGGTCAATTAAGTTATCCAGAAAAGCTTTTCTTGACTGCGGGGTATCCACGCCGGCGAAACTTGAATCTTTAAATTCCCGGATAAATTCCGCTTTGGAGATCTCATAATTATTGATCTTGATCACCGCGTCTTTGGGCCTATCGCTTTGCGCGCAACCAACGAGAAATACGGGTAGCATAAAAACAAGGATCAATTTTTTCATCTCTTCCTCCCTTTCTTCTTTTAAATATTATACCCCCCTTAAAGAAAAATTGCCATTAAAAAAATACCCCGCATTTTTCAACGCGGGGTAAGTAAGGCCGAGTATCTTTTTATTTCTTCTTATTCTTTTTCTTGATATCGTCAAAAACCGGCAAAAGGCCTTCATGGCCGAGGAGATTCAGGGAATTGCCCATAAACTCATAAGCATCGGCTCCTACGCCCATTGCCGCGTCAAAAGCAGAGGCATCCAACTCAGTCAGGGGCTGATAAAAAAGCGCAAGCCTTGTGTCGGCGGTATTTATAACGAATGATTGGAAGTTAACCGGTATCGTGTATCTTCCCAGCAGGGTATTGCTCTGGGAATTAGCAAAGGCGCTGGCAGAAGGCCAGATAAATATACCGTTAAAATAAACACGTCCCGGAGGATAGAGCGGCGACGGGAAACTTGAAGGGATGAATAAAATATTACTCAAAGACGGCACTGAGCCATCGAGCCTACCGCTTACCCCTCCTACTGCTCCTCCTATGTTGAGCACCAGGAACCCGCTGTTTAAAGTAACATTCAAATGACTTCCTATGACCGTGATCGTTCCGTTAGGAACGCTAAGGAAAGTATCGGCATTGGTTATCAGATGCGGGCCTGCGCCGAGGGCAAAAATAGAGCCGGTATCTGCGGTAATATCCGCTCCGGAGCCGGTGGATTTCACTGTTCCGGTAAACTGAATGTCTCCCGAAGTTACCTTGATAATTACGGCTCCTACCCCGGTTATATTATTCAGGAAGGTTGTGCCCGCGCTAAGCAGGTTTATCTCGTTCCCGGATATGGTGTTGAAGCTCGTGGGGCCGAGTGACTCAATATAGATATTTCCCCCGGCCTGAGCGTTTATATCGCCGGAATCAATATCAATATCCCCGGTGAGGGTGTTGGCGCCGATATCATTATGAGCTGTCAGGTTTGCGGTATCCGCTGTGATCTTGTTTGTTTCGTCGGAATCATCAAGGATGCTGCCGCTGTTTGCGGTAAGATTAACGGTCTGACCCTGGATACTCCCGACGGTCAGGTTGGAATTTACGGTCAAATAAATATCCCCGTTGGTATTTACTACGCTGTCCGCGCTTAAATCACCGTTGTTGGTTAAGGCTATATCGCCGCTTGTATTATTAAGCGCGTTAAGTGAATTAACCTGGGAATCAAGCGGGCTGGCTAACGTGCCAATACCTGAATCAGCAGTAAGATCCAGGCTGTCGGCAGTGATCGTCCCGGCTGTCCTGGTGATCGCGTCGGCAGAGTTGAGGGTTATGCTTGTTAAAGCGGTTAAGTCCGCGCCCAAACTCAGATCGGCCGGGGTTATTTCAGCAGCTTCGGCAGTGCCTAATATAATCGAACCACCGACAGCGCTGATTGACTTAGCAATGGTCAGGAATCCGTGTAAAGCATTTATGGTTATATTACCTAAATTAGTAGTAATACCGTTGGTCGGCCCTACAGTGCCCACGGTCAGAGAGTCAACGTCTTTATATGTCAATGCGCCGGTAACATCAGCAGCAATAATGGCTACGTTGTTAGATATGTTATCTAAGTTAAAGGTTCCGGTTCCCTTCAGCAATAAATTGTCCGCAATAACCGGACTGGATTGCGTTATCCCTGCCGCATCCAGGGTTACGGTTGCGCCGGTTGCGGTAATTCCTTTGTCCAAGGTTAATGCGCCAGACTTAATGGTTACGTCATTGCCGCCGGTAATAACACCATCGGTACCACTCACGCTGCCAATGGTCAAAGCATCTGTATCCTGGTAGGTCAATAGACCCGTGATATTGGCAGCAAGAATATCCACGTTATTGAATGCGTTATTTAAGGTAAAGGTACCACCGCCGGTTAATAGTAAGTTGGCCGCTAAAATCTTACCGGTAGTTTCCGTAGCGCCGCCTGCTGTAGGATTAAGGGTGACTGTACCTGTGCCGGCATCGATATCATTGGCGATGGTTAAGGTATTACCGGTATTTAAGATTACGTCATTACCGCCGGTAGTAATACCAGCGGTAGTGCCCGTTGAAGTAATCACTGTGCCTACGGTCAAGACATCGGCATCAGCGTAGGTCAATGGACCGGTGATATTGGCAGCTAAAATGTTTACATTGTTAGTTGCCTGGTTCAGGGTAAAGATGCCTGTGCCAAGGAGCAGGAGTTTATCAGCGATTAAACTGCCTGCGGACTGGGTAACGCCGCCTGAAGACGGGTTAAGGGTAACTATGCCGGTTGCTGTGATGTTATTAGCGAGATTAAGAGTACTGGCGGTGTTTATAGTCAAGTTTAAAAGCGGGGCATTACCACCTACGATGCCGTTCAATATCGTGGCAGAAGAATCATTAATGGTCAAGGACCTTGGCGTAAGCACTGCATCGGAATCAACCGTGTTATTAAAATTAATTCCTGTTGCGCCGGTGTCAGTCAGTATTATATTTGCAGTCAGGACCACCGGGTCATTAAAGGTCATTGTCCCGCCCTGGGTGCTCATGTCAGCGCCGATATTAGTCGTGCCGGGAGCGTCAGTGGTGATGCTGGCTAATGGAGTTACTCCTCCTACTATGCCGTTAAAGGTGGTTGTGCCTGTTCCGGAATTAACTGTTAAATCCTGGTTGCCGTCAATCTTGGAATTAAAGGTTACATTGGCGTTGTTAGAAGAAGTATCAATAGTCACCGCTGACGTGGAAAGAGTCAACTGATCAGCGGTAGAGCTTCCGAAGGTAATATCCTGATCTGAGGTAAAGGTCAGGCCATCAAGGATAACGTTCTCATTAAAGGTATTGGCGGTATCTCCACCATTAACAGTAACATCCCGCCTAAAAGTTATGTCTCCGGCACCGATTCCCTGAACAATACCTGAAGCAGTGGTAAGGTTACGAACAAAGGTGGTCGGGCCTGTAGAATTAATGATTATGGCCGCGCCTGTGCCGTCGCCAATAGGAGTACCATCTCCAACCTGGGCGTTAAATATGGCTGCGCCGGTTGTATCAAGTGTCAAATCATTGTCGCCGTTAACCCGCGAGTTCACGGTTAAAGTACTTCCCGCGCCGCCGAGTGTCCTGATGGTAACATCATCGGTAAACAGGCGAAGGTCATCAGCCGAAGAATTACCGAAAGTAACGGCATTATTCGCGGTAAAAGTCATACCGGATAATCTAACATTTGCGTTGAAAATGGAAGCTGTATCTCCGGCACCGACTGAAACGTCTTCCTTGAATACGATCAAGCCTGCGCCGTTAGCCTGGGTAATGCCGGAAGCTGTATTGAGTGTTCCGTTAAAGGTGGTTGTGCCTGATGAATTAATGGTTAAGGCTGCGCCTGTGCCAGTTCCGATAAAGCTAGTGTTACCTACGGCCTGATTAAAATTAGTCGCGCCATTTGAGGCTAAGGTCAAATTAAATGGCCCATCAACGGTATTATTAAAGCTGATGTCTGTGCCGGTTAAATCAGTAGTATTACCCAGGACTACTGGGCCGTTATAGGTCTGCTGATTATCGGTTTCCACTGAGCTGCCGTTGATGTCTGTAGTGCCGTTAACATAAAGATTATTTAAAGTATCATTCCAGCCTACTATGCCGCCGAATACGGCATCGGCATAGATATTTAAGTCCCAGTTATTGCCTGCATTGGAATCTAAGGTTGAATCAAAAGTCACCTGGCTGGCATAAAGGTCAGTGTCGTCGGCCAGGGTAACCGCGCCGCTATATTCCTGAGTGTTGTCTGTTTCAACCAACCCGCCATTGATCTCGGTAGTGCCGTTAACATAAAGACTGTCTAAAGGATCAGAATCGCCAACTTCGCCGTTAAAGACAGCGTTGGCTTCAATATCAAGGTTGTAATTACCGTCTAAGGTTGAACCAAAGATCACTGTATCTGCGTCAAGTTCGGTATCGGTAAGCAAGGTGACTGGGCCGTCATATTCCTGGGTATCATCGGTAACTATCCAATCGGTGTTAATATCAGTAGAGCCGTTAACATAAAGGCTGGCTAAGGAGTCAGAGCCACCCACTTCGCCGTTAAAGATAGCGTTACCTTCAATATCAAGGTTGTAATTACCGTCTAAGGTATTATTAAAGCTGATGTCTGTGCCGGTTAAAGTAATAGGATCTACAGCCCCGCCCAAGACTACTGGGCCGTTGTAGTTCTGGTAGCTATTAGTTCGCACATAGCCGCCGCTGATATCAATCTCGCTGGAATTAACATCCAAAGACGCAAGCGGTATGCCGCCTCCTACTTCATCATTAAATACGACCTTAGCCAACGGATTTAATGCGTTTAATGTAAGCGCGCGAGGAGTAGGTAAAGCATCAGAATCAACCGTGCTATTAAAGGTAATGCCGGTTGCGCCGGTATCAGTCAAGATCACATCGGCAGTCAAAACCACTGGATCATTAAAGATCATTGTGCCGCCGGAAGTATTAATATTGGCGCCAATATGGGTTGAGCCGGGGCCATCAGTAGTAAGGCTGGATAAAAGATGTATTGAACCAACCGCACCGGTAAAGGTAGTGGTAGCAGAATCATTAATTAATAATGTTCTGGCCAATAGAGCATCTGAATCAAGTAAATTATCAAAAGTAATACCTGCGCCGGTAAGTGTGGTGTCTGCGCCTAAGGTAACAATGCCATGATATTGCTGCGTACCCGTAGTGGCTGCAGAATCGCCGTTAATATCAGTAGTCCCGCCGATATAAAGACTTGTTAAAGGAACGCCCACCCCTACTGTCCCATTAAACACCGCGTTACCTGTCACATTAAGCGTATGCCCACCATTTAAATTGGTGCCTGCGCCAACAGTAAGATCCCGGCCTACTGAAGTATCCCCGCCAAGGGTCTTATTACCGCTGCCTGAAGTCTCAAGATTATAATAGGTAAGAGTACTATCGATTGTCTGAGCACCGAGGCGAGAGTAATTTACGGTTGAGTTGGTTTCCAACGTGCGAGTGCCAAAACCGGTGTAGTTTCCGGCAAAGGTTGCCGCATCCACCAGGAGCGTGCCGAAGACGTCCAAAGTTCCAGAGCCGGTCATGAGATAGCCATCCGGATCAATAATTGTTCCTGCTCCTACTGTTGCGTTAACAACGCCGATATCACCGGCAAGCGTCTTGGTATCAGTGCCTGAAATAACCAGGTTATAATAATCGTCCATATCGGCGATAAGCTGGTCTCCGGCGGCTTTATAATTTACGGTTGAGCCGATTTCCAGTGCTCCGCCTGCAAACCCGGTATAATTACCATCAAAGGTTGAAGCATCTACCAGAAGTGTTCCGAAGATATCAGCAATACCTAAAGAGCTGATCATTGTATGCCCAGCAGGATCAATAGTCGTACCTGCTCCTACTGTCGCGTTAAAGACATTGATATCACCGCCAAAGGTCTTAGTGCCACTGCCTGAAGTAACGAAATTATAATAGGTAAGAGTGTTATCGATTGTCTGGACACCGAGGCGAGAATAATTTACGGTTGAGTTGGTTTCCAGAGTGCGGGTACCAAACCCGGTGTAATTTCCGGCAAAGGTTGGCGCATCTATCAGGAGTGTACCAAAGACGTCGAGAGTCCCACTTCCTGTAACAAGATGACCATTGGGGTTAAAGGTGGTTGGGGAATTAACCGTAAGATTAGTTACTGAAGTATTGCCGTCAATTGCTTTTATACCGCTACCAGAAGTAACGAGATTATAATAAGTAAAAGTGCTGTCAATTGTCTGGCCGCCGAGACGGGAATAATTTACAGTTGAGTTGGCTCTCAGGGTATAGGTGCCAAACCCGGTGTAATTTCCGGCAAAGGTCGCAGCATCTACCAGGAGCGTGCCAAAAACATCCAAGATACCGCTGCCGGTAATTAGATGACCATTGGGATCAAAGATTGTTGAGGCGCCAACTATAAGGCTGCTTGCGTTGAAAATCGTATCGCCCCCTAAAACCACGTTTCCATTATATTGCTGAACACCGGTTGTAATTACTGACCCGCCGTTGATATTGATAGTATTAGCGGTGATAGTCAGGCTAGCCGGCGGCGCTGTATTACCAACCGCACCTTCTAAATCAACTGTTCCTGCAGTCCCGGCCTGCAAAACAATGCCGCTTGCTGCGCCGGTATTATTTATTGTCCCTTCTATCGTAATGCCGACACCTGCAGGCGTACCGCCACTATTCGTAGTATCTAAAGTCAGGGTAGCAGGAGTGCCGAGTAATACGCTATCGCTGATTATTATGGGATTGCCGGCTGTGATAATATTCGCATTTAATGTCGTGGTCGCGCCGGAACCGTCAAGTGTTATAGATGCGTTATCAGCGCCAGTGATCTGTCCGTTAACAGTTATTGAGCCGGGCAGATTTGGAGCTCGAATCGTAACAGGATCATTAAAAGTAATGGTTCTTATATCAATTGCACCTGTGCCATCTGCACGGCCGATAGTTATTAAACTGAAACCGTTAACTAAAAGCGTTATCTCGGCAGAATTCAAATTGAAGCTGCCTGCCGCACCATTACCTATGCCAATACTTCTATTGACTGTGGTCGGCTGTAAAACCAGAGTTGAGTGGCCGGTAATAGTATTACCAAGAGCAATGGAGTCCGCGGTTATGGATATTGCGCCATTACCCGAGGCTAATGTCCCGCCTGCATTACTCGTAAATCCGCCGGTACCAACATTAATTGAGATAGGGCCATTGGAACCCGAAGTATTAATAGCTGCTAGGACAGTTAGAGAATTATTCCCGTTAGTTAAGGTGAATCCGCCGGGAGCGGTAATTGCTCCCAAGTTTGTAATGTTGTTGGCAAAAGTGCCTAAGTCAATAGAACCTGTGGAGAGATTAGCAGTAAAAGTATTGGCTGTGACTGCTCCACTCTGAGTAATGGATCCACTAGTAGTTACATCAAGAATTCCGGATACAGTAGAAGCTCCCAGGATTAAGGCATTGATATCATTTAAGGTGACATTCCTGCCGCTGGTAATACCAACAGTGCTGAAGTCATTGGCTAAATTTAAAGTTATGTCATTACCTGCGCCGGCTGCTAAAGTAGTGGCTCCGGTAACGGCTAACACTCCGCTCTGGGTGATTGCGCCGTTAGTAGTCACACCAAGTGTGCCGGATATGGTAGAGGCTCCTAAAATTAAGGCATTAGCGTCTCTCAGGCTGACATTGTTACCGCTGGTGATAACTACGGTGCTAAAGTTATTGCCTGCGGTATTTAAGGTAATATTATTAGTTGATCCAGCTGCTAAGGTAGCTGTTCCGGTAACGGCTAACACTCCGCTCTGGGTGATTGCGCCGTTAGTGGTCACATCAAGAGTTCCGGATACGGTAGAGGCGCCTAGGATTAAGGCATTAGCGTCTCTCAGGCTGACATTGTTACCATTCGTGATGGCAACGGTGCTAAAGTCGTTAGCGGGATCAGTTAAGATAATATCATTCCCTGCCCCAACTGCTAAGGTAGCGACTCCGGCTACGGCCAGTGCTCCACTCTGAGTGATGGCGCCGTTAGTAGTCACACCAAGTGTGCCGGATATGGTAGAGGCGCCCAGGATTAAGGCATTAATATCATTTAAGGTAACGTTACGGCCATTTGAGATGATTACCGTGCTAAAGTCATTGGCTAAACCTAGGGTGATATTGTTGGCTGCGCCCGAGGCTAAGGTAGTGGCTCCGGCTACGGCCAGTGCTCCACTCTGAGTGATGGCGCCGTTAGTAGTCACACCAAGTGTGCCGGATATGGTAGATGCTCCTAAAATTAAGGCATTGATATCATTTAAGGTGACATCTTGACCGCTAGTGATGGCAACTGTACTAAAATTATTGGCTAAACCTAACGTAATATCGTTACCTGCCCCTGCCGCTAATGTAGCAACTCCTGTAATGGCCAGTGGCCCGCTCTGGGTGATTGCGCCGTTGGTGGTAAGATTAAAGGTCCCGGATATTGTAGATGCTCCTAAGATTAAGGCATTGATATCATTTAAGGTGACATTCCTGCCGCTGGTAATACCAACAGTGCTGAAGTCATTGGCTAAATTTAAAGTTATGTCATTACCTGCGCCGGCTGCTAAAGTAGTGGCTCCGGTTACGGCCAATGCCCCGCTCTGGGTGATGGCGCCGTTAGTAGTCACACCAAGTGTGCCGGATATGGTAGAGGCGCCCAGGATTAAGGCATTAGCATCTCTCAAGCTCACATTGTTACCGCTCGTAATGACTACGGTGCTAAAGTTATTGCCCGCATTATTTAAGGTAATGTCATTTCCTACGCCGGCTGCTAAAGTAGTAACTCCGGTAACGGCCAATACCCCGCTCTGGGTGATCGCGCCGTTAGTGGTCACACCAAGAGTTCCGGATACAGTAGAAGCTCCTAAAATTAAGGCATTAATATCATTTAAAATAACATCGTTGCCGCTAGTGATAGCAACGGTGCTGAAGTCATTGGCTAAATTTAAAGTTATGTCATTACCTGCGCCGGCTGCTAAAGTAGTGGCTCCGGTTACGGCCAGTGGCCCGCTTTGTCCTATAGTGTTAGCAACTGTGAGCCCAAGAGTACCATTTATCGTAGAAGTACCTAAAGTAAGCGCTGTAACGCCATTATTAAATGTAACATTACCTGCGGTTCCAAGGGTGCTAAAGGAAACTACGCCTGTAATAGCATTAGCGCCGTTATTTAAGGTAATGGTTTTGTCTGCTACGTCTGTGGTAAAGCTTGCATTTCCTGATACCGTTATAGCGCCGCTTTGGCTGATTGTGCCGCCTGTTGTCGCGGTTAAGTTACCGCGTATTGTTGAGGCGCCAAGGTTTAAATTTGTAATGCCATTATCTATTAGAACATTTCCTAAGTTAGCTCCTGCGGTTTGAGTTGTAAAGGTAACTGCGCCTGTCAGAGCGTTGGCAGGATTATCCAAGATAATGGTTTTATCGTCAGCGTTGGTAGTAAAGCTAGAGGTTCCTCCCACTGTTAAGGTGCCGGTCTGGCTTATATCACCTCCGGCTGTGAGGGTAAATGCACCGCTACCAACATTAACTGTTCCTAAAACTATATTATCTGCCTCTTCTACCGTAATAGACCGGCGAGTAGCATTATTTCCCGCGCTGGTATTGACGTTTAAGGTAGCCACGTCAGTCTTTACTGTATTGGCAATAACGCCGGCAGTGACAGTAGTATTTAAGGATAAGTTATCTGCAATAATCTTATTTACCAGGTCATTAATTAAACCGCTGTTAATAGTGAGTGTTTTGCCGGTTAAATTTACATCGCCGCCTAAGGCCAAACCACCTGTTTGCCCGGATCGGCCAATGGTAATTACTCCTGTTGGGTTTGCTTGTAGTTTAGCTATATCAGCTGTAGTTAAGGTAAATGTGCCTAATCCATCAGCTAAGCCGATAGTACCCGCTACTGTATTTGGTTTCAGTGTTAGGCTAGATGAGCTTAATGTGCCTATCTGATCTATTCCATCTATGTCACCTGCTGTCAGGGTTAAGGCGCCGGCAGTAACGTTTGTGGCGCCAGCATTAAAGGTTATTATATTAGCGCCGGTATTTATATCTACAGATTGACCGGTGGCGGTTATCACGCCTCCAATGGTAAGCGCAGCATTATTTACTATTGTTAGAGCGCCACCTGTTGAGTTTATCGTACCAAGATTGGTTATTTTGTTTGCCTGGTTTAATGTGGTTGCTCCCACGGTATTATTTAAATTAAGCGTCCCTGCTGTAAGTATGCCGGTTTGTGTAATATCTCCACCTGCGGTAAGGCTAAATACTCCTGTGCCGACATTAATTACGCCCAAAATTATTGCGTTTGTTTCGTTTATTGTAAGGTTTCTATTCGCACCTGCGGTAGTAGCGGCCAATGAAGTAACATTGGTATTTACTACATTGGCAACTGCAGAGCTAAGCTTAAGAGTAAGGCCGTTGGCGATTATGGTATGAAGAATGTCATCTATTGTGCCGCTATTTAAGGTAAAGGTTTTACCTGCAAGGTCAACATCTCCTCCAAGCGTAACAGCGCCCGTTCCACCAGTCGCACCTATAGTAATAGAGGTGGCGCCGGAGGCTTTAAGCACGGCAATCTCTAAAGCATTAAGATTAAAGTCCCCTGCCCCACCGGCTAAGCCGATGGTTGAGTTGGTTAAAGACGGTTTAACTACTAACGCGCCTGGAGTAACCAAGGTAGCCAGGTCAAGGTTGGT
>Ga0265296_1002569_pt1 | contig 18053 bp, 11 predicted proteins | sample MunlanPumphouse1_FD_189073 | JGI IMG/M metagenome (GOLD analysis project Ga0265296, IMG submission 189073) | Groundwater microbial communities from a municipal landfill in Southern Ontario, Canada - Pumphouse #1 | ecosystem: Environmental > Aquatic > Deep subsurface > Groundwater | place...
TCGGGGGATTCCAGTTCACGGGGACGAATTCGAAGAGAGAGAGGCGCGATCTTCCGCCCGGGGTGGAGCTGAACTTCCGGTGGTGGGGGGATGCCTCCGACTACGGCGGCGTGATCAGTTGCTACCAGTACGGGTGGGACGTCGCGGATCTGAACAATCCGAGCGACTGGGGGTCGGATTGCAGCCCGTTCAATCTCGGCTGCAGGGCGATCTGGTACTCGGGGGTGCACACGCTCTATGTGCGATGCGTGGACAACTCGGGCTCGGAGACCCTGGGGCAGGTGGAGATCAGCGTCGTGCCGTTCACGATGGACCGCAACCTTCTCTGGGTCGATGATTTCCGTTCGACGAACGACTTCGTGCAGGTGGACTACACTACCCCGAGGGAGATGCAGCACGACTCGCTCTGGCTCGGTCACTGCCGGCGCACGATCGGATTCGATCCTGTGCGCGACGTGTACGACGCCGTGTACGACGGATACAACTCGGCGCCGCCGAAGATAGCCCTGATAGGCCGGTACAAGAATATCGTTTGGACCTTCAGTTCCGATCTTTTGACAACCTGCATCGACCAAGTCATTCAGTTCACGCCCGAATCCAGGATCAGCCAGTCGGCGATCCCGATCAATTTTCTGGCGATCTTTCTCGCGAAGGGGGGGCATCTTCTGACGGAAGGCGGGTCCCAAAGGGAAACCGGCCTCGCCATGATCCTTCCGGTGCCGGATACAGCGAGAGGTTTTCCGCTCAATATCAAATGCGAGCTCCTGGGGAACTCCGACGGCTGCGAGGGTGATACGAGCGGCGTCAATTCATACCCCTACAAGGATTATTGCATCACGATGCTCGACAAGATCGACGGGAGCTTCCGCACCGATCCGGACATGCCGATGAGAAAGATACGCAATTACGATTGCATGTACCCGGGCGCGGTCAAGTCGATCGACGCATGGCACGACAGCGTTCCAGGCATGCCGAGCGCGCTCAATCTATGGTCGGTGATTCTGGGTGATGGGCGCTACTACGCTCCCAACGAACCGTCCCCCCGGCCCGGCGGATTCACCCCCGTCGAGGTCTATGATCCCGCTTACTGGATGAACCGGAACAGCGTGACGAGCCAGGGATGCTTCCATCCGATGTACCGCATGAAGGCGAAAAACACGAATTCCTGTCTCAACAACCAGACGGTGGCGATCTTTGCGACGAAGTATGCGCATGTCGTTCCGGAGGTATCGGCTGGAGTCGCCGTGGCGGCGCCGAGCGCGCATTTGGGCTTCGAGTTGTGGTTCTTCGACCGGACGCAGGGCAAGGCCGTTATCGACGCGATGTTCCGGAAATGGCAGATTCTGGCAACCCCATGATCGTTGCCCGGCTGCAGAGGACTGAAAAGGAGGCACGGTGAGTCTGATTCGACGGGGAATAGCTTTTGTTCTTTTGCTCCTCGGTATCTCGGCCCTGTGCATCGATGCGCGGGCGCAGAGCGCCGTGGATACAATGAGGTTGGATATTGTGCCGCCCGATTCCGTCTACGTGAGAAGAGACGGACAGAATATCGTCGTCGGCTGGTATCCGCCGGGTGCATTGATCGACTCGATTCCGGGCTCGATTACGGGATCGCGGCACTGGACCAACTGGCGGGGACCCGATCCGAATATCTCTCAGGTCACCATCACCGGCATTTACAATGGAACCATCGATCGAACCCTCATGGTCGGGCCAATCCCGCCTGTCAATAAGGTTACGGTGGACACGATCGGAGTCGAACCTTCCATCAAGATGTATGCCGAATTGCGTGATCGCTTCGACACGTATTACAGGGAATTCAATCTCGGCGCGAGTTACCCTGTTCCGGGCGGCACGGGATCCTATACTCCGGGCGATATCGTTCCGCTCAATCTGATCGGAAGGGCGACGGGCGATACGCTCAAGCTCGGCATCGGCCTCGCTTTCAGCGCGTTGATCGTCGATTCGACGTTCACCGGAGGCCCCGCCTCTTTTGAAGTGGATCTCCAGACGAATGAAGGCTTCCATATCTGGAGAGGGCTATCTTCGATGCCGACCCATATGAGCGTCATATCCGAGCTCTCGCGCGATGATGCCTATATCGGGGTCAGGTATGATTCGCTCTATTTCCGCGAGTGGCCGAGGATGGATGCGCAAGGAAGACCGTACTACGAGTTCGTCGATGAGAATGCGTTCCCCGGATTCACCTATTATTACATCGTGACGTGCTTCGACAGGGGCTATTTCAGGGGCATGACGCAGTTCAACAAGAGGGATAATTTTATCTGCGACGAGGATCTGTCGAATCCCGCGGATCCGGAGAATCCGGTGCCGTGCGAAGGCGTGGGCAAGATCATCACGATGACGATCGGCGCGGGTACCGACATGCGGCTGGTTTTTGCGGTTCCGAATCCCTATCGCTCCGGGACCTCGGCGGAGACGCATTCCTTCTATCACAACTATCCCGACGGCAGCATCAAGTTCTTCAATCTGCCGAAGGAAGCCGACATCAAGATCTATACGGTGTCGGGGGATCTCATATGGGAGGCGCATCACAGCAGCCCGATGGGGGACGACGGGATCATTTCCTGGAACGTGAAGAATCAGCGCGACGAGGATGTCGGCTCGGGCGTTTATATTTACCGCTGCAAGAATTCCGCCGACGGATCCGATCAGTACGGAAAGATCGTCGTTATCAGGTGAACCGGCGCTCGTCCGGAGCGAGCCGCCCCCGTTGGGGGGGCGGCTTTTTTTTGCTCTCGCCTCGCGCGCCGACGGAGAAAACGGTTGCACGATGAGCGGGGAAGGTCATCCAAGCTCTTCAATCATCTTGACGTGCGCCATTTTTTCTGGGAGCATCCCATTTTACCGCAGAACGTTCACGATGGTTCCTTAAAATGGATCCCTCCGGCAGGGGGTGAATTCTTCGAGAACAGAAACCCGGCCGATACCGAGGATTGCATAGGCCTGTTCCCGAAGAGCGGCCCCGCCGAGGTCGCGCCGGATGCGCGGATCGCACAGGAGGAGATATTCGGTCCCGTCCTTTCCGTTCTCGAGGCGTCCGATCTCGACGACGCCATACGCATTTTGAATGATACCCGTTATGGGCTCTCGAGCTAGATCTATACGAAGGACGTGAACGGCGCCTTCCGGGCGATCAGGGATATCGAGGCGGGGATCACTTACGTCAACGGACCGACGATAGGCGCCGAGGTCCAACTTCCCTTCGGCGGCGTCAAGGATACGGGCAACGGGCACCGGGAGGCTTCGCATACGGTTCTCGACACTTTGATCGACCTTACGGAGTGAGGGACATGCCAATGCTGAAAACGAATTCGCAGTACTGCGTCATTCAGTCGGTCATCGGCGGGATTGCTCATCCGCGGATTCCGCTCAAGAACCCGTACCTCGTTGATCAGGGAGGGGGCGTTCACATTCTCCCGGGCGTCGGCGGGATCACGTATAACGTGGCCGTAGGCGATTCGGCTTTCAGCTTCGCGGGGGACCACGTGGAGCCCGGCGTGAGCATTACGCTCGACGAGAGGGAGAGGGACGGCGCGAGCCTCGGAGCGCTTTGCATCCTCGCGTGCATCGGAAACGAGGCGCGCGTCGCGAGCGGCGAGGCGCTGCAGGCGCGGGGTTTCGTGACGGGCAAGCACGGCGGCGTGGAGCACGTCATCGTGGATTTTGCGCCGTCCGTTCTCGACAAGCTCGTCGTCGGCGACCGCATCCAGATTAAGGCGGTCGGTCAGGGGCTCAAGCTCAGGGATTTTCCCGACGTGCAGGTGATGAGCCTCGATCCGGAGCTGCTCCAGAAGATGGGAATAGTCGCTCAGGGCAATCAGCTCGTCGTGCCGGTGACACATGTCATTCCCGCCTCGATCATGGGTTCGGGGACGGGATCGCGGCACAGCTTCAGCGGGGATTTCGACATACAGGTCTCGGATACGGACCTCACGCAGAAATACGGGCTCGAGAGCCTTCGCCTCGGCGACGTCATCGCAATCCGGGACGCGGACTGCAGGTTCGGGAGGTCGATCAAATCGGACGCGATCACGATCGGGGTCGTCGTCCACGGCTCCTGTGTCGTCAGCGGTCACGGTCCCGGGGTGACGGTGATCATGACGACGTCGAAAAAGCTCATCGCGCCGAAGATGGAACAGGATGCCAACATAGCGCATTACCTCGGCATCGGACGGTTTCACCGGCCCGCGCCGCAGGGCCGTCGGAGGGGAAAATAACGCGCAGTTTTCGTACACGCACTCGATTCGGGCGGGAGGCGATCGCGCGGAGCGCCGGCTGCATGGCTCTGGCCGCGATCCTCGCGGGCGTGGCGCCTTTACTCGCCATGCCCGTCGCGAGCGTCGCGAGCGCCGGATCGAGCCCCCCGTCGCCGGGCGAATCTTCAACGTGGAAATGCTCGTCTCCTCTGCGCGAGCTTCTTGCCGCGGCCCGACCCACGGACACGATTGCTGTCTGGATTTTTCTCGCCGATAGGGGATCCGCCGCGGAAAAGGGGAATCCGCTTTGTCTTTCCGCGCGGGCGGCCGGCCGCCGTGTTCTTCGCGGAGAGGCTTCCGCCCGCGCGCGCGACCTTCCCGTTCATCATGGCTACGTCGATTCGCTTCGCGGACACGCGACGAGGATCCGTCATGCGTCGCGCTATTTCAACGCGGTGAGCGCGGAGATGGAGGCGCGTGAGATCCCCGCCGTGTGCGTATTGGGATTCGTGCGATCGGTCGACCTCATCGCCTCGCATCGCAGGCTCCCCGATCCGACGGCGGAACCGCCGCGCGGATCGTTTTCGGCGCGCGCGGCTTGCGCTGAATGCGGCATCGATTACGGGGAAAGTTTCGACCAGCTGAACCAAGTGGGCGCCATTGATCTTCTCGAAGGGGGCTATAACGGTTCAGGGAGTGTATCGGGTGGCGGCCCCGTTCTCATCGCGATTCTCGACACGGGTTTCAGGCTCGATCATCCGGCGCTCGCGGACGTCCAGGTTGAGGCGCAGTACGATTTTATCAATAACGATTCCGTGACTTCCAACGAATCCGGAGACCCGACCGGACAGGACACACACGGCACGCAAGTTCTCGGCGTCATCGCGGGGCACGCGGAGGGCGATCTCGTAGGCCCGGCGTGGGGCGCGCGGTATCTTCTCGCCAAGACCGAGATTGTAGGCTCCGAGACCTTCATCGAGGAGGATCACTGGGTGGCGGGCATCGAATGGGCGGACAGCGCGGGCGCCGACGTCGTCACGAGCTCGCTCGGGTATATTCAGTGGTATACGCCTGATCAGCTCGACGGCAATACGGCCCTGTGCACCCGAGCCGCGGACATCGCCGCGTCCCATGGGATCGTCGTCGTCAATTCCGCCGGGAACGAGGGAACCTCCGGACTCGTGGCTCCGGCGGACGGAGACAGCGTGCTCGCAATCGGCGCGGTCGATCGCACCGGCGCGATCGCGTCGTTCAGCTCGCGCGGCCCGACCGCCGATGGTCGCACGAAGCCCGATTTCACGGCGATGGGGGTGGGCGTGCGGAGCGTGTCGATTTCGACCGGATATGGTTCGTACAACGGGACCTCATTCGCGGCGCCGATCGTCGCGGGCGTCTGCGCCCTGTTGCTCGAGATCCATCCCGATTGGAGCCCGATGGAAATGCGGGACACACTCCGCGCCACGTCTTCCCGGAGCGCGGCTCCCGACAACACGTATGGGTGGGGTATCCCGAACGCGATGCTGGCCGTGCGGCCTGTCCGTTCCGATCTCTCGGTGGCCGCATTCCCGAATCCCTTCAATGCTTCGATGAGCATTTGCGTCACGGTTAATGCTCCGAGCGCGGTGACGGTCAAGGTCTATGATATCCGTGGAGCGCACATCAAGACTCTCGCCGAGAGCAGAGCCGTTCAGCGGTCCCTGACGCTCAACTGGGACGGCACGAACGAACGGGGGGATCGTGTCGCGAGCGGGGTTTATTTTCTCGCCATAAGCTCCGGGGGCTCCACAAGGACCATAAAGGCCGTTCTCGTCCGCTGACTTCCCATCCTGAGTATAATTCCATTGCCATTTGCGGCCTGTTGGGAATAAACTCGCCGGGTGGGGCGCATGCTGCAGGATGCCACACAACATGTTGACATGATTTAAGATAGGAGGTCCCCGGTGGAGTCCAGATTCGTATTCTTCTTCGGAGGCGGCAAGGCCGCAGGAAACAAGAATATGAAGGAGATACTCGGCGGGAAAGGTGCCGGGCTCGCCGAGATGACGAATCTTGGGATTCCCGTGCCGGCGGGATTCACGATATCGACGGAGGTCTGTTCCTATTTCTACGAGCATAGCGGCGCCTATCCGCCGGGGCTTCGGGAAGAGGTCGAGGAGAACCTCCGCGCCGTCGAGAAGGTCATGGGCGGGAAGTTCGGGGGCGCGGAGGCGCCGCTTCTTCTCTCGATACGTTCCGGTGCCCGCGCGAGCATGCCCGGCATGATGGACACCGTCCTGAACCTCGGTCTCAACGACGACACCGTGCAGGTGCTCGCACGATCGACCGGGGACGAGCGCTTCGCGTATGACTGCTACCGGAGATTCATCCAGATGTACGGCGACGTTGTTTTGGGGCTCAAGCCGGTGAAAAAGGACGACGCCGATCCGTTCGAAGAGCTTCTTTCGGCGAAGAAGAAAGAGGCACGGGCGGATAAGGACGTGGATCTCACCGTTGCCGATCTCAAGGATCTCATCGCGCGGTATCTCGCGATGATCAGGAGCAGGCTCGGCGTCGATTTTCCGCGCGACGCGGACGAGCAGCTCTGGAAGGCGACCGGCGCCGTGTTCAACTCATGGCATAACGAGCGCGCCGAGACCTACCGGAGGCTCAATAACATTCCCGCGACGTGGGGAACCGCGGTCAACGTTCAGGCGATGGTTTTCGGGAACCTCGGGAACGATTCGGGCACCGGCGTCGCGTTCACGAGAAATCCCGCTACGGGCGAGAACGTGTTCTATGGCGAATACCTCATGAAAGCGCAGGGGGAGGACGTCGTGGCCGGGATTCGCACGCCGCAGTCCATTAACCTGAGGAACAAGCTGGATCAGGGAACGCTCTCTCTCGAGGAGGAGATGCCGGCGCTGTACCTCGAGTTGGAAAAGGTGCGAACCGCACTCGAGCGGCATTATGCCGATATGCAGGATCTCGAATTCACGATCCAGAACGGGCGCCTGTGGATTCTTCAGACGCGCTCCGGCAAGCGAACGGGCTTCGCCGCCATAAAGATTGCGATCGACATGGTGCGGGAAGGGCTCATCGCGAAGGAAGATGCGATTCGCCGGATCGAGCCGGAGCAGCTCAACCAGTTCCTTCGCCCCGTGTTCAACCCCGCCGGCAAGGCCGCCGCGATTCGGGAGGGGAGGCTCGTGGCGAAGGGGATCAACGCGGGGCCCGGGGCCGCGACGGGGAAGGTCGTTTTCAACGCCGTGGACGCCGAAGAGTGGGTGGGGCGCGGCGACGAAGTCATTCTCGTGAGGGTCGAAACGAGCCCCGAGGACATCAGGGGAATGAGCGCCGCTCGGGGCATTCTCACCTCGGCGGGGGGCGCTACTTCTCATGCCGCGCTCGTCGCGCGGCAGATGGGGAAGGTATGCATCGTCGGGGCGAAGGATCTCGCCATCGACTACCGGAAACGGGTCATCGAGGCGGGAGGCCGGACGATACGCGAAGGCGAATTTCTCTCGATCGACGGAACGACGGGAGAGGTGATCGAGGGCACTATCGAGACCCGCCCGTCCGAGGTGCTTCAGGTGCTCATCGATAAAACTCTCGACGGCGCAGAGTCCGCTCTCTACCGGGATTTTCAGGAGCTTATGTCGTGGGCGAACGGCATCCGCACCCTGGGCGTCAGGGCCAACGCGGACCGTCCCGACCAGGCGGCCAAGGCGGTCGCCTTCGGCGCCGAAGGGATCGGCCTCTGCCGCACCGAGCACATGTTCTTCGAAGGCGATCGGATCGACGCCGTCCGCGAGATGATACTCGCCGCCGACGAGGAGGGGCGAAGAAAAGCCCTCGCGAAGCTTCTTCCCATGCAGCGGGACGATTTCCGGGGGATATTCGAGGAGATGGGGGAGCGCCCCGTGACGATCAGGACACTCGATCCTCCTCTCCATGAGTTTCTCCCGCACGAGGATCGGGATATCGCCGCTCTCGCGAAGAAGATGGGCGTGTCGAAGGAGCGGCTCGCCGAAAAGGTGCAATCGCTCCATGAGGCGAATCCGATGCTCGGGCACCGCGGGTGCAGGCTCGGGATCGTGTATCCCGAGATCACCGAGATGCAGGCGCGCGCAATATTCGAAGCGGCGTGCGCTCTCGTGAAGGAGGGCAAGAGGCCGCGGCCGGAGGTTATGATTCCGCTGGTGGGGGACGTGAAGGAGCTCGAGCTCCAGCGAGCGATCGTCGAGCGCGTCGCGACCGAGGTTCAGAAGGAGACGGGTGTGAACGTCGAGTATCTCGTCGGGACGATGATCGAAATCCCACGGGCGGCGCTCACCGCGGACCGGATCGCGGCCGTCGCGGATTTCTTCTCTTTCGGTACGAACGACCTTACGCAGATGACGCTCGGGATCAGCCGTGACGACGCGGGCAAGTTTCTCGGCGATTACCTGGCGAAGGGGATCTGGCCGAGCGATCCGTTCCAGAAACTCGACGTCGAAGGAGTCGGCGCCCTCGTCAGGATCGGCGTCGAGAAGGGAAGGAGCGTCAAGGCGGATCTCAAGGTGGGTATCTGTGGCGAGCATGGTGGGGAGCCTTCGTCGGTAGAGTTCTGTCACGCGGCGGGATTCAACTACGTGAGCTGTTCCCCGTTCCGCGTGCCGATCGCGATTCTCGCGGCGGCTCAGGCCGTTCTCAGGAACAGGCGTTGAGAGAAGTGGCGCCCGAACGCCCGAGCGGCGGATGCGGCGGCAAAGGAGGTTCGTGATGGATTTTGGGGGGGACATTTCGATACTCGAACCCTCGGTCGCATTTCAGATCATGAGTTTCTCGCTTCTCACGGGCGAGATCAAATTTGTGACGCATGACAACGTGGCGAGCTTCTATTTCAGGAAGGGGGAGCTCATCTATGCCACGATGGACACGCGAAAGAAGAAGCTGGGCAAGTTCCTCATCGAAAAGGGATGGCTGACGGAGGAGCAGCTCGGCAAGGTGCTCCACGATTACGTGTCGAAGGAAGGCCGCGGCCGGATCGGCAACGCGCTCATCGAACGCGGCTATCTCGACTACAATTCCCTCGCCGAAGCGATACAGGAGCAGATGAAAGAGGTCGTCTACGAGGTGTTGGCATGGCGAAAGGGTCAATTTATCTTCTTCCACGACGTTCTTCCCCAGGACGAGGATATTCTTCTCGAGGTCAAGCTTGATCATCTGATTCTCGAAGGTTTAAGAAGGCTCGACGAGGCCAAGGGTCCCCAGTGATGAAACGGCACCTCCTTGTGCTCCTTGCCTTGTGGCTATCCGGCGCGCGCGCCGAGGCCCATCTCAACGAATCTTCCGCCATAGCCCGATCGCAGGCGATGGGAGGCGCGCTCGTCTCTCTCGCCGACGGCCCCGCGGCGCTGTTCGTGAATCCGGCGGGGATCGTCGCGTCGGCGAATCCCGCGTTGTATCTTGACTACGCCGAGCCCGCGGGAATCAGTGGGGGGCGCGAATCGAGAGTCGCTTTCGCGACGGGAAAGGGGAACACGCGGGGAGCCATCGGCTGGTACCGTTTCGGCTCCGAAAGCGAATCGAACAACCTTTTCGCCATGAGCGCGGCGCACCGGCTCATCGAAGGGACTCAGGGATCGTTCCTCGCGCTCGGGGCGAGCGCGACGGTCGGGGGGCTCTCGTGGAAAGAGGCGGATCCCGGAGAAAAGGATTCGCGTTGGATGGCGAGCGGCGACGCCGGAATCATACTGAAACCCCTCCCCATCGTGGCGTTCGCGTATTCGGCCGGCAATATCAGGGACGCGCATTCCGATCAAACGCGCGGCGAGGAGGCATGGCGCCGCGTGCAACGGTGGGGCGCCTCGTACTTCTGGGAGGACAGGATCGTCCTCTCGTTCGCGACCATGCGCCGAGCGGGCCGGACGACGCTCCATTACGGGATGGCTGTGAAAACCGCCGTGCCGATCGAGCTCCTGGCGGGTTTCTCGGACGGCCGCGTGACGGGAGGAGCGCGCTGGACCGGCACGCGATTCGGAAGCTCGATTGCATTCGCGGCGAATGAGGATGAGGGAGTGACCTGGACGCTCGCTTGCGAGGCGTATCTTCCCGATAGACCGGACAGGGAGACGCCGTGAGAGCAGGGAATAAGGGCTGCAAACGGGGCTCGTGCGCGGCGCTCATTGCGGGCGCTCTGTTCGTATGCGCGATTCTGAGGCCGGCTCGTGCGGAGGAACGCCCCGATTCCTCGCTCGTTTTCAAATGGACGGCGCTTTACCGGAGCCGCATCGATGTCAACACCATGCCCCCCAATTTTCCGTGGAATGACAGAGATGCGTATTCACATTTCAACGACCGTCTCGCAGTTCTCGGAGAGATCACTCATTCTCGATGCATCGCCGTTTTTGCGAAAGGCGCGACCGGCTTCCGCTTCGGAGGTGAGTATCAGGAGCAGCAGTTTATTCTCGACCAGGGCCACATCGGCTTCGATTTTCTCGGAGGCGCGGTCTCGGGCAGATTCTTCTCCCGTGAACGGGTGTATCGCACCGATCAAAGGCTTCTCAAGCTGGTGTCCGACGAGTCGTGGGCCCTCGTCGATCGCGGCGAAGGGATCGCGCTCGATGTAAACGCGGGCGCCCATCTCTCCTTGAATTATATCGAATCGATTCTTCGTGACGATGTCGCGATTCATGGAGGACTGCCTTCGTTTCACGGAGGCGAGGATCGTCTTCGCGTGTTCAGGCTCGAGGGGTTTCAGAGAGCGCGCTGGCATGCCGGGTTCACGATCTCGGAAATGCGCGATCGATGGTACGGTGACCGGATCACCGTCGGGACGGACCTCGGATTCAGGGTGAGGGGGATCGATCTTTTGGCCGAGATCGCGCGGACGCAGAGCGGCGGGTGGAGAGAGTTGCGAAACAACGCCCTTTTCGATCTGAATTGGCGCGCGGCGCGACTCGACAAACTCGGAGCGCTGTTCTCGGATAGCGACGCCTTTGCGGCCGAGATAGAAGGTTTGCGGCTCGGTATGGGCGATCTCGGCACCGCCGGTCTCGTGCCGGGGTATCGTTATGCCGGGTATGCAGTTACGAACCTCGAAGGAGAGTTCGCGCGTGGACTGCGCGAAAGCTACCTACTGGCCTGGTGGAAACCGGCGAATTACGACGCGCTTCTTTCCGTCGACGCCGCGGACGGCGAATGGTGGGGGCAGGATTTCAGCCGGCTCGTCGGAAGCGCGCGGATGCGGTACCGGGGCGGCTTCGAGCTCAGGGAGAGCATCCTGTGCGCGGCGGGCGAGAGGAGCGCGGCGACGATTTCCATCATCGACGACAACTCATTCTCCCGAATCGCCGTTACGGCGCGCATCGACGATCTCGGCGACGGAAACCTTCTCTCATACCTGGCTCGGGGGACCCTCAATTTCGGCTCGCGTGTCGCGGCGAGGAGCGCGCTCTACCTCTACAGCTCGCGCCTGAGTCTCTACAACGTCGAAATCGAATTCAGGCCACGCGAGAGATTCCTTTTCCAGGCCTCGCTCGGGACGTTCGCGCCGCGGGATGAAAATATCCAGCTTGACCGTTCATTCAGCATGTATGCGTTTGATCCAAATCCTGTCTCGAAAGACCGGTTCATCATGCTCTTCACGCGGATATGGTTCGGAGGTGAAGGAACAAGATGAAACGGCACTGTGCGCTGTTTGTTTCCTGCATCCTCGCCATTTTCGTCGCGGCGCAGTGCCGTGCTTCGGTCGGCATCGAAGAGGAAGAGGTCGTCTTCAGGATCGGAGGGTTCACGGCCGGGAAGGTGTTCCTTGTCGGCGATTTCAACGGTTGGAATCCGACGATGGATCTCATGGTCGAGGCGGAAGGCGGTTTCGAGATACGGCTCTATCTCCTTCCGGGAACGTACCGGTATCGCTTCCTCGCGGACGGCGTCACGAAACCGGATACCGACAATCCCTGCCTCGACTCGAACGGCAACTCGTGTTTCATACTCATGGAACGGGACGGCGTCCTCGAGGTTGTCCTCGCGGAATCGGCGGGCAAGCGCGCCGGATCCGCGAAAACCAGTCTCTCACCCGTCGTTCGGATCGATGCGGTCCAAAGCGGCGGAGCGGGATCGCTCCGCTCCGAGTGGGGGATCAAGGGCGCGGTCGACGAGCGGATCGACGCCGATCTCGCGGTCGGTATGACCGAGGAGTTCCCGGAGGGGGAATCGGGCACGGGAAGAGCCTTTCTGCTGCGCGGCCTCGCTTCGTATCGTTTCGAACGGGGAATGCTCCGCGCCTTCAGCCGTCCGGCCGCGGCAATCGATCTCGGCGACCCGATCGGGCTCATTGGAACGGTCGGTCCCTACCGCTACCCGGCGAGCCTGTTCTGTCGAGGAGTGGAATTGGAGGGGATCTTGCCTCTCAACCTCGATGGTCGTTTCCTCTATGCGAGCCGCCTGCGCGGTTACCGCTCGGGGCTCGAGGGGACGGCCGATTCATCCGATCTTTTCTCCCGCCGCGATTTTGTGGATTCGGACTTTTACGGTCTGAGGCTCGGGGCGAAGATAAGAAACGCAACGGTTCGATACCTGTTCAGGGAGAACCGAAGACCGAAAGACGGATATTGGCGTTTTCCGTCGATGAGCGGCGATTTTTCCGTCGGGTACGAGCGGAACGTGTTTCAGGGCTTCTCCTTCTCGGTTCCCCCGAAGAGCGGCGTGGTTCTTGATGGCGAGCTTCTCTTCGGCAGGAGCTTCCTTTCGGCGACGGGACGGCTTTTCAAGAACGCCGAAGGCGCGAGCGCTATCCAGGATGTCTCGATCGAACGCGAATGGGAACACGGGCATCGGCTCTCCGTAGGGATTTCGCGCGCGGGCGAGAGATCGCGTGCCGAGCTGCTGTTCAACCGGACGACGCTCGAAGGGGAGCAGGCCGCAAGGGGCGGAAGACCGGATGGATCACGATCGGGCCTCGGCGGGAGCTTCGTTTTCGGGGATTCCGTGCTTTCGATCGGTCTCGCGGGGAAACTCGAGCAGTACTCCGCCATGAATACCGGCTCGATATTCTGGCTCGGCAGGACGAACTTCTGGCTCGATGGGGACGAGCTCACCTACGATCGTGTACCGTTCCTCTCCTCGAGGCAAGTCTGCGAGGCGAAGCTTTCCTGCGGCTGGAAACGCGAGCCTCCCGGGAATCTTCCCTGGGGAACCGGTCTCCTGTTCGAAATCACCCGGCGATGGGACGGCACGGGTGATGGGCCCCGTTTCGGGGAGATCCGTCTGGTGAATGGAATGGCGGTGCACCCGCGCGTGACGTTTCTCCTCGATATGCGCGGCGTTTCATACGAGTATGGAAGTGTAGGAAGGGACTTCGTCGACGCGTTTCTTTCCGTTCGCGGGAGCATCAGGAAAGGGCTCTGGTGCGCCGTCGGGACAGGGGTCAATCCATACGCCTTCGACCAATGGCTCTATGCTTTTTCCGATCATGGAAGGCAAGAGTATCTCATGGACCGCGGCGTTTTTCGCGCGCTCGCCGCGAGCGGCGAAGCGGTTTCGATGGAGGCCGTCCTCGATGCCGAGGAATCGCTCGCGGAGGATTGGGTCGTGACCTTCGAAGCGGGTTTTACTTTCTGATGCGATGGTATTATAATCGGGGCATGCGGCATTGCTTGAATGCGGTCACGCGGCTTTGCGCGGTAACGGCAGTCGTTCTGCTTTCGATCTCCTGCGGCCGGTATCTCGAGAGATCGCTCGGTTCGCCGAGCATCGATGGCGATACGGTCACGTTCCGGGTCAAGGTTCCCTCGGCGCGGACGGTGCAGCTCGCGGGAGATTGGCCTCGGAACAACTGGGCGCGGGGGGATGCCGAAGAAGGCGAGGTTCTCGTGGGCCTTATGGGGAAAACCGCCGATACGGGCGTGTGGGAGCTCGCGGTTCGCCTCGGGCCCGGCCGCTACCGCTATCGATTTCTCGTCAATGAGGCCGAGTGGCTTCTCGATCCGGAAAATCCGAGGGTCATCGACGATGGAAGAGGAGGGAAGGCGAATCTGCTGATCGTGCCGTGAATATGATGCGTCGTTTGATTCATTTCCGTTCCGTGTTCTGTATTGCGCTCGCCGTTCTCGTTGCGTCATGCGGGCCGAGGGTCCCGGAAATGGGAGCGAGGAATTACCCGTCGGCAGGACCCCGGGATGTGGATGGAGGAGTGCAATTCATCTGTTATGCGCCCAAGGCGCACAGGGTTGTGATCGTCGGCGATTTCAACAGCTGGTCGACTACCGCGGATCCGATGTATGATCGCGAGGAGAAGGGGGCATGGTCGATCACGCTCCCGCTGCAACCCGGACGCTATGAGTACAAGTTCCTCATCGACGGCGAAAAATGGATCCCCGATCCCGGGAATCCCAAAAAGGCCAAGGATGGTTTCGGCTCTCAAAATTCCGTCGTCGAAGTGAAGCGATAGGGCGGTCGACGGCGAACCGTTGCTTCGCATATGCCAGGTTTCCTGCCATGTCCCCGAGGATGATGCGGGAGCCTCCGGGGTGCCCCATTCGGAGAGCTCATTTAACAAACGTCATTTCATGGAGTTAAAGACTTTCTTGTTGTTGCAATTTGCTCCGGCGTGTGGTATTTATTGATTTCGATCAGGTGATGGTGAATCGCAAGCATCGGTTTACCGGATCGCCCTGGTCGGGAAAATGTGATCGATGGTGCCTGGCCGGCGCGGGGCCGAAAGCTGGGCGACATGTGTATTTAATTTAATACCAATATATTATGAAACCGGTTCAATTCCCTTCCGTAGTGACGGTTTTTGGATTGAGCATTCCGTTCCGGCGCGATAAGATTTTCAGCGGGGCTTATCGGCAGAAAGATGATATTGGCATATAGTTTGCGCGATGCTCTTCGATTGTCATTCTTCGATTATGCAGGATGAACAGGAATAAATCTATGAAGCGAGAGGTTCTGAACTCAATGCGACATGGTGCGCTCGCCGTGAGCCTCGGCGCGTTCATGCTGTTCGTTGCCGGTCCGGTGTTCGCTGCAGGAGGTTCGGGGACGGCGGCGATCAGCCCTTCGAGCGACGTCGCAGCCGGAGAGCTCGGCACGTGGACGATCCGCTACACCGCCGCCGAAGCATTTTCTTCGGGGACAATCGAGCTCGCCATTCCAGATGGTTGGTCCGCACCCCAGATTTCCGTCCCTTCTTCGGGAGGATACGTGACGGTTTCGAGCGAGGGGGTGCTCGGTGCGCCTGCTCTCACGCTAGCCGGGAGGACGATCACCGTTTCTGTCGATACGCTCGATGCCGGCCAGACGATCGATATCGTGTACGGCGACGGCACCGTTGACCTCGGCGGTCGGGCGACGGCCCAGACCGGTGCCCAGAGCGGCGTCGAATTTGTCGTGAGATCGGATCCGAACGGTTCCGGCGATTCTCCAATCGCGTCATCGCCGCTGCTCGACGTCGTCGCGGGATCCATTGCGAAGCTCTCGTTCATCACTTCGCCGCGGACGTTTTCCGCGGACGGAGAAAGCGCCGTGATCCGGGTGAGGACGGAGGATGAGTTCGGGAATCCCGCCGCGGTGAGCGGCGATCAGGACATTTCCTTGAGCTCGACCGCGCTCGGCGGGCGGTTTTCACATCTCGGAGGCTCGAATTTCGTCGAGACGAGCGTGGTCGTCCTTGCGTCGGGCCTCGATACGGTATCGCTGTACTATCGGGATACGGTCGCCGGCGGAAAAACGATCACCGCGTCCGCTTCCGGTCAATCGTGGACAAACGCTCAGCAGGCGATCACCGTCGATTCGGGGACTCCTTTCAAACTCGTGGTGTCTCCCGCCGACACAACGGCCATCGCGGGGGATTTTGTGAGGTACCGGCTCGGGGTCGAGGACGCAGAGGGGAATGCGAGTTCGCTCTCCAACGATCAGGAAATATCGCTCCTCGGGCAGCCGGGGGATTTCTATTCGACGGCTGACCAGACGACGCCGATCACGTCCATCGTTATCGCGAACGGCTCCGATCACGTATATCTTGATTACCGGAATACGGGCAAGGATATGACCATCCCCTTGGTCCTCGCGTTCCTCGACACGAACGGTGTTCCTCCCACTCTCGAGGCGGCATCGGCGCTGATCTACATCGATAACGCTCCATTAAGCACGGCCACATCCGAAATATCGGTCAACACGGCATCGGCGGTCGCAAATGGGATGGATTCGATCGAGATCACCGTCCGGGCTCGCGACGCATTTTACAATGGTGTCGATGGAGCGATCGTTCTGATCGCATCGACGGGCTCCGGCAATCTGCTCCGCCAGCCTTCGGGTGTGACGAGCGGAACAGGCTCCGCCATCGGGAGCATCGCCTCGACGAAGGCGGAAGGAAAAACACTCACGGCGAAGATTGATGGCATCGATATTACGGCTTCTGCCGGTGTGACCTTTACCCCCGGGCTTTTCGACCCCGCAGCATCCGATGTAAGCGTGGACAAGACGTCGGCGGTAGCGAACGGCGTGGACTCGGTCGCGGTGACGGCGTTCGTGACCGACGCGCAGGGGAACCCGATAAGCGGGAGCTCGGTGACGTTAGAGGTGACGGGCACGTTGAACACGATCACGCCCTCATCGGGAGTGACGGGGGCGGATGGGTGCCTCGTCGGGAAGCTGCGATCGACGAAGGCGGAGCTGAAGACAGTGAGCGCGAGGGTGAGCGGTGCGCTCATCACGAATACGAGGAATGTGACCTTCAATCCCGGTCCGTTCAGCGCCTCGGTCTCGAATGTGACGGTGGACAAGACGTCGGCGGTAGCGAACGGCGTGGACTCGATAGTGGTGACGGCGCTCGTGACCGACGCGCAGGGGAACCCGCTAGCGGGGAGCTCGGTGACGCTGGAGGCGACAGGGACGATGAACACGATCACGCCCTCGTCGGGAGTGACGGGGGCGGACGGGCGTCTCGTCGGGAAGCTGAGATCGACGAAGGCGGAGCTGAAGACGATGAGTGCGAGGGTGGGCGGGACGCTCATCACGAATACGAGGAATGTGACCTTCAACCCCGGTCCGTTCAGCGCCCCGGCTTCGAACGTGACGGTGGACAAGACGTCGGCGGTAGCGAACGGTGTGGACTCGGTCGCGGTGACGGCGCTCGTGACGGACGCGCAGGGGAACCCGATAGCGGGGAGTTTCGTGACGTTAGAAGCGACGGGGACGATGAACACGATCACGCCCTCATCGGGAGTGACGGGGGCGGATGGGTGCCTCGTCGGGAAGCTGAGATCGATGAAGGCGGAGCTGAAGACGGTGAGCGCGAGGGTGAGCGGAGTGCTCATCACGAATACGAGGAATGTGACCTTCGGCGCGGGTCCGTTCAGCGCTTCGGCCTCGAATGTGACGGTGGACAAGACGTCGGCCGTGGCGAACGGTGTGGACTCGATAGTGGTGGCGGCGCTTGTGACGGACGCGCAGGGGAACCCGATAGCGGGGAGCTCCGTGACGATAGAGGCGACGGGGACGATGAACACGATCACGCCCTCATCGGGAGTGACGGGGGCGGACGGGCGCCTCGTCGGCAAGCTACGATCGACGAAGGCGGAGCTGAAGACGGTGAGTGCGAGGGTGGGCGGTGCGCTCATCACGCAGACGAGGAACGTGACCTTCGGCGCGGGTCCGTTCAGCGCTTCGGCCTCGAATGTGACGGTGGACAAGACGTCGGCCGTGGCGAACGGTGTGGACTCGATAGTGGTGACGGCGCTGGTGACGGATGCGCAGGGGAACCCGATAGCGGGGAGCTCCGTGACGATAGAGGCGACGGGGACGATGAACACGATCACGCCCTCATCGGGAGTGACGGGGGCGGACGGGCGCCTCGTCGGCAAGCTA
>Ga0265296_1002571_pt1 | contig 18016 bp, 14 predicted proteins | sample MunlanPumphouse1_FD_189073 | JGI IMG/M metagenome (GOLD analysis project Ga0265296, IMG submission 189073) | Groundwater microbial communities from a municipal landfill in Southern Ontario, Canada - Pumphouse #1 | ecosystem: Environmental > Aquatic > Deep subsurface > Groundwater | place...
ATTGACGCAACTCGGCGTCAGAAAGTTTTTTATCCCAAACTCGCAATTTTGGTTTGCGTAACGACTGAATCAAATTCAACACAAAAAAATGAAACGGCATGCCGTTGACTTTGGCAAAAGTAAAAATTATGGAGATGGTAAAAATCGGCACGCCGGTTAAGAGAAAAGGGATAAACCGCAAAAGCTTCCACAAAGCCACATCAACCAAAATTCCCACGAGCAAAATCAAAAACTGCCGAATCGAAAGCGGACCCAGGATTTTATCCTCGACATCAATAAATTGCGGCACGGTGTACTGACCTTCGGAGGGCATATTTGTTGGAGGGGATTAGGGTTTGGGGTTTGGGGATGGATTGTAATTATTTTTAAAAAATAGCGCTTCCTTCCCCAAACCCCAAACCCTAAAAAACTCAAAACCTCAACATCCCATTTAACGAATTAATAGCGTGAATTTCCTCATTGGTTAAAGATGGCTGATTGGCTAAAACCCGCTCGCGAGCAACATCTTCCGTTACTCGACCAGAAAGCAAAGCCGCGCGACTGATTTCCAAATACAATAAATTAATCGGCGAGGAACGCCAAGCTTTAACCGCCAAAATCTTTTGACCAATTCCTTGTTCTTCCAAAAGATTAATCTTGTCATGAATTTTTATTATCGCCTCTTTTGGATCAGACGAAAGGCGGCGAAACTCTTCAAGCGAAAGATTTTGCAGCTCTTCAATCGGCCCGGATAATCGGCGCGACGGAGCCACTACATCAACCATTAATGGCCGACCATTGCTTGGCGGCAACGACCGCGAGGCTGGCGAAACAACCGGTGTGACTGGTTTGGGCAAACCGATTTTTGGCCGAACTGCTTTAGCTTTATCAATCACGGCTTTTTCGGCTACAACTTTGGCCGCGGCTTTGGCTGTCTTTTTTTCTTCCTCAAACTTAATTCGAGCCACGGTTTGTTGCTCGCCAACAATTTTCTCCAATTCCTCCATGACTAAAGCTAGTTGTCCGCCACCAATGGCCAAACCGCCCTGCTCAACCGACCGTTCCAACAAATCGCGAGTCTCAAAAGCATCGCGAATGTCTTTTAATCTGGCTTCCACGGCTCCGACAAATTTCTTTCGCGTGGCTTCGTCGAGTTTTAAGTTGGCTTTGGCTTCTATTTGTTTAACAATGTCTTCAATTTCTAATTTATTCTCTCCCCCTCCCACATCTGCTCCTTTGGCAGGGGGAGGGGGCATAGGGGGTGAGGGGTTAATTTGGCGTCCCTCTGTTTGTTGTTTTTCCCTTTCCTCTGCCTCGTTTGTCTTTTTACTCTTCACCCCTTGCCCCTCTCCCTCCATTCGTTCGCCCCTCACCCCTTGCCCCTCTCCCTCCATTCGTTCGCCCCTCACCCCTTGCCCCTCTCCCTCCCTAAGAGGTGCGGACGGGAGAGGGGTTGGATTATAACTACTAATTGAAGCAGGAACCGGAACCGGCCGAACCGGCGGTGGTTTAATATCAGTCATGACCGGCGTTTTTTTTGGCAGTTCTTTTTTTACTTCTGGCTTAACTGCTGACAAATTGACTTTTTGTAAAAACCGCTCCAACAACCCCTTCGCGTCCTCCGGAGCCATATTCAACCCGCCCACCTTAACCGGCCTGACAAAAGCCGCCAAAGTTTCCTCTTTAGTTCGCAAACCATTGACCATTGAAGTCAAAATAAATTCCAAACGGCTTTGTTCCAAATGATCTGACAAATTGATTTTTAATTCTTCCAAAACTTTACCCACAACTTCAGCCGGATCTTCCTTGGGTATCTCCACCCGCGGAACATCTTTAAAAGCCGCCGGATCACCGCCCCACTCACGAATTCGGGCTTTGATGTCTTCGTCAAGAAAAGAAGCAATCGGCAACAAACGGTGGCCGGCTAGGTCAACAGCAAATTGACAAGCAACCTCCCAATCAACTCCGAGTTCGGATAAAATGGCCGAAGGTAAAAATTCCAATGACTCTTTGCCTAAAAGTATTTCTTCAACGATTGCCGACAAAGAAGTGGCCTTACCTTCTGATAATTTAAATTTTTCCTGAATTTCATTGACCCAAGCAAAACCATTTGGACTTACCAAAAAGTCCTGAATTTGTTCCGGTAAATCTGCGAATTGTCTTAATGGAACGCTCATAATTTTCTTGACTCTTAATATCTTCCTGGTATATTAGCTATGGGTGCCCAAAATTTTTCACTTTTCAAAACTTTTTTATTTTCTATAAGATCAGCTAATTCTTTTCGAATTTCGTCTAATGATTGCCCCTCAAAACTTCCGGAACTCAACTTTTTTTGATATTGACGAATTTCATCTTCTATGTTCCTAATTTTTTCTTCCAGAATCCGATCAGAACCAGACGACGGAGGCGGAGCTGCGGCCTCTTCAATTTTTTCTTTTATTAAATCAAATTGTTTCGTCCAATTGATAGATTCGTTCCTTAAACCACTATTGCCTGTCTCTTTAAACAGAAAAGTAATTTCTGCACCAATTTCTTTTTGTTTCTCGCCAGAAGAAGATCGATATTGCCTAAACAAACCACTAATTACTTCGGGGGTTATGGTGGCTATTAAATCTCTGTTCTTGTAACCTTCTTGATTGGCATTTTTAAAAGTTTGAATAATTAATCGAGGATTTTTCTTAATCGCAGTAGAAAAATCTTTTTTGGCTTCTTCGTTTTCAAATTGTCCATCTTTTTTAAAACCAAAAGCTTTAAGAGTACCGGAACTTTCTGTTGAATTGTCATCAATCATTTTTTGTCTAATTCTAGCCAAACGATTATTCAATTCTTCTGGACTCTCTGTTCCGGTTACTCCATTATGTTTACCTTCGTTTTTCTGTTCTTGAATCGCTAAGGCTTCTATTTCGCTTTCGTCAACTGAAGCTGGTGGAATCTTTGTTTTAAACAATCCGCTATTAACCAAGCTCTGTCTAAAAAGAGCGCGTTGCTTGGCATTTTTACCACTTAAACCCGCGGACATAATTGCGTTTGGATCAAAATCAGTTCGCTTTCGCAAAGCTTCAAGCTTGCTAGAATCACCACCTAAAATTGTTTCGGCAATTTGGTCGGATTCTGATTTTGGAGGTATAAGTGCATTGGCTTTAGCCAAAGCTTCTTGTCCTTTTTTAAAAGCTTCTCTTTGATCATTACTAAATCCACCACCACCATTCTGTAAAGCGTCAAATGCAGACATTGTCAGCTCTTCCCCAGTTACTAAATCTTTTTTAACTTTTCCATTAGCATCCCTCTGATGAACCCGCATATTTTTCAAATGATCCGAAATATCTTGATTTCCATATTGAGAGTCTGCCAATTTTTTAATACGTTCTTGCTGCTCTTCGGGTGGTAAGGTTGAATCAAGAGTTTTAACAATTTTGTCTTTACCAAACAAACTTGGTGCGGTTGATTCAATATCTTTAATTTGATCTTGAAAACCAACATCGCCCTTAAAAGTTTTTTGAACTTGCGACAAAACCGTGCTACCAGAAGAATCTGTTTTACCGAGGAACTCTTGAAGTTGAGCAAATTTCTTCGGATCTTTCATCACTCTAGGATCGCTTAAGAGACGCTTGGCGAAAGCCAATTGTTTTTGCTTTTTATCAGCATTTAAACTCAAACCGTTTTCACCTTCAAGCGCAAACAACATGTCGTCGGTAGAGACATCTTTTCCAGCCATAGCTTCGGCTGCTGCCGCACGACCAGCCAAACCTTTTTTTTGAATCCCTTTAGCCATTCCTCGTAAAAATTTTGGTCCTCTTCCACTATCAGCCAAAAATCCAGCCGCATCAGTCGCTTTGTTTTTGACCCAATCTGTACCTCGTCCAAGCGTCTGTCTACCAGTCCATTTAGCAAGATCTTTTCCTTTTTCCAAACCATAACGCGCGCCAGCCAAACCTAAAGTCCCAGCCACGGCAGCCGGCGCGCCGGCAATGGCTTTGCTGGCTTTGCTGGCGCTGCCCATAAGTTTGGACATAGTGCCGCCGGCCGAAGCGCAGGCATCATTGGCCGCGTCAAGACCCATAATCAAAAGAGAAATTCCGACAATAAAAGTAATTAGATTGCCAGGATCCAAAGCTTTGTTTAAAAGACTCGCTTCAGGCGCGCCGCTGACATCAAACCCGCTCATTTCAGCGCCACTACCGGCTACGGCCAAAGCCAACCATAAAAAGAAAGCGAGGATTGGCCCTAGCATTAAAGCGCAAGAAAACTTGGTCCACCATTCCGAATACGGATTTTTACCGCCAACTTTTAAGATTCCCTCGGTACTTTTAAAAAACCAGGCCAAAGGAGCCAAAGTCACTAATCCCCAAAGAAGAACAATACGATAAAGAAAAGCTATGGTCATGAAAAAGACGGTAACCAAAACAATCAACATCATGATAAGGCCGCAACCGGCGGCAATTAGAGTGGTTGGTATGTCGATTGGATCTCCGCTGAGAACTTTGGCGTCCATTATTTTTTGCAAACCAAACATTTGGATAAAATTACCGCCAGCAATATCCTTAACCGCGTTAATAAAGGTCAACATGAAGACCTGACTAAAATCAATCATGACCCCGCAAAGCATGCGGCTAAAGTTGATAAAAATGGCCACCAAAAGCAAACGCGGCACTTGTTGGCGCCATTTAAACTTTTCAATCCCCAAAATCGTGCCAAAAGCGATGAGAATAAAAATTATGACAAAAAACATGTTAACCGCGTCGCGCACCACGGCCCAACCAGCCCCAATCACTGGAGAAGTAACAAATTCATTATATTGCGCGACCGGCATTAACACGCCGCCGATCATTAAAACAATTACTTTGCCGACTCCGCTGGTTGCCCAACAAATAAGTTGCGCCAGTCCGGTAGCGACAACGTCTGTCCATTCGGCTGCCGCTGGCCTGGCAAAAATTAAACCTAAAAAAACTACGGCAAAAACCGCCTGGCCTGATTTTAATTTTCTCCACCAAGGCAAGGCCATAATAGCTCCGATTTTCCGGAGCAATTTTTCTTTCATATGTGAAAATATTATAGCACGTTTTTGGGGGTTAAGCGTGTGGATAGGTCGCCCCTCGCCCTTTGGGCCTCGTCACCGCGATGACGTCCTCTCCACCGGTGTTCGCCCTCTCCCCAGACCTCTCCCGGCCTTCGACTCGACTCAGGCCGCCCCGAGGCCTATCGAGGGGCGGGAGAGGAGGGCTTCGCTTCTTTTTTAAATCCCCTCCTCCCAGAGGGGGAGGGGCATGGGGAGAGGGCGTCATCGCGGTGATGGGACATAGGGGGTGAGGGAAGGAGAGGGGGTAAGAGGGGTGAGGTTAGAACGCCGCCTACCGAACTAGTTAAAGAACCCCGGCACGGAAAAATCCGCACCGGGGGTAAGAAAGTTACTCGCACTCAGCGAAAACCAAAGCCTCGCAGCCGTCGACTATGCCCGCGGTCTTGTGATAAACCTCGGGGGTCAGGCCGCAATCAGCGCCGGCAGAAGTCATGTACGAGACTTCGTGGAAACCGGTAAGAGCGTCGCCGGTTTCAGAAGTCGAGGTGGATTCGCAGCTCCAATCCTCGTGGCCATAGGCATCGGACGTAACGTTGTACCGGACAGCATAACCGTACGGTACCATGAACGAGAAAGTGATCTCGTTATTGTCTTCAACCGAGAACGAGGTCGAAAACCAGGTGGCAAAGCCTGCCGAAGTTTCAGCATATTCGTAGATCGCTTCGAGCGAATCCGAGTCATAGCTGAAACCGGTCAACCAGTTCACGGTCATGATGCCCCAGCCGGACGAACCAGCATCAGCATCAGCGTCGGAATCCGAATCCGTATCAGTGTCGCTGTCAGTGTCTGAATCGGTATCAGTATCCGCGTCAACATCTGTGTCAACATCAGCTTCGACTTCTTCGCCGGTATCGCAATAGGTCACGTCCGGATCGGTCATGTCGCAGTCTTCGGAGTTTTCGACTCCGTCGCCGTCCATGTCCGAATCGCACGAGTCCCCCGCCCCGTCGTCGTCAATGTCCGACTGGTCAGGGTTGTCGTGATAGACGCAGTTGTCAAGAGAGTCGACGATGCCGTCGCTGTCCGTGTCCCACTCGTCATCCGGGCAGACCTCGTCCGCGCCAGAACAATCCTCGTCAACGCCGTTGCCGCAGATTTCCTCGGCTCCGGGGTAGACATAAGGGTTGTAGTCCCAGCAGTCGTCGCCGCCGGAGTATTCGGAACAATGGCCGTCCAGGTCATTGTCTTCGCAAGGGATTTCCTCGTCTGTGTCGCCGTAGTCGTTCGGATTTTCGTTGTCATCGCCGCCATAGTCGCCGGCGCCGGACAGGTCAAAACCGCCGCCGCAGGTGGTAAGGTTTTCCGCGGTCAGACACCACAGGCCGGCCGAGCAATCGCCGACATCTGCCTGCACTTTGGCCACCGCGCCATCGGGTACGGGAATGATTTGGCGCTGGTAAAAACCGGCCAAAAGGTAGGTGTTCCAGTCAATGATGGGCACGGCCACACCCTCGGTTATCACATACACATCAGAACGCGAGTCTTCTTTGACCAAGGCGCCATCACGAAAACCGGCATAACCGGAAAGCGCTGGCCAGTCATCGTAGGTCGAAACAACTGGCGGCGGACTGAACGCGGAATAGGTAAGACCCCACGAGGTCATGACGCCGTCCCAAGCCGTGTCGCCAAGCATCTGACGGTAGCGATCAGAATCATCGGCCACGCCGACCACCAGCCAACGCTGGCCGGATTCGTCAGTGTAAGCCGCGACCAAACCGGCTTCAGCAATCTCCTCCCCATTGCCGAAGCAAGCCAGTTCTTCGTTGGAAATCAGGGTCAGGTTGGCAAAGTTGTAGCCGCGACTCCAGAAGATCTCCTCGTCACGAATCCAACGTTTCGCGCCGTCTTCGATCAAGTAAACCTCTGAACTCGAAGGAACTTTGATCAGGGTGCCATTCGGATGCCAGAACGGCACGGAAAGATCAGAGAAATACCAGTGGCCGCCAGTCTCGCCGCAGACAAAATCGTCGCTCAACGGTTCGTCGTATTCCTCCTCGGCCGTGGCATCGGCCGCGCGGATGTTGGTGGCGATCGAGGTGCCATACTGCGCCTGAAGCGCGGCATCGCCTTCGTGACGACCAAAGTGTACGTGATCACCGGTGCACGATCCTGTGCAACCCTCATAACCGAGGAGCGTGCCGGGTGCCACTTCGTCGCCATCGGCGACGAAAATCTTGGAAAAATGACCCAGCACCAAGTAAGTGCCGTCGCCAAGATCGAGGTTTATATGATAACCGAAGTTGGTCGTGGCGCTTTCGGTATGCACGCGAACCACGCCAGCTTCGGGCGCGTAGATTTCCTCTTGTTCGGAATTGCTGGTGTCGAAATCGAGATCGTGAAGAGTCGAAGCGCCGGTGTGGCTGTAGGAACCATGGGCGCCTTGCACGCACAGTCGTTCTTCGCTTCGCGCGAACGGCAGCTGAACCGTGGCTCCGCCGCCCTGTTCGGAATTTTCTTCCGATGAATCAACTGTTTTCGTTGAATTGAAATAGATCGGTTCGAAACCGCAAGCCGCGAACAAAAAGAATACCAGAGCCGTGACATAGTGTCGCATGACAACCTCTTTTTTTTCTTTCGTTGAAGAGGCGTCGCGACAATCGCAGCCGCCTCGACCAGCGCGCTAGTACTTTCGCGCCGATCGAGCGCGGCCGTTCGGCCTTTTGCGCAAGTTCGTTGACCGAACCAGCGGCGCTCCCCGATCCGCCACTGTCCGCCAGGCGTAAGGGGCGCTCGTCTCTGTCTTTTTAGAAAATTTTGTTCCCAAGCTGGCGCGCGACGAACGGCAACCTGATATAACCGCGTTCGTTTGGCTCGCGAAGGTCAGTAAACAAGATTTTCTTTAAAAGAAGAGATGAAATCGTTGTCGGATAGCAAATCCATCAAACGTTATCAAGATGTGGGCGATGTTCTTTGATTCTCACCAAAGGGGAAACTGGCGACAATTTTTTTTTGAACAACTTTTTTCCTCCATCTACCTCTAGCAAACCGCAAAAAACCGTTTTTGTCAATGATTTTATGGCTAAAATTAGCAAAAAACATTGTTTATAACTCTAAACACTTTACAAAAACATTTGAAATTTAAGGCCTAAAAACAACAAAAAACCTGTCAGAAATATTTTTTTGTTCAAAGTGAATAACATTCTGGACGAAAATCATTTTTTGAGACAAAATGAAAATACGAATTGGCTGTCTGAACTGCCGTGCCCGCCATAGTCCCGTCAGACGGGACGACGGCGGAGGATTTTTGGGATTAAAGGATTATCGGGATTATAGGCGGCATTCGAACATCACCTGATAAAAATATGTTTCGTTATCTTTTACTTTTAGTTATTGCCATTTTAACAATAACAAATATTTGGACATTAACTTGCTTAGATTTACAAGCCATATCTGTAATCCCGACCAATACAACAGATGAAGTATATTTTAATGGAACTAAAATCGGCACCGGCGCTGTCTGTATTCCTAATGTCCAAAAAAAAGAACAGTCGTTTGAGTTAAAAGACCTTTCCGGGCAGGTCAGTAAATACGAACTAAAAATTCATGACACCTCAATCGAAAATGTTCCTAAAACTCAAAATGGTTTAGAAATCTCTTTTGAAAATGTCACCTTTAAACTCGGTTGCGACTAAAAAATCGATATTATAGAGATTGGCATGTCTAAAACAAAACTCACAATAATCATCGGTTTATTTGCCGCTATTCTTTTGATTGTGGTATTAATATCCCTAATCACACAGGAAAAAACCATAACAACATCGCAGGTCGAATGTCTTGAAAATCATCGCGGCCTGCAAACCGATATATCACCAAAAAAATTGTATTTTCCACTTCAACTTGGTTGGGAAGGAAATAAAATTTTAATCCGGAACCAAAACGGTCAACCCATCGACAGCCTATACCCCAATCAAATTTGCGACACTGGCGGTGAAGGAATTACAGAAAAAATAATTTCCGTAAAATTTAATGGTTTGCGAATCATAAAAGAAATTGAGATTGAAGAATAATTTTTTATGAAGCGGCTCTTAAAAATCATAACAATCTTAGTAATATTATTTTTAACCGGATTGGTTGTTTGGCTTATACTGCAAGCCAATCGCGCCTCGATCATTATTATACCGACAGATAACACTTCAACAGTTTTCTTTGATACTTATAAAATTGGCACCGGCCGGGTCTGTGTTCCTTTTTCTTCAGAAAGCAAACACACAATTCGTATCGAAAACGCTGAAGGTCAGACAACATACGAAATTTTAGTTCGCGATACATCAATAGAAGATGTGCCGAAAACTCAAATCGGCCTAGAAATTTCTTTTGAGAAAGCCCGCGTTGGTCTTGGCTGCATGACTGCTAGATACGAATCTAACTTCGAAGACACTGGGACAACCTTTCCGAATAATTAAATCAACATTTAAAAACACCTCAAAAAAATGAGGTTGTTTTTTAATTTTGCGATTATTCTAGACAAAAACCCTTTTTAGAGGCATGATGTAAATACACTTAAAAACCTCTTTTTCCCATATGATCGACATTAAATTCCTTCTCCAAAATCCGGAAGTAATTCTTAAAAACAACAAACGCCGCGGAGCGATGATTGATTTGTCTATTGTTCAGTCTTTATCCGAAGATAAAAATCGCGCTTTGCAGACTGTTGAAGAACTTCGCCGTAAAAGTAAAGAAAGCGCCGAAGCAACGCGCACGGCTGATTCCAAAGACCGCGAAACCTTTATCAAAGAAGGCCGCGACCTAAAGGAACAGACCAAAGAGGCTGAAGAACATCTTACCGATCTTGATTCGCAACTGGAAACGGAAATCAAAAAATATCCCAATCTTTTGCGCGATGATGTCAAGACCGGAAAAAACGGCGATGATAATGAAGTTGTTCGGGTGGTCGGAAAACCAACGGAATTTTCTTTTGAGCCAAAAGATCATGTAACCATCGGCGAAGCTCTCGGCATAATTGACATTGAACGCGCCGGAAAAGTTTCGGGCAGCCGTTTTACTTATTTGAAGGGCGACGCCGTGCTTTTGGAATTCGCCTTAATTAATTATGTTTTAAAAACTTTGTTGCCCGAAGGTTTTATTCCGGTTATTCCTCCGCATATCATTTCCACTCAAGCCATGTCAGACATGGGTTATTTGGAACATGGCGGCGAGGAGGAAATTTATCATTTAAAAAACGACGACGCGGTTTTAATCGGCACTTCCGAGCAAGCTATTGGCCCCATGCACATGAACGAAATTTTACCTTTGGAAAAATTACCGCTCCGCTATTTGGGTTTTTCGTCATGTTACCGCCGCGAAGCCGGCTCTTACGGCAAAGATGTCCGCGGCATTTTGCGCTTGCACCAATTCGATAAATTGGAAATGTTCTCGTTCACCGAACCCGAAAAGTCTGACGCCGAACATGAGTTCCTTCTTTCAATGGAAGAAAAGTTAATGCAAGGTCTAGCCCTACCCTACCGAGTCATGAGGCTTTGTTCTAGCGATACTGGTCGCCCTTCGGCTCGCACCTACGACATTGAAACCTGGATCCCTTCGCAAAAAATGTATCGTGAAACTCATTCCACTTCCAACACTACGGATTACCAAACCCGTCGTTTAAAAATCCGCTACAAAAACTCGGAAGGAAAAAACGAATTAGTTCACGCCCTTAACGGCACAGCCTTTGCCATTGGCCGCATCTTGATCGCGATTTTGGAAAACTATCAACAAGCCGATGGTTCGATTGTTGTACCTGAGGCTCTGCGTCCGTGGATCAATAAAGAAAAAATACAATAAAAATATGAACTCTCTAACTCTCCTAGAAGAATTGGTTAAAATCCCCAGCGACCAAACCGCCACCATGGCCGGCGGCCGGGTGGAATACGGGGTGGCTTGTTTTTTGCGCGATTATATTAAAAAAAACCTGCCGGATTTAACGGTTGAAGAGCAACCGGTTGAAGAAGGCCGCGTCAATTTGTTTGTTCACGATGGCGCTCCGACTTCCCTGCTATTTTTGTGTCACATCGATACGGTGGAAGAAGGCAAAGGTTGGACCACTTCATCGCGCGGTGAATTAAAAGGCACTAGATTTTACGGCCGCGGCAGTGTTGATATTAAGTGCAACATCGTGACCGTACTCAGAGCTTTGGAGCACGCCGACAGTCTTGGTAAAACCGGCATCGCGGCTTTGTTTTATTGTGATGAGGAATACAATTCTTTAGGTATAAAAAAATTCATTAAAGAATCAGGCGACAAACTCAAACCTAAATTGATTGTTTGTATGGAGCCGACCAACGGTAAACTGCGACGCGGCTGCCGCGGTGTGGTGGAGCTGCGCTACGTGCTTTCCGGCAAAACCGGCCACGCCGCTCGGCCATCCAGCGGCATCAGCGCTTTTAACGGTTTAAACAGCAGTGTCAACGCCTTGCAAGAATTTTTAAAAAATTACGCTGATCCTTACCTTGGCCACCCTTCATTAAATGTGGCCATGGTTCGCTGCGGCGCTTTGCAATATCATCGGCCAGACGGCTTTACGGTTTTTGGCAGCGCCGGCAACATTATTCCGGATTATTGCGAAGTGATTCTGGAAGTGCGCACCATGCTCGGGCTTGACGGCCAAAAAATCAAAGAAATTTTCCAAAACGGTTTAAAAGGCACCGGGGTAATAATCGAAACCGTGGAAACCAGATTGGAATTAGGCAACTTTGTTACTCCGCCCGAGCAATTAAAATTGGTTGAGGAAGTTTTTTACGAAGTGGTCGGCGGCGACATGTATCAAGATATTGAATTGGGCGGTTATACCGATGCTCAAATGCTGGCCGCTTTGTGGCAAACCCCCACTGTTTTGTGGGGAGCCAACGGCGACAATCACCATGGGGCTGACGAGTATGTTGATTTGCCAAGTTTTGAAAAACTGGAAATCGGGTTGAAGAAATTGGTGGATAAATGGCCGGAAGGGTCAAGGTAAAAAACGTAAAAGTCGTAAAAACCGTAAATTTACGGTTTTTACGTTTTTACAAACAAAACACGCTTGACAAAATAGCCACAAAATGTTCAAATTCAGTTGGAAACTCAACGCTACCGTTCAGGCTAGCGATTTCCACCTCCACGTTTCACCCTGAGCAATGTCGAAGGGTCCCTTCACAACCCACTCCTCGCGCGAGTCAAGGGAGAAAAAACGAATGCTGCTGATAGCGTTCAACCCTTCCAGCCCGCGCGGGGTCAACAAGCCGCGGGCGTCTTAGGTCGTTTCTGCAAAGGAAACTGACCGCCTCCTGAGTAGGAGTTCAAGATGGAAACCCGCACTCTTTCCCAAGAAGAGCTGGTACGTTTCGTTCACGCCACTTTCGCCCCCAAACCCGGCGAAAAAATGGCTCTTCTCCTCGACCTGCCGACTTCGGAGTCTTCGGACAACGAAATCTGGAAGTGGCGACGCGCCACGGTCGTGGAATGGTGGCGCAAACTCAACATGAGATTGCCGGATCTTGGCTTGGCGGCCGTTGATCTGTTCCTCTACGCGGCCACGGGTGTCGATGGCGCTGACCTGCCGGACAAAGTCTGGAAGTACACCGGCGGCCCAGCGCCGCAAAAGACAAAACAGGCCAAGGGTCTGAAACCCGTCGCTCTCAAAGACGTGCTCGCGGGATACCAAATCCTGCTGACCCCGACCCAGTTTTCGACCACCCAACCACTCAAAACGGCAACCCTGCCGAAAAACGGTTACACCTTCCGCGCCGGCACCATGCCGGGCATGTCACCACCGGTTCTCGCCGTGCTCATGCTCGACTTGAACGAATCCAGCCGTCGAGTTCACGTTCTGACCGCTCTTCTTCAAGAAGCGATCGGAGCCGATACAACCTTCAGAGTGAGCAGACGAAGATACAGCCTCCATTTCGATTTGGACTGCCGGTATCCGGCTCACGCCTCAACCGGTCAGCTCCACGAACCAGGAATGGTGGGCAACGTACCATCAGAGGAGGCCTGCCGCGCCCCGTACGACGGCCGCTACCGCCGAGCCGAGGGATCTTCCAAGACTGAAGGAATTCTCCCGATTCAGCGCGGCCAGCAGGTCATGCTCTTCAAGGTGAAAAAAAACCGCATCGTCGGAGCTCTCACCAGAGATCCGGACTCGCTGGCTTTCTGGCAGCGCGTCAAAGAGGTTTGGGCGCGCGGAAACATTGCCGAGCTCGGATTGGGCGTGTTGCGAGAAGCTTTGCCAAAACCAATTGCCGCGGACTTTTTTCTGGACGAAATGTTGGCCGAAAAACTCGGCCTACATATTGCCACAGGATCAAACGGCGGCTTTGGTGGCGGAGTTGGCTCAAAAGCCTTCCGCTACAGGCGTCAACCTGTCAAAGGCGAACACATCGACTACATCTACGTTCGCGAGACGCAACCGCTGATTCACGTCGTGAAAATCACCCTCACCCTGCGTGACGGGTCGATAATCACGATCATGGTCAACGACGAGTACGTTGCCGAACTATTCGCCCCTCCCGCTGTCGCTCAAGCGGGGTGAGAAGGATCAAGCCCTCTTACCGGTCAACTTAGGTTGATCGGTTTTTTATTTCGTTACGAATCACGAATCTTTACACGAATACACGAATCAACGAATTGGCACGAAGGCCTCCACCCTTTCCCTCCCCCATTGTCCCTTCCGTCATTTTACCTCTCATCTCTGATCTCATCGTGCTGAATTAACCCCTCACCCCATTATCCCCTCTCCCTGCCAGTAGGAACAAATGTGAGAGGGGAGATGAAGTTTCTTCGTAGAAAACCTCCCCCTCCCTCACCCTTCGACCCTGCTCAGGGTGGCCTGAGCTCTTCGATCATTCAATTGGCTTCATGGTCGCCTTGAGGGATTCGAAAGGCGATTGGCCTCAGAGCTCCCTGAGCGAAAGTCGAAGGGAGGAATCGAAGGCCATCTGTTTTTTTAGCAGGGGGAGGGGGCATAGGAGGTGAGGGGTAAATTCAGCACAAAGAGGGGGCATGGGGTGAGGAATACCGATGCGATGGATAAGGGAATATATAGGAGGGCTGATGTGTAACAATAAAAAAGACGGCCTCTACTCAAGAAACCGCCAAACGAAGAATCGACACCACAAAGTGGGTCGAAAAGGGCATGCCGGCGGACCGGGGTGAACCGGCGAACCGGCACGGAGAGCCTCTGCAAATCCGCGGCCGCGGGGTCTAGCGGGACGACGAAACATTAGCCAGTTCCCTCTGCCAAGGAGTGCTGATCCAGATCGGCTGACCGACCTCGTCGTATTGCCAACTCCCGGAGGAATTCGGACAGAAGACAGGAACAGGCCGAGTCGGCGCCTGGCATCCACCGTATCCGCAGTCGTAGACGAGAGTGAGGTCGGAGAAGAACATGGGTACTCCTTTTCCAAGAACCGCCGACTAAATTGTCGGAACGGTGACATGGGGGAGACAAACCGAATGTGCTTCGGGTTTTTTTGTGTGTGTCTGCCTATCTTTGGTTCTGGCTTTCGTTGATGAAGTCCCGTCTTTCAACCTCTGCCCTGCCCATCCTTTTTAGCAGACATATCTAATTTTGCCAACAATATTCTGTGGATAAAAAACCACCGCTCACTCAATAAGTAAAGTGGCGGGGGTGTAGCAACTTGATCTAGTAACAAATCATCTGTCCCACGATCACGCATGTAAAGACAAACGCGGGAATTTGCGGGACAAGCAATGACAGGCTTTGGATCTCGCGCCAGGCATGAATGGACCAGGCCACATTGGCCAGACCGGCCAGGATGAACATGATACCGCTCATACCCGCGGTGGAATGTGCGTGGTAATTAATCAAAATCTGCGACGGCAGACCAACCAACACCAAAGTGAGCTGGAGAATTCCAGCCACTGCGCCAGCAGGATGTTTGGCAAACTGGACAGTGAAATAAGAAATAATGGATTTTAACATGTGTCCCTCCTCGGACAGGCACGGGTGGACGTTTGTGTGCCTTTTGGAACAGAATACTATACCATATTTTTACCTTTTGTCAACCCCTCGACTTTGCTCCCTTCGATTGTTACTCAGGGAGCCTTGAAATCAATTGAAAGGCTCGGGGTTGACGCTGAGCCTGTCGCCCTTCGAGACCTCCTCAGGGCGACCTTGAGGAATCGAAAGGTCGAAGCGTCAATAGGGGATTGGCGATTTTTTGACTAAAAATGCGATAAATTTATGGTTTTGGCATTGACAAAAATCCAAAATTATGATATAAAAAATTCAAGCAATATAAAAATACCACAATTCCCCCAACAAAAAATTTATGGAATTTTTATTTTCGATTTTATGAAAAAAATTTACGTTATAACAGGCAATGAAGCCAAATTACGAGATTTTAAAAAAGTCTTATCGCCGGAAATTGAAATTGTTAGCGAAAGATTAGAACTTTTTGAGCCGCAGACTATTGACCAATATGAAATAATTTCGCATAAGGCCAGAGAGGCGTACACAAAAATGCAACACGCTCTTTGTGTAGATGATTTTGGACTTTATATTTCGCGATACAACAATTTCCCCGGAGCTTTAACTAAATATATTTTTAAAACCTTAGGTTATCAAGGAATATTTAGCTTAACTGAAGATGGAGAACCGGCTTTTTACAAAACGATAGTTGGTTTTATTGACCAATCTGGCATTAAATATTTTGCTGGAGTAATTCACGGAAGGCTTACGCACATACTCCCAAAACAATTCGATAAAGACACGCCCTTAAACAGTATTTTTGTTCCCGAAGGACAGGATAAAACCTTCGCGGAATTATGTACACAAGAAAATTTTAAAAGTCACCGAGCAATAGCTTTGGAAAAATTGAAAAAGTTTTTACTTCAGATCACCTAGAACATACGCAAGCTTTGCGTTTGATTTTCTGTCACGAAGGCCGATTCTAACATAACCTCCGGGCATTCCCGGTGTTTTTGATAGACTTTTAGTTAGAATCCCCTTGTTTTTTAAAAAATTATATAAGTCGATCTTTTTGTGTTTTAAAACTATCAAATTTGTTTTAGAATCGCTGCCAACCCTTAAAGATAAATTTTTTTTGATTTTTTTCAGTAAGGCTTTTTTGTTGTTATAAATTTCTTTTCTGCACCCTCGCAGATACTTTTGATCTTTTAAAGCCAATTGAGCGCAGTCTTGGGCTATGCCGGAGGTGCCATAATACAAAAGAAATTTAGATACGGCGGAAATTATTCGAGTGTTTCCTATTCCATATCCGATACGCAGACCGGCGCAATTATATAGCTTGGAAAAAGTTCTTAAAACAAAAATATTTTTATACTTCTTGACCAACGGAACGGCACTGATGTTCTGGTTATTATCTATGTATTCCATATAAGCCTCATCAACAACAATTAGGCCTTTAAAATTTCTTGCCAATCGGCCAATTTCTTTCTGCGAAACAACCGCTCCGGTTGGATTATTAGGCGAACAAAGCCAAATAATTTTTATATCCTTTCTTTTGTTAATTAACAAAACGGCATCATCCGTCGTTTTTTGTTGCCATTCAAAATTTTCTTCTTCTTTTAAATTAATTGATAAAATTTTTTTGGTTGAAAATTTGTTCGTAGAAAACAATGGTTCGTAAGAGGGCGAAAAAACCAAAACCGCATCTTGTTTATTTAAAAAAACTCTAGGCAAGACATTAATAATTTCGCTTATACCCCCGCTTACACAGATATTTTCTTCGTGAATTTTATAAAATTTTGCCAATTTTTTACGCAATATTGAAGATCCGTGATCAGGCAAAGCCGTAATTTTTTTCCAAGATAAAGAAGACAGGTATTTTAAAACAAGCGGAGAAGGAGGAAGAAAACCCTCCGCTGAATAAAAGTCTAGCATATTTTATTAAGATAATCGGTCATCTGCCGCCATCTTTCAAAATTCCAAATATTTTTTCTTTCATTTTCAGTCATTTGGAATAAGGTTTTTTTGTGCCCGTCTGGCACAAAAATGGTGTCGACCGACCAGCCATCAAGGTTTTTTAAACTAGTCGTAATTTTCCCAAACGTCTTTGATGCAAAAACTTTTTTATTGCCTTTTTGGTCGACATAGGCTAACGCGTCAATAAAAAAGGCTCGCCGATCCTTTAATCCTTTCATTAATCTTAATAAATCATCGGGTTTAAGCCATTGATTAATATAACGGATAAAAGGCCCGGGGAAATTATTTAATGCCGGTATTGAAAAGCCGGTGTCTGCGGTAATTACTCCTTTTTTTAATTTTTTCGCCGCCCAACAAGCTGAAAAAAGAGCGATTTTTTCAACCGACTCGCTTTGGATTTCTGGACAGGATATATCTTCTTGGCAAAGCTGATATTTATTATTTAAATTATGTTCGGCAAAAAATTGTTTTGCGACATCAAATTTTAGTCGATTGGTTGTAACAAAAAAAATTTATTTTTCATATTTTTTATTTTTCAACAATAAGATAGAGATATGAACTTATTGTATTATAGTTATCAGTTCATATCAAATACCTCGAGCGGCTATTTCTGGAATAAAAAACCACCGCTCACTTCGCGCGTGAAGTGGCGGGGGTATAGCGACTTGATCTAGTAATAAATCATCTGACCCACGATCACGCAGGTGCAGGCGATTGCGGGAATTTGCGGGAGAAAAAGCGACATGCTTTTGGTCTCGCGTTTTGCATGAACGGACCACATCACGCTGGCTAGACCGCCGAGAACGAACATGAGACCGCTCATGCCCGAGGTGGAGTGTGCATAATAATTGGTCAAAATCTGCGAGGGCATTCCGACCAATATCACTGCGAGCTGGGTAATTCCAGCGGCTGCTCCGACCGGTTGCTTGGCAAACTGGGCGACGAAGCGAGAATAATGGACCCATAAATTCAGACAGTATGGTAAGATCAAAAACTATGATCAATACCATACGAAAAGTTCATCCTCCAGCCTTCAAAGCCAAGGTGGCAATCGAGGCAATTAAGGAGGCAAAAACTCC
>Ga0265296_1002572_pt1 | contig 18002 bp, 20 predicted proteins | sample MunlanPumphouse1_FD_189073 | JGI IMG/M metagenome (GOLD analysis project Ga0265296, IMG submission 189073) | Groundwater microbial communities from a municipal landfill in Southern Ontario, Canada - Pumphouse #1 | ecosystem: Environmental > Aquatic > Deep subsurface > Groundwater | place...
ATCGGATTTAGTGCGAAAGAACATGCAGAGATTGCCTACGAAACCTGGATGGGTGGATTTGATTTAACAAAAGATGATGAAAATCTTTCTTCTACAAGCTTTAATAATTTTTACAAACGAGTTGATTTAATGACTAAACTTAGAGATAAGGCAGAGAGAGAAACTGGTCAAGTGAAAGATGCGTTACTCAATATTACTGCTGAAACTGATGAAATGAAAAAGAGAGCGAAGTATTTACATGATCGAGATTGGAAGTATGCGATGATTGATGTGGTTGTATGTGGACATGCTGCAGTGCAAACCTTAAGAGAAACGCTTGGTGATTATGGGATGGCAATTCATGCGCATAGAGCAATGCACGCAACATTTGATAAAAATGGTAAACATGGATTAACAATGAATTTCTTAGCAAAGATGATGAGGATGATTGGTGTGGATCAGATTCATTCTGGTACTGCTGTTGGAAAGTTAGTGGGTACAAGGCATGAAGTGACAGATATTGCTACAACCTTACGTTCTCATAAAGTAAAAGAAGAGTTTCCGCATTTATTGAATCAAGATTGGTTGCATATTAAGCCAGCCTTTCCTGTTGCTTCTGGTGGTCTTCATCCCGGTCTTATTCCTGATGAGTTAAAGATTTTTGGAAAAGATTGTACTATTCTTGTAAGTGGTGGTATTCATGGTCATCCGCGTGGAACAAGAGCTGGCGCTATGGCTGCAATGCAAGCGATTGAAGCAACAATGGATGGAATAAGTTTAACTGAAGCTGCGAAGTCGAATGTGGAATTAAAGGAAGCTCTTGATAAATGGGGCTTTATGCATCCGAAATAGGATTCTAATGAACAGTTAGGAAGAAAGATTTGAAATTATTTCTGATAGAATCTTTTCTTCTGATTTAATAATGTTTATCATAAAAGCAATTAAATCACTCTCCGTTTCATAAAGAGTTTGTACTTGTGCTTCAGAGTAACTAACAATTTCTTCAATAAGTTTTTGTAAAGCTTTTAAGTATCTTGCTTTATAATCCACCGCTTCCTTAGAGGCGTCTATAATTATCAAGAGATCCAATGATGCAATGAAAGGAGAGGTGTTTTCTTTCAAAATGGCACTAACCGCTAACTTCAGATCTTTCCAATTCTCTAGAACAGTTTCACTTTTGAAAGAATTGCCAACCAACTCACCTTTACTAGTTCTTTTCTGTCTAAAGTCGGGAAGCTTATTTAGAGTAGTCTCTAGATTTTTTATGACTTCTTTCTTACATTTTTTAAGTTGGTTTTTAGCGGTTTTTAAAAGAGTTGTTTTAATTATTTTTTTGTAATCTTTTTGTCCAATGTTATCAATTGCCTTTTCGATGAGCGCATAGATCTGATTGATAGTCGTCACAGCGTAAGATTCTAGAAAAAGCTCTTTATTTCGAAAATCTTTATTTTTTCTTGCAATAGCATCACACAAAATGAGAATTGAGATAAGAAGAATAAAAGAACGCATAAAGATATAGTCTTTTTCAGCATAAGCTTTTTTTCTTGGGACAATCAGTTGATAGAGTTCAAGAATATGTTTTAAGAGACTCTTTGAAGTAAAGACGTGACCTTCACTAAAAAGGTAGGCTGATTTTTGGAGGGCAAAGGAATAAGCTTCGTTCATAGCAGTATAATAAGTATGAGTGCGATGTTCCGAGAAGGCAAGATAAACCCAATGAGCAAGCTCGTGTGCAAGTTGATTCTGTAGTGACCAAACGTTCCGAATATCATGAAGCATTTGGTTCTTGTTTTCTTCAAGGAATTGACTTTCTGCTTCTAAAACATCAATATATTGTTTTAAAATATTTTTTGCTTCAAAGGAATTTTTACCAGCTAAAGCTCTCTCCAGATCTCCACCCGACTTTTTAAAAAAGGCCTGAAATTGTTGGAGACTTTTTGAAGGAAGGTTTCCTCTTTCAACAAGAAAATCGGATATAACACTATTTTTATTGATAGCAATATCTGGCCGGACTAGTTGCGAAGAAACTGCCGCATTTGCAACTTCAACAGCCGGAGGTCTACGTTTGAGAGATTTTTGTATAGCTTGATCCAAATGTTCAAGTTTATGTGCAGCTTTAACTTTACTGAGTGTATGAGTTAAAATTGATTCTTGTCCGAATATTACTTCCAGACTAGCTAGCGAATGATGTACAATTTGTTCTACTTCTTCATCAGAAATTATTCGATCTTCTAAGTCTTTTAAACGAGCAAGTAATTCTTGAGACTCTTTATCTAAGGGCATAAGTGTCAATTCAGTCAATAGTTTATATAAATTTCTACGGTTGGAAGTAGAATTTTTCCGGAAAACTAAGCGACAGTTATTTAAAGGTTAAAGGTTAAGTGAAAAGAATGGAATGTAAACTATCTGCAGTAATTAAGAAAGAAGGTAAATGGTTTGTAGCGAGAGGGGTAGAGATTGAATTAGCAAGCCAGGGTACAAGTGTAGAAGAAGCAATTTCTAATCTTAAAGAAGCATTTGAGTTATGGATAAAACATGCAGATAAGGAAGAATTAGAGGTATTCGAAGCTGGTGATTCTCCGATCGTTACACAAATAGCAGCTACTGCATGAAGCTTCCAGTTCTTTCTGGAAAAGAGATTGTAAAAATTCTTTCAAAACTTGGATTTAGAGTAACGGATCAAAAAGGGAGTCATGTAATTATGGAAGGAGAGAAGGATGGAATAAAAAGAAAGCCTGTTGTTCCTCAGCATCCGGAAGTTGCAAAGGGGACGCTGTTAAGTATTTTAAAACAAGCTGGTTTAACAAGAGAGGATTTAGAGAAGGCATTAAAGTAACTGTTTCAACAAAGAAGTCTTTAAATAAATGGTAGAAATTCTTGAGTGAATGTTTATTAAACTTCTTGGAATACTTGATCTTCTTGCAGCGTTAGTATTGTTATTAAGTGTAATTCTTCCTTCTACAATTGTAATGACCTTAGCAGTCTATCTCTTGATTAAAGGAGGTATTTTTTTACTTGCGGGAGACAAGGTGAGTTCGGCTGATGTTGCGGTTGCTGCGTATATGATGCTTGCTGCGATGGATTGGACGAACGCAGTACTCACGACTATTGCTTCATTATTCTTGATTCAGAAAGGAATGTTCAGTATTTTGAATTAAAGTGGTAATTTTACAGAAGGAACGTTTATTTTTTCTACTAATGCCATTTCAGTTACAACTAAATGTCCAGAGTATTTACTTTCTTCTACTTTATGTGATTGTTTAATTTCAAGAGCTTGGGGAAAGTAAGGTGCGTCAATAGTGAATGTATCATAATATCCACCTTCCCCAAGTAAATCAAAGCCATATTTAATTGATAATTTTTTTAATTGTTCAAAATTCTCTAAGGTTAATTCTTTTCCTAGCCAGTCTTGGGTCATTCCATCTGTTGCGTATTGGGTAATAATAATTCTAAATCCTCGTGCGATCATGTCTCTCATGATTGTTTCTTCGTCTTCTCCAGCGTGGCTAGCAAAGACTTCTGTACCAAGAGGCATTAACGCTTTTTGTAAGCTTCCTAATTGTGTTTCTTGTAATCCTACTCCGCCTAAGACAACTGCTTCTACTGGATGTTGAGCAATAACTTGTTTGATTAAGTCTGCTTCTTGTGTTGGATCTGCTACAGAGCAAGAGAGTAAGTGATGAGGGATGCCTAATGCTTGTGCTACTAGAGGAGTATGTTCTACTGTTGCATAGTGGAATAAGAAACAGTCTGTTCTAGTAGGTTTTACTGAGACTAAATATTTAATGGTCCATCCTTTTCGTAAGCAAAAGTCGATAGCGTGTGCACTATCTTTTCCGCCAGAGTATAATACTGCTACATCCATAGAAAAATGGAAACGATAAGTCTTTATAAATCTTTTTGGGAGCTTAACTAGAGCGACCTTGATCAAAATTGTCAAAGTATCTGTTCTCTATATTTCGTAAGAGGGATTTCAATTGGACGATAATAACTTCAGAAGGAACATTTTGGTTAAAGAAACCGAATTTCCAGACAATTCCTTCAGAAGATGGAAATGCTTTAAGAAAGAATCTACATTCAAGATTCTTATCATTTTCTTCCATTTAATTCTCCTTTTCAAAGTTTTCAAAGAACTCACACATTTCTTTAAATTGTTCTTGAAGGAACTTCTTTCTATTTTTTGGATCTTTTAAATTAACATTTTTCCATTTGGGGTCGTTGGTCCAGAGGTCAAGTTTCATAAGTGTATGTCCGTTTTAATCTTTATATGCCTTTCTGAACTTTTTCCGTAATTCTTCCGGATTTTCGTTAGATTTATATAAGTTTGATAATAAAAATATCCCATGGAAAGAAGAGATGTATATAAGTACGGATGGTTTATTGTTCTTGTGTTATTATTTTATATTTCTTATCTCGTCATTAAACCGTTTATTAATGCGTTAATTGCATCGTTTATCTTAGCTTATATTTTTCATCCATGGTATAAACGATTAAAAGAAAAAATTAAGAGCGACTTTTGGAGCGCGTTTCTAATTACCGCACTTGCGATTGTGATTATTGGGTTACCAGTGGTGTTTTTAGCAAATACTGTTGTACAGGAAGCTAGTGCTGCGTATGAATCTGGTGCGTTAGATAAGGCTTCGTTGTTTGTAACAAATCTTGTGGGGAGTAATCCAGAGTGGAAAGATACAATTTATAGTTTCTTATCGAAGGCGATTACAGCGATGACAACGTTTGCTACTGAGTTTCTTGTTTCAATTCCTTCAAAGATTTTTCATGCGGTAATTGCAGTATATGCGTTCTTTTACATGTTGCTTGCGGGAGAGAGAACTGTGCAAAAAGTGAAAGATAACTTGCCATTAAAGGATAAAGAAAGAATGGTAGATAATCTTGGTGAGACAACGTACGCGATTGTGTATGGTATTTTTATTATTGCGGTAGTTGAGTTTATTCTTGCTTCATTGGGATTCCGGATTATCGGTGTCGGTTCTCCGGTGTTATGGGGGTTAGTGATTGGTGTATTGGGATTGATTCCATTCCTCGGTCCAGCGTTAGTGTGGATCCCGTTAGCAATTATTAAATTTGTAGAAGGTTCGTTGGGGATGGCGGTGGGTATTGTTATTGTTGGTGTAATGCTTACGTTGATTGATACGTTTGGAAGAGCGTGGATTATTGGAAAGAAGAGTAAGATGCATCCAGTGATGATTGTGTTAGGGATTGTTGGAGGGGTCGGTGTCTTTGGATTTATGGGGGTTGTTGCTGGTCCAGTCTTACTTTCTTTTGTAACCGGATTAGTAGAGGAATATATGGGAGAAAAATGAAATTTAAAGTTAAGATTATTGAAATTTCTACAGGTGGTCCATTTGTAGTGTTGTTTAATGAGAGTGATGCGCAAAGGTTAGATGTTCGTGCGTTAGATAGAGTGCGTATTAAAAAAAAAGTATGTCTTGCTGATGTGACTGATGATGAAACGTTATTGAAACCAGGATATATCGGGGTATTTCTTGATACATCCGCTGAACTAGCATTAAAAGAGCACAATGTGATTGAAGTAGCAAGAGCGGAAGTTCCAAATTCAGTCTGGTTAATTAAAAAGAAGTTAGATGGAAAAGTGTTAAATGAGAAAGAGATGAATGAAATTATTAAGGATCTTGTTGATAATTCGTTAACTGAAAGCGAAGTAACATTCTTTGTTGCTGGCTGTTATACGAAAGGGATGTCGCTTGATGAATCTGCGTATTTAACAAAAGCGATTGTAGGAAATAGTGGAAGATTGAATTTTAAAAGTAAGATTGTATTAGATAAACACAGCATAGGGGGGTTGCCAAATAATAGAACGACCCCAATTATCGTTTCAATTGTTGCTGCGGCAGGGTTCTTAATTCCAAAAACTTCTACAAGGTCTATTAGTTCTGTTGCTGGAACGAGTGATACTGTGGAAGTGTTAGCTCCTGTTTCTCATTCTAAAGAAAAGATTATGAGTATTGTAAAGAAGACAAATGGGTGTATGGTGTGGGGAGGAACCTTAGATCTTGCTTCTGCTGATGATATTTTGATTAAAATTGAAAGAACATTAGGTCTTGATCCTGAGGGAATTTTACTTGCTTCTATTTTGGCGAAGAAGTCTGCTGCTGATTCTACGCATATTGTGATTGATATTCCTGTTGGGGATGAAGCGAAGATTCAGTCAAGAGAGCGAGCGAAAGATTTGGGAAATAAATTTGTAAGGTTAGGTAAGAAGTTAGGGTTAATTATTAAGCCGGTGATTAGTGATGGTTCGCAGCCTGTTGGGAATGGGATTGGTCCTGCGTTGGAAGCGAGGGATGTGTTAGAAGTGTTGATGGGCGATGGTCCGCCAGATTTAAGAGAGAAATCGTTATTTTTAGCTGGGACGTTATTAAAGATGGCTGGGGTAAAGGATGGGTTTGAAAGAGCAAAGGAGATTCTTGAGAGTGGCTTAGCGTTAAAGAAGATGAAGGAGATTATTAAAGCGCAGGGTGGTGATCCAAATGTTACTCCTGAAAAAATATCCGTAGGAAAGTATACCTATATAGCAAAAGCAAGATCTTCTGGAAAGGTGGTGCAGATTAGTAATCATCTTGTAACAAGGATTGGAAAAGCTGCTGGTGCTCCGAATGATAAGGGTGCAGGAGTGTATTTGCATAGAAAGGTTGGTGAGGTGGTAAAGAAAGGTGAAGTCTTGTGTACAATTTATGCTGAGTCTAAAGAGAAGTTAGAAAATGCGAAGAGTTTATGTGCAGAATGTGTGTTTAGGATTAAATAAGTTCTCGTCAAAGCCTTTATATTAATTTCCTTATTTCACACAGTATGGGAAGAAGACATTCTGCTGAAGAAGAATATTATCAGGCGTTAAGAAACAATGATAAAGAACGAATTCAAAAAGCTTTAGAACGACTTTTAGTGAAAGACCCTCTTGCAGCATATGGGGCAGGAAAGGAAAGCGGTAATCGGGCTGTGTGTGTACATTCTTTAGAAAATTTGATGAAGATAGATCTAAGATTGGGATACAGAATTGCTACAGAAAATAGAGAAGAAGAAGTGCTAGAACGGCATGCAGTGAACGCTTATATTGCGGGAAGGAAATCTAGAGATTTAGAAACAATTAGGGTTGCAAGAACGTTTTTTGTAAGAACAGATCCAGTAAGGGCGTACATAATGGGGTGGGGGAGTGAGGATCCTCAAATGAGACATGAGGCGGGAAGGGTGTTAGTAAATTCAGATCCTTTGACTGCGTACGGACTCGGAAACATATATGCAGATAGAGAATTGATTAGGGCAGCAGCGGTAAGATTAGATTCAAAAAGAAGTGCATAGTTATAGTTTTATAAAGAACTTAATTAAGAATTCTATAGAAGAGATCAAAGACATCTTCATCGCTGACTGCTTGGTAGAGTTGTGCTCCTGTTTCGTCACATGCTTGGAGTAAGGCTTGTCGATGGGTTTCCATTTTTTCTAAATAGACTTTTCTTAAGTGGGGATCTATATAAGTTCTTAGTGTTTCTTCGCTTTCTAGGTCTACTAAGTTATAATCTCCTTCTAATTTAAAGTTCTTTTCTAATGGATCTAAGACTTGAATTAATTTTACTTGGTTTCTTTTTAATCGATGTAATAAGTTTTTAATTGCTTTCACATCATAAAAGAAATCGGAAATAATGACGATTAAAGATCGTGAGTTAATTTGATGTTTATATTGAATTAAAGATTGTTCAATGTCTGTTGTTCCTTCTGGTTTTTTCTTGTTTAAGTAGGCTAAGATTTCTACTACTTGGCGTGCTCCTTTTTTTGGTTTAAAGAGGTCTAGTTTTCCATCAAAGGTGCTTAAGACAAATTTCTCATTATTTTTCAAGGCAATATAAACAAATCCTAGTCCAATCATTGAGGCATATTCATATTTTTTTAATTTATTTCCAAAGTTCATGCTTCCACTAAAGTCTACTAAGACATGAACGGTTAAGTTTCTGTCTTCTTCAAATCGTTTGACGACTAATTTATCTGTTCGAGAGTAGACTTTCCAGTCGATGTGTTTGAAGTCTGCCCCTGGCCCGTAGGCAACATGGTCTCTAAAGAGTAATCCTGATCCGGCTAAGGCAGTTCTGCGTTCTCCAGTAAAGCTAGAGGTTACTTTTTTCTTAAAGATGACACTGAATTTATCGAGTTGATGGAGGAAGTCTGTTTCAATCATTAAAGGATAATTGGTTATGTGTGATTAATAAAGGTTAGGAAAAAGGTTTATAAGAATGTGAAGTAAAGAAAGGAGGATGTTTGAGAGGTTAGCAAGGTGGTTTAGTGGATTAGGTGAGCAGGATGGTTCCAGTATGGAATTAGATAAATTAAAGTTAAATTTTATGATAAGTGAATATAAAAAAGATCTGAACATATTAGAAAAGAATCCAAAGGCGTTTTCAAGAAAGACAGTGAAGAGATGGGATGAACACCTCAGTATTGCAATTGAACAGATGAAAAGGGTGGGTCGTCCAAAAGAGTGGATTGATCAATTAAAAGTATTAAAAAGTAAGTTTGACGATTTTTTAAGAAAGACAGAATAAGTCAAGGTTGTTCAAGATTACTAATTCTTTTTTCATGATATTTAAGCTGCAATTCTACTTTCCCTAGTCTATATTTCATGTCCATCACCATTTGAAAGAAAGCTCCTGCTCCGAAGACTGCGCTGAAAAGAGGAAAGAGCTCTACAAGAGGAGGAGTGTTGATATAACCCAGCGCTTTCAAGATAAGCCATAATAAGATAGAGAGAAGAGAGATCCAAAAGATTGTTGCGTAAAGTTTAGTATAATCTTTCATAACATCTTTTTAGGAAAGTAGGTTAATAAACTTTTCTTAAGATTTTCCGAAAAAATCACGAAAGAGACAATCAAAATTTGGAAATAATAAAGAGAGTGTCTTTCATCAGTTCGATGGTTTCATTTAGTTTAGTAAGGTAGTCAGATAAGGCGAGGTTCGCAGTAACTAAATTGGCAAGATCATCTTGGAGGATTTTTGCAAGTTGGGGAGAGGAAGTGATATCTCTAATAAGTTGTTCGTTTTGATTTTTTAAAGCAGTAAGTTTAGCGCTTTCATTTTCTCGCGCTTCTATTTCTTGTGAGAAGTAGGACTTGCCCCCATCTTGAAAATCTTTGGGTCCGAAGTGACCCCCACGAATATAGTGTTTTAATGTTTCAGGAGGGTCGCTTTCGGCTTGAGAGTATTTAATTCTTCCATATCCATCCTGCATTGATTGAGTGAGTTCTCTCATAAATTCTTTGCTAACTTCTCCTTCAAAGAGATCTATAAATTCATCAGAAAGAAATCGGTCTGTAGCTATTCTTCCCCAGTCATAATTTCCAAGGTGCCTAATCCATTCATCAAATCTATCCTGTTTATATTTACTAATTGCTTTGATAACAATGTTAAGACTTCTTGCTTTTTCAAGATTAGCATCAGTATTTTTAGAGAGTGAAGAAAGAAAGAAAAATCTTCCCTTGCGTTCTTCATTAAACTCCTTAATTTGTTGCGACAACGTCTTAATTCTTTTTCTGAGTTGCTCTGCTTTTTGGATAAGTGCGATTGCATCTTCGTAAGATTCAGTACTCGTTTTAATTTTAGAAGGAGTGGATGTTTTTGCAGGTGTTGGTCGAATTGGTTCAAGTTCTGCTGTCGCTTGTTTAAGATCTTTATCCAGAGAAAGATAGGTAGCTAAGAGTGCTGCAGCAATTGCAGTTAAAGCAAGGGTAGTTTTAGGTTTTTTCTTAAGTAGTTTTTTTAAGGAAGGGAGTTTCATAAGGTTCACTTCAGTAATTGTTTGATTACATCATCTTCTGTTAATCCTTGGCGTTCTGCTTCAAAGCTTAAGATAATTCTATGTCTTAAGACAGGATAGGCTACGCTTTGAATGTCTTCTTTACTGACATACTTCCTTCCATTAATCAACGCTCTAGCTTTTGCTGCCATAATTATTCCCAAGGATGCTCGTGGGGAAGCGCCATATTCAATTAAGTTTTTCTTCTCTCTTGTTGCTGTAACAATACTGAGCGCATACTTTTTTAAATCATTTGCAAGTGGAACTTCTCGTACGAGATGATGTAACGCAATAATGCTTTCTTTGTTAAAGACTTTTTTGAGTTGAGGCGCTGCTTTTCCTTCTGTATATCTATTGACGATTTCTAGTTCTTCTGCTGGTGTAGGGTAACCAATCTTAATTTTAAATAAAAATCTATCACGTTGTGCTTCTGGTAAAACAAAGACACCTTCTTGTTCAATGGGATTGGCCGTAGCTAAGACGAAGAATGGTTCTTCTAATTTATAGGTACTGTTCCCTACGGTGACTTGTCGTTCCTGCATTGCTTCTAAGAGTGCTGAGTGTACTTTGGGTGGTGCTCTGTTAACTTCATCAACGAGAACAATGTTTGCGAAGACTGGTCCGGGTTGGAATTTGAATTCTCGTTTTCCTTTGCTTTCATCAATGATGTAAGATCCAGTAATATCACTTGGTAAAAGGTCTGGTGTCCCTTGGATTCTGCTAAACGTTAAATCTAAAGAATCTGCTAATGATTTTACAATCAAGGTTTTTGCGAGTCCAGGATAACCTTCAACAAGGGCGTGAGAATTGCATAAGATTGCGATTAAGAATTGTTCAATGACGCCTTCTTGTCCGATAACTGCTTTTCCTAGTTCTTCGTAGAGGCTGTGGAACCTCTTTTGCGCTTCTGTGAGTGACACCATCTTATTTTGAGAGTTGTTGGAAATACGTCTTAATAACCTTAGCGTTTTGTTTTGGTTGTTGTTCTGCACTTGCTGCGTCGTAGCTGGTATATATTTCTTTGGGGTAAGCAGGTGGATTAAAGTCTTTTTCTTCTGCGTCTTTGATGTCTTCTAAATTTACTTCGCTTTGTAAAGGGTTGAGTTGGAGAATGATTTCTCGTTTTCCTAAGAGTGCTAAAGATTTATTTCCTAAGACGCTTGTTAAGTTTCCGTCTGGTACGTTTCTATCAATGTTTGGGACGTCTTGTCCTGCGATGCGTTCTTTGAGTTGGGTTAATGGTGCTTGTGCTTTTCGTGCGAAGTCAGGTAAGTCTAATCCGACATTTAAGTAAGAGACAACGATGATTAAGAAAGAGACTGTTAATAATAATACTGTTTTAATAGACAATTCGTGGAAGTCAATAAATTTCGCTGTTTCTACTTTCTTTAAGTCGCGTACAACTTCTTGGTGGAGTAATTCTACGATTTCATTTTCTTTGTCAATATTATCTACTGCAGTTCTCAATTTTTCATGTAAGGCTGGCGTTGTTTTTTCTGTACGTAAATAAGGATTGTTTTTTGTTTGTCGATAGGCGAGAATAACTAAGTAGATAGTTGTGGGAAGAAAAGCAAATCCCCAGTGGAGATTAACAAGGGTAAGAAGGAATAAACAAAAGAGAAAGAAGAAGGTGGTGCTGTAAAGGAGGTTAAATAAATCTAAAGTACTAATAAACAATTTTAATTCTCGTAAGGCTTCGTGGATGGGTTTCATGTGCAGCCTTGCGCTCTAAGTCGTGTTATTTCTGCTTGTAATCGATCGTTTTCATCTCTTCTGTTGCGGACGCTGTCTTTCAGCTCTTTATTTTCTTTTTCTAGGTCTGCGGTAATGTGTTTTTCTGCGACAAGGAAGCGTTCAGTGTCAAGGAGTTTCTTTTCTAAGGAGGCTTTGGTGCTTTTTAATTGGTCACGTTCTACTGCTGTTTTTTGTTCATCTTCTTTTAATTCTCCATATTGTTCGCTCAAATCTTCTTCCCTTAAAGTTTTTAATTCAAGTTGTTCTTTAGTCTTATTAATGACATTGCGGGTGTAGGTTAATTCATTAAACGTTTTGTTGAGTGCTTCTACTTTTTGGCTGTATTGATCGTTAATGTCTTGGAAGTTAGTCATATAAAAGAGGGTTATTCCTGCAATGCCAAATCCTACAAATAATAATAAGATGAGAAGGTTAGTGTTGAGGTTTTTGGTGAGGAAGCTCATGGTGTTTTCTTTGTTGTTCTTATTTATTAAAATTTCTTAACATCCTCCGTGTGATAACTTCTCCTAAAAAGAGTCCTAATCCGAGTAGTGCGAATATCCATGCGTAAGATTTTTTCTGTAAGACATCTCTTCTTGATCGTGCACGGACGTATTCAATGATGTCGTTAATTTGATTTTTGGTGAACATTTTTCCGCTGGTGGAGCTGATGATATTTGCTAATTCCGGGTTCTGTCCTACATTGCGGTATTCTTCTGCATCGTTAACAGCGTAGGTTGCTGTTTCAAAAGTAAAGTAGCCTGTGTCTTTTGGTAAGATGCTTGTTGTCCAGAGGTCTTCGTCTGTTTTGATGAATGTTGCTCCTTGGACGAGTGGTTGTTGTTTACTTTTAACAAGGACATCCATCTCATGATTAATTATTCCGTCTGAGATTTGGATAAAGTTAGCGTTTTTGCGTTCTGGATCTCCGATGAGCCAGTTAAGGGTACGGGTGTAAATTTGTGAGTTATTTTTATTTAATAATTCTGGGGCGTATAAGTCTCCGTCATCTGTTGCGAGTGCTGCGACTCTTCCTAATCCAAATCTACTGACGACAAGAAGGGGATCTCCAGTATCGGTTGTTGCAATTAATTTTGCTGTGTTTTTGGGTGCTACAACATTGAATCCGTAGATGTTTCCTTTGGGAGTGAGTCCTTTGCTGATGAAGTGTTTTTCATCAACGTAGACATAGGGCATGATTCGTCGTTGTCCGCTTGTTTCGCTGTCTCCGAATAAGATTTTGAGTTTATCTTTTGATTCTGGTTCGTAGAATGCACCGTTGCCTAAGTCTGCGAAGTCTTCCATGAGTCGTTCGTTTGTTCCTTCTCCAACTCCAACAACATAGAGCCTGATGCCTTGGCTACTTGCGAGTCTAACTGCGTCTTCTGCTTGATCAACATTCTGTGTTTTTCCATCTGTAATTAAAATAATATTTTTGCTTCCTTTTTGGTTTTGGAGTAGTTCGATTGCTTTCAAAAGGCCGACACCAATGTGTGTTCCTCCGCCGTCTTGTAAGCGTGCAATGTTATCTTCAAGTTCAGTGTGTTCTAAGAGGGGTTTAACATCTCCTAGAACGAAGGCTTCTGTGTTGAATGCGACTGCTCCTACTTTGTTGATTAAAGCTAGGTCTTTGAGAATTCCTACTGCGAGTGCTTTTTCTACGTCTACTGCTTTGTTATCGCCGAAGGTAGAGCCAGTGCTTCCTGAAATGTCAATAACAAGAACAATGCTGATGTCTCCTTTTTTCTTTCCTGGTTGTGCGACAAAGACGGGAAGGAGTTGTTCGAATTGGGAGGCTTTGTATCCGCCGGTGTCGTATGCGTTTTCTCCTCCAATGACGAAGAGTCCGTTTCCATCTAAAGTGTAGTCAATAATATTATCTAAGGAAGGTTGAACAAAAGAAGCAGGTAAGTCATTAAAGATGAGTGTGGTGTATGGTGTTAAGTCGCTGGGAATTGTCGGAGAAGCAGTAAGTTTGTAGGCAGGATCAAATAATGTTTTAAGAGGTGTTTCTGTTTGGCTAATGAGCAGAACATTTGGTTGAGGCACGACTTTAATGGTTTTATAATAATTATTGTTTTGCGAAAAGCTATCTCGTCCTTGGATGGCAGCGTGGAGTTTATGATAGCCGTCTGAAAATGTTTTAGTAATTTTAATATTTTTGGAAGAGTCTGTTTGTTCTTGTGCGATGATTGATCCATCGAGTGTTACAATAATATTGACTGGTCGTTTGGTGGTTTGGGAGAGTTGAACGTAAAATGTGTTTTCTGCGTTGGAGGTGACTTTTTCTGGTCCGATAATGGTAACTGCAGAGTCGCTTCGTTCTGGTTCTAAGATTAATGCATTGAGTGTGGCATTGATAGTGGATGCGTAGAGTGCTGCGTCTCCTAAATCTGTTCCTTCTGTGGCGTATCCGTCGGTAATTAAGAGTGCGTTGTCATCTTTTCGGATTGAGTTTAAGACATTGCTTCCTAAGGGAGAGTTTTCTCCTTCTGCAATGATTCTTGTTTCTACTGGAATTTGTTCTTCTAGCTGTGCTTGTAATGTTCCTGCGGCTGTTTTTGAAAATAAGCTCATGGAGGTTGAGTTGTCAATTAAGAGTTTTATTCTCGGGCTGCCTTGAATGGTGGTGACTTCTTCTTGGAAGGGGTTTGCGAAGGCGATAAAGATAAAGATGAGTGCGAGTGTTCGTGTAAGTGAAATAATTAATTTTATTCTATTTCTTTTTTCTTTTTGTTCTGGAGTTTCATCTTTAAAGTGAACAAAGTCTTTGTAAATAAAGAATGGAATCAAAGCAAGTAATGGAATTAAGAGAATGAAGAGTGGTCGTTCAAAGTAGGTGAGTAAAAAGAGAGCGATGTTCATAGTTCACCTCTATATTTGGTATAGATTAATTCTACAAAGATGCTGAGTGTTGCGAGTGCTAAGAGCCAGATAAATAAATGTGTTTTTACTTCTTCTTTAACTGTTTCTAAAATGAAGTTAGTAATGTTTTTGCTTATTTCTTGCTTCGGATTAATGGCTGATTCTTTTTCATTGAGGAGGTTAACTGCTAGTTGTTGATTTCCTATCTCAAAGACTCCTGCGTGAGAGAGAGTGACGAATGTTCCGTCTTTTGTTTGGATGCTTGTTCCTGTTTTCAAGTTGATGTCTTCTAGGTCTGGAATGTCTACGAGGAATTTAAGAAGGTTTGTCCAGAAGAGGGGATAAGAAGTGCTTAGTTTAAAGTCGCTGTCTTTTTCTAAGATCCCATAATAAAGTAAGGTTCCTTGTCCTTCCTGTTTCATTGCGACAACGCTGCTGCCTTGTTGTGATGCGAGTGAAAGTGCTTGTTGTTTATCTGTAACAAAGAGTGTTCCGCTGGTTCCAAAGTCGATGTCTTTTGTAAAGGTTGTTGTTTGATCAACGGTGATTGGTTCTGTTGCTTTAGTTTGATTAATTATTTTTATTGGTAATAGTCCTTTGTAGTCAATGCTCTCGCTGTTTTTTTGAACGTGAATAAGAGCGTGTGCCCCTTGTGTTACTTTTTCATGGATGTCTTCAAATGTTCCTGCGATGATTTTATCTTTATCAATACTATCAATAATATACAAATCATAATCTTCTTTTGGAGTTAATGGGGGTTGAATAACATCAATCTTAACGCCTTCTAAAGAAGTGAGTGCTGCTCGTAAGAATTTGGATTGATTGTTTGTAATTAAAGCAATGGTGACATCTGTGATTGAGGGTTTGCTTACAAAGATTTTATTATCAGTCATGAAATCATCTTCCGGTGTTAAGGTTATTTCTGTTATATCATCTTGTGGTTTTAATTTTAATGTTTCGATGCTTCCCGGTTTGAGTGTTACTTTTTGGGATTGTTCGTTTGCAGTGAGAGTGATTTCTTGTTGCTGTTCATTATAATTTTTTACAAAGAGAGTAATAGAATCTTCTGTTGGAATTAATTTGATGATACCGATGTTCTTTCTTGGTGTAGTGGTTGTGCTGACAAAGTCTACGGGAATGCCTCGTGAGATAAGAACATTTTTTGCTGTTTCGGTGTTTAATCCTTTTGTGGTAATGAAGTCACTTAAGACAATGACTCTTCCTTTTGTGCCGGTGAGTAATTCTCCTGCGAGGAGGATTGCTTCTCCTAATGCTGATTCTTCATCTGTTGTTTGTAATCTGCCGACATAATTAAGTAATTCACTTTTTTCTACGTTTTGTTGTGCAAGGAGCGGCGTTCCTTTTGCTAAAACTAAACTTGCTTGTGGTCCTGTTAATTCTTTTATTTTTTCTTTAGCTAAGTCTAGTCGTGTTGTTCCATCTTCCATTGTTTTGCTGCTTGCGGAAACGTCTAGGACAAAGACAGTGTGTCCGGAGGTGACGTCTGCTTCGTGGCTGTAGAAGGGGAGGGTGGCTGATGCTGCTAAAAGGAGAATTGCGAGTAATTGTAAGAGGAAGAGCCAGTCTCGTTGGAAGTGGCGAAAGAATGTGTCTTTGGTTGTTAATTTGCTATTGCTGATAAAAAACATTAAACTGGGAATAGCTTGTTTGATTGGTTTTGGTTTAATTAAATAAATAATGATTAAGGGAATTAAGGATAAGAATGCAAAAAATCCTAAAGTGTTTTCAAATCCAAAAGCCATTAGTATTTCTTTTTTCTTGTTGTTTTTAAAGATTGTTAAAGAAAGAACGTTTTTTGGAAAAAAAGGTTTATATAGGGGTAATGAGAAAGAAAGGATATGGGAAAGAGGTTACGTAATTTTTGGGCTGCAGTTGGAATTGGTGTTGGAAGTTTAGGTGCTTCTTCTCCTGCTTCTGCAAAAGAGCCTACCGCAATTGTAAAACAATTTAAAGAATTAAATGTGGATCAGAAAAAAGCAGTAAAGATTATTCACCATGAGAGTATTCGCTTTCATTTTAATTCTGATCTACGTAATCTCCTGAAAGAAATAGAAGCAGAGATGGAAACTTATTGGAGCTTTAAAGGGGGGTCTATGTATTTGGGGGATAAATATAATAAAGCTCAAAACGCACGGATGAAAGAGACTGAAGTATCGCTCTCTAAAGATCTTAAAAAGGCAAGGGGATATGGGGACGACGAACTAAGGACAAATCTTAATTTTGTTGAATCAGTATTCAAAAGAATGCAGAAAGCTAATTGACTTCTATTGAAAACTTTATATACTGTGTCAGATTGTTTTTTCTAAAAAGGAGAGGTGATATACTCCTAAGCGTCGGGTGACGATTAAAACTTTTACATGCGTCACTAACGACAACCCCACGATTTCCTTATAAAGAAGAAAAACTTCTCTAAAGAAGAGGTGGGAAGAGATGAGAACTAATCAGGGAGATAGAGCGGAAATGTTTGGTCTTCTGTGTTCAGATGGAACCCATAGAGAGTACTTTACTGAATTTCTTCAATACGATAAGAGACGAGGTAAAAGTTATCCAAGCAGGCAATTTAAAAAGATAATTGAATTTGGAAATATTGATCTAGTTTTATTAAATAGATTTAGAGAGTTGTTAAGGAAGATTTATGGATATTATCCCAACATAATAAAAAGTAATCATAACGTTATGAGAGTGTCAATCAGTAAGAATGAAGTCATTGATGATATAACGAATTATGTAAAAATTGGGAAAGCAGAGTGGTTTGTTCCAAGTTTTGTGATGAATGGTTCCAGGAAGGTAAAAGCGAGATTCATACAAGGTTATTTCGATGGCGATGGTTCTACAGATATAACTAGCGATAATATTCCAAGAGTCAGATTTTCATCTACAAACTTAGAAGGAATAAGTCAAGTTAAGACCTTAACAGATTATTTAGAAATTGAGGCTTCATTAAATGGGCCGTACAAGAGGAAAGGTAAGAGAGATAGTTATGAGCTATTGCTGAAAACAAGAAGCATTGAAACATTTATAAAGTATATCCAGTCCCATCATTCCAAGAAAAAGAAGAGATTAGAAAAAATACGCCGAGCAATGCCGAGATAGATTTAATGATCCTCGAGCGCATAATCTGGTAGTGCGCCAGTCTTGAATTAGAGAAAAGAAAACTGGTGTCCTTGCGGACATGCAGGTTCAAATCCTGCTCTCGGCGTTTTTTTATTCTTATAATGAAAGTTCACAAGTATGTTGATGGATCGTGTTTTACATTAAAGATTCTCTGTCCAGAAGTAAAAGAGGTTGCGCAAGAACAATTAAAGAGATTGCAAGGGTTAGTAGAAAAGCCGATGTCTTTAGATAAATTACATCTAGGGTTGAAGTATCTCGGGTATGAAACAGATCATGAAGATGAATATATAAAAAGTTTAATTCCGGAAATAAAACCGATTGTTAAGAGGTATTTACCGTTAGAAATAGAGATTGAAGGAGTTGGAGCGTTTTATGATACGCCGGAATGGCCTTCTAAAACAATCATTTTCCTAAAAGTGAAAGAGAATAAACGTCTCAGAGCGTTCCATGATGAATTAAGAACGAGTTTAAAAGA
>Ga0265296_1002574_pt1 | contig 17992 bp, 18 predicted proteins | sample MunlanPumphouse1_FD_189073 | JGI IMG/M metagenome (GOLD analysis project Ga0265296, IMG submission 189073) | Groundwater microbial communities from a municipal landfill in Southern Ontario, Canada - Pumphouse #1 | ecosystem: Environmental > Aquatic > Deep subsurface > Groundwater | place...
TGAAGGCGCGCAGAGACGCGCTCTGGGCTGAGCCCAGGCGATAACGCGCCGGAATGTCGGGGCTATTTCCCTGCTCTCGCAGACTTGTAGTTTAGCGGAGGACGGCGTGGCGGACAGAGAGGAAGTCGTTTTTTCTCGTGAATTCAACGCCTTGCTTCGTCTAACGGGGTATAAGGCGCATATTGAAATCCCTAGGGATTTTTCCCGTTTGGCTAACCCCTCGGGACACCTCCCGGCCACGAAAAACCCCGCCAGCGTTGCAGCGCTCGACGGGGTTCGAATGGGCTTGGCACAACATTCAAGGCCGCAGGCATTCTACCGCCTGCCCTGCCCGGTCGCAACGTCGGAGGCACACAAATGAGCTGCCGCCTCGATCCCGAGAACTTCGTCGCCGAAAAACTGGCCTGGCATCAGCGGATCGCCAGCGATCCCAAGATCAGCCTCCAGGCCAAGGCTGTCGCCGGCTTCATCCTCCACGACCTGAACCCCTGCGAGGGCGGCGCCTGGCGCGGCCAGGAAAGCATGGCGACCAGCCTGGGCGTCAGCCCGCGCCAACTGCGACGCCTGCTCGAAGAGCTTCAGACCGCCGACTATCTCGAGGTCGAGGTCCGCCGGGGACGCGGCCGCACCAACATCTGCCGCGCAACCGTTCCCGACGAAGCGGCCGAGGCGCCGCAAAACCGGTCATCGGCGACCGATCAAACGCGCGAAAAGCGGCCACAGGCGACCGCTCAAACGCCAGAAAACCGGACATCAGCGACACGAAAACCGGTCACCGGTGACCGACAATACCTTTATGAACCCATTAGAAGATTTCGCGCCGCCGAAAGCCGACGACCAGATGGCGGCGCCGGGACGCCGGCGCGGCTCCTTCCGTTCGCCCAGACCGACATCCGCCAGGCGGTCGTCCAGATCGCGGGGGAAGGCGCGGCGGTAAGCTACCTGGATCACGCCAGATGGGAGCCCGACGAACGGCGCATCCTCTGCACCAGCCAGACAGCCTTCGCCCGACTGAAGGACCTCGTCGGTCGGCCGCTCGCGGCGAAAGGCGTGTCCATCGCATTGCAGCCCTCCGGCCCCCGGCAGCTCGCGGCCTGATCGAGAGCCATGCAGCGAATACACCCGACAATCACCGCACAGCTTGCGTCGATTACGTCTTGCCCTTGCGGCGAATAGCCTTCACATTCAACGCAGAAAGTGCGGCAAATATGACCTACATCCACGAACTGGCCGATTGGCCCAACCTGACCTGGGACGACGGCGCCCTCGCCCAACCGCTCGCCGCCGTCCGCCATCGCCAAGGCCGATTGATCGGACGGATGGAGGCCTTGGGCTTTCCGTTGCGCGAGGAAGCCATCCTCCGCACCCTGACCGAGGACGTGCTGAAGTCCAGCGAGATCGAGGGCGAAGTTCTGGACCGAGACCAGGTCCGCTCCTCCATAGCTCGCCGCCTGGGCATGGATGTCGTCGGCCTGGTCCCGGCGGATCGCAACGTCGAGGGCGTCGTCGAGATGATGCTCGACGCGACCCAGAATTACGCCCAGCCGCTCACCGCCGACCGCCTGTTCGGCTGGCACGCCGCTCTCTTCCCGACGGGCCGCAGCGGCATGACCAAGATCACCGCCGGAGCCTGGCGCACCCCCGACGGCGACCCGATGCAGGTCGTCTCAGGACCGGTCGGCCGCGAACGCGTCCACTACGAGGCGCCAGCTGCCGAGCGAGTGGACGCCGAGATGGCCGCCTTCCTGAATTGGTTCGAAACCGCCGCGCCTGATCCGGTGCTGAAGGCCGGCGTCGCCCACCTTTGGTTCGTCACCAACCACCCCTTCGACGACGGCAACGGCCGCATCGCCCGCGCCATCGCCGACCTCTCCCTGGCCCGCGCCGAGGGCACGCCCCAGCGCTTCTACAGCATGTCCGCCCAGATCCGCGCCGAGCGGAAGGCCTATTACGAAGCGTTAGAGGCAGCGCAGAAAGGCGGCCTGGACATCACCGCCTGGCTGCTGTGGTTCATCGCCTGCCTCGACCGCGCCTTCGACGGCGCCGAGACCATCCTAGCCGGCGTCATGCGCAAGGCGCGTTTCTGGGAGGCCCTTGCCGATCAGCCGCTGAATGAACGCCAGAGGAAGGTGCTGAACCGACTGTTAGACGGCTTCGAAGGCAAGCTCACCAACGCCAAATGGGCGGCGCTGGCGAAGACGTCGCCTGACACGGCGCTGCGCGACATAAGCGATTTGGTGCAGCGTGGTGTACTTAAGAAAGACGGGGGCGGCGGGCGTAGCACGAGCTACTCGCTTGCGATCTGATTTCTAAGACCCGCAAGCTAAACACTAGGAAGTTCGGCGAAAACGACGCGACAGTCACGCCACTCCTGGACCTAACCTTAATCCTCAACCGCGAGGGCTCGCAGCACTCGCAAGGCGGCGCTGCGACGTTCCGGCGGAACCGCGTCCCAAACGGACATTAGTTCGGCGTCACTAGCGGCGGGGCTTTGGCCGATCATAGTTTCGAAGGGAATCCCGAGCGCCCGGGAAGCGCGTTGCATCATGCGCATGGTGTAGCCGCTGCGGGCACCTTCAATATTTTCGATTACTTGCGGCAGGACGCCCGCGCTTTTGGCGACCGCCTTGACGGATACGCCTAGATGCGTACGCCATTGCAGCAGCCGAACGTGTGGCGCGGTGGATGCTGCGTCCGGGTACATGACGATCAACCCATCGAGGGCCCGAGCATGAAGTCGGCGGATCGGGGCCGCCCCGGACTCAAGGTCCTGATACGTTCGCAAGCTCACGCCCATCTTCTGAGCCATGACTGTCTGCGAGAAGCTGTGCTCTGTCCTGAATAGCTTCAGTCCTTCGGCGGTGATGTCAGTCTCAGCGGGATGTCTGTCCATTCCGCCAATGTAAACTTTTTTTGCGTACAATCAAGTCCGCCATATGCGAAAATTGCACATCGACCCGCGATAAGATCACAGGCTGTAGTGTCCATGCAGAGCACTCTCACCCTCGACACACAGCAACGCGGGAACATTAAAAGCGCACGTCGCTGTCGCCTGCTAGCGCCGGATTGCCCGCCACTTCCCAGACATCGCAGCAGCAGGACGCAGAGCTTTCCGATTACCAACCCCGCCGGCACGACGCGTTCCAGCGAGCCGGCCGCAGAAGCTCAGTGCGTCGAGTCCAATTTTCCCTGAAGCGCCGTCCTTCAGCTATCTGGGGACCGGGCGAGCTTGCAGAAGGTCCGACCATGACCGATTTCCCTTTTCGATTATCCCCCGCTCCCGAGCACGCTGGGCGGACGGTCGATTATGAGGGCCTGATCAAAATCCGGCTCGCCCATGCGCCGGGGCGCAGCTATCTGATCCCAGAGCTCCTGCTCGTCCGGTTTGGTGAACGTTGGGTCTATTTCATCCCGTCCTTTTTCGGCCCAAACTCGATCGCCTTCAACGGCGACAAAGCCGTCCGCTGCGACCTGTCGCTTGATGTCGTTCAGCCTGGGACCAACCGCGGTCGTCAGTTGCAGATCGCAATCGATCCATCGGCTTTAAAGCGGCGATACGGAGGCGGGGGCCACCTGTATGCCTGCACAGTCCAAGGACCGACCCAGCTCCAACATGCTGCCGGCGGACGCGCCCGGGTGACCGACGACGGAAAGGCGCTGCTCCAGATGTTTCACTATACCGATCTGAAGGGCCGAGCGGGTATCCAGGCCAGCGGAGAGCTGCGGTCGTCAGCTTGGAACCTCGCAGGCCTCCAACAGCTAGAGAACGTCGCCTATGGCTACTGCACAACACTCCGCGAAGTTCGCGGCCGCGGAGACCTCGCGCGAATCGCAATGGCGACCAACGGTTCTCTCGTCTTCCGGACAACCAGCCTCGTCGGCGAGCCCGAGCAACTGTTCGAGGTCAAGGTCTACCGGGACACCACGCTAAATCGGACTCAGCGGCTGACGTTATGGGCACCCGCAGACGCGCTGCCACCGCCGCATCTCTTTCGGCATCGACCGTTTGCCGGCCAAGCTTATTATGAAGTCGTTGGACCAGAAATCCTGCGGATCAGCGTCAAGCCGGGGGTCGCTATCTCGCTCAGCCCGGAGGGAGTGATGACGGTAGCGCCGGAGACGCAAAAGACCTTCGACTATGTGATTGAAGGCGACGCCTCGACGCCGGATGGAATCCTCGCGCCTTACCGGGAGGAGGACACCCGATCAGTCGTGCATCTTGAGCTGCTCATTGACGACGACCCTTTCGCCTACTGGTGGCGACAACAGAACAAGCACCTTGCAGACCGTAAGCTCGTCGATCCTCGGCGACTCGTGCCTGAAGTCCCACGCACCAGATCAGTCGATTAGACGTCTTGGCTGTTGATCGGATCATCGACAACAACGACCCGTTCCGCGATATCGGGCTCCCTTTCAAGCTCGGCCAAGAAAAAGGCCAGGATAAGCGCCGTCCTGTCGCCCACGCTTCCGCGACCTCGCCAGCCATATCAGGTAGGTCATCACATATTTGGCGGGCATGCCCCTCGCCGAAGCTTCACCATATATTGACCTCCGGATTGCAAAAATACACGCCTTGATTGCCATCGCACGATGCATGTTACAGGGGAGTTCTCATGGACATTGAAGCCGATTCCGCCGCCCAAACCTCATTCGACGTGTCGGATCGGGATTATGCCCATATGCTGCTGGGCGACATCGATTTGGATGCTCAACTCCTGGCTATCAGGAGCGCGATCCGCCGTAACGCCGAGGCGGATGCTCTCCTCTCTCAGGAAATCGCCGAATTGGGCGAACGCGCCAAAGCTGCATCTCACGATCTGTCCTGGCGGCTGACGGACATCTGGGTCGATCGCAACCATGCCTCCGTCTATCAGGACGCAGCGCACAGCATGGCCGCTGTCGGCATGATCGCCCCACTGGTCGAAGCACTTCTGGTGAGGGTGTTCCGCGCCATCGGCGAACAGAACTGGCCGTTGGCGTCTGACAAGCGAGAACGCCGCTGCGGAAACGACGCGCGTTTCTGGAACCCGCAAATTTATTACGATAAGAATGATGCTCCCAAAACCAACCTGCTGGCCGGAACCATGCAACTTTTCGAAGCGAGCGGGCTCAAGGTCGAGCTAAAGCCGCCTCGTTTCGCCTCGACTTCAGATTTGCTCGAAACCCTGATCGCCTACCGAAATAACCTGTTTCACAACGGCTTCGAATGGCCGGTCGAGCAAAGGGCTGCATTCGACGCCCTAATCGAAAAAAAGGCATGGCCGCAATCGTGGTTTCCGCGATCCACTTCGGGCGGCGCCACCTGGATCGTCTATATGGGCGAAGACTTCATCGACCTATGCTTGGAGTGGATCGACGAACTGCTCGAATCGGCCGGCCGACTCGCGCGAAAACAGGGCACGGCGCACGGCTGGAAGACTGGCGACTGATCGGGACGACCGCGCCTAGTTCGCGTGAAACGAAAGACTCGAAAAGGCCGACTGAGTTTACGGACCTACCGAGACGGCCCTCCTGAACTTCGGCGGCCGGCATAGCGCAGGATACCGGAACTACTCCGTAAAGGAACAGGACGAGCCGAAATATGAGGTTTAAGGATGCAGTGGCGTCCTGATCGCCTAGAAAGGAACCCTAGCCCCCGGGTTTCAAGGCAGCCGAATAAAACGGCCGTCGCTACATAGAGAAACAATCCGGAATGATTGCACCAAACGCGCTGTAGACGAAGCAGCCTGTCTCGCCCGGACTCCGACAGTTCGGCCAACGGTTACCAAACCGTCGCAACGGCTATCGACAGTCGGCCGAGAACTGATATGCGAAGCGCAAGGTCCGATTGGGAACGCTGTGCGGATAATAGACTGTCAGGACGTCAGGGCCCTGGAAGCGGCATTAGAGGACCTACCGCCCGGTGCCCTGTTGCGTGGTCAGACCCGCGAGTATTTTCGCGAGGACGGCGGGCCGGATTTGCGCACCAGCATGGACCGCCACGGCTGCCAACCCCAACGCATGCTGAAGTGGTGGCATTATGCTCGGGCCATCTTGTCCGCCTATGTGAAGGGCTTCGACGGCCGCACCGATCTCGCTGTCGATCAGGCGATCCTGCAGCACTACGGCTGGCGTTCCTTTTTCCTGGACGCCACCAGCGAAGCGGCCGTCGCCTGCTGGTTCGCATCTCACGCCTTTCAGACCGAACCGTCCGTCGAGCTGGTGGAAGACTGCTGGGAAGATCCAGTCTTCATTCGACGCTCACGCGCTGACTACTGCCCCGCCTACGGCCAGGGATGTCTGTATGCCATCAGCCGCAAATCGCTTCGGGCCCACGATATCGGAGCCATCGACCTGGTGGAGATCGCCACGGAAGAAGGCCGGCATCGCTGCGCTGCCCAATCTGCCTTCATGGTCGGCCCTCTCAAGGACAATTTGCCCGACGATTGCGTCGTCACGATTATACGCGCGCCAAATACAGTCTTTGGCACCATCGCCGCGCAATCCGACCTGACGACCGAGTGTCTCTTCCCCGGCCCTCGGATCGATCCGGTTATGGCCGCTCTAATGTCCATTCCGTGGACGAAGCTCGACATTGACGACGGCGGAGTAGACATCGATGCCTTTGATCGCGGCCTGCCGCTGCCGGAATATGAAATCCGTGCTCTTCGTCGGTTGCCACCTTCGGCGGCGCTGTATCGGCGCTTCTGGCTCGCCGACGGCGTCCGGCCGGGCACACGCTTCGGGGACACGACCTTTTATCTAACGCGAGAGACCCTCTTTCATGGGACAGCTCCGGGCGCGATGCAGTTTCCCCGCCTGACGGCGCTCGTCCGCGAGAAAATCTCTGTCGCTGTCGAAATCGACGGACTGATCCGGCATCCTTACGGCCCACGCGGGAGTCGCTACTGCAAAGGCATATACCTGGAAGCGTTACAGGATGGTGCTATCCTGCTGACGGAACTCGGCGTCGAACATCCCGGGGCGCGACCGGCCGGCTTCGGCATCATGCGTGGCGCTTATTTTGTCTCGGATCACAACGGCGCCTGGTCTCTCATCGACCATCCGGATCAGTGCCGCTGCGGACACCTGCTCCATCATGCGCATCATCTCATCGTGGCGGAGCATTTCGAACATGCTCTGGCAGAAGTCGCCCCGATACACGTCAGGGATCGAGTCTATCGTCTCCCTGATGTCAATCCGGTGTCCGACCCGCAGGCTCTGCAGTGGATGGAGCTGGAGGATGACGATCCCGGCATGCTCGGCGACTGATACCGGTTGCCTAAGCTGGGCAGGCAAGACCGCACAGAATTCTACGGAGATGAAAAGCCGGCCGTCGCTGCCTGCAATACCGGACGTTAAGTACCGGCGCCGGACTAAGTCCGGGGCGAAAAGAAGCTAGCAGCCGCTATTACGACTTCCCGTCGAGACGGCGCAAACCCCGAGGGCGGCGAGAGGTCAGAGTTGACCGAAGATTTCCGGCGTGGGGGCGTCGCCACCGCTGAACAAAGTCCCGATCCAGTCCAGCAGGGTCTGGCCATGTTCGCGGACGATCTCCTTGCCGCCCTCCTTCGCCATGGCCTCAAGCATCTTCTCACCGTAACGATTGAGCCTTTGGGTCAGGTCGTCGGCGTCAACGACCCCGTTAGCCTTCAGTCGGGCGACCAGTTTCGCCGTCATCGCCTCGGAAAGGAATGCCGAAAGGAAGGCCCCCAGCTGATTCATCTGCACGGAGACGATGTCGCCGCTGAGTGAAATGTCGGTAAAGACCCCTTTTGCGCGGGCCCGCGCCTGAACCGACGAGCGCACAATCGGGGATTCTATGCCGAAAGTCAGTTTGCGACCGTCGACACCGAACCGGGCGGTGGTCACGGCGATCAGCGCGCTGCGTTCGATATCCTCTTCGGACATGGTGCGTAGCTGATGCTGAAATAGCAGATTGCGGGCCTTGGCAGGGGTCACATTCAGGCACCGAGCGATCTCATAGATTGAGGCGCCCGACCCAATCGCGCCCGTGGTCATCAACAACGAGAAAACGAGCAGGTCGATCTCGGACTTGGGCAGACTCCCGAAAGCTTGGCCGAAATAGGCGGCGGTGAAACCCTTAGAGAAGTCCTGTGCCACGTTGGGGTCCGCCAAACGTTTGCGCAGAGCAGCCAGAGAGTAGGACATGGGCATTTCCGAAACGATCGACACACCTCAAGCTTAACCTTAAGGTGTGCCCACCGCAACGCCGACACCCCGTTAAAGAGTCCCCCCATGCCCTTCTCTGTTTGCTGGCGACAGCTCAACGCCGGACAGGGAGGGCTTCATGTCGGTCGCGCCGCAACGGATAGCGCAGGCGGCAGCCAAAAAATCCTCAACTGGATTTACGACTGCGGCGCGGTGCGTCGCAACGCTCTGGACGACGTGATCGACGATTACGCTGACGAACATTCCCACGAGCCCATCGACCTTCTTTTCATCTCTCATTTCGACCGGGACCACGTTTCCGGTCTAGACCGGCTGTTGCGCGCCAAACAAGTGACAGAGGTCGTCCTGCCGCACGTCAATGACGGCGACCTGGCGGTGGCCATGATGGAGGAGGTGCTGCGTCCGGGCCGCGACTACGACACCGCCCGCAGGGATTGGTTCGCCCGGTTTCTCGACGACCCCATCGGCTATCTCCGCGACGGCGGGGTCGAGCGAATCGTCTGGGTCGGGCCATCGCCCTTCAGCGGCGACGGCGAATTTCGCGCGCTGGATTCCTCGCCATTCGGCCCGGATCGCAAATTCGAGCCGGGCTGGGCGGTGTCTCGCTTCGGCCGGCTGCGGAACACCGCAACAGCCCCAGCCGCCGAATCGACGACCGAGGTCTTTACGACCGACGGTCCCGTCGAGATTCATGCCCATGCCCCCGACGCGACCATGCGATTTCTAACCTATCGTCCCCCACTCCATGAGAACCCGCACATCCGATTGGTCAAAGACGGGATTTTGCTCGATACGTTGACCCGTCTTATCGGGCTGAACTGGACGCGTTCGGACGGCCCCGGACTGAATGGTCTGGCGGCCGCTATCGCGCGTTTTGCCCGTGTCGATGCCGACCGTGAGAAGCTGGTGGGTATCTACAAACGCTTCGCGCGCGGCTCCAATCGCGCCTCCCTGTCCATGCTGTCCGTCCCCGTGGCTCCGAGCGCACGAACCGCGTGGGCATGGGTCGCGCCGGACAAAAAGACGCCCCGCCTTGTCTATGGCCGCGCGCCCGCCTGGCTCTGTACCGGCGACGCCGAACTTCTCAAGGAGACTGCGCTCTGTGATTGGGCGAACCATTTCGGCGACCTTCTTGACGACGTAGTTGTCGCGCTTCTTCCTCACCATGGATCGGACAAGAACTCCGACGCCGATTTCCAGGCCCGATTGCCGGGCGCAGAATGGTTCGTAGCCACAAGTCGCGGCGGCGGTCGCCACCATCCTGGTCCGTTGGTTCTTGAAGCCGCCGGTGAACGCTTGATCGAAGTCACCAACGAAATCTCGACAATCCTACGCCTCAAATATCGGCTTCCGGCCCTTTCCTGAGCGGCTCGATCTCGTAAGTTGATCGCCCCCTAGCAGGTGCGCGGATCAGACAAATGGACCCGAGTCCGGGTCAGTTGAGACGAGGGTAATCTGCACGGTAACCTCTGAGACCTCGCCCCAAGGCCGGCCATTGAGTTGGCCGGCACGAGTCATGTACAGCCATTCCGTGGGAGCTAAATACCGTTCAGCCTCACGGCGAGCGTTTGAGGTCTGTCGAGGCCGGGCAGGTCACTTTGGATCTTGCGGGTGCCGACGAGTTCGCTACAATGTGTATTCTCGAAATGGTTATGGGCGCGAGTCGCCCCGAAATGGATTAAGTGCGCGCGATCGACCTCTATGCCGGTATTGGCGGATGGAGCCTCGGGCTCCGCCTTGCCGGCGTGGACGTTGTTGCGTCCTACGAGTGGTGGCGGCCCGCGGTAGATACCCATAACGGCAACCACGGCGGCGACATCAAGCCGACGGATATCCGGAAGCTCCAACTGGAAGACCTGCCCCGGGACATTGACCTGGTGGTCGGCAGTCCGCCATGCACCGAGTTCTCCTATTCCAACAGAGGTGGAGGGGGGAACGTCGAAGAGGGTCTCAAGGACCTCATCAAGTTCCTCGAGATTGTCGAGTATCTGAAGCCGAGGTACTGGGCGCTGGAAAACGTCCCGCGAGTGGCCGGGGTCCTAGAGCACGGCTTGCGCGATCCAAAGCATCCCCTCTATCGCTTCAGGGATTTCAAACCTCAGATCGCGATCATCGACTTTTCTGACTACGGTGCACCTCAATCTCGCAAGCGCTGTATTGCGGGCAATATTCCGTTCGATCTGATCGAAAGCTATCAGCCCAAGCTGCCACGCCGGACGCTTGGTGATGTCGTCGAAGCGATTGCAGCCAGCGAGGTTGTTGACCCGGTCTGGGGATGCGTGCTTCCAGCCTCGACAGTGACTGAACGAGAGATTGAGCCTTCACTGAATGCTGAAGAGCTCCGCATGAATCGTGAGGCCAAGACCTATCATCCAGTCTACAACAACATGGCTTTCCCGGATTCCTTGGAGGTTCCGGCTCGCACGGTGACCGCCACCTGCACACGCGTGTCGCGGGAAAGCATCGTCATAGCAGATGGCGACCGCTTCCGCCGCCTGAGCATCCGTGAGCGGGCCGCCCTGCAAGGGTTCCCCATCACCTACCAATTCTATGCTCGGTCCTTCGCGGAAAAGGCGAAGATGGTGGGCAATGCCATTCCCCCCACGTTCACCTATCTGGTGGCGGAGGCGGCCAAAGGCGTCCACGCCGATGCATTTCACACCTTCGTTGAGGCAGGACGGGGGTTGCGCGTTCCGAACGCGACACCGCGCGTCACGCCACCAAACACCGAAGGACGAACTTATCCAGTTGGGCGCAGCTTCCGTGCGGCACTCCCGGGTCTTCGGTTCAAGAGCGGCATGCGATTCGAGTTGGCCAACGCACGGGGCGGGGAAGACGGCTGGCGCGTTCGTTTCTTTTTTGGACCGTCCAAAGATATTCGGGAAATTAAGCTTGACGCCGAACTCACCCGGCAGCTTCAGGACTCGACCTTCATACAGCGCGTTCAAATGGCGACCGGGGCCCAGTTCGCCCAGGCTGAGTTACGGCTGAGGACCAGCTCACCCGCGACCTTGCAGCAGGTCTGGACGCGACGGGCGGACGGCCTGGGGCCCTTTGAGGTTACGGACTTGCTTGGAGAGCTAGCTGCCGCTGTTCTTACGCATGTTGAAGCCGCTTCTGCGGACATTCAGCACGCGGCGATCGGCTACGTCCTTGAAGCGGCGGCGGAAGGTGAAGTTAACGAAAGCATTCCGGGCTCTCGCAAGCTGACCAACAACGCTCTGGCGATCTTCAGCGGAATGGTGGTCGGCGCCTGGTTCAACAGGCTGTCGTGGCACGAACAGGCGCAGGCCAAGGCGGCCTGATTAGACGCCCTGCGCGACGAAAAGTTCTCCGAACTCGCTGATAGGTATCAGGACTTCGCGCCATTCTCCGGCCCCGGTGTCGGCAGGAATATGATCCTCCATTGCTTCGGCCGAGATGACGGCGAGCTTAGGCGAAACTGAGCCTGTAACGATCCAAATGTGAAAAACGTGAGCGATGCTATCCAGCGCCTGCTCCCACTCGTTGCGGGTCAGGTGCAGTCCGCCAGCGACGCTCGTGGTGGTCTTCACTTCGATGGAGAGTGGCGTCAGATCGTCTTTAGCTCGAACCGATAGAACGTCGAAACCGTCTTGGTTGCTATCGATCGCGACCCATCGAGCCTCTTTTCCGGTGCGGGCCTGCTCGTACGCGAGTGTGAGACGCTCGCCCCGCCGACCGATTTCCAGCAGTCGATCATCGCGTCGGCCGCGAGCCAGTGCAGCAAGGTGGTCCCAGAAGGCCACGACCTCATCGTCTGTTCCAGAGGCCACCCCGGCTTCCACCATGACCTGGTGAATGCCGACGGGGCAGAAGGAGAGCACGCGCGATCGGCCCCACGGCGCGTTCTGAAGCCAGTCTGGAGACAGAGCTTCCGCATAGTCGGTGACAATCCGCCGAAGCGCGGCCTCGTAGTGCTCGCATGCTGCAACACGCAGGCCGGCCGGGCTGGCCTTGAGCATGCCGGTGTCGGTCACGACCAGCCAGTTGAGAGTCTGGGAGAGTTCGAGGGCTGCGGGCGAAGGCATGCCGCCCACCTTTGCTAAACCAGACAGTAAGTCCGGCGCACTCAACGGCATGCGGTGGAGCAAATCTAGCAGAGCGAGGCCCGACTGAGCGAGGCCGGGCGAGAGCGGGGCCATCAACCTGGTCGGCCTAGATCATCGGCCAGGGCGCGGATGTCGTCGCGCTGAAGGCCTGTTGCATACTCTTCCGGATCCTCCGCCTCAGCGTCGGTCGGATCTATCGGTATCGGGTCGGGCGCAAGCGATGAGTCTTCGAGCGCACGCGCCATTTCGCCTATCTTGAACCCGAGCCGGGTGCGAACGGTCTCGTCGACGCTGCCTGCACACTCGACGATCTCAATCAAGGTTTGCTGATCGGCCGGCAGGCCAAACCGGTGGATGCGGTCTTCGGACTGAAGATAGTGTGCAGCGTTGAACGTCCGGTCAAGATAGATGGCGTGATGGCATATGCGGTGCAGGCTCACGCCCTCGCTTGCGGCCGCAGGGTTGGCGACCATAACCCGGACCGTATCATCATCGTGGAAGGCCTTGATTTTGCCTTCGCGCGTATCGCTGTCGTCCTCGCTCCCCGCGTCCACTCCGCCGTGGATGTAGACCGCGCCTAGGTCGGAAAGCCGTGACGCCATATATTCGACGTTGCGGACGAAGGAGGACCAGATGAGTACCTTGTGCCCCTCCCGCGACAAACGCCGCGCGCGCCTCAAGACATAGTCGAGCTTCGGCCCCTCTCCCTCTGCCAAGACGGCCGATAAAAGGTCCTGGTGTGCAAAGCCGATCTGGCTTGACAGGAGTGAGGGATTGGAAACGAACTGAAGCAGTCGGGCGACCGATCGGCCAAGGGAACGGAAGGCCTGACGGCCCTGCGCGTCGAGTACAGCAGAGGCCTCGCGCGCCACCTCTAGCCGCATGAGTTGATAGAGCTCTTGTTGAACTGGCGCCATCGGCAGGCTGACGAGCCTCCGGGTGATATCAGGCAGGCCCAGTTGAGCCTTATTGGTCCGTACATAGATCGGCTTCATCAGATCTATGACGGTTTCCTCGACTGCCGGGATTTCCGGGTAGAGGAAGCGAAACTGGGGCAGCAGGTCGGCGACCGACTGCGGCATGGGCGTGCCACTCATGATCAGCTTGCCGACTGGTAGGTGGGACAGGTTCATGACCGACCGGGCACTCGCCGCACCGACACCGGATTTGATACGGTGGCTTTCATCAAGGAAAACGAAGGTCCGATGTTGGGCGAGGTGCTGGGCTACTAAGTCCTGAACCTTAGTCAGTTGCTGGTAACCGATCAGCATGAACCGCGGGTCTGCCTGGAGCGCGCTACGGATACGTTCACGACCGCCGCGAAGTCTCACGAAGTTTGCCTTAAGACCTGGGAGGCACTCTGCGATCTGTTCATCCCATGCCGCGAAGGCGTTCTTTGGCGCAATCACCAAAAGTCGATCGTCTGCTTCCCCCCGGTGGGTGAAGAAGGCGAGTGCCTCCGTGGTTTTTCCAGCGCCGGGAACCGAGAATGTCGCCGCCGCCGGCAGAGCGGCTATGCGGCTGACATTTTCACTTTGTCGGTCTGAAAGGGCCCGCGCGAACCCCGCAGAGGCGAGCCCTGTCGTCAGCGCATCAATCGGAAGAGCGGCGGCGTCGGCAGCGGCGTAGTAGGTCTCGGCCACTTTGCGGGATTGCTGAAGAAGCCGCGTAGCCTCCGGGCTGATATCGAGGCCCGTACCGGGCTTCAGTCCATGTGCGCGGAAGACCTGAAGGAACTCGTCCCGCGCTCCGGCGAAGGCCCACCACGGCAGGGTGAAGGCGGCACCCCCATCTAGCGAGGTGTCGCGACTAGTATCGTAGGCCACGCGTTTGAGCACGGCCAGCCATGGTGCGCTCGTATCCGCAGCGTCCCAGGAGAAGCGGGCTCGAGCGTCCCGCGCGGCATAATCAAGCCTTAGCATGCTGGGCCAGGAACGCCCGGATTGCCGCAACCCTGGCTTCGATCTCGTTCAGCTGCTTTTCCACACCGCCGAGCTTAGACTCCGGTTGTAGGCCATCCTTGGCCGCGACGGTGAGAGCGCTGTTTGCCTTGGCGCACATGTCGAGCAAGTAGCCAGTCTTCTTGTTATCCTTCTTAAGCTGTCGCTCAGATTCAAGGACATCAGCGATGATGTCCCGCGCACGGGGCAAGCTCTGTTCGTCGCGAAGAACGGCGGCCAAGGCCGCCTCACGGCCCCCAGCCCCCCCCCCGCTTCCGCCGCCAAACAGTGCGTCGAGGTCATCGTCAGCAACAGCGGTCTCCACATCGAATTCGTTCGCTAGTCGTTCCATGACCTTGTCTAAGCTGAGGGCAAGCTCCGGAATGGCGGTGTATAGGCGGCCAACGGCAGTCGGGTCATCGATTAGGGCGAACGCAGCCTCCTTGAACATTTCCTTGCGGCCGACGCCGCCGGAAAGTTTGGCACGGCTCTGCACCAATCTCTGGAAGGTATGCTCTTGCGAGGAGACCTCGGACCACATGTCGGTTTTGCCGCGCGACGTTAGATACTCGTTGGCGTAATCACGCATATCAAGCAGCTGCTGGAGGTCGCTCTCCTTCATTTTGTACAGATGGCAAAGGTCAGCGGGCGTAAAGCCGAACCGATCCATCTTCACAAGCATCATGTTGGCTTCGGCGTCCCAGTCGTATTCGGCGCGAATGTCCTTCTCGATCTGGAGGCGGGCCTCAAGCTGATTGATCTCCTTCTCAGTGGCGTGAGGGAGGACCACCACATCGATGTGTTCAAAATGACCATACTTGGCGGGATCATTGTGGATTAGGTCGCGCCAGGCGGAAAGGCGCCGGTTGCCATTCACCGCGAAACCGTCCTGGTCAAGCAGGAGTGGGTCCACCTGCTTATGCGCCGGATCAGCAAAATACTTGTCTAGTTCCGACTGGCGGCCGAGCTGAATCAGCAGTGCATGCTGAGCTTCTTGCGCGTCCCACATTTCCGGGTCGCCAGTGAACAGATCCCGCCGATCATTAGGATTGAGGGCGAGATGCTCCACTTGGAGGGACGCAGTTCGCCCGTTCACCATCCGGTATTTCGGAAGATCGATGGGCACCCGGATGATCGGGAAGTCCTTGGTCTGTCCTTGGAAGACCACCCGGTACGTAGGAAGGCCTTCGGCCTTTCCGCGTGTTTCGAACTCCTCCCGGCGAGCAGGTTTCGTCCACCCGAACCGCGAGCCATTGGGGGTATCGGGTAGATTGGCGTCGTTCATTTTCACTCCAGACCGAGTAGCAGAGTCGGCACGTGATAGGCCTTGCGATAGATTTCGAGTTCTCGCTCAAGTCGCGTCGATTGGGCGATGTTGCTGCCGATCGCGAGCGCGAGCGGCTGGGACGGCAGGACGATGACAGCTGCTTCGATGGCATTGTCCAAATAGAGGGTCTGGAGCTTGATCAAGTCAGCGTACATCCGGGCCATGTTGCCGGTCTGTACGCAAAGCCCGACCTTTTCGCGCATGGAAGTGATGGTGACATCGGACTCCCGAGAGACCGTGATTTCCTTGGACCAGCCGTCTTGTCTCAAGCTGTTTATGAACTGACGGCGTATGCGAGGAGCGGCGCCCCGTTCCGCCCGCACGTCAATATTGTGGGCTGCCTTCACGATTTCGGCCAGGATCGCAGGCGGCACCCGCTGTCCGCCGCAGCAGTGGTCGTGAATGGAAACCTTCATCGTGCAGCTCGGCAATCGGAGAGAGAACTATACGGCCGAACGGCCCAGTTAGGCTTGAATATCATCAACGCCCCCACGCTTGTCGATCTGCCGCTCGCTTCGAGAACTACCCGGAGTCTTTGACCGGTCAAGCCCCATACTGGAGGTTGAATGTAAATATCGTGACTGACCGCTCGGCTTTGGCCAGCCAAGGTCATTTTTCAACTTTTCATACTGGGCGCCGAAGGTATGGCTTCTGCCGAAGACCAGCGTCTGCCGGTGATGCTCAACTGTCATCGCGACGGGCGAATTCCGCCTACCAACTTGGCTTACGTAAGCAGGTCGGATGGCGCACAACCCAGACCAGCGGCCAACGCAAACACCGCCTTGATGCCGACGTTACGCTCCCCGCGCTCAATCCCGCCGATGTAATTCCGGTGCAGGCCAGCTCTGTCGGCCAATTCCTCCTGGCTTAGCCCCAGCGCAGCGCGACGGCGCCGCACGGCTTGGCCAAAATTCAAAAGATCAGGGTCAACTTCCACCTGATGGACTTGCGGTGGACGCAAATCGTTCTCTACACACTATCAGTGTGATTTTAAGGACGACCCGAATGACCGGCTTTGCCGACATCTCCGAGATGAGCCCCCAACTTCAGCTGATGATCGGAACTGGATCGCACCTGGATCCTGCCGAACTCGATCCGCTGATCATGCTTGCGTCGCTTACGGTCATGCAGAATGCCGCTCGTGCCGGCTTGGATGACGACGCCCTAACGACGCTTTCGCTGCTGCTGATGGTTTGGGCCCGCCAGCTGAGGGACAATCCCGACAATGGAGGGTTGGTGAAGACGACCGCCGAGGATTTTGCTGATCTCTCAGGCTGGCCCGTCGAGCGAGTTCTGACGGCCTTGCAGGCGCTGGCGCCGCATATCCTGATCGATGACGTCGCGCTGTTCGCCGAAGGGGATTTAGAGATTGGCCTGGCGCCTCTGCTGCATCAGGACGGCGCCGACTGCGGCGATCTGCTGATCCGGTATTGGACGGCTCACTATGTGATGAGAATGGGCCCCGAGCTTGAGGCTGCCGAGGAGACCGTCGCCGGTGGATTGACGCGAGCAAAGGACCTCGCCGGCGCCGGAGAGCGCGTCGCGAGGCTCCAGGTCCGTTGGGACGCCTATCGCGCCAAGCGAGAAGGTCTTGCTTACTACACGGTGTACGGCGCCGGCGCGGACCTGGCCGCCTTCGTGGATGATGTCTCGACCCTTGAGGCCTTGCACGACGCAGTGGTTGGACTGATCGACCCAGCCAGCCATGGGCCTAGGACCTTTGCTCAGGAATGCGGCCTCCTTCCTTGCACCAAGCTTCAGGCTCTCGCGATCAGTGCGGCTGAGCTGCAGCTGAACCCCGTGGAGGCGAAGGGTGTTCGGCACTGAAGGGCTGGGCATTCGGAGGCGTGCACTTGTGGCCGTGTCGCCCCGCAGCTTTGGTCACACGGGATGCTGCCGTATACGAGACCTGGAGGGTTCGCTGGGAGGCGCCTTATGATGGATGTTCTGATATTCATGGCCGGTGGGGTCACCGCATTGATCATAGGCTGGTTGGTGAAGCCCATTATCGGAGGGCTCATCGAAGGTATGAACGGTGAGACCAGGCGGAATAAAGACACGTCGGATTAGCGGCGGGCTCCGCGTGTCGGTCGATATCGCGCCCGCGCGTTCTTTCGGCACGGCGGATGGGCACGCCTCGCGGCGGTTGCCCTGCGCCTCCTGAACTAACGCAGCCGGATCGACACGTGAGACTTAGTTCAAGAGGACGTGCTTGGTTCATCATGATCGCTCGCGCGGGCTTTTCGATCACACAGCGCTCGCACCATTTTGGAGATCACCGTCTTGATGGCGAGGATCGCGACAATGGTGAACGAAAACACCAGAAGCATCTGCACAAAGTTCATCTGCAAGGCTTGCAGCTGGGCGTCGCTCACCGTCGTTCTCCTAGCTGGTTGGACAGCCAAATGTTGCGTCTCGAGCGCCATCCTAAACACAGCCTAGAGGGTATTGGACCCGTGTCAGGAGATAACGGACTCTGACAT
>Ga0265296_1002575_pt1 | contig 17992 bp, 15 predicted proteins | sample MunlanPumphouse1_FD_189073 | JGI IMG/M metagenome (GOLD analysis project Ga0265296, IMG submission 189073) | Groundwater microbial communities from a municipal landfill in Southern Ontario, Canada - Pumphouse #1 | ecosystem: Environmental > Aquatic > Deep subsurface > Groundwater | place...
TGAAACGGTAAAGCATCAACGCCCAACAGGTGTTCGGCGAAATTGGGTTTTAGTCCGATACTTCAGGCTAAAGCCCTTTTGTTTATCATCTATTTTCCCATGAACTCAATTATCGGCAAATAAATTCAATCAATCCGCCAGAGGCGGACAGGCCTAATCAACCTAATCCTACTTAATCAACCAAATCAACTTAATCAACTCAATCAACCCATTCTACTTAATCCAACCTAATCAACCTATTCTCCCAACTTACCACCCATAATTTCGCTTGTGCTTTTATCCGATTATGTGTACTATTTTACTGTTGGTTAGTTGAAATCGATTACGGATCGACGCGTAAGAAGGAATTAACAGGGTAAATATTGGCGGGAAAAATCAGCCGAATATCCGACTCAGAAAAACACATCAATATAACGTCACAGTAAGATGAACCGGCACGAACAAAATGATCATTTCCTCCAAAAACCGGAATACAAAGTGAAAAGAGTATTTTTGTTCATAAACAAATTCGTCGCTTTCTTGAGGAAAAATACGCCGATCTTATACGTTGTGATCCTTTGTTTGGTACATCCGTCATTTCTGCCAGCCGAGGAGATTGTCATCAGGGGATTTGTAGCCGATTCGCTGACTCAAAAAGGTGTTCCCGATGTCAATATTACTGTCAAAGACACTGAAATAGGAACAACGACCGAAACTTCAGGATATTTCAATCTAAAATTGAACAATCCGAACGACCGGATGCTCGTAGGTTTCAATCATATCGCGTACAAAGAAAAGCGGATTACTCTCGGTCATCTGAAAAAGCAGAAAAAGATCGTTCTGGTGCCGGAGAACATCTTGCTTGACGAAGTTCATGTCGAAGCCAAACGACCGTTGGCGCATTACGAGCAGGAAATTCAGAATATCATCTCCATTTACACCGAAGAGAAATTCGAAGCGAGAGGATACACCGACGCGGCGGATGTCCTGAACTCCGATCAGAGCATTTCCATCGATGAAAATCTGAACGGAACCAAGCAAATCTCCGTGCGCGGAGCGAACGAAAATGAAATTCTCATCCTGTACGATGGTATCAAGATCAACAGCAGTTATAACAATCTTTTCGACCTGTCAATGATCGATCCGACCAATCTCCAGCAGATCGACGTCATCAAAGGCTCCAATGCGACGATCTATGGAGCGTCCGGCAATGCGTCAATTCCATTTCCATGAACTTTATTCCGACTGATTCCGAATCTAAAACTGCTCGTGCCATTTACGCCGCCGGTTGTTTCTGGGGCGTCGAATATTATTTCAAGCAGGCGTCCGGCGTGATCTCTACGCAGGTCGGCTACACTGGCGGTCAGACAGTCAACCCGACCTATCAGGAAGTTTGTTCGGGTGCTACCGGCCACAAAGAAGCCATCGAAGTCATCTTCGATCCGGCTAAAACGTCTTTTGAAGAACTGACGAAACTCTATTTCGAAATCCACGATTTTTCGCAGACCGACGGGCAGGGACCGGACCTCGGCGATCAATATTTATCCTATATTTTCTATACCGACGAAACTCAGAAACAGGTTGCGGAGAACCTTATTGCCCGGTTACGCCAAAAAGGCTTTCGCGTCTCGACGGTTTTAGAAAAAGCCGGCGATTTCTACCCGGCAGAACTTTACCATCAGGATTACTATTCCAAAACCGGTAAAAAAACCTACTGTCATTTCCGACGGAAGATTTTCTAAAGGTCGGTTGAAAGCTGGAAGAATTTCAAAATATCAAATTGCAAATTGAGCCCCGCCTCTGGCGGGGGATGATTGAAGATCGAAGAGTCGCCTTGGAGAATTCGCCGAAGGAGAATTGTAACTATGCTTCAGGCGGACTGGTCTTGAACCTTGAACCAGTAACCTGTAACCTGAAACCCGTGACCTGAAATCCGCCACGGCAGACAGATCCAATCGACATAATCAGACTTATTTCTCAACCTTTTTCTTGACACGTTCAATTTTCATTCGTAGAATTGTAGTAAATGCGATAAGTTTTTATCTTGAATGAAGATCGGTTTTAAGGGAGAAAAAATGACCAGAGGCAAAACGACCCAAGCAAATGGCAAAAAACAAGACTCTATCGAAACTATTCTCTGGCAGGCGGCGGACAAACTCCGGAAAAACATGGACGCCGCCGAATATAAACATGTCGTCCTCGGACTCATATTTCTCAAATATATATCCGACGTCTTTGAAGTTCTTCATAACAAATTAGTCAAGGGCGAAGGTGATTTCCAAGGCGCCGATCCTGAAGATACATACGAATATACCGCTGAAAAAGTGTTCTTTGTACCGCCTATCGCGCGATGGAAAAACATACAGGACAATGCCAAAAAAACTGAAATCGTACTTGAGAACGGTAAGAAAGTTGATATTGGCGGATATGTCGATGAAGCCATGGAAGCGATCGAACGCCGGAACGCATCGCTGAAAGGCGTGCTTCCAAAAGTTTATGCCCGTCAAAATCTCGACAGGCAATCTCTCGGCGAATTGATCGATTTGATCGGCGGCATCCCGATGGGTCGGGACGAATTTTCACGAAGTAAGGACTTGCTGGGAAAGGTTTATGAGTATTTCCTCGGTCAATTTGGGCTTGCGGAAGGCAAAAAAGGCGGACAGTTTTATACACCCCGGAGCGTTGTCTGTCTGCTGGTGGAAATGCTTCAACCTTATGAAGGTCGCGTATTCGATCCCTGTTGCGGTTCCGGCGGGATGTTCGTTCAAAGTGAAAGGTTCATTCATGCTCATCGGGATCATTACAGGAAGAACGGTAACAACGGTCTCGAACTCGATCCGTCTGAACGAATCAGCATCTATGGACAGGAATCTAACCGAACAACCTGGCAGCTGTGCAAAATGAATCTTGCAATCCGCGGCATCGACAGTTCCAACATCCGATGGAATAACGAGGGTTCTTTCCTTAACGACGCGCATAAAGACCTGAAGGCGGATTTTATCATTGCCAACCCGCCTTTCAACGATTCGGATTGGTCTGGGCAATTACTCAGAGATGATGCCCGCTGGAAATACGGCGTACCGCCAGCCGGAAATGCCAATTACGCCTGGATTCAACACTTCCTCTATCATACTTCGCCGGTCGGTATGGCTGGCTTTGTGCTGGCAAAAGGATCGCTGACTTCCAAAACCAGCGGCGAAGGCGAAATCCGTAAAAATATCATCGAAGCCGGTCTTCTTGACTGCATCGTCAATCTTCCGGCAAAACTCTTCCTTAATGCACAGATACCTGCCTGTCTCTGGTTCCTGTCCCGCAGAAAAGAAGGCAGACTCGACAAAGTCCTGTTTATCGACGCCCGCAATCTCGGTTTTCTGATTAATCGCCGGACAAAAGATTTTACGAATGAGGATATATCCAAAATTTCTGAAACCTATCATCAGTGGCGGAATAAATCGGAGAATTACGCGGACGTGCCGGGATTCTGCAAGTCCGTCTCTCTCGAAGAAGTCCGGCAGAAGGATTATGTCCTGACGCCGGGGCGTTATATCGGACTACCGGAAGATGAGGACGATTTCGATTTCGCGGAACGCTTCGGCAAACTGAAAGCAGAACTGGAAGATCAAATGAAGGAAGAGGTGCGGCTCAATGATCTCATTGTAGATAATTTGCGGAAAGTGAAATTCAATGGTTGAAAATGCTATCATTAAGAAGGATGACATTCAAAGCCGTATTTATACCATACGCAACGTTCAGATTATGCTGGATAAAGATTTAGCCATTTTCTATGGTGTAAAACCTATCAGGTTAAGAGAGCAGGTCAAAAGAAATAAAAAACGCTTCCCTGCTGATTTTATGTTTCAACTTACGGAAGAAGAGGTCGACCTGATGGTATCGCAAAATGCGATACCATCGAAGCAGTCTCTGGGTGGTTATTTACCTTATGTTTTTACAGAACAAGGTGTTGCAACTATTTCCGCAGTACTTACCAGTGAAAGAGCGATTGAAGTCAATATCCAGATTATGCGGGCATTTGTAGCTATGCGCCGGTTTATTGCTACTAATGCACAGGTTTTTCAGCGTCTGGATGCAGTGGAACGAAAACAGATAGAGTATAAAGCAGAAGCTGACCATAAATTTGTACAGATTTTCAACGCGATTGAAGAACGAAGCATAAAACCAAAGCAAGGCATCTTCTTCGACGGACAGATTTTTGATGCTTATCAATTTGTTTCCGATCTGATCCGCACCGCCCGGAAATCAATTATTTTGATTGATAACTATATCGATGACGGGGTTTTGACATTGCTTTCCAAAGCCAACAAGAATGTACAGATTACCATTCTCACGAACACTATTTCCAGACAACTTGCCCTCGATGTAAAAAAGTATAACGCGCAATACCCGACAATCACTTTAAAGGAATTTCACAACTCGCACGACCGATTTTTAATCATCGACGGCAAAACCGTTTATCATTTCGGCGCATCGTTAAAAGACCTGGGTAAAAAATGGTTTGCCTTTTCTAAGTTTAATAAAGACGCGTTCACTCTACTGGAGAGACTGGCGGAGGTTGTCAGTGAATAGTGGTTGGAAGGAATGCAAACTGGGAAATTTGATTTCTCTTGAATATGGAAAATCTCTGGATGGCTATCGAGAATCATTTGGCAAATATCCAGTTTACGGTACTAATGGGAAGATAGGTAATGCTGATTCATTCCTAAGCCCGATTCCGAGTATAATAATTGGGCGCAAGGGTGCTTATCGCGGCGTACATTATTCAAAGTTGCCATTCTACGTTATTGATACAGCGTTTTACGTTAAACCCAAAACTGAAAATATTGACTTACTTTACTTGTATAATTTTCTTCTTACGTTGGATATAAATGCAAAAGATAGTGGATCGGCAATTCCATCGACTGATAGATACGAAATATACGACATAGACATAATGCTACCTTCACGTGCCGAACAGCGCGCCATCGCCGGCGTGCTTTCCAGTCTTGACGACAAGATCGACCTTCTGCATCGGCAGAACAAGACGCTGGAAGGAATGGCCGAGGCCCTCTGGCGGAAGATGTTTGTGGAAGAGGCGAATCCGGGGTTGAAGAAGGGAAAACTGGGGGATTATTTAAAAGTACAAGGTGGATATGCCTTTAAAAGCTCTGATTTTAAAGAGTCAGGGGAAATTGGTATTATTAAGATAACAAATATTTCTGCTGGTCTTGTTGATATTATTAATACGCAATTTGTAAATAGGAAAATCATTGAAACGCTCGATCACAAATTTAAAATTGCAACTGGATCAATTCTAATAGCAATGACAGGTGCAGAGATTGGTAAAATTGGCATTGTCGAAAAAACAGAAAAAGAAATATGGCTCAATCAACGTGTTGGTATGTTTTGTGAAATAAGGAAATATGGGAATCTACTTGGTTTCTTCGCACTCAATTCAGAAGAGGGTCAAGAACATATACTAAGCTCAGCAACAGGCAGTGCACAACCAAATATTAGTTCAACAGGAATAGAAGATTTTGAAATGACTGTTGTTCCAGATTCAATCTTAAATATATTCGGAATAGCCGCCCAACTATTTTTTGACAAAATCTGCTTTAACTTGGGCCAAATCCGAACGCTCTCTCACATCCGCGACACACTCCTTCCAAAGCTGATGGGTGGGGAAGTGAGGATTGCCCCTTTCGGTTCCGTTCAAGGAGGAGCAGATGCTAATATACCAGAAATTGACCGATTGCCGGGCGGTACTGGGATTACCAGAGAAAAGAGAATCAAAAATGACTTATAAACTGACTGGAATCCAGACGGATTACGATAGTTTTGCCCAAGTAATCGATCTTTACCATAACTATCAAAAGGATATGTTTGGAATCATCGGTTTATCCTTTCAGAATTGGTTCGGTGCGAATATGAGTTCTCCTTTGGGCGCAGTTTTGGATTTACTGGAGGCGAACCTTAATACTATCAAGATTGAAGATTTTTCTGTCTCATCTATTCTTAAAATCCTCAAGAAAAACGATTTCCTTTCTCACTACGGATATAATCGGCTTCCCGACACGAATAATACCACGATAAAGTATCTGAAGTTAAAGCCTTCCGATGGAAGGTATTTTCACATGTACATAGTAAATGAATTGCTTACCCGTTCGGAATTGCCGGCTATGTCACTAGGTCTTAAAAAGAAAATCACTGAAGCGATTTATGAGATTTTTATCAATGCAAAATATCACAGTGGAACTAAATATATCTACACTTGTGGTCAATTTTTTCCCAAAAAGAATGAGATCGAATTCACATTAACGGATACTGGTGACGGATTTAAAAAAGTTATTAATCGTCGTTTTAATAAAAACCTTTCAGCTATACAGGCTATCAAATGGGCAACGCAAGACGAACATTCAACAAAGATAGGTGTACCTGGCGGAATTGGGCTGTCTATACTTAAGGAATTTATTGTAAAAAACCAGGGGAAAATACAAATTATCAGTGATGATGGTTATTATGAGTATAGCAGAAAGGGAGAAGAGATGAGGAGCTTTCAAAAACCATTTCCCGGCTCGGCCCTTAATGTTCAATTAAGAACGGATGATACTCATTCCTACAAACTATCCGATGAGAAAAACGGAGATATTTTTTAAGGAGATATTTTTATGGAACAGGTTAAAATAAATGTCTATGGTGTAACAGGTAACACATTCTGTGTGGACTCGGAAGATGGGAAAAAAGTGTTTGATCTGATCAAAAAAGCCTTATTGGAAAAAAAGGTCGTTTCTATTGACTTCAGGAATATTGAAATGGTAACGTCCGCCTTTCTGAATACGGCTTTCGGTCAATTGTATGGGGATTTCCCAGAAAATTTGATTCAATCGAATCTATCAATAGAAGAGATTTCTGATGAAGATGTAGCCCTTTTAAAAAGAGTTGTTGCGACCGCAAAGTTGTATTTTAAAGATCCGCAGAGAATGGAAAAATCCATCAATGAGGTTTTAGGGGAGTAACAATGAACAGAAGGATTTCACTGACGGATATTTCTACTCTTTCCGGTAGAAGAGTGTTCTTTGACACTAATGTCCTTATTTACATTTTCTGGCCTACAGGAATGCGGCCACGGATTGCCGAGTATTCATCCGCCTTTAGACGTTTATTAAATATGAAAATCGACCTTTGTCTGGACATTACTGTTTTGTCGGAATTGATAAACAGGATTTTGCGCTTGGAGCACGAAAAATATTTAAAAGAAAATTCTCTTCAAAAAGATCAATTTGGATTCAAACAATTCAGAAATACTCCGGAATGTTTTTCTAGTACTGAAGTACTTTATCTGCTTGTTCAGAATAGAATTCTTCGACGGTTTGTCGTCGTTGGTAAGTCATTTTCCAATGCAGATATTCCGGCGCTTTTTATAAAAGGAATGGATTTCAACGACCAGATTATCATTAGCACATGTCTTGAGAATAATTGCATTTTATTGACAAATGATGCGGATTACTTAAATGCTCCGATAGACATCCTTTCGAGTAATCCGAAGTTATTGGCAGAGTAGAGCGATAATTTATTGAGATGAAAATTAGAAATACCTTTTATGGAGAGGTGTATGTCGGAAATTAACATATCTCAGGCTGAAGCAGACGCTTTTATTTCAATGGAAAAAATCAGGCTTGACGAGGAGTGTTATGAGTATCCTGCTCTTGGTGGAGGAATTATTATTCCACTTTCATCACGTAATAAACGGGACAATTTCTTACTTGATATTAGCAAAGGTAGAATAGATTTATTAAAGGGAAAATATCAGAATAGAGCCTTACAAACAGTGATTTTGTTACGACTTGATTTTGGCGGACAACCTCATCGGAATCCTGATGGAAATGAGATATTATCTCCTCACTTGCACGTCTATAGAGAAGGATTTGGGGATAAGTGGGCGGTCCCTGTCTCGAAACAAGATTTTGAAAATATTCATGACTTATGGCAGACTTTGCAGGACTTTATGAGATACTGCAATATTGTTGAACCGCCAAATATTGAACGAGGGCTATTTATATGATTAATGAGATTCAGGAATTACTTGATAAATATTTGCTCTGGTTAAAAGATAAAACTGCATTACGTCAGGTTCAAGATTGGATTGAAATCACTACGCCTTATCTCGATAGACATAACGATTATTTGCAATTTTATGTAAAGCGGGACAATGGCGGTTATATTCTAACAGATGACGGACACACAATCGATGATTTGCGGCAAACCGGCTGTGAGCTTGAAAGTAAAAAACGGAAAGACCTTTTGACTCTTACTTTAAACGGGTTCGGAGTGAAGATTGAAAATGACGCGTTGCTGATTCATGCCTCTTCGGATAACTTTGCTTTAAGAAAGCATAATCTGGTTCAGTCAATGCTGGCAGTTAATGACCTTTTCTATCTGGCAGTTCCTATGGTTTCAAGTCTTTTTTTAGAAGATGTTACTTCATGGTTAAATGCCTACGAAGTGCGTTATACCCCGCGTGTTAAATTTGCAGGAAAATCGGGCTATGATCACATGTTTGATTTTGTTATCCCTGCTTCAAGGAAGTATCCGGAGCGTATTCTTCAGGCCATAAACCGCCCTAATCGAGAGTATGTCCAGTCATTTGCTTTTTCATGGATTGATACAAAAGATGTTCGCCCGGCAAATTCACTGTCATATGCATTTTTAAATGATTCTGATCATGCCCCTATCTCAACTGTAGTTAATGCGTTAAAGAATTACGGCGTAAAACCAATATTTTGGAATAAGCGGGAAGAAGTTAAAGAGGAATTATTAAACTGATGAGTAATTCCTTCACCGAATCCGACATCGAATCCTTATCCATCGAGCAATTCACTCGGCAGGGATTTTCCCATATCCCCGGCGCTATGCTGAATCCCGAATTGCCGGAGAAGTCGAATGAACTGTCATTCCTGGTTTCTGAGAATTCACCAAGTTACGGACTCAGTAAGAGGAAAGACTACACTTCGGTCGTTCTGGAATCGGTATTGATAAATGCGATTCAGCGCTTAAATCCGCTGGCGTCGGCTTATGCGCGCGAGCAGGCATTCAAGGCAGTGGTCTCGATCTATTCGCCGTCGCTCATCGACGCCAATGAAACCTTTCATTCCATGCTGACGGAAGGCGTAAAGGTCAGTATTCAAAAAGAGGGACAGGAACGCGGCGAACGGATTTGGCTGATTGATTTTCAGCATGCGGAAAACAACGGTTTTCACACGGTCAACCAATTTACAGTGGTTTCGACCTCTCCGAGTCACCGGGGCGTCATCAAGAGGCCGGACGTTATCCTGTTTGTGAACGGACTCCCGCTCGTCGTGATGGAACTGAAAAATCCGGCGAACGAACGTACTTCCATCCGGAACGCCTTCGATCAGATACAGACTTACCAATCGGTCATTCCAGCGCTCTTTTATTACAACACCTTTTGCGTCATTTCAGATGGATTGGAAGCCAAAGCGGGTACGATTTCATCGCCGTTCAGTCGCTACCATGCCTGGAAGAGTCCCGCCACTACGGGAAGCAGGGAATCTTCTGTGCCGGTCAATCCGATAGAAACGCTTATCAGCGGGATGCTGAACCATGCGACGCTACTGGACTTAATCCGTAACTTTATCGTATTCCAGAAAGAAAAGCATACCGATACCAAAACGGGAATCATCCAGATCATAACGGTGAAGAAACTCGCCGCTTATCATCAATATTACGCTGTCAATAAAGCCGTCGGGAGTTCCCGCCTTGCCGCGTCCATGACCGGGAATCGGAAAGCGGGTGTCATCTGGCATACGCAGGGTTCGGGTAAGAGTCTTTCAATGGTCTTTTACACAGGTAAACTGATCCGCGAACTGGATAATCCGACAATTGTAGTAATCACAGACCGCACCGATCTGGATGACCAGCTTTTCGATACGTTCGCCGGATGTTCGCAACTTCTGGGACAGACGCCGGTTCAGGCGAATTCCCGCGAAAACCTCAAATCGCTGTTGAAAGTCGCTTCCGGAGGGATCGTCTTTACGACTATCCAGAAATTCTTTCCCGATAATCCGGCTGAGGACATGCCGGAGTATGATCGGCTTTCCGACCGGCGCAATATTTTTGTCATTGCCGATGAAGCCCACCGTACTCAGTATGGATTCAAAGCAAAAGTTGTCAATTCAAACAGCACATTGGAGAATGAAACTGAAAAGAACGGCGTTCGCATCACCTATGGTTTTGCCAAATATCTTCGGGATGCGATTCCTAATGCGACTTTCATCGGCTTTACAGGTACGCCTATTGAAAATGTTGACATCAATACGCCGGCAGTATTCGGTAACTACATAGACATTTATGATATTGCTCAATCCGTCGAGGATGGCGCCACTTTGAAAATTTATTACGAGAGTCGTCTCGCTAAGGTGAATATCACGGAAGAAGGGCGTCGGTTGATCGCGGAGTTTGACGCTTCCGCTGAATCCGAAATGGAAGGCTGGAGCGAATCGCAAAAAGCAAAGGCAAAGTGGACAAAGTTAGAAGCCATCGTTGGGCATCCCGACCGGCAGAAGAATTTAGCGCGTGATATTGTGAATCACTTTGAGAAACGCTCGGAGGTGTTGGATGGCAAAGCCATGATCGTGGTAATGAGCCGCCGCATTGCCGTTGATCTGTATCGGGAAATCGTTGCCTTGCGCCCTGAATGGCATAGTGAAGACCGAAAACTCGGAGCCATCAAGATTGTTATGACTTCGGCATCATCAGACAAAATGGAGTTCGATCCGGAAGACCCGGAAGGTTTAGTCATTCCTGTGTGTCATCGCACCAACAAGGATGATCGTCAACTACTCTCCGACCGCATGAAAGACCCGACAGATTCGCTGAAAATGGTGATTGTATGCGATATGTGGCTGACCGGTTTCGATGTGCCGTGTTTGCATACGATGTATATTGACAAGTTGATGAAAGGTCATTCGCTCATGCAGGCAATTGCGCGGGTAAATCGGGTATTCATGGATAAACCCGGCGGACTCATCGTGGATTATATCGGCATCGGCGATGCGCTGAAAGAGGCTTTGGCTTTTTATTCGAGTTCCGGTGGGAGAGGCAATCCGGCTGAGATTCAGGCGAAGGCGCTGGATATGCTGTTTGAAAAAATCGAGGTCGTGCGTCAGATGTTTTATGGCTTGGAGTATTACAGGTTTTTCACATCAGGAACTTCCGAAAAGCTTTCCATTATCCTGCAATCGGAAGAACACATTCTTTCTCTGGAAAACGGAAAGGAGCGGTATCTCAGGGAATCGGCGGCGCTTTCCCGCTTGTTTGCGATGTCGCTTCCACACGACGAAGCGTTGGCTTTGAAAGACGAGATCGCTTTCTTTATGGCTGTCCGTGCGCGATTGATGAAGTTTTCCGGTGGAGAAGGCGCCGAAGGAAAAGTAAACGTCGAATCTGTCATTCGTCAAATCGTCAATCAGTCCGTTGAATCCTCGGAAGTGCTGGACATATTTGCCTCCGCGGGAGTTAAAAAGCCCGAAATCTCGCTTCTGTCTGAGGAATTTCTGCATGAAATCTCAGAAATGAAACATCGGAATCTGGCATTTGAACTGATGAAGAAGATTTTAAACGATGAGATTCGGACCCGACTCAAATACAACTTGACGGAAGGTAAAAGTCTTTTAGAAATGCTAGAATCGTCGATCCACAAATATCAGAATAATCTATTGACGACCGCTGAAGTCATCGAAGAATTGCTCAAAATCGCTCGTCAAATCCGAACGATAGATGGACTTGCCGAGAAGTTGAACTTGTCAAAAGATGAGTTTGCCTTTTATACCGCATTGGAGGTCAATGACAGCGCAGTTAAAGTTCTGGGTGATGAAACGCTGAAATCTATCGCTCGTGAAATTGCCGCAAAAGTACACCGTAACGCGACCATTGACTGGACGATGAAAGAAAGCGCGCGGGCAAAACTCATGGTCATTGTCAAACGCACTCTCAATAAATTCGGCTACCCGCCTGATAAACAGCAGAAGGCCATCGATACGGTGATGAAACAGGCGGAAGTCCTTGCCGATTACTGGGTGGAGAATGGATGACGTATTTCGATTTTAATTCAGCCCTCTCGAATGCATCATCTATGATGATGTGCTCGAGGTGGCTCGAGTGGCTTATGGTGGCAGACTGAAAATCTGTTTCCCGAAGAATCGGGACGCGGGCTCGCCCCGCTTTCAGCGGGATTTGTCCCGCCATCGGCGCGGGAAATGCCTTAATGACCAATGACATTCTCCGCCTGGTCCGTCACTCGTCACTTGTCACTAATTAAATCCTTGTGCTTTTACCCGATTATCTGTACTATTTCGACGTTGTTTGATTATAGATGATTGCGGATTGGCGCTTTTAGAGAGGGAATGAATGTGAAAAATGATTGCGGGAAAGGAAATGATACAGACTAATCTTGAAATGGAGAGAATGTGCAAAATAAAAATGTGTTAGGCATTTATACACTCCATTATGAACATTGACGAATATATACGGCCGCCGGGAACATACTACGACATCCTCCCGCACCCAAACGACGACAACCGATCGATGGAAGTGGCGATAGTACAAGACCATCGTTTTGCTTTCTTCTACTGGTTGAAATGGATCAAAGGTCAGTATGGCCTACCCACGCCGCCTTCGTTGATTTCGCTCGATTGGCACCGAGATCTTGCTGCCCCCGGTACCATCGAGTGTGAGTGGTTGAAGAAACTGGATACGACCAATTTCAAAGAAGTCGCATTCTTCTGCTGGGACAAACTCAACTGCCTAAATGATGGTCACATCCTGGCTGCTGCGTATCTTAATATTATCGGTGATATCTATGTGGTTCAAAAACAAGAGCTGCCGTCGACTGAACGCTTCAAGGACATTGAGGGACGAATTCACACCATCAACTGCTATCGTTCAGTCGAAGCGCTGACAGAAGCTATTTCAAAGATCGAGTGCTTGTCGGTTTTCTTCGATATCGATCTCGACTATTTCACGAAGAGCCCAGATTCATGTGGCGGCGGCGAAAGAGTTGAGTTGGTCTCTGAAACGGACATTCGCATTAATCTCGCGCCAAACGGAGGGCTTCTGTCGTGGATTTTCCCTCGCATATATGGGATGACAATTGCGACTGAACCTGAGTTTTGCGGCGGACTCGGTAACTCTAACAACTTGTTGACTTTGGTGAATGACACACTATTTGAGCCTCCACTTCTTAGCCACCGCGCAGATTGGCGGCATTAGCATGCCTAACCCTGTTGTCAACTGGACATCTTGCAAGATTCGCTTGCAGGTTCCCTCCAGCCTTCGGCGACTATATACTTTGACCGTTAGACGATATATTACAAAGGGTAATCAATGAATGTTTCGGAGAGAACAATTAGTGCACTTGAAAAAATAATCACCAGAGACAATAGGCTTTCACCATACAATTCATATCCAAAACTCATAAAGTTTTCCAATGAGTTCAAAGTATGTATATTCTAAAAATAAATATCCGAGGTTAAGATTTGTACTGTGAGTGGTTTTTTAATGTGTTTTTTTTATTGAGAATTTTCATTGTAAGTTGGGTAACTGATTTCTTTTTCCAACTTAATTGGTAGAAAGGATCGTAAAAATGGTGTGCTATCGTTACTTTTATACGAGTGTTTTGGCGGTTCTGGCTTCTGGTATTTTTGCATTTCTCCAGGCACAGAATCCATTCTCTTCAAAATCTGACAACGAAGTACCTGCTTGGATTAGTCAGACAATTCTTGAGGAAGGTGATTTTTTTTATTCTGTCGGATATTCTACTCCCAAATCAACCGAACAGGAAGCACGAGATGAGGCAGTTATTACGGCTACGACCGAATTTGTGCGGTATTGCAAGGTCGATATTCAATCATTCACGCGGAGCATGGAAGCCTATGCCGAGAAAGACGGTAAGAGCGTTCAGGCATCCGACACGAAAAGCCAGATTGTTGCTAGTTCGCGGGCTTTCGTAAGCCAGGCGATTCCGGTAGATTGGTACGTCAAAAAAGATAAGAAAAAATTCGTTGGCTATGTGATGCTAAAAGTACCTAAATCCGAATTCGACCGGATCGTGAATGAGAAGAATGTCAAAATCTCGCTCGACGTCCTTTTCTACACCGAAGACACAGAAGGTAAAATGCGCTCAACTTCAGAAGGCGAAGTTCTGCGTTCTGGGGATGGTTATGCGCTTTTCATCCGGCCAAGCGACCAGTGCTGGGTATATGTTTATCAAATCGACGCTGTTGGGAATTGTTACCAACTGTTTCCGAATGAGGACTTCAACACCGAGACAAATCCGATGATTATCGGCGATGGTTATTGGATTCCGAACTCCCGGGAATTGTTCTACCTGGATGAGACGACCGGACGGGAGACGATTTACATATTTGCGGCGCTAGAGAAGATCGCGGAATTCGAGAAAACCGACACTGAATTGACCAAGTCCGATCTCGACGATGTGATTCAATTCAAGAAAATGGGCGTTGCCGGGGTGAAACCCAAACGGAATACCCAGCAGGAAACACCACCTAAAAAAACAACCAATCTGGTTGACATCAAGAACAAACTGCAAGGTGAAGGAGCCTTTGTCAATCAGACGTGGTTCTGGCATAAGTAAAAGAATGAACCACTGTGAACATTGTGGTAAAAATAGGATGTAAAATCATGAAAAGGTTAGTTTTGTTCTTAATGGTGGTATCGATCACAGCTATGGTCTATGGGCAGTCTATAGATGAGATGATCCATCTTAATGAAGAAGCAACGAATCTATGCAATCAATCCAACTTCTACGGTGCCGCCCAAAAATGGGAACAGGGACTAGTAATTGCGAAAAGGATGGACCACAAAGAAGGAATATCTCTATTTATTGGAAATCTTGGGGTTGTTTACAATTATCTTGGTGATTATCCCAGAGCGTTATCCTACCACGAACAGGCGCTGAAAATCAAGAGAGAAATCGGTGACAAAGAGGGAGAAGGACGTGACCTCGGAAACATTGGGATTGTCTACTCGAATCTCGGCGACTATCCCAAAGCGCTTTCCTACTACGAACAGGCGCTGAAAATCAAAAGAGAAATCGGTGACAAAGAGGGGGAAGGACGTGACCTCGGAAACATTGGAAATGTCTACTCGAATCTCGGCGACTATTCTAAAGCGCTATCCTACCACGAACAGGCGCTGAAGATTGATAGAGAAATCGGTGACAAAAATGGAGAAGGCGGTGATCTCGGAAACATCGGGAGTGTCTACTGGAATCTTGGCGACTATCCCAAAGCGCTTTCCTACCATGAACAGGCACTGAAAATCAAGAGAGAAATCGGTGACAAACAGGGAGAAGGCACTATTCTTGGAAACATCGGGCTTGTTGACAGTGATCTCGGCGACTATCCCAAAGCGCTTTCCTACTACGAACAGGCGCTGAAGATTGATAGAGAAATCGGTGACAAAAATGGAGAAGGCGGTGATCTCGGAAACATCGGGCTTGTTTACAGTAATCTCGGCGACTATCCCAGGGCGCTTTCCTACTATGAACAGGCGTTGAAGATTCGTAAAGAAATCGGTAACAAAAAGGGAGAAGGTGATAATCTCGGAAACATCGGGCTTGTTTACAGTAATCTCGGCGACTATCCCAGGGCGCTGTCCTACTACGAACAGGCACTGAAAATCGAGAGAGAAATCGGCGACAAAAAGGGAGAAGGCAATAGCCTTAATAACATTGGAATTGTCTACAAGAATCTTGGCGACTATCCTAAAGCGCTTTCCTACTACGAACAGGCGTTAAAAATAAAAAGAGAAATCGGTGACAAAAAGGGAGAAGGCGATAACCTCACAAACCTCGGGCTTGTTTATAGTGATCTCGGTGATTTTCCGAAGGCGCTATCCTATTACGAGCAGGCGCTGAAAATCAAGAGAGAAATCGGTGACAAAATGGGAGAAGGCGCCGACCTTGGTAACATCGGGATTGTCTACGGGAATCTTGGTGATTATCCCAGGGCGCTTTCCTACTACGAACAGGCGCTGAAGATTGATAGAGAAATCGGTGACAAAAAGGGGGAAGGCGATAACCTCACAAACATCGGGAATGTTTATTGGAATCTCGGCGATTATCCCAAGGCGCTTTCCTGCGACGAGCAGGCGATGATGATTCGTAGAGAAATCGGCGACAAAAAGAGCGAAGGTGATAACCTTAATAACATTGGGGTTGTCTACCTGAATCTCGGCGACTATCCTAAGGCGCTTTCCTACTACGAACAGGCGTTGAAGATTGATAGAGAAATCGGTGTGCCTACTACAACAGTAGAATCTAATATTGCGGATATTTGGCTTAATATGGGCAAAATCGAAGAAGCCGAGTTAACTTTTCTTCGTCTCGGCGACCCGATTCGCTTAGGAAGGCTCAATCTTGTCAAACAAAATTACCCGAAAGCCATTGAATATTTCAACAAATCGCTCGAATACCACATAGAAAACCGAAAAGCAGGGTTCCTTTTTGCCGATTTTGCCGGTCTGGGGAAAGGACATGAATCACTCAAAGAGTACAGTAAATCCATTGAATATTATGCCAATGCCATCAATATGGCTGAAGACCAGCGGGAAGGTTTGGGCGAAGCGGAACGGTCGCATTTCTTTGCGGCAGAAGTCATGAATTTTAAACGCATCGCGCCTTATGAAGGCATGGTTCGTGTGAATGGATTCATGGGTAAACACAATGAGGCGTTCTTCTATGCGGAGAATCTGAAAGCCCGGCTCCTGTCAGAAGCCATTGCCAGGAGACATCTGGTGGAAACGCAGGTTCTTCCAGCCAAATTGGAAAATGAAGAAAATGATTATATCACCCAGATTCGGGGTTTAAGGAAGCAAATGGAAGTTCTATATAAAAACAAGGCTATGGATATTTATGCGGAGAAAGAAACAGAATTGAAGCAAGTGAAAACTAAACAACAGGAATTCATTACCCGATTAAGAAAAGCCTATCCTGAATACGCCGGTATTCATTATCCCCAGCCCGTCAAGCCGGAGGAAGTTTTACTCAATCTTAATGAAGTTTTGATTGAATTTGAAGTAACCGATAATGCGACGATTGTTTTTATGTTAAAAGATAAAAAAGTGAAAACAAGAAGAATAGACATATCGAGAGAAGAACTTCAGCAAAAGGTGCTTGAATACCGTGGCTATTTTGAAGACATATCGCAAATCAGCGATCTTCTGAAATTTGATCCTCAAAAAGGGAAAAAACTGTATGATCTGTTGTTTGGTGACCTACTGGCATCTGTTAAGGAAGGCACGAACCTCGTCATCGTTCCTGATGAGTTTCTCGGGATTCTTCCGTTTGAGGCTTTGATTACTGATTTACCTAAAGAAGAGAAATTTGGTGAAGGAGAGTTCGGGCCGTTTCCGTTGGGTGTGACTTATCTGGCTGATAGATACACGCTCAGTTATGCTCAATCTGCTACGTCATTATCGCTGATAAGGACTTTGAAAAAAGAAGTAGTAACGGGAAATAATATGCTGGTTGTGGCAGATCCGATTTTTTCGGCTACCGATTCGCGCATGACCCAAACAGCCCGGTTAGAGGTTGCACAAGAAACCATTAACCTGATGGGCGCTATTTCTGACTGGAAACAGATGGGTATGGCGGGTATTCGATACCGGGGCGAGGAACGTAAGATTTCGGAGATTGCAGATGAACTATTTCCACGACTTGAGAAGACCGAAGTTTTAGCAGGAAAGATGAAGTCGCTCTTTGGCGGAAAGACCATGGTCTTAAGCGGTCTCAATGCCAGAGAAGATAAAGTGAAGAACACGAATTTTGCCGATTACGGCTTCCTCACCTTCGCCACGCATGGCATTCTGGACAACATGGTACCTTATATCAGGGAACCGGCATTGGTTTTATCGCAGGTTGGGAATCCTGAAGGCGTGGACGGATTTCTCACCATGTCAGAAGTCATGGCATTAAAGCTGA
>Ga0265296_1002576_pt1 | contig 17988 bp, 17 predicted proteins | sample MunlanPumphouse1_FD_189073 | JGI IMG/M metagenome (GOLD analysis project Ga0265296, IMG submission 189073) | Groundwater microbial communities from a municipal landfill in Southern Ontario, Canada - Pumphouse #1 | ecosystem: Environmental > Aquatic > Deep subsurface > Groundwater | place...
CAACAAACTCAAACATTTCCGAGCCGTCGCAACCCGATACGACAAGCGTGACGACAACTTCCTCGCCTCAGTCCAACTCGCTTCAATCAGGATTTGGCTACGACATAATGAGTCGGTGACCTAGGGCAATATCGGTCGCGTGCACCATGAGTTTGACGGAACGCGCCTCCTTCACCCGGACGAGGAGCGGTAGCAGGGCAGTGTCCCAGTCGTCGCAGAATTTGGCAAACGAATCGCTCGAAGAGGCCGATACAAAGGGCCGGCTGCCTGATCGGTCTATCAAGCTCGAGGAGGTCTCAAGCCGCATAGGACTGGGAAAAACGATGATCTGTTGCATGATCCGCGAGGATCGTTTTCCCGCTCCCTACAAGATATCTCCGTTCGCTGCGTTCCCGATCGAAATCCGTCTATCGCATCCGGCGGAAAAGTCCGAATAATTATTGTAAATGCGAATCGTTCTCGATAATGGCCGTGCATCCTTTCGGTAGAATTTTCACATGCATGCACCCGCACCCCCGCGACCGGCGACCAAGAAGAGCCGGAAAGCCTTTTGGCTGAAACAGCTGCACATGTGGCACTGGATGAGCTCGGCCGTCAGCCTGATCGGCCTGCTGCTGTTCGCGATCACCGGGTTCACGCTTAATCACGCCGCTGACATCGAAGGGTCGCCGGTCGTCACGCAAAAGTCGGCGCAGATGCCGCCGGCTTTGCTTGCGCGGCTGAAGGCGGCGGTTCCGGGTGCCGAAAAGGCGCCGCTGCCCCCCGCCGTCGCCGAGTGGGTCGAGCAGAGCTTTCCGGTAAAAGCGGCGAGCGAGGCCGAATGGTCGGCCGATGAAGTCTATCTTCCGGCGCCGCGTCCGGGCGGCGACGCGTGGGTCGCGATCGACCTCGCGACCGGTGCGGCGTCGAGCGAGGTCACCAGCCGCGGCTGGATCTCTTACCTCAACGATCTCCACAAAGGGCGCAATTCGGGCGGCGAGTGGAGCCTGTTCATCGACATCTTCGCTTTCGCCTGCCTCATCTTCGCAATCACCGGTCTGGTTCTTCTCTGGCTGCATTCGGCGAAGCGCAAGAGCACCTGGCCGCTCGTCGGCATGGGGCTCGCGATCCCCGCAGCCATCGCCGTCATCTTCATCCATTAGGGAGACCCATCATGCAGCTTTCCACCCCAGCGCGCATCCTCGGCGGCACGATCGGCCTCGGCGCGGTGCTCGGCGCGCCCGCCTTCGCCGCCGATCCGGGCACGATGGACGTCACGATCAACATTCCGCGGCTGAAGGTCGCCGAATATCACAAGCCCTATGTCGCGATCTGGGTCGAGAAGCCCGGCGCGTCGGCGAAGACCGTCGCGGTCTGGTACGATTATGACATGAAGGCGAACGAGGGCACGAAATGGCTGCGCGACGTGCGCCAGTGGTGGCGCGCCGCGGGGCGTTCGATGATCTTCCCCGCGAACGGCATCACCGGCGCGACGCGCGCCCCAGGCGCGCACAAAGTCTCCTTCTCGCGCGCGCAACTCGGTGCCGCCGCGCCTGGCCAGTACACGCTGGTGATCGAGGCGGCACGCGAGGTTGGCGGCCGCGAACTTCTGCGCATCCCCTTCACCTGGCCCGCAAAGGCGGGGTCGGGCGGGCGTGCCGCCGGAACGACTGAACTGGGGGCCGTTTCGGTCGCCTTCCGCTAAAGCTTGAAAGGACAGGGAAATGAAAAAGCGAATTTGGGGTTTCGCCGCGACCGCCGCACTGGCTGCATTGGTCGCCGTTCCGGCCGCCGCGCACCGCCAGTGGATGCTGCCGTCGTCGACCGTGCTGTCGGGCGATGACGTGTGGGTCACCGTCGACGCCGCGGTGTCGAACGATCTTTTCTATTTCGAGCATCAGCCGATGCGTCTCGACGCGCTGAAGGCGTGGGCGCCCGACGGCGCCGAGGCGGCAATCGAGAACAAGGCGACGGGTCGCTATCGCAGCACCTTCGACGTTCACCTGACGAAAAAGGGGACGTGGCGCATCGCCTCGGTCGCTGATGGCGTGATGGGCAGCTATGACCTGAACGGCAAGACCGAGCGCCTGCCGCGTGGCACCACGACGGCGAACCTCGCCGAGCGCATCCCTGCCGGTGCGACCAATGTGAAAACGGCGGAATCGAACAACCGCAACGAGATTTTCGTGACGGTCGGCGAGCCGACGACGACCTTGTTCAAGCCGACGGGCAAGGGGATCGAGCTCGTCCCCGTGACGCACCCCAACGACCTGATCGCGGGCGATGCGGCGACCTTCCAGTTCCTGCTCGACGGCAAACCCGCCGCGGGCCTGCCGGTGACGGTGATCCCCGGCGGCATACGTTATCGCGACCAGCTCGGCCAGATGGACCTCAAGACCGGCGCCGACGGCAAGGTTGTGATCAACTGGACCGAGCCCGGCCTGTACTGGCTGAACGTCACGACGCCGCAGGCCGCGCGCGAGGAAGGCGCACCCGAGCCCGCGACACCCCCGGCGCCGCAGCGCCGCGCGAGCTATGTCACGACGCTGGAAGTGCTTGCGCCCTGACCGACCGTATCCTCATCCCCCGCGCCTTGACGCCCGCGGCTTTCGCCGGGCGCGACGCGGGGGCGGCCATCGAAAGCTTCGCCGGCGAAACGATGGGGACAGGCTGGTCGCTGCAGGCGGTCTCACCGCCCGCCGCGACCCTGCACGGCGTTCAGGCGGCACTCGACCTCGTCGTCGAACAGATGAGCCAGTGGGCGCCGCAATCCGACCTCTCGCGCTTCAACCGCGCCGCGCCCGGCACATGGTGCGAAATTCCAGCTGAATTCGCCCATGTCATCGAGGTTGCGCTCGACATCGCGCGGGCCAGCGGCGGGGCCTTCGATCCCGGCCTCGGCCGCTTCACCGAAGCCTGGGGTTTCGGCTCCGCCGGACGTACCGAACCGGTGCCGCAGGCGGCCCAGCCTGGCCCGGACCGCACGATCGATTTCGACCCGCGGGCGCGGCGCATCCGGCGCGGCGAAGCGGCCGCGCTCGACCTGTCGGGCATCGCCAAGGGCTATGGCGTCGACCTCGCGGCCGCATGGCTGCTTGACATCGGCGTGCGGCATTTCCTGCTCGAAGTCGGCGGCGAGCTGCGCGGCGAGGGGATCCGTCCCGACGGACAGCCCTGGTGGGTCGATGTCGAAATGCCGCCGACATCGTCCATCCCGCCTTGGCGCATAGCGCTGCACGACCTGTCGGTGGCGACCTCGGGCAATTATCGCCGCGCCTTCAGCGCGGGCGGCCAGCATTATTCGCACAGCTTCGATCCGGCGACCGGACGCCCGATCGTCAACGGCGTGTCGTCGGTAACGGTACTCCATCGCGACTGCATCAGGGCCGACGGCTGGGCAACCGCGCTGACGGTTGTCGGACCGGAGGAAGCGATCGCGCTCGCCAATGAACAGGAACTCGCGGCATGCATCGTCGCGGGCGACCGCGAATATCTGTCGCGCGCGTGGCGCGATATGCTGGATTAGGGGTCTGTCCCTAACTATCGGCCCAGCGTCGTAGCAGATTGTGATACACGCCGGTCAGGCGGACAACCGCCGCGTCGCCCTGGCTCAGTGTCGCCGCGGCACCCTGCACCCCCATATCGAGATCGAACAACAGATTGCGCTGTCCCTGATCGCGCACCATCGACTGGATCCACATGAAGCTCGCGACGCGCGCGCCCGAGGTGACCGGCTCGACGCGGTGGACGGTGGTCGATGGGTAGAGCACCAGATGCCCCGCGGGCAATTTGATCCCCGGCGCCTCCGCAAAGCCTTCGACGACCAGTCCGCCGCCCTCATAGCTGTCGGGATCGGCAAGAAAGAGCGTCGCCGACAGGTCGCTGCGCATCCGGAAATCGCTACCGCGACGGATGCGAATGGCGTTGTCGATGTGATCGCCGAAATTCTCGCCGCCGGCATAGCGGTTGAAATAGGGCGGGTAGATTTTGAGCGGCAGCGCCGCAGCGATGAACAACGGGCTGCGGCCCAGCGCGTCGAGCACAAGGCGCCCCGCTTCTCCGGCAGCCTCGCCGAATTCGGGAAGCTGCTGGTTGCGCTTCGCGAGCGCGGCTTGCGGACCCGATGTCTCGTTGCCGTCGATCCAGTCGGCGGCGTCGAGAATCGACCGGAGCTTTGCGACACCGTCGGCGTCGAGTATGTCGGGAATGATGCGGATCATGGGCCGCTTCTAGGCTGAAAGGGGCGGGAACGGCAATCGCCGTGCCCGCCCGCAAGGTCAGAAATTATAGAAGAGGCTGAACACCGCCGAGCGAGCATCGCCGGGGATGGCCCAGCCGCCGCTGACAGCGCCGCCGGTGATGGCACCGGGAGTCGCGCTGCCATTCGGCGCAACGACGCCCGCCCCGACATTGTTACGGACGCCGGTGTAATAATCCTCGTTGGTGAGATTGCTGACGTTGAGCTGCGCCACCAGGCCGTTCTTGAAGTCGTACGACACAAAAGCACGGTGGATCAGATAGTCGTCGACCATGAACTGCGTCCGCTGCGCGACGTTGCGCTGGTTGGTCGCGAACTTGCCTTGGTAGGTAAGGCCATAACCGATCTGCAGTCCGAAGGGGAACACATAGGTCGTGAACAGGCTGCCCGAATGCTTCGGCGTCTGGATCAGCTGATCGCCAGCCTGCGGATCGCGAAGCGCGGCCGTGTTGGCGCAAGCCGGGCGAGCCGGAACTGTGAGCGGCTGCGGATCCGGGTTAGCGAGACAGTAGTCCGAAACACTCTGGCGCACTTCGCTGTCGAGGTAGGTATAGTTGGCAAAGATCGCCCATTCGGGGGTCACATTGCCGCTGATACCGAGCGCGACACCATCGACGCGCGACTTGCCGTCGAGCACTTGCAGCGAGTTGGGCAGCGAGGGATCGTTCGACGGAATGCGGAAATTGGTGCGCTCGTTGCGGAACAGCGCGGCGGTGAGCAACAGCTTCTTGTCGAACAACTCGGCCTTGGCCCCAATCTCATAAGTACGCGCCTTTTCCGGCGCCACGGCGCACGGATCGGCGGCGCCGGCTGCCGTCGGCAGGCCGCAGCCCGCGCGGACGGTGGCCGACGTCGGCGTCTTGGCATTGCCATAGGCGGCATAGAGGCTGATATTCTCGACAGGGTGGAAGACCGCGCCGGCGCGATAGGAGAAAAGATTCTCGTCGCTCACCTGATCGATGCCGCGGACATAGACCGCGCCGGTCGCGGGCGTCGTCACGGTGTCGGCGCGGAAGACTGTCCGCACGCTTTCATACCGAACCCCCGCGTTCAGTTCGAACATCGGCGAGATTTCGAGCGTATCGAATGCATAGACGGCAAGGTTGCGCGTGTCGCCATAGCTGTTGCCCGTGCGGACATAGTTGACCGGGCCGGTCCACACGGTGTTCGGATTCGACAGGCTGATCGGCGGTTGAGCCGGGTTGGGCAGCGCGCCGCCGGGGTTGCGCAGAAGCTGCGCATTCTCGATCGAATAATCTTCCTGGCTATAGGACGCGCCGATGACAAGCGTATTGAACACGCCGCCCTTGGCGCCATTGACGACCGTCAGGTCGGTCTGGTTGTGGATCAAGTCGTTGACCTGATCGCGGACAAGGCCGCGCGGCCCCGCGGGATAATAGAAACCGGGCGCGTTTTGCCCGGCCGGGCAGGCAATGCCGACGGTCGCATTGGCGCCGCTGCCGATCGGCTGCAGGCCGCTCGCGAGGCAGTATACGCCCTGCGGCGCGCTGGTCTGGCTAAACTGCTGGACGCGCTGCCAGCGGGTGAGATTGCGGATCGAGACATTTTCGCTGAACGCATGGCGAAAGGTCGCGGTCAGGCGGTCGACCTTGGTCTTCTGTTCGTCGAGGTTGGCGATCCCGAAATAGTCGCTGTCATCGACGCCGGCCAGCGGACCGTCGTTCACGCCGCTCAGATAGAAGGGCACGCCAAAGATCGGCGTATTGTCGTCGTCCTGGTGGATATAGGCCAGCGTCAGGCTGGTGTCGCTGTCGACGCCGATCGTGATCGACGGCGCGACGCCCCAGCGCTTGTACGATTCGACGTCGCGGCCCGGGACGTCATTTTCGTGGTACATGGCGTTGATACGGAAAGCGATCAGGTCGCTGATGCGCCAGTTGCTGTCGACCGCCGCGCGATAATAATTGTCGGTGCCGACCGCGGCCTGCACCGTCGTCGCGTTGCGCGCGAATGGTATTTTGCTGACGAGGTTGATCGTGCCGCCGACGCTGCCCGATCCGTTGAAGACCGAGTTCGCGCCGTTATAGACTTCGATCTGCTGCAGGTTGAAGGGATCGGTGCGGCTGTACTGCGCGCTGTCGCGCACACCGTCCACCGTCAGGTCGTTGTTCGCCGAATAGCCGCGCAGGTTGATCGCGTCGCCATAACCGCCGCCGCCTTCGCCCGCGCCAAAGGTGATGCCGGGGATGGTCGCCAAGGCGTCGCGCAGCGTCAGCAGGTTCTGCTGGCGGATCTGCTCTTGCGACACGACCGTGATCGTCTGCGGCGTGTCGACAAGCGGCGCGGTTGACTTGGGCGATTCCACCTCGTTGGCCAGCGCACCGTTGACGACGATCTCGCCGCGGCCGCCGGGCGCGTCCTGTGCCTCGCCGGTTTCAGCTGCAAATGCCGAAGCGCTGATAAGGCTGCCCACGCAGGACAGCGCGAGGAACGAGGCGGATGTCGATAGCTTCACGGTAAACCCCTTGTTTTGTGATTGGTTCGGGGCGCCGCTATTGAGAGTCGCTTGCAAAGTCAACTCTAATGCGAATCATTCGCGATATTGTCGCAATTGATACCAATTGAAGAGGCTCAGTTTCGGCGTTCGAGCCACCAGCTCTGCCGCCAGCCATATTGGCTCGCGACGGGTTCGTCGGCGGCATTGGTCGCGGGCTTGAAGCGGAAACGCTCTTCGATCAGGTCGCACGTCGTCCGGTCGAGCGAGGTGTCGCCGCTCGACCGCGTCACGCGGCATCCGCTGACGCGGCCGCTGGCTTCGATGGTGAAGCGCACCTCGACCTCGCCGCCCGTCTTCGCGCGGCTGGCTTCGCGCGGATAGTCGCGGTCGCGGATCGTGCCGCTGCGCCAGACGGCTCTGGTTCCGCTACCGGTTCCGCTGCCCGCGCCGCCGGCGCCCGTCCCGTCACCGCGCCCGCCTGCACCCGATCCGGGGCCGGGATTCGGCGTCGCGCCGGCCGACGCGTCGTTCCCGGCGCCGGGGCGCGGCGCGGCGGTAATCGGCGGCGCGATGGGCGGCAGTTTGGCGGGCGGCGCGGCGACCGCAGCGGCTTTGGCATGCTTGTTCGCAGCCGACGCCTTGGCGCTGGCCTTTTCGCTCGGTGCCTTTGCCGGCACGACCTCCTCGCGCGGTGGTGGGGGCGCGGGGAGGGCGATCGCGGCGATCGCGTCGCCGGCCTTGCGGACGACATCGAGATCGAGGCCGCTCGCGAGGCCGAGCCCGACCGCACCGACCGTAAGCAGCGCGCCGCCGCCCGATACGAGCTTCTGCCGCCTCGAAACCTGCCCCGTATAGGCCATCACGCCGCCTCTCATCGCGCGCCGCCGCGCGGAACCGGCGACCCGTTTAGAGGAATTCGTCTAGCGTGGACATGAACCGGTCGAACTGGTCGTGGTGCAGCCAGTGCCCGGCATTTTCGAACTCGATCACCTTGGCGGTGTTGAAATGCCGGAGGCGGCCGTCCTTTTCGGGATTCGAGGCCCAGCTGTTCGCGCCGTACAGCAAGAGGGTGGGGCAGACGATCGCGCCCCATAGCGCGGCGATGTCATCCTGCGGCATGTCGAAGGCGGGCCAGACGTTGAGATAATTGTCGAACTTCCAGCTCCACGTGCCATCCTCGTTGCGGCTGATGCCATGGATGGTCAGGTGGCGCGCCTGCGCCTCGGTCAGATAGCCGTTCTCGCCCATCATGCGCGCGAGCGCGTCCTCAAGCGTCGCGTAGCGGCGCGGGGTTCGCCCCGCGGCCTGGCGCTTGTCGTCGATCCATTTGCGGAAACGTTCGGCATAACCCGTCTTCGCGCGTTCGGCGATCACCTTGGGCGAGGGCCCAAGCCCCTCGATCGCGACAAGCTTGCGGACATTTTCGGGATAGAGGCCGGTGTAGCGCAGCGCGATATTGCCTCCCATCGAATGCGCGACGATCGAGAGCGGGCCGAGGTCGAGCTGATGGACCAGCTGCGCAAGGTCATAGACAAAAATGTCCATGGCGTAATTGCCGTCGGGCGACCATGCACTGTCGCCATGGCCACGCAGATCGGGCGCGATGATATGATAGCGGTCGCGCAGTTTCTCCGCGACCCAGTCCCAGTTGCGGCAATGGTCGCGCCCGCCATGGACGAGCAGCAGCGGCGGGGCGCCGCGATTGCCCCAGTCGACATAATGCAGCTTCAGCCGCTGCGAGATGAAGCTGTTCGAGGTCGGGCCGGCACTTGCCATCGGATCATCCTTGCTGTCTGTTCCAGTTTCAAAAGGCGACTGGTTTCGATCCGTCAACCCCGGATCGCTTTCAGTGCAGAGCTAGGGAGAGAGACATGACGACATTCCGGGACAATCTGCTGGCCGGCAAGACCGCCTTCGTCGCCGGCGGGACGAGCGGCATCAATCTCGGCATTGCCAAGCGCTTTGCCGAACTCGGCGCCAAGGTCGCGGTGGCGGGGCGCGATCCCGACAAGGCGGCGCGCGCGGCGGCGGACATCGGCAAAGGCGCGCTCGGTCTGTCGGGCGATGTGCGCGACTATACGGCGATCCGCGGCGTGATGGAGCGCGTCGCGGGCGAACTCGGGCCGATGGACATCGTCATTTCGGGCGCGGCAGGCAATTTCCTCGCCCCGGCGCTCGGCATGTCGGCCAATGCGTTTCGTACCGTGGTCGACATCGACCTCAACGGGACGTTCAATGTGTTCCGCGGATGCCACGACTTGCTCAATCGTCCGGGCGCCTCGCTGATCGCGATCACCGCGGGGCAGGCCGTCAATGCCTCGGCGCTGCAGGCGCACGCCTGTGCGGCCAAGGCGGGGATCAACCAGTTGATTCGCGTGCTGGCGCTCGAATGGGGCCCCGAGGTACGGGTGAACGGTATTTCGCCGGGACCGATTGCCGGAACCGAGGGCATGGCGCGCCTCGCTCCCGACGCCGAAACGCGCCAATCGCATTTCGACCGCATCGCGATGAAGCGCTGGGGCGAGGTCGAAGAGGTCGCCGAATCGGCGGTGTTCCTCTGCTCGCCCGCTGCCGGCTATATCACCGGCACGATCCTCGACTGCGACGGGGGAAGCCAGATCGGCGACGCGTCACGCGGTGACCTGACGAAGGGAATGGCCTGAAAGCAAAAACGCCGCCAACCCATCGGGCTGGCGGCGTTTTTGATGGTGGGCGTGGCAAGGATTGAACTTGCGACCCCTGCGATGTCAACACAGTGCTCTACCACTGAGCTACACGCCCATCCCTTGGGGTGACGCGCCCCCTAAATGCCTCTGCGCGACTTGGCAAGCCCTTCGCGTGCGGCGGCGTCGTTATTGTTGGCTCGACCGGTCGCTGCGACCGAACATATTGTCGACTTCGCGCACCAGATCCTTGAGGTGAAAGGGTTTCGACAGCAGCTTCGCCTGCGGCACATTTTCCTCGGCGCGGAGCGATACCGCGGCAAAGCCGGTGATGAACATCACCTGCGTCTGCGGCGCGACCTTCGCGGTATGCTGGGCGAGTTCGATCCCGTCCATTTCGGGCATGACGATATCCGACAGCAAGAGGTCGAAGGTTCCCGAATCGATATAGGGGACGGCTGCGGTGCCGCGATCGACCGCGGTGACGTGATAGCCGGCGCTGGTCAGCGCGCGCGCGAGATACTCGCGCATCACGTCGTCATCTTCGGCCAGCAAAATGCGAATCATGTTAAAATCTGTTCCCTGGTCCTTCGGCGCAGCCGGTTCCGGTCGGCTACCCCCTCTGTCACGCCCTGCATAGCGTCAGAGATTTAACAAATTGACGCGCGGCGCTGGATTCGGTCGGCTTTTTTTGCCACCCATCGCTTATGCCGTCCCGCACCATCCCGCCCGCCGCCATCGCTGTCAACCGGCCCGCGGCAAGCGGCCCCGTCGTCGTGTCGGTGCCGCACGCGGGGCGCATCTATCCGCCCGAAATATTGGCCGCGGCGCGGGTCGACCGGCCGAACCTTGAACGACTCGAAGACAGCTGGTGCGACATGATCGCGGCCGGCGCCGCCGACGCCGGCGCGACGGTCGTCCACGCCCTGTGGGCGCGCGCCGTCGCCGACCTCAATCGCGGCGAGGGGCAGATGGCGCCGGGCGAGGTTGCCATCCCGCTGCGCGCGCAATTTTCGGCGCCGGGGCGCAAGGAACGCGCGGGGCTTGGTGTCGTGCCGACGCGGCTCGCCGACTGCGGTCCGCTATGGAAGCGGCCGATCGACGGCGCTGCGCTGGAGTGGCGCCTCGAATCCTTCCATCGGCCGTATCATGCGGCGCTCGCCGCCGCGTTGACTGCGGCGCGCAATGAATACGGCCATGCGATCCTGATCGATCTGCATTCGATGCCGTCGATTCCGGCGGGCCAGCCGGGGCATGGCGCGCGAATCATCGTGGGCGATCGTTTCGGTGAAACCGCGGGCGACTGGCTGATCGATCTGGCGGTGGCATCGGCCGAGCGATTGAACCAGCCCGTCGCGCGCAACCAGCCCTATGCCGGCGGCCATATCATCCGGACGCACGGCCGCCCGGCGGAGGCCGTCCACGCGGTGCAGATCGAAATCGACCGCAGCCTCTATCTGACGCCGGGGCGTTTGCCCGATGCGGCCCGGATCGCGCGGCTGGCGCGCTGGTTCTCGAATCTTGTTGCCGCAGCGGGATATGCCCGGCCCGACACCGAAATATTTGCGCAAGCCGCTGAATAAAAAACCACCTCGTACCGAAGTACGAGGTGGCCAGGGTCCAGGGAGGACGCGTCCGCGTCGGTGATGACGGGACACTCGCCGCGATGGAAAGGGGGAAAACCACGGCGGCGTAGAAGAGATTTAGGATGTTGCGCGCCGACTTACAAGAAGAGACGGTGCAGAATCTGCAATATGCAAGAAATTGGTCGGGGAGAGAGGATTCGAACCTCCGGCCCCTGCCTCCCGAAGACAGTGCTCTACCAGGCTGAGCTACTCCCCGACCGATCTTTGCACCGGCGGGCCGGTGCGAAGGCAGGGCGGTCCTCTAGACGCGCAATCTGTGAACTTCAAGCGGCAATCGGCACATCGAAGATGATTACGGGAACTAGAGCATTTCGGCAGTTCGAAAACTGAAATGACCACCCGCAACGAAAATCAGATGATCGACCAGATCGATGCCCATGCTCCGCAGGAAAAGCGCGGCATCGTGCGTCGCGCCGATGTCGGCATCGCTCGGCCAGGGCGTGTCGGAGGGATGGTTGTGCGCCATGACGACCGTCACGATGCTGCCGTCCAGGAGCGTGCGCCAAGCGCGCGGCGGGATGACGCAGCGGCCCGAGCTATCCCCATCGACGCGTTCGAGCCGAACGAGGCGTTCGAAGGCGTCGAATGCGGCGAGGAGCAGGGTTTCCCGTTCGTCATCGAACATCGGGCGCAGCAACAGGCGCGCGACATCATCCTCAAGCGGGCACGGCACGAAGCCAGCCAGCGCCGACGGGTCCGGCGCTTTGCCAAGGGGTTCGAACAGGGTCACCGCCGTCCCCATGCGCTCAGGCAGCGCGATTCCCAACGCCTGACTGCCCCGCATCGGAGGCTTTATGCCGCCAGCCATGCCGTTCGCTTGCCCCCTCGCGGCGCGGAGCCTGACACCAAGAGGAAAGCCGGGAACCAGGCATTGCCCGATTCCATCCATTATGAACTGCAATATCGGGGCGTGACGGGGCGCATCTGGATGGTGGGCGACGGCGAGGCGTCCGAAGACCCAGGGGCGGCACTCCGCCTGACAGCAATTCAAGCAAAAAAACCGAGTCGACGCAACCACCTCGCACCGGAAACATGCCCAAGCACTTCTAAATTGGATGAAACGCCTTATACTGTTTTCTTCGGCGGGAGGACTGACGGTGCGGCATCCGGAATATCAATATCTCGACCTCGTCGAGCATGTGCTCGAACGCGGCGACGAGAGGATCGATCGCACCGGCGTCGGAACCAAGTCGATGTTCGGAGCCGTGGCCCGCTTCGATCTTTCGGACGGGACCGTGCCCATCCTCACCACCAAGCGCATCTACTGGAAGACCGCGGTGAAGGAGATGCTGTGGTTTTTGACCGGGCAGACCAATATTCAGCCGCTGATCCGCGAGAATGTTCGCATTTGGACCGATTGGCCCTTGGCCACATATCGTCGCGAGACCGGAGACGACATCAGCCAGGCGGATTTCGAGCAGCGGATTGCCGACGATGATGCGTTCGCCGCCCGTTGGGGCGAGCTTGGTCCAGTCTATGGCAAGCAGTGGCGTCGCTGGCTGGGGGCGGACGGCAAAGAATATGATCAGATCGGCGATCTTATTTCCACGCTGAGGAATAACCCTTCGAGCCGCAGGATGCTGTTCCACGGATGGAATGTGGCTGAACTGGACCAGATGGCATTGCCGCCGTGCCACATGGTCTATCAATATTATGTCACATCGGACGGACGGCTTTCCTCGCTCTGCTTCCAGCGATCCGCCGATTTGCTGCTTGGGGTCGGATTCAATTGGACCAATGGGGTCGCGTTGCAGATGATGATTGCACAGCAGGCCGGTCTGAAACTCGGCGAATTCATTTGGTTCGGCGGCGACGTGCATCTTTACATAAATCACCTCGCGCAGGCTCGCGAGCAACTGACCCGTGAGCCCCGACCCTTTCCCAAAATGCGTCTCGTCCGGCATGCTGCGAGCATCGACGACTATCGGATCGAGGATTTCGAGGTCGAGGGTTACTCGCCGCACGCGGTGATCAAGGCGGACGTAGCAGTCTGAGATTCGCCGCTAGCCAATTACCTCGAATGCACACTCCGCTTCGTTCGAACCTGGCCGCGTAAACAGGGCGTCGTCGCCCTTGGTGAAGAGCTCATATTTGCCATCCGGGCCGGTGCCGGAATATTTGGCGCCCGAACCGCTCGCGACCTGCGTCAGCGTGACGGCCTTCGTGCCGAGCCAGCTCAGATGGACGAGATTGGGGTCGACATTGATAAACGTCGCCGTGATCAACGCGTCGATGCCCTTGCAGCGCAGAGCTTGCGGCCCGTCGAATACCGCTTTGTTGCGGTCATCCCGCGCCCGGGCGCTGTTTGTCAGCAGCGCTTCGAGGCGCGGGGGATAGATGCCGAGCAGGCATGACTTCGGATCGGTGTTTGTCGCGCACGCGTTGCGCTGGCGCACCCATTTCGCTTGTTCCGCTTCGAGTGCGTCGCCAGCCGGGACCGCCTTCGGGTCGCCTGCAGCCAGAACGAAAAGGCGCGTCATTTCGGTGTCGAGCCGCCCAACCGGCCCGTCTTCCCGCAGAGGTTTTACGAGTTGAGGCGGTGTTTCGCCGTAAGCTGCCTGGGTTGGCGTGTCGGCCGCGGCGGCGGGAGCCGCGACCTCCGATTTGGCGCCCGCATCATCTGCCGGCTTGTCGGCGGGACCACAGCCGGCGGCAAGAACCGCAAGGGCAACTGTCGTCAAATGGCGGTAACCCATGTCCATTACTCCCCTATGCCATAATCGCTTTACGTCCGCCGGAACGGGCACCTCCGGGCCCCGCCATCTATAGCTTATCGCGCCGGCGATTGCGCCAATGATCGGCGCCATCCGGAAAAGCCGTAATTGCTGCAGAGCAATCGCGCTGCGGCAGGATTGACTGCGTTCTGACCAAGTGGATCAGCGTCAGGCACAGGCCGATGGCAAGAGGCGCAAAGCCTTTTTGGCGCCAACGGCTGCGGCGTGAATTGCTGAGCTCCTTTGCACTTTGATCGCACTTGTTTGCCTTTGGCTTCCTTGCCCTTCGGCGCGGGTCTCAACCGTAGACTCCGATCTTTCCGAACCCTATCAATCGATCATGAACATGCCGTCGAACACGAATTGCGAACGATGACCGGGCCCAGCGCAGAGCGCCGGGCCCGCAGGTTGCATTCGTATGGCGTCCGTAATAATATGTCGTCACGTTGAAATATAACTAGGCGCCGATTCGCGCCTTAAAGGGAAGAAGATATGCCTGAGACGCCTCAGCGCCCGGCGAGCAATTTGCCGCCGCTGTCGCTTCATATCCCCGAACCGCGCTATCGCCCCGGCGACACCCCGGACTTTGGCGATATCGAAGTTCCCGTGGTCGAAGCGACCCCGCGCCCGAGCGAAGCGACCAAGCCCGATGCGATGCGCGAGCTGAGCTATGGCCTCGTGCGCGTGCTCGATTTCGACGGGCAGGCAAAGGGGCAGTGGGATCCCAAGCTGACGCCCGAACGGCTGCGCACGATGCTGCGCTATATGATGCTCACCCGCGCGTTCGACGACCGCATGTTCCGCGCGCAGCGGCAGGGTAAGACCAGCTTCTATATGAAATGCACCGGCGAAGAAGCGACCTCGGTCGCCTCCACGATGGCGCTCGACCGCGGCGACATGTGCTTTCCCAGCTATCGCCAGCAGGGCATTCTGATCGCGCGCGACTATCCGCTGATCCAGATGATGAACCAGATCTACTCGAACCGCGGCGATCACCTGATGGGGCGCCAGCTGCCGATCATGTATTCGGCGCCCGAACATGGGTTTTTCAGCGTGTCGGGCAATCTTGCGACGCAATATCCGCAGGCGGTGGGCTGGGCGATGGCCTCGGCGTCGAAGGGCGACAGCCGGATCGCGACCGTCTGGTGCGGCGAGGGCTCGTCGGCCGAGGGCGACTTCCACTCGGCGCTGACCTTCGCGACCGTTTATAACGCACCCGTCATCTTCAACGTCGTGAACAATCAGTGGGCAATCTCGAGCTTCTCGGGCTTTGCCGGCGGCGAGCGCACGACCTTTGCGGCGCGCGCGGTGGGTTATGGGATCGCCGGGCTCCGCATCGACGGCAACGATCCGCTCGCGGTTTATGCCGCGACGCAGTGGGCCGCCGATCGCGCCCGCACGAACAATGGCCCGACGCTGATCGAGCATTTCACCTATCGCAGCGAAGGCCACAGCACGTCGGACGATCCGAGCGCCTATCGTCCCGCCGACGAAGCGACCGCGTGGCCGCTCGGCGATCCGATCGCGCGGCTTCGCCAGCATCTTGAAACGCTCGGCGAATGGGATGGCGAACGTCATGAGGCGCAGGCCAAGGAACTCGACGACCTGGTCAAGACGACGCAGAAACAGTCCGAAAAGCTCGGCATTCTCGGGCACGGGATGCACCAGCCGTTCGAGACGATGTTCGACGATGTGTTCGAGGAGCTGCCCTGGCACCTCAAGGAACAATGCGCACAGATGCTCGCCGAGCAAGAGGCCAAGTTCGGCCCCAATTGGAAGCCCGAATAATGGCCGAATCCAAAACCATGAACATGATCGAGGCGATCAACAGCGCCATGGACGTCATGCTCGAACGCGACAAGAATATGGTCGTGATGGGCGAGGATGTCGGCTTTTTCGGCGGGGTGTTCCGCGCCACCGCGGGCCTCCAGAAGAAGCATGGCAAGACGCGCGTGTTCGACACGCCGATCAACGAATGTGGCATCATCGGCGTTGCGGTCGGGATGGGCGCTTATGGTCTGCGCCCGGTCCCCGAGATCCAGTTCGCCGACTATATCTATCCCGGGCTCGACCAGCTCGTCAGCGAGGCCGCGCGCCTCCGCTATCGTTCGGCGGGCGACTTCATCTGCCCGATGACGGTGCGCACGCCCTTCGGTGGCGGCATCTTCGGCGGCCAGACGCACAGCCAGTCGCCCGAAAGCATCATGACCCACATCTGCGGCGTGAAGACGGTGATCCCGTCGAACCCCTATGACGCCAAGGGCCTGTTGATCGCGGCGATCGAGGACAATGACCCCGTCGTCTTCCTCGAACCCAAGCGCATCTATAACGGCCCGTTCAGCGGCTACTACGACCGCCCGGTCGAGCCCTGGTCGAAGCACGACGCGAGCACGGTGCCCGAGGGTCACTACCGTATCGAACTCGGCAAGGCCGCGACGGTGCGTTCGGGCGAAGCGCTCACCATCCTCGCCTATGGCACGATGGTCCATGTGACCAAGACGATCGTCGAGGAAATGGGCATCGATGCCGAGATCATCGACCTGCGCACCTTGCTGCCGCTCGATATCGAGGCGATCGAGACGTCGGTGAAAAAGACCGGTCGCTGCCTGATTATCCACGAAGCGACGCGCACCTCGGGCTTCGGCGCCGAGCTTGCGGCGCTGGTGCAGGAACGCTGCTTCTATCATCTCGAGGCGCCGGTCGAGCGCGTGACCGGCTTCGACACGCCTTATCCGCATAGCCTCGAATGGGCCTATTTCCCCGGCCCGGTGCGCATCGCGACCGCGCTGACCAAGATCATGCGTGATTGACGTGAGAATCACGGCAAGCACGCTTGCCCCGGACTGCGATCCGGGGTCCATAGATAAAAAGGACTGACGCCATGGCCCGTTATTCATTCCGTCTGCCCGACATCGGCGAAGGTATTGCCGAAGCCGAAATCGTCGCCTGGCACGTCAAGATCGGCGAGCGCGTCGAGGAAGATGCGCAGCTTGCCGACATGATGACCGACAAGGCGACCGTCGAAATGGAATCGCCTGTTTCGGGGATCGTCGTCGAACTGGCGGGCGAGGTCGGCGACCTGATCCCGATCGGCTCGACGCTGGCGGTGATCGAGACCGATGGCGACGGCGATGTCGAGGCGCCGCCTGCCGATACCCCGGCCGAACAGCAGATCGAGGCGGAGACGCCGGGGGCCGAGGAAATCTCGGTGGCCGAGGTCGCTGCGCCTGCACCCGTCGCAGCTCCGGTTCCGGCTCCTGCGCCAGTCGTGACAGCAGACCACAGCCGCGCCGTCCTCGCGTCGCCCGCGGTCCGCGCACGCGCCAAGGATCTCGGCGTCGATCTGGGCCAAGTGCAGGCCGAGGGCGATCGCGTCCGTCATGCCGATCTCGACGCCTTCCTCCGCTACAGCGGCGGGCAGGGCTATCATGCGCCGGGCGCCTCGCGTGCCCGCGCCGACGAACCGATCAAGGTCATCGGCATGCGCCGCAAGATCGCCGAGAATATGGCGGCGTCAAAGCGCGCGATCCCGCATTTCACCTATGTCGAGGAAATGGACGTCACCGCGCTCGAAGAGATGCGCGCCGACCTCAACGCCAATCGTGGCGGCCGTCCGAAACTGACGATGCTGCCCTTCCTGATCGTCGCTATCTGCCGCACGATCCCGCAATTCCCGATGATCAACGCGCGCTACGACGACGAAGGCGGCGTGGTGACGCGCTACGGCGCGGTGCATCTCGGCATGGCGACGCAGACCGACGCCGGGCTGATGGTCCCGGTGATCCGCGACGCGCAGGACAAGAATGTCTGGCAGCTGGCGAGCGAAATCACGCGTCTTGCCGAAGCCGCGCGCACCGGCAAGGCAAAGGTCGAGGAACTGACCGGCGGCACGCTGACCGTCACCTCGCTGGGCCCGCTCGGCGGCATCGCAACGACGCCGGTGATCAACCGCCCCGAGGTCGCGATCATCGGCCCCAACAAGATCGTCGAACGCCCCGTCTTCGACGGCGACGAGATTCGCAGGGCAAAGCTTATGAACCTGTCGATCAGCTGCGACCACCGCGTCGTCGATGGCTGGGACGCGGCGAGCTATGTTCAGGCGCTGAAAAAGCTGGTCGAGACGCCGGTCCTGCTGTTCGCGGACTAAGAGTCTGATTCAAAATTATCTGGCGTAATTTCATAGCTTTGCGATTCTGCGGGTGAAGAGCTGGATCGAGGCGATGAAGAGCCATGCGGTTGCGGAAGCGATGGTCTGTTCGAAGTCCTTGGC
>Ga0265296_1002577_pt1 | contig 17987 bp, 19 predicted proteins | sample MunlanPumphouse1_FD_189073 | JGI IMG/M metagenome (GOLD analysis project Ga0265296, IMG submission 189073) | Groundwater microbial communities from a municipal landfill in Southern Ontario, Canada - Pumphouse #1 | ecosystem: Environmental > Aquatic > Deep subsurface > Groundwater | place...
CCGCATGCCAAGCATCTCAGCCTTTGACGGGTCGTTGATCACATTGCTTATACCCCATGCAAGAGAGTCCGGCGTGGGTTCTGCCTTTATTCCGTTCACGAACGCATCGATATTCTCTGACAGGCCGCCCACATTTGACGCAACGACCGGCTTCTCCGCACTCCAGGCTTCCAACAGCACAAGACCGAACGGTTCGTTCCTGCTGGGAATAACTACAAGATTGCAGGCATTCAGGAGCCGGATATATTCTGAATCGGGGATGTACCCTACAAAATTAACCGGAAGATCCCATGCCCGTTCCTGGAGAGACTGTCGCATTCCACCGTCCCCCGCCACAATTACCCGGGCATCCCATCGTTCCCGGCATACTTTTTTTAAGGCCTCGATGAGAATATCCGGGCCTTTCTGGTACACGAGCCGGCCAATGAACAGGATAAGCGGGGCGTAAGGATGGATACCATAGGACCGTTTCACTTCCCCGGGATCAATAGCTGACCGATACTGCTGCGGGACTACGCCATTGGGCACAACATCGCATTTACCGTCCGGAATATTATAGAGCTGCATCACCTCTTTTTTTAAGGTGTCTGAAACGGTGGTTACTCGCTTAGCAATCAGGCCTCCGTACCACTCTTTGCCGGAAATTTCCCGGTACTCCCACCAGTCCCCGACACTATTGCCGTTCCTTCCGTATTCCGTGGAATGGAACGTAAGGATCGTGTTCCTGTCCTGTAAGCAGTGCAGGGCCTGTATGGCGTGCCAGTCGTGGAAATGCAGGATATCAAAACGTTTGTTACGATCACAATGGCGGAATTGCTGCACCATCTTTGTGCTCATATCATCGCAGTATTGTACAGGATTATTTCCGGAGGGCTGGCAGTAATGATACTGCACATTGTTCACGGTCTGATCCGGGATAAAACCCCGGGTAAAAAAGTGAACTTCATGCGTTTTTGCCAGGTTTTCCGCGAGATTGGTTGCTGCACATGCAAGCCCGCCTACGCGTTCAGCATACATGGACTCCCAGCAGAAGAATGCTACCTTTAATGATTCCATAACTCCTCCATCAGCTTAACCGCCACCGGTCCCGGTCTTTTATTTCCACATATTCCTGTTCCAGGGCCGGTTCTTCATTTTCGTTCATTTTTAGTCTCCGTGAGGATGTTTCCAGTGATTCCGGATAAATTCCGCGTAAAAACAATCGTTTGCGGTACAGCTTCCACACGCATGGACAGGGCATAACTTTCCGAATCGGGCATCGCGCCGCTGGAACCTGGCATCCCGGTTCCATTTTCCCAGGGGATAACCACCGGTGCCATAATCCAGGCTCACTTCTTCTGCAGTAACGTGCTCCGGGGTCCCAAACCTGTGAATAATCTTCACCGGGTCTGGACTATTTATGGCATATATAAAAACAACTTTGTTAAAAAACAGATTTTAAGACAAAATTTGAAACTCAGTACCAAATGCATTCTTAAAAATGCGAGGAGAATTCCGGTAAAAACACCGCCCTAATACCCGAGTGATTCCTTTACAAGGATCAGGGTTATGCGTCCTTCAATTTTCTCATGGGAAATAATCACGCATTTTCCGATCATACTTGGGGTACCGTACGCCTTATGTGCCCGGACATTCTCAAGAGGGTAGACGTACTTTCTTACCCTGTTCAGTGCATCTTCAAGCGTGGGCACTATCTTGTTTATACCCACGACAAGAATGAGATGCCCGGCCGCAAACGGCCATGCACCGACACGGCTCCCGCTCGCATCACATCCGACAATTTCCCCGGTCTGGGCAATGGCATTTGCACTCGAGATAAAATAATCGGCAGTAACAGATTTCCTCCGCAGCTCTGCCCGCTTTGCCGCATCATTCTCCGCATTGATCACGGTATGCATGAGTTTCCATCCACTCTTTCCACCCGCAACATACTCCTCAAATCCTATCTCGATGAGGGTCGTTGAGGAACCGGCCATCACTTCGCCATTGCGGGGAATGAGCCGTTTGATAACCGACATTGCCTCATCGCCGTCAGCTGCCGTAACCACCGTTATGCCGCGTTTTTCAACCGCCTTGATTGTCCCTTCAACAATTCCCGGGGTCGGAAACCGGTTCCAGGTATCTGCATCCACGACAATTTCCGGGTAGAGGTTTACCGCACTGTACTGGGTTACTTTGGTCATAGGTACTCCGTTGATGTAGTCATACCGGATACGGGCTTATAAAAGTATAGCCGAATTCCGGAAAAAGAAAATACCATGAATTTAATTTACCTCAGATCCCATCGGGAGTCCGGAACTGGCGGGCACATACCGAAATTGCCTCGCCGGTGGTGGGGAATATGTGGTACATATCCGCCAAATCATGAACAGGCAGATGATGAGATACCGCAAGAACCGATGCCGGGAGAATCTCGGTTGCAAGCGGAGAGCATACATGCACACCAAGCAGGCGGCCGTCTGGTTTGCTGACAACGATCTTGACCATTCCCCGTGTATCGCCCACCATCGATGACCTAGCCATTGAATCCATACGGTACGTACGAATTTCCGGGTCCAGGCCATCTGCCCGTGCCCGGGACTCAGTCAGTCCCACGCTCGCAACCTGCGGCATGGTGTAAATTCCGCGGGGGATTGATGAACGATTAAAAGAGCGTTTCAGCTCTAAAAAGGCATTCATGGCAGCGATCTCCCCGGCATACCGTGCAGCAGTCTCCAGCATCGGCTCTCCGGTTACATCGCCGGCAGCCCAGATTCCCGGTGCCGAGGTCTTCAATGTGGCATCGACAAGCACCGCCCCGTTTGGACCGGTATTTACTCCGGCCCGGTCGAGACGAAGTCCCCGGGTATTGGGGGATCGGCCGGTTGCAAGGAGCAACCGTTCCGCGGAGAATAAGTGCTCCTGTCCTTTGATGACACCATTGACTTCAATTCCTGTTGCAGTTTTCTTAACGCTCTTTATTTCTGCACCGGTGCGGATATCGATACCTTCCTCGCGGAGATAACCGGCAAGGAGATCGGCAATCTCCGGCTCTTCTTCAGGAATGATACGGGGACTTCTCTGCAGGAGCGTGACGTTTGTCCCAAGGTGGGCATAGAGCTGGGCAAACTCAAGTCCCAGCGCTCTTCCCCCGATAACAATGAGAGACTCCGGGATGCGTTCCGGGCTGAGTGCTTCCACGTTCGTCATGAAAGGGACCGTAGTGATTCCTGTTACCAGGGGGATAACCGGTGATGAGCCGGTAGCAATAATAATCCGGTCCGCAGTCACGTGCCGGCTGCCAATCTGTATTTTTGTTGGCGACAGGAACTCTGCACTGCCATTTATGATCCCGATGTTAAGCCCGGTTATTATACGGTCTGTTTTCTTCTGTCTCAATCTCGTGATCAAGGCATCTTTTTCGGCGAGGACCTCATGCATGTTGGAACTGCTCTCAACCCGCAGACCGGCATGGCCATGATTTTTGTAATAATAGTACTCTGCAAGTGTGAGCAGGAATTTGCTCGGGATACATCCGGTATTCACGCAGGTGCCCCAGAGGATTCCACGCTCCACAATCGCCACGCGGGATGCTCCCTGGTGAACGGCGGTTGTTGCAGCAGTAGCTCCGGCAGCCCCGCTTCCGATTACCAGAAGATCATAATCCGCCATCAAAAACCATCCATCATTCTCCGATAGTGATAACCTGTGCAGGACAGATATCCGCAGCCTCTGTTACGCATGCAGCCTGATCTGATGAGACGGATCCTTCCGCAGGATTATTTCCCAGCCGGAATTTTTCAATAACCTGGCTGAATGAATCATCCGCGTTCTGTTCAAAGAATTCCGGGCAGGTATCCCAACAGGTTCCACAACTTACGCATCCATTCCTGTCAATTACAACCTTCATGTTCCCTCAAACAATGGTTCGGAAATATCGTGAAGGCAGCGGACCGGACCGTTGTGTATGCCGGTCATTCGCTGGCCACGATTCTTCCAAGGTTTAACAAAATTTCACAAATGTATTGTTCAACAATCCGCCAATCCGCTGTTCTCTTCCGGGATCATACGGTACTGGTAGATAATCTGGCGCATATCATGCATATTCATCTTCTCAATGAGGAGTTTTTTTTCCTTGAGTTTTTTTAAGGCGTACCGTACGGTCCTTGGGGAAGAGGCAGATTTATTCACAAGATCCTTGTGGGTCATTGCACCTTCTGCACAAAGGATCTCAAGCACGTTTCTTTGTGACGGGGGTAATAAAATCATAATCATTCACCTTACACGAATACTTCAGCCGCTGCTGGTCCCGCAACAGCCTTCTGGTTCTGGATCAATCGCATCCTTTTCTGGAAGAATACGGGAGAGCGCTTTTTTCACAAAATCGTCAACCGATTCCATCTTTCCCCAGGATTCCACCAGGTAATCATCGAATCTGTCTGCATCAGGTATGATCAGGACAATCCCTTCCTGGTTAGGCCCGGACACATATTTTTTCCCGATGTGTAAGTGATGAAATCCCTCCACCCTGAGTTTTGGAATCCTTGCATGAATGATCCAGTACGTCAGGGCATCTGTTACATCGAGATAGATTTCATAATCCTGCTCGAATTTTTTTACCAGTTCCTGTGTTTGTTCTCTCATGATCTCACCTTATACCAGTGCATACGCAAATCAACCGTATCACGTGAGTACGCAGATAGACTCCGGTGTGCGAATCAGGAGCGCAAGACTCTCAGAAATACTGAATTCAAGCGAGTCTTCATACGGTCCGATGTAACCGATGCTCATATCCTGCCCGAGTACAAGGGAACAATACTGGCGGCCGGATGCGAGCAGGACACCGCCTTTTTTAAGGACCGGTGCCTTGATGACATCCCCGGCAAGTATTGTCCGGATGTGATCGAGTTCGGTACCGTCACCCTGCGGGTACCGGCGCAGGAGGAGATTGTACTGGGCAGGAGCAAGGGCCATACAGTAGGGTCCGTGGAAACCGGCATCATCCAGCTGGGTAACTGCATTGATGATCTGGTCAGCAGCGGTACCAACCTTGTCCCATTTTGTCAGGGTCAGTGAACCTGCACCTTCAGCATTGAGAAGCCCCGGGGCATTCAGGATCCCGTTAAAGATAATGTCATCTTCTTTATCTGCACACGTTATGGCCGCACATGCTGCCGGGCCTGCATCCAAAACCAGCCGGTCCCTTTCGCTCGCGGCAAGATCCCGCTTGTTAAGGTAGAATGAATTCGTTACCAGGTTCACCGGGATGAATGTGCTGGTTGTGATCCCATCGGGAGTCTCGTAGTCGCTGAGGGGTATGACCTTGAGCCCGAATCCAAACGGACCATCGATACTGAGTAAACGTCGTCCTGAAAGCTGGCTTTTTGCGGCTTCGATCATGGTAGTATCGAGCAGTTTCCAGGTCTCAGCGCTGATAGGGGCGTCTTCACGTCCCAGGTAAGTTTTTTCCATTTTTTTTCATCTCCTAGGATTGTTTTAAAGATCCAATCGTAGTTTCACCCATGGTTTGCGAGGGGGTTTGTTCCGGGGGTGCCAGTGATGCAGCCATTGCATCGACTTCAAGGCTCCCCTTTTCAAGATAATCATCTTCATCTCCGGTCAGGATGGAAATGAGACGGGCAAATTCCCCGACATGCACACGCTCTTCATTTGCGATATCGATCAGTACCGCTTTTGCAAGGGGGTTATCCGTAGCTTCGGCGTGGGCAAGGTACGTATGGACGGCCTCATGTTCGGCGGCAAGATCAAGGCGCAGGGCCCGTACCAGTTCTCCATCGGTCAGTGTGCGTTTCGGTATCATTCCGCTGAACGGGTTGACAAATTCCGGCATTTTTCACGCTCCTTTTAGTATCTCATGCGGGTCCGGCCAAGGCAAAATGTCCGGGCCAGTCTTTCCCGCACAGGGTTCATTTCTTCAGTTTGTTGAACCGTTGTTCAACTGCATCCCAGTTCACAATGTTCCAGAATGTATCAACAAATTTCGCACGGTCGTTTCTGTAGTCAAGATAGTACGCGTGCTCCCAGACGTCGAGAACCATGAGAATTTCAAACCCGGGAACCACATTCGTGTTGTGTTTTTCTATCTGTACAATGAGCGGTCGCCCGGTTTTCCGGCAGAATGTCAGGGCTGCCCACCCGGAACCCTCGGCACTCGTTGCAGCCTGGGTGAATTCTTTTTTGAACCGTTCAAATTTTGAGAACTCGGCATTGATTGCCTTCGCCAGATCCCCTTTTGGCACCCCACCACCTCCATTTCCTGCGGGGGCAAGGTTTTCCCAGAACATGGTATGAAGCTTGAAACCCCCGATATGGAATGATAATTCCTTTAAGGTCGCCTTCATGTCGAGGTCGGTGTTTTCCTTGCGTGCTTTGTCCAGTTTTTCAAATATACTGTTGGCGCCGTTGACATACGCCTGGTGGTGTTTCTGGTGATGCAGCTTGAGCTGCTCTTCAGAGATATGAGGGGCCAGGGCAGAGTACTCGTACGGCAGTTTTGGCAGAGAATAAAACTTACTTTCGTCCATGATTCTAATCCTCCGTAAACGAGGGAGCTGCCGGCTAGGACAGTTCCCCGCTTTGCATGGCATCGATTACGGAAAGGTATAGGGGTTTCCCTCAGTGTCAAATTGTAAGACTAAATTTGAGACAATCTCAAAGGTTTAAAAAAACTGATGCATTAATACCTGGTACGGGAATTTCCTGGCAGGGACGCATGTGCAAAATGAGACTAAATGGTTTAAGACCGGCACTGGCAACGACTCCGGATGAGCGTGGGTGAGGGCAGTGTACACGGAACAAAAGATTCGTGATCTCACCCGGGTTCGCCTCACCCGGCTTGAAAAGGTACTCTACCCGGAAGTTCAGGTCACTAAACAGGACATGATTACTTATTATATTCGTATGGCCCCGTTGCTCATCCCGTTTGCCCGAAACCGGCCGCTGACCATGCACCGTTTTCCAGAAGGAGTGGATCGACAAGGTTTTTTTGAAAAAGACGCCCCGTCAGGTACACCGGATTACGTTGAAATATTTACTCACTGGTCGGAGACGGCTGAGCGGGATGTTCATTTTGTCCTTTGCAATAATCTCGACACGCTGATCTGGATTGCCAACCTGGCGTCCGTTGAGATCCATACCACACTCTCAACTACCGGCTCGTTCAATACTCCCGATCTCCTGCTGTTCGATATCGACCCCGAACCCCCGCTCAAATTTGATGACGTGATCGAAGTGGCCCTTGTAGTCCGGGAACAGCTCGAACAGTCCGGGATCCGTCCGTTCGTAAAAACCTCCGGGAAAAAGGGAGTTCATATTGTAGTCCCGCTTACCGAAGGCTACCGGTTTAACGAAGTCCGGGAATATGCACACCGGATCGGCAGGGACATTGCCCGCAACACTCCCCATGTCGTATCGGAATTCCCCCGTTCACGGGATGCCGGGACGGTCTTTATCGATTACCTCCAGAATGCACAGGGCAAAACCATGGCAGCCCCGTACAGCCTGCGGGCTACACCGTCTGCCACCGTCTCTGCTCCGCTCCGGTGGGAAGAACTTCATCGCGGGGTACGTTCCGAAGATTTTAATATAAAGACGATGCTTTCGAGACATGAGGATCCATGGAGGGACATCTTTGACGCCCGGCAAAAAATCCCCGTCTAAGTCATCCGGCCGGGCAGGAAACATGGCTGAAACGGTGGGAGGAAAGAGGTCTCTGCCGCCAATCAAAAATTCACCGGTCACAGGCATGAGCGGACCACCTGTCCCGCAGGATGAGTACTACGGGAAAGCCGGCCGACCGTTCTGGAGTGGGAGCATTGCAATAGGGCTCGTCAACGTTCCGGTACGGCTCCATACGATGGTGCGGGATCGCTCTTTTTCATTCCGTCTGCTTCACCGGGCAGACGGGCAGCCCCTGAAATATGACCGGGTCTGTTCCCGGGATGGCGTAGTTGTCCCCTGGTCTGACACGGTGAAAGGATACGAGATCCGAAAAGGGGAATTTTTGGTCTTTGAACCGGATGAACTCAAGGCTGCAATGCCCGAGTCAGACCGGAAGATACGGATCGACAAATTCGTGTATTACCTCTCGCTCGACCCGGTCTATTTCGAGAGCTCGTACATCCTTGTTCCCGACCGGAGCGAGGATGCCTACAGCCTGCTCGTGACTGCACTCCAGGAACTGGGCCGGGCTGCAGCCGGCACGATAACGCTCCGGACAAAAGAGTATCCCGTCGTAGTGCATGTGTACGATGGAGCCCTCATCTTAACCACGCTCCGGCATGCCGACGAGGTCACACCGCCACACGCATTCGCCCTCCTGCCCGCTCTCCCGGTGCCTAAGGAAGCCGAACTGGCGCTTGCAAAACGGATCATAACGGACCTGTCCGGGGACTTTTCCATCAACGATTATCCCGACCATTACCGGGAGGCCGTCCTCGCACTGATCGATAAGAAACTGGCAGGCGAGAAGATCGTATACGAAGAGCCGCATCCGGAAGAGGCAAAAGAGCTGATGCAGGCTTTAGAAGAAACCATTGCCACGCTCGCCGGGAAATAATTGCATGACCTCCCGTTACCAGCCAATGCTTGCCCGTTCGACTCTTGCCCCGTTCAATGGTGATGACTGGCTTTTTGAGATCAAGTGGGACGGCGTGAGGGCGATTGCAACCGTGGAGACAACACTCACCCTCCGGAGCCGTAACGATAAGGAACTCTCCGGGCAATTTCCGGAACTCGCCGAACTCATAACGCTTGCACCCGGTACGGTACTCGACGGGGAAATCGTGGTAATGAGCGGAGGCAGACCTGACATGGAAGCCCTCCTCTCCCGGTTACAGGCCGGCATACCCTTCTCCGGGAAAACACCGGTCACCTATATTGTATTTGATATTCTTGAGAAGGGGGGAAAAGACCTGACCGCTCTTCCACTTTTAGAACGGAGGGAAATCCTGAAAACCGCGGTCCGGGAAAGTCCTCACGTTGTCATTTCCAAACCCGTCACAGGCCGGGGCGTGGATTATTACCAGGCTGCAGTCGCCCAGGGTCTCGAAGGGATTATGGCAAAACAAAAGGAGAGCCGGTACGAACCGGGGGCTCGGAGCGGGGCGTGGCTAAAGATCAAGGAAAATAAAAGCTGCGACTGCGTGATTGCCGGTTATACTCCGGGACGGGGTGGACGCAGCCCGGCGTTTGGTGCACTCCTGCTGGGGTTATATGACAACGGGAAGCTTATCCCGGTGGGAAAGGTTGGGACCGGCTTTTCTGACCAGATTCTTTTAGAACTGATGACAACCTTTGCCCCGCTTGCAACAGACGTCCCACAGATGAAAGATATCAGGGAGAACGTTGTCTGGTTAAAGCCCGTCCTTGTCTGTGAAGTAGCATACATGAACGTGACGAGAGAACAAAAACTGCGGGCCCCCCGTTTTCTCCGGCTCCGCAACGATAAAAAGGCGATTACCTGCACTATTGACCAGCTGGCGACCGAAGGGCATACGGCAATGAACGAGGGAACTCCCCTGAAAGGAGTTCATCCTAACCTGAGGAGTTACCATGAGAAACGGAATTTTTCTGTCACCAGTGAACCGGAGGGAGCTTTGGATATGAAAAAGAGTACCTTTGTCATCCAGGAGCACCATTCCCACAAACTGCATTACGATCTCCGGCTTGAGCGGGAGGGTGTACTGAAGAGTTGGGCAGTGCCAAAGGGTGTCCCTGACATAGTTGGCGAAAAACACCTGGCAATTGAAGTTGAGGATCACCCGCTGGAGTACGGGACTTTTGAAGGGGAGATCCCAAAAGGTGAATATGGAGCTGGCACCGTCACCATCTGGGATAGCGGTACCTATGATACGAAGCACTGGGATGCAGAGAAAATAGAAATCATGCTCCACGGCAGCAGGTTGAACGGGTTATATGTGCTCGTGAAGTTCAAACGGGCAGGCAAAAACAACTGGTTGTTGTTCAGGACCGCGTAAGGTTCGATAATCTTTTTCTTTTATCAATTGTTTATCAGATTTCCCTCACCCGGACATCTGTTGAGTGTCCGTATGAACCAATCCGTCGGATTTTTCAACCGGGAGCAGATACATACGGGTATGCCAGATTCCGATTGTCCGTCATTCCGGGAGATAGTGTTCTATCTTTTCAGTATCATTTTTTCTGTCAGTATTATCGGGTACATCCAGTTGGGAATGAGTGTCCGGTACGGGGGCGAAGTCCCATTGCACGCGATCGTAGTCTCAATCATGTTTATTTTTGTGATTGGGTACTCGTTGGCAAAACTGATCCTGCGATTATTTCCTGCCCGTAAAAAATTCTGCCCGGTCTGCAGCCTGCTTGCAAAGGTTATCGAAATTGATCATGTTGCCTGCGGGAAGGTGTGAACGGTAAGATTTTTTCCGGGCTGTGCTCCGGCTTCTCATAGATGAGGAACCATTTTTTTCTTCCGCTGAAATTTCCCTTTTTGTTTCAAAAAATGTTTCTGAATCTGGTTTTCAGGAAATCTACTATTAACCCCCACTTCGCAGGGATTATTGTGAATTTTTTATGTCTGCAACTGCACAAACCCAGGTTAACAGTATAACCACCAGGAATTACCCAAAGACTTCGGTAGGAAACGTGAATGCACAGGACGGGCTCTCACCGGTTTTCATGGACAAAACAAGTATCACGGATTACGGCGAGCGATTCCAGCTCAGTGGGATAAACTTCAGTCCTGAAGAAATGCATGAACTTGGAATCTTTAACGAATTTTTGTCGCACCATGTGCTGAAGAACAAGATCAGCGATGTCCAGTGTATACTTTTATGGAATGAATGGGTCCGGACATTCCTGCGCCAGACCCATGAATTTCCGAAACTTATCCTTGAAAATGAGTTCAGAACCGTTGTTGAAGAACACCTCGGCGCAGGAATCGTCAACGAGGATTTCCGGGGAGCAGTTTACACCGGTATAAAGTTCGTACCGTAACTCATAACGGATGAGGAGGCAGCGACCTCACCTTCTTTTTAATCCCTTATTTTGTCGTGGATCAATGTTTACAAAAAAACCAGAAAGAGGATTTTTGATCCGCAATTACCGGCATCCTGACTGACATGATTCCTGGATCACGCGAAGGTGTTGCACCGGATATGTACCTGAAACGAACACGAGATTAATTGCCAGAATGGGATTGGTGCCCATTTTTTTTTACTTGTAATATTCTCACAATCGCAGAGGAATCAACAATACTTGTGTTGCCACTCCTCTTTTAGTGTCAACCGGATATTGTGACGGTTCACGTTACTCCAGGAATGCCTCTCTCATCAGCTCTTCTTGTTTACTGGTCAGGCTGGTGGGGATTTGCACGATCACCCTGACAAGAAGATCGCCCCTGCTGTCGGAATTCAGGAATGGCATTCCCTGTCCCCGCAGACGAAAGAGAGTATGACTTTGCGTACCCTTGGGAATTTTTAACAGGGCTGTTCCCGTAAGGGTCGGGATTGTTATCTCGCCGCCCAGCAGGGCTCTCGCGAGTCCCACAATAGCGGAGGTATGCAGGTCGGCGCCATGGCGCTCAAAACGGTCATGCTTTTTGACGTGCACAACCACGTAGAGATCACCGGGCGGCCCACGATTCACTCCCACCTCTCCTTCCCCGGCAATTCTCAGGAATTGCCCGTCTTCGACCCCCCGGGGGATCGTGACATCGATCCTTCGTTCTTTCTGAAGGGATCCCTTTCCCTGGCAGGTCCGGCAGGGTTTCTCAATCCGCTTACCGCTTCCCCCGCAATCGGGACACTGGGCGACATTCATCACCTGGCGGTTTCCCATCCTCTGGGGCTGCCGGATCTCTCCGGTCCCTTTGCAGGTGGGACAGTCCCGAATAAAGCCGGGTTCCGCACCAGTACCGTGACAGGTTCCGCACTCGGCATAATGGGGCACGCCTACCGTATTTTTTGTGCCGTGGAATGCGTCGATCAGGGGGATCTCGATATCATACCGGAGATCAGCCCCCGCCCTCTGTCTTGCCCTTCTTGGCCCGCCGGAAAATGCATCGAAGATATCCCCGAGACCGAAATCGCGGAAAAGGTCGTCATAGCTGGGCGGCCGGTAACTGGCGGCATCACCGGGTGCGAAATCGGCATGGCCGACCTGGTCGTACTGGGCCTTTTTCTGGGGATCGCTGAGGACCTGGTAGGCCTCATTGACCTCTTTGAACCTCTCTTCCGCTTCCTTGCTTCCCTTGTTGAGATCCGGGTGATACTTGCGGGCTTTCTGCCGGAATGCTTTTTTCAGCTCATCTGCTGAGGCATCCCGTTTTACGCCGAGAATTTCGTAATAATCTGCTGCTGCCATAGGTGATTAAAAAAATTATTTCTCGTCATGGACCTTGAAATCTGCATCGACTACGTTTTCGCCACCCGGCCCACTGCCGGCACTTCCCTGTGCGCCACCAGCGGACTGTGCGGCTTCCTGCTCAGCCTGTCCCGGGGCAGCCTGCTGCTGGTACGCGGCTGAACCCGCCTCCCCCACGACCTTCTGGAGTTTTTCGGTCTCGGTCTTGATCTTTGCAGTGTCACTGCCTTCAAGCGCAGCTTTCACGGAAGTGATCGCGGCATTGAGCCGGTCCACAAGGTCAGCCCCGATCTTGCCGGCAAGATCGGCCCGGGTCTTTTCCGCCATGTACACCAGGGAGTCCGCACTGTTCCTGACTTCCACACTCTCTTTTTTGGCCTTATCCTGCTCCCCGTACTGTTCAGCCTCGGAGACCATCTTCTTCACATCGCTGTCGGAAAGTTTTGTCGAAGCGGTGATGGTCATTTTCTGTACCTTGCCGGTACCGAGGTCCTTCGCCGATACATTGAGGATACCGGAAGCGTCTATATCAAAAGTAACCTCAACCTGCGGAACACCACGCGGTGCCGGGGGAAGCCCGACGAGGTTGAACTGGCCGAGACTTACGTTATCTGCCGCCATGGGACGTTCTCCCTGGAGTACGTGGATGGTGACCGAGGTCTGCATGTCTGCCGCTGTTGAGAAGATCTGGCTTTTCTTCGTTGGGATGGTTGTGTTCCTGTCAATAAGGGCGGTCCGTACACCCCCGAGGGTTTCAAGACCAAGCGTAAGCGGCGTTACGTCGAGCAGCACCATGTCGGTGATCTCGCCACCGAGAATCGCTCCCTGGATTGCGGCTCCCATGGCAACGCATTCCATAGGATCGATTCCCCGTTCCATCTTCCTGCCGACATGGTCCTCGATGAATTTCTGGACAATCGGCATCCGGGTCGGGCCCCCGACAAGGATCACTTTCTGGATATCGTCCTTGGTCAGTTTCGCATCCCTGAGTGCAGTTTCAAACGGCGTGATGCAGCGCTTGATGATGGGTTCAACCAGTTGTTCGAGTTTCGAGCGGCTCAACTTCAGGGAGAGGTGCTTGGGTCCCGCCTGGGTGGCAGAGACATAGGGCAGGTTGATCTCGGTTTCAAGTACGGTGGAGAGCTCGATCTTTGCCTTCTCCGCGGCTTCTTTCACCCGGTTGATCGCCATCTTGTCGGTGCGGATGTCGATGCCCTCCATCTTCTTGAACTCGGACGCGATCCACTCGTAAATCGCATTGTCCATATCGGTGCCCCCCAGCTGGGTATCACCTGAGGTTGCGAGCACCGTGAAGGTGCCGCCGCCAAATTCCATGATGGTGACATCGAGCGTGCCGCCACCAAGATCGAAGACCAGGATCTTATATTCCCCGCCCCGGTCGAGGCCATACGCCATCGAGGCTGCGGTAGGTTCGTTCACGAGCCGGACCACATCGAGGCCGGCGATCTTTCCTGCATCCTTGGTTGCAGTCCGCTGGTTGTCGTTGAAGTACGCCGGGACCGTGATGACAGCCTTGGTGACGGGTTCTCCCAGGAACGCTTCTGCATCCCGTTTTATTTTCTGCAGGATATACGCAGAGATCTGCTGGGGGGTATACTCCTTGTTGTAGATCTTATAGACGTGGGGAGTTCCCATCTTCCGTTTGGCCGCAGTCACGGTCCCATCGGGATTGGTTACCGCCTGGCGCCGTGCGGGCTCTCCCACCAGGAGCTGGCCGTCTGCCGTAAACGCTACATATGAAGGGAACATCTTGCCGGCTACCGTTGCTCCTTCCGCGGACGGAATGATGGTCGGTTTTCCCCCAACCATGACGGATGCCTCACTGTTCGATGTGCCCAGGTCGATGCCGATAATTTTTTCCTTACCCATGGTTAATCACCTCTTTCTTCAGAAATCTGTTCAGCTATCTTTACTTTCGAAGGCCTGATGACCCGGGATTTTAACCGGTAGCCTTTCCCGAGATCTTCAAGGACCGTGTCGGTCTTCTCCCCGCAGCGCTCCCTGCAGAGGGCTTCATGAAAATTCGGGTCGAATTTTTTCCCGACACATTCGATCGGTTCGAGCCCGTACTCCGCAAGAATTTTTATAAGTTTTTTATAGAGCATCTGCATGCCCTCCTTGTTTTTTTCCTGCTCAATTGCGGGAAGTGCCCGCTCGAAATCATCCAGTATCACCAGGAGGTCATGGATCAGCCTCTCATTTGCCAAGGCAATGATCCCATCTTTTTCTTTTGCCTGCCACTTGCGGTAATTGTCAAAATCTGCCTGGAGGTACTTCAACTGGTTGAGACGCTCTTCCGCCAGACGGGTCTGTTCTTCGAGTTCTTTTTTCAGTTGTTCAATGGTTTCCATTCTTTTTCACCATTCACCTGAAATGAAAGGGACATTTTTTTTTTAAAGATTCATACATCACACTGCAGATACGGTACAAATACCGGAGAAACCGGCGTACATAAAACCGGCAACATTGAAATCGCGACAACCGGATACAGGAAATGTAAAGTTCCATAATGGCTGGTTACCGTCCGGGCAAATTTTGTTAAGTCGCCCATTCTTTACCAAAAATTTCGCCAGACCCGTTCTAGGAATCTCTCGGGATATGCTGATTCCATCAGAGTTTTTTTGAAAGGGAATACGTCACACCCACAGGGGGTATTGAAAAGAGCCTCTTAAAGGCGTTCCGGGAAAACACAGATTTTGTAACCAAATCTGAGACATAAAGCAGAGGATGTGAATAACTCTATGATTTTTCTGGATACGGGAATGTTTTACAGGGGCCTTTCAAGGATAACTTCCAGGATTCCGTCACGAAATCTTTTTTTGCTGATCCGTGAACCATCAGGAACTGAAATTTTCCGCATGACCATCGCGTCTGGTTTTGACGCAGATATTATCAGCTGTTTTTTTTCCAGATCAATCCTGATATTCTCTTCGGGAATGCCGTGAAGCTGGCTTATAATTATGATTGATCTTCCACTTTGAGATATACCGGTTGGGGGGCTGATAATGGTTTTTTCCCCGTTTTTCTTTTTGGTTCTTTCACCCATATGATTCCCTCAATGCTGGACAGATGAAAAATGCCCGGGTTATTACCGGGGGTAAAAATTGCCAGGTATCCCGTATCCGGGTTGGACGTTTGCTGGTGAAAACATCCACCATTACGCGATATTTTACCTGGCCATATATTTTCTGAATCGATCATTTTTACGCTGGATGAGGCATTGCTTTTCTGTGGGGACAGGAATTTTTGTCAAAACCCGTATGTCGGATATTTTCTCCGGGATAACGGGAATTCTGGCAGATTTCTTCCAACGTTTGGTGTTTCACCCCCTTCAAGTAAGTGCTCAAGCGCCCCACCAGTTCCCCATTACAGGAATCTGCTAATATAATTATTCTCATCTGACAGGGATTGTTTCATGGATTGGAAAACACCCGTGATCGATACCCGGCCGGTAACCGGTTCATGCGGGAAAATTATCCTTCGTAGACGGCCATGATCGTTGTCAGATAAGAGTGTGAATTCTGGCCCGGAGCACCGGATATTTTCATGGGTGAGACCTTTCAGCCAGTGTCCAAAAATGAGAATAATCCAAAGGATTATCATGCCAGCTAAGGGAAGTGCAGGTAGTTCACCAAGGTGAAACTATGAAAAAAATCACGTTACTTTTCCTTATGCTTGCAATGACAGCAACCCTGCTCATTGCCGGATGTACACAACCGCAACAACAAGTACAGACACCTCCGTCATCCCCGGTGCAAACCCCGGTACTGACTCCGGTACTGACTCCGGTGCAGACTGATACGATCAGGGTTTCAACGAGCCCGCTGGGTACTATCCTCACGGATGCCGGGGGACAAACCCTCTACTACTTTGCAACCGACGTTCCTGCAAGTGGTGCTAGCACTTGCTCGGGGAAATGTGCAACTGTATGGCCAATCTTTTCGGTTGATACTATTCGGGTATCATCTCCATTAAACCCGGCAAATTTTGGATCCATCACGCGTGCCGATGGAACAAAACAGACCACCTACTATGGCTGGCCGCTCTATTACTACCAGGCAGATACAAAACCGGGAGATGTAAATGGTGAGAATGTCTTAAAAGTCTGGTTTGTGATGAAGCCCGATGAGAGTGTTCTGATTTCCCAAAGTCCTGCACTCGGCCAGTATCTTACCGATACGTCAGGAAAGACGCTCTACGTCTTTACAAAGGATTCCGCCGGTACCAGTACCTGCACCGGTAGCTGCCTTGCAAAATGGCCGACCTTCAGTGCCAGTACGGTGACTGCCCCGTCCGTCCTGAAACCGTCAGACTTCAGCGCCATATCCCGAGCAGATGGTGTGAACCAGACAGCCTGGATGGGCATGCCACTCTATTATTATTCCGGGGATACAAAGCCGGGCGATGTGAACGGGCAGGGATTCAACAACGTGTGGTATGTGGCAAATGTATCCGGTATCACACCGGTAGTAACAACTGTACTGGTTACTACTGTCCCGGCAACAGTCGTTCCAACAACCTCCGCGAGTACGGGCTATAGCAGCGGGTACTGATGCGAAAAGGAAATTCCCATTTTTCTGGTCTTTTTTAAAAATTGCAAGAGAGTAATGTGACGACAGATAAGAGCAGGGATTTATCTTTGCGGGACTGTCGTCACCCGCGGTTTTCCTTGAAAATATGCATTGTATAAATCATCGGTTTTTATGATAAACAGCTCTTGGGGGCTAACGGCATCTGATGTCCCCGCCCCCGCCGCTCGGGCATCCCCCACACAGGGATACCCACAGAAGGTTAGTGAAAATTCCGCGGGGGGTCAAGGGGACGCTCCCCTTGCGTTGCCTCCCCCTCTGGGGGAGAGAGGGGGTCACTCTCATAATTATCGAAGAGTATAACCAGATCGCAGGATAAAAAAAGGATTTCTACAGAGCCTGAAAATACAATCCTTGGTGAACTGCTGGATTTTACACAATGCCAAAACCCGCTGGTCGTCACCGGCAGGATCCTTAAAAATCATATTTTCTTTTCCGGAGCAGCAGATTCATCCCCGAGAATGAGACGGAATACAATCCTGAATTCGTTCATCCGCTGCCGGATATATTTTTTCCCGGTTTCAGTTGGATTGTATAACTTTGATTTTCCCGACATCTTAATTTCTAAGTATCCTTTATTCTCGAAATCATAAAGGAACGTATATATCCGGGCCTGGGAAATGAGAACTTTGTACCGGCTATGGATTTCATGAACGATATCATATCCGGATATTGGTTTTTCAAGCAGCGACAGTATCACCGGCTCAAGGAGTTTTTTCACCACATCTTCAACCGTTGCCTGGGGCACAATGGTTAAAGATTCTGCCGGGAACGTAGGATGGTCAAAGGAAAGGTTCGTGTCCTTGCCGGTAGAGATGATGATCTTTGTCATGCCTTCTGACAGAAGCCGGATGTGGTCGTGATCGAGATCTGCAATGTTCAGGGCGATAATCCCGGTGATGGGAATTCCGGCTTCCTTTTTTACACAAATCAGTTTTTTTACGGCGATGATATCGGCAAATTCTTCCATGTCGGAAAAATCAAAAAGGATCTGGAGACTGGCAGAAGGATCCCCGGGGGTTAAGGTGGATGTACATT
>Ga0265296_1002578_pt1 | contig 17978 bp, 14 predicted proteins | sample MunlanPumphouse1_FD_189073 | JGI IMG/M metagenome (GOLD analysis project Ga0265296, IMG submission 189073) | Groundwater microbial communities from a municipal landfill in Southern Ontario, Canada - Pumphouse #1 | ecosystem: Environmental > Aquatic > Deep subsurface > Groundwater | place...
CCTTTATCCCTGAACTGGCAGAGGAGGTCAGGCTCATGGGGGCCAGGATTGTTGTGGTACACGGCGAGACGATTGTAGAGCCGGTCATTCCAGGTACCAATTTAGCCGCCCTACGTTCTCCCATTGATATCCTTGCCCATCCCGGTTTGGTTACAGAAGAAGAGGCTCTGCTGGCCTGCCGGAATTCGATATCTTTAGAGATTTCAACCAGGCGTGGGCATAGTCTTACGAATGGACATGTTGTGAAGATGGCCCGTCAGTTTAATGCCCCCCTCGTTTTGAATACGGACAGTCATGTCCCGGAGGACCTTGTCACCCTGGAGATGGCCCGCAGGATCGCCCTCGGGGCAGGGATGACGGAGAGAGAAATTGAGGCCATGTTTAAAAACTCAGAAAGTCTGGCTAACAGGACTTGATGATAAAGGAACTTTTTTCTCCGGCAGTAACCCATGTCCTTAAGAGTTATCCCGGCTGAACATTTGTGCGGCATCATCTTTGTTGTTCTTGGCATCTAACTACCCTATGCAAGGCAGATTTTATGCCAAGATAATCAACCTGCTTCCACACTGTTCATCGTAATGCTGGGGTGTGGGGAGGTAAATTTTTCATTTATTGCTGGACGTATTTTTATTTTCGTAGTATAGGCGAACCACCTGAAACTAAAACAGAAATTTGAGATTTTGTACTAAACGCATTAAGGGGGATTTAGGATGAAGATTCATGAATACCAAGCCAAAAATATCTTGAGGGCATATAATATCCCTGTAGCCAGGGGTGAGGTCGCCACGACTCCCGAGAAAGCGCGGGACATTGCCTCTTCTTTGAAGACGAAAGTGGTAGTAAAGGCTCAGATCCATGCTGGAGGAAGAGGAAAGGGGGGGGGCGTCCGTTTAGCCGGATCTCCCGATGAGGCCTTCAATGCGGCGAAAGAAATAATCGGTATGAACTTAGTTACCCATCAGACAGGACCGGAGGGAAAGCTGGTACGTCAGGTTCTGGTCGAAGAGGCTCATGAGATAGAGAAAGAACTCTACCTGGGTATGGTGGTGGACCGTGCTCGTGGGCGGGAATGTCTGGTTTATATGGCGTCAGAAGCCGGCGGAATGGATATCGAGGAGGTTGCGAATAAAACGCCGGAAAAGATAATCAAGGCTGCGGTTCATCCTGCAGTGGGGTTTTCTCCCTTTCAGGCAAGGAAGCTGTTCTACGGATTGGGTTTGAATAAGTCTTTAAGCGGTCAATTTACGGATATTGCCAGAAATTTATATAGATTATTTATAGAAAAAGATCTTTCTCTCGTGGAGATTAATCCTCTGGTTCTTACGAAAGATGGCAATCTTGTTGCGGTGGATACAAAGATAAACTTTGATGACGATGGTCTTTTTCGCAATCCGGAGATCAAGGCATTAAGGGACGAAACAGAAGAAGATCCCCTGGAAGTGGAAGCCGTGAATACAGGGGTGAATTATATAAAACTGGACGGTAATGTCGGCTGTATGGTTAATGGTGCGGGCCTCGCCATGACGACAATGGATCTTATAAAGCTGGCGGGGGGTGAGCCGGCTAATTTTCTTGATGTAGGTGGCGGCGCATCAACGGAGAAGATCGAGAACGCTTTTCGTATCTTAACCTTAGACCCTAATGTCGAAGTCATTTTAGTGAATATTTTCGGGGGGATCCTCCGGTGTGATCGAGTGGCCAAAGGCGTAGTCGAAGCTGCGTCCAAGATAGAAAAGAAACTGCCGATGGTGGTGAGGCTTCAGGGTACCAACGTAGAGGAAGGGCGTAAAATACTCCAGGACTCAAGTCTGACGTTTGAAGTAGCCGATGAACTATATGAAGCGGCTCAAAAAGCCGTGGCGTTAAGCCATAGAGGTTGCAGGTAAGAAGGCAGGTCTGAGCTTGTACGAACAAGAAAGGATGAATGAGAAATGGCAATACTTTTTGATAAAAATACACTGGTAGTTTCTCAGGGGATTACCGGTTCGGAGGGCAGTTTTCATACGCGGGAAGCCATTGCCTTTGGTACTAAGGTGGTAGCCGGTGTTACCCCAGGTAAGGGGGGGATGGATTTTGAAGGGATTCCCGTTTATAACCGTGTAATTGACGCTGTAGAATCTCGGGGAGCGAATGCTTCCGGTATATATACACCCGCTGCCTTTGCGCCGGATGCCATTGTTGAGGCGATCGAAGCGGGTATCGGCCTGATCGTTTGTGTGACAGAGGGTGTACCTGTGCTGGATATGATTAAAGTGAAACAGGCATTAAAGGGGTCTGCCTCCCGGCTGATCGGTCCGAATTGTCCGGGAATCACTACCCCCGGAGCGGGAAAGATTGGATTTATGCCTAATTTTACCCATAAAGAGGGGAATGTAGGTGTGATTTCTAGAAGCGGGACCCTTACCTACGAGGTTATCTGGCAGCTTAGCAGTCTTGGGATCGGTCAATCCACATCAATTGGCATCGGCGGTGATCCTATTGTGGGTATGACCTTTGTGGACGTGCTGGGTCTTTTTGAGGAGGACCCTCAGACCGAGGCCATTGTTTTGATCGGAGAAATAGGCGGAACCGCGGAGGAAGATGCGGCGGAGTTCATCAAAAGTAATCTCAGCAAACCGGTTGTATCTTTTATCGCAGGCCAGACGGCTCCTCCCGGGCGCAGAATGGGACATGCCGGAGCCATAATAGCGGGGGGCAAAGGCACCTCCGAGGAAAAGGTCAAGGCACTGGAAAAGGCGGGGGTAGTCGTGGAGAGAAATCCTGCCGAAATAGGCAGAAGAGTCCAGGAAATTCTTGCCGGAAAATAGACAGGAAAAATGGACGGACTATGATGTCTTTATGCGCACGTATACATTATTCCCCCTACTGCTTATTGATTTGACCTGTTGAAAAAAGCCCGGCTTTGTTGCATGGTCATTTGCTGAACATTGATTTAAACTACGTCATAATGATACTGGGCGTTGTCGAGGAGCACAAAGACAGGGCGTCCAGCATTAAGACCGGCTTATCTCACGTGTTTGAGAAATGAGAAGACGATCTCACCGTTTCAACTCATTACTCCCCGGCAGCCAATGAACTTCCCGTCCCATTGCCCTGACAATCTAAATTTATTCAGACCTTATTTATCTATTTGTAAAACTCGGGCAGGGAGGTAAAAGAAGCAGATGTGCCTAGTTCTTTTATCATTCAGGATGCATCCCCGGTATCCTCTGATCCTCGCAGCAAACAGAGATGAAGATTATGACAGAGCTTCAGCTCCGGCGTTTTTCTGGCATGACGTGCCAAATTTGCTTGGCGGCAGAGATTTGAAGGACGGGGGGACATGGTTCGGTTTGAGTAATCACCTCCTTGATACACCCTGGCCTAAGGTTGAACGGGGCAAGAAAGCCTTGCAAGCGCTTCTGGCCAGGAAACAGAGACCTTTACCGGAAGATAGCTTCGATATTCTCACAGATCGAACAATGCCTGACGATAAGAGCCTGCCTGATACAGGGGTCGGACTGCAATGGGAACGCATTCTTTCTCCCATATTCATATCCAGCCCCACGTACGGCACCCGTTCCTCAATCGTTCTGATGGTTGACGGAAAGGGCCATGTTACTTTCATCGAGAGGACTTTTAATTCCCACCCCAATCCCTATATGACGGCAAAGTTCGAATTCAAAATCAACTCCTCCCCTTACGGGTAGTAATATCACTTACTATATTCCCCTTGATTATGTGTTTGTGTGGAAAGTATTTTGAGGAAAGTGCAAGGTTCTTCGAAAATGCTTTCATTTTACTTGACATATATTTGATCAAATACTATATAGAATTTGCGTAACATCAATCGTGCAAGGAAAATATAGAGGCCAATATATGCAGGAATATGCGCACATCCCGTTTCAGAAGAACTGGCGTCTTGACGAGGGAACCATTTTCATGCTGGGACAGAGCGAATCCATTGTTCAGGCTATTTCCTCCGCCCCGATCAAACCGGAATACAGAAAACACTTGCTTGTGGTGTCCCTGCGGAAAGGCGCCAGGGCGACAACGGCTATCGAAGGAAACGCGTTGTCCGAAGAGGAAGTGTCCCGTATTGATGAAGGAGAAAATCTTCTGCCAAGCAAGGAGTATCTTCAAATAGAGGTCAAGAATGTCATTGACGCCCTTAATCAGATCCGCACCGAAGTCATTGCAGAAGACAAAGCCTTTGTTTTGTCCCCGGAATTGATTGAGAGGTTCAACTATCTCGTGGGCAAGAACCTGGGAGATCACTTTCAGAGCATGCCCGGCAAGTTCAGGGCATCCGGACACAACGTCGTTGTGGGAACATACAGGCCGCCGCTAGGCGAGGATGTCACGCCTTTAACGTTCCGGTTTTGCGAATGGATGAAAGAAATGTTCCGCTATGAAGAGGGAAAACAATCGTTTTCAGAACAGGTTCTTCAGGCGATTGTCGCTCATGTATACATTGCCATGATTCACCCCTTCGGAGACGGTAACGGACGGACGGCCCGACTGATCGAATTCTATATCCTCCTGCGGGCTGGTTTGCCGGATATAGCCTCGCACATCCTGTCGAATCATTATAACGATACCCTGCAGGAATATTACCGCCGGCTCGATCTCTGCGTCCGGGCAAAGGACCTGTCCGGTTTCATCAAGTATGCCGTTCTCGGGTTCCGGGACGGGTTAAAGGGCGTTCTGGATATTGTTCAGATGAATCTTCTGGAAATGTCATGGCATAAATTCATCTACGATGTTCTCGACAGCAAGAAGGCAACGGGCAAGACACGCGCCATTGTCAAGCGGCGGAGAACCCTTGCCCTTCAGTTTCCCGTGAACAAATGGAATACGCCCGATGATCTTGTTATCAGTTCCGGTATTCTGGCGAAGGAGTACGCCAGACTGTCCCCAACAACACTCATGCGGGACTTTGCGGAACTTGAAAGGGTCGAATTGATTGTCAAAGATAAGGACAAATACAAGGGGAACATAGAAATCATGCGTGGTTATATGCCGCTGCGGAAGACGAAATAGAAGGAAGGAACAACAAAATATCCGTTTATACTAAGAAATCGCCACCGGAACTTGTTTCATGAATATATCCCCCTATCATGCCAAGTATTATGCGTATGAACTCACTAAGCGTTGCTCATCAAACAGCCTGGAAAAATTAGCGGCCTCCCTGTCTGATGCCCAGGTTGACCTCAACCCCCATCAGGTAGAAGCTGCCTTGTTCGCATTCCAGTCGCCGCTCTCAAAAGGGGCGATTCTTGCAGATGAGGTCGGCCTCGGCAAAACGATTGAAGCAGGCATCCTTCTTTCTCAAAAATGGGCCGAACGGAAACGAAAACTTCTCATCATCGTACCGTCCAGCCTTCGCAAACAGTGGAATCAGGAACTGCTCGACAAATTCTTTCTCCCTTCTCTTATTCTGGAGACAAAATCTTTCAACCTTAAAATAAAGAAGGGCAATCTCAATCCCTTCAATCAAAATGAAATCGTCATTTGCTCCTATCATTTCGCGAGAAGCAAAGATTCATATATCAAGCAGATTAACTGGGATCTGATCGTCATCGATGAAGCCCATCATCTAAGGAACGTCTATAAACCGACAAACAAGATTGCGAACACCATCAAGGATGCTGTTGCGCTTTCACCAAAGATCTTGCTGACCGCCACACCTCTCCAAAATACACTTCTTGAGTTATACGGCCTCGTAAGCGTCATTGACGATTACGCTTTCGGGGATTTAAAGAGCTTTAAGAGCCGGTTTTCGAGACTGACCGGCGAAGATAACTTCGATATGATCTCAAAGGGCGTCTAAAGCCCATATGCCAGCGGACTTTGAGACGACAGGTTCTGGAATACATAAAATATACGAACCGCATACCGATTACCCAGGAATTCTACCCAACAGAAAACGAGCAAAAACTATACAACCTCGTATCCGACTACCTTCAAAGTCCCAATCTTTATGCATTGCCGGCAAGCCAACGGCAGTTGATGACGCTCATTCTCCGAAAACTGCTCGCATCATCCACCTATGCGATTTCGGCAACGCTGGAGGCTCTCGCTAAGCGGTTGGAAGTGATCATAGATCATCATGCCCCGCCGCTCGCCATTCTTGAAGAAGCCATTTCCGGGAACATAGAAACCTTTGACGAGGTCAAAGAAGAATGGGCCGAAGAAGATGACGAAGCCGTCCGGGAAGAGCCTTCATACACAGCCGAAGACCTGAAATTAATAAGGGCTGAAATTCATTCCTTGCATGACTTTCACGCGCTGGCTAAATCCATCCAGAAAAATTCAAAAGGGGAGGTCTTGCTCACAGCCCTGCAGAGGGGATTTACCCAGGCACAGAAGAAAGGGGCCAACAAAAAGGCGGTGATCTTTACCGAGTCAACAAGAACGCAGGAATACCTGAAAAGGATCCTCGATAACACGGAGCATAGCGGCAAGGTCGTGCTGTTTAACGGCTCCAACAATGACCGTGAATCCAAGGAGATCTACAAAAAATGGCTTGCCAAACATGCAGGCACCGACAGGGTGACAGGCTCCAGAACAGCCGATATGCGGGCAGCGCTTGTAGACTGCTTCAGAGATGAGGCGGAAATCCTGATTGCAACGGAAGCAGGTGCGGAAGGAATCAACCTTCAGTTCTGTTCCCTTGTGGTAAATTACGATCTGCCCTGGAATCCCCAGAGGATCGAGCAGAGAATAGGAAGATGCCACCGGTACGGCCAGAAGCATGACGTGGTGGTTGTAAATTTTCTGAATAAAAAGAACGCCGCTGATCAGAGGGTATATCAGCTCCTCTCGGAAAAATTCAGGCTCTTTGAAGGGGTTTTCGGAGCGAGCGATGAGGTGCTTGGGACCATCGAATCGGGGGTTGATTTTGAAAGACGCATTGCTCAGATTTACCAGAGTTGCCGTACTGAAGAGGAGATCCAGAGCGCCTTCGATGCCCTCCAAAAGGAAATGGAAACCGAGATCGATGAAACCATGAACATAACAAGGCAGAGCCTCCTTGAGAACTTTGACGAAGAGGTGCACGAGAAGCTCAGGGTGAATCTCCGGGAAAGCAAGAAATATCTCTCCCGCTATGAAAACTGGCTGTGGGAGCTTACACGATATTATCTTACCCCCTATGCGGACTTTACATCGGATGACCACTCCTTCATGCTCCGCAAGAATCCTTTCCCTGATGAGAAAATACATTCAGGCCCGTATAGAATAGGCAAGAACATTGAAGACCCCGAAACAAGTTCGGGGCAGGCTGCAAATACTTACAGAGCAGGCCATCCTTTGGCCCAGCGGATTATCGAGACGTGCAAGTCCCTCTCCTTACCCCGGCAGGAGTTGGCCTTTCATTATTCTACAACCCCGAAGAAGATAACCATTTTAGAAGCTCTCGTGAATAAAGCGGGCTGGCTCTCCATTGCCAATCTCACTATCAGCTCATTTGAAACAGAGGATCATATTCTGTTTTGTGGCCTCTGTGATGACGGCACAGAACTCGATGAGGAAATATGCCGGAGATTGTTTTCACTGTCTGCTACAACAAAGCCGCTTGATCTCTTGATGCCCGATGAATCCAGGGCACTTCTCAGTCAAATCGCGAAGGCGCGGGAAACGGGGATTCTGCAGGAAACCGCAACGCGTAACGCCGGATTCTTCGATACGGAAATGGGGAAGCTTGAGAAATGGGCGGAGGACATAAAAAGCAGCCTCGAAATAGAGCTGAAAGAGCTGGACAAGGAGATCAAGTTCCGTAAGACCGAGGCAAAGAAGATTCCCAATCTTGAAGAAAAGGTCAGCGCCCAGCGTCATATCAAAGAGCTGGAAAAAAAGCGCAACACCCTCCGCATGAACCTCTATCAGGCCCAGGACGACGTTGACGTTAGGAAAGAAAAACTTATCGAAGACATTGAAGCCCGCTTGAAGCAAAAGCTTGAAAGAAATGAACTATTTATGATACGGTGGAAAATCATTTGAGTTTTACGTAATCCTCCGAGGCAAGAGAAAGCCATGACGAAAAAATCAATAAATCAGGATAACAGCTTGGATGCTCATTACGGTTCGATCTTTGGAGACATATCCAAGATCATCGATATCGCCAGAGGATCGGCGGCCAGATCAGTGAATTGTATCATGACAGCCGCTTATTGGGTGATTGGGCGCCGCATTCTTGAGTTTGAGCAAAGGGGTGCAGAACGGGCCGATTACGGAGAAGAATTACTCAAGAAGCTTTCTCACGATCTTACGTTGAGGTATGGCCGCGGCTTTGCAAAGAGCAACCTCTACCAAATGCGATCTTTCTATATGTCCTACCAAGACATTTTCCAGACATCGTCTGGAAAATCTGACAGTGTTGACCAATTGAGCGATTTGCAGAATTTCCATACACTGTCTGGAGAAACCGGCTCGGTGGAGAAAAAGCAGACGGCGCCTGCAGAATTTGATCCGGTTATCCTCGCCGCATGTTTCCCTTTGCCATGGTCCGCCTATGTCCGGCTGCTTTCGGTCAAGAACAAACATGCCCGGAAGTTTTATGAAACCGAAGCTCTGCGCGGCGGATGGTCAGTACGGCAGTTGGCCCGGCAGATCGATTCCCAATTCTACGAACGCACGGCTCTTTCAAAGAACAAGGCCGCCATGCTGACCAAGGGGCAAAAGCCGTTGCCTGAAGATCGCATTCTTCCGGAAGAGGAAATCAAAGACCCCTACGTGCTTGAATTTCTCGACCTCAAGGACGAGTATTCCGAAACCGACCTGGAAAATGCCCTGATCCTCCATCTGGAGTCCTTTCTTCTGGAACTGGGCGGCGATTTCTGCTTCATCGGCCGCCAGAAGCGCCTGCGCATCGGTGATGAATGGTATCGGGTAGACTTGGTCTTTTTCCATCGGCGGCTGCGATGCTTGATTATTATCGACTTGAAGATCGGCAAGTTCAATCACGCCGATGCCGGACAAATGCATCTCTACCTCAACTATGCGCGGGAACACTGGGTTCGTGAGAATGAGAATCCGCCCGTAGGGCTGATTCTCTGTGCTCAGAAAGACGTGGCCATCGCACGATACGCGCTTGAAGGGCTTCCAAACAAGATAATGGCAGCGGAGTACCGGACAGTCTTGCCCGATGAAAAGGAATTGGCCGCCGAAATCGAGAGAACGCAGATCCTTCTGGAAGACCGAAAAAAGAAAGCTCTCACTTCACCAAGGAATTACGGGAAACGAAAACGATAAAGAACGGAACAGAAATCCATCGATAATAGCAGAGATACATGGCTCATAGGCAGGAATCATCGTAAAATGGCTCACAGATGGCTCAAGCGGACAGGTCCGGAAATTCAACAAACCGCAGATTTGGGTAGTGCTACCCAGAAAACTACCCAGAAAATTTTGGAACTTATTACAGCCAATCCGACAATAAGCCGTAAGGAATTAGCTGCACAGATCGGAATTACAGCAGATGGGCTCAAATACCACTTGACCACCATGCAAAAGAAGCGGCTATTAAAGCGCATTGGTCCAGATAAAGGCGGGCACTGGGAGATTCTGAATGGCTGAAGGTCAATTCTAATCTTAAACCCGATAAAGAGGGCGAACGTATGGGACACGAAAGAGTTGGAATTTTACCAAAGACGCGACCATGGAATGCTCTCGTGGGGCAGATGGCTGAACTCTATTCTTCTGGGGGGTTGATTTCATCTATTGCCTCACAGACTCTAAAGAATGTCCGGCATCGTTATGAAGCTTTATTCAGGGACCCCGTAGTTACAAATATCTTTAGCTTCATGGTTGCCTTCTCTAATGCCTGTCGATTTCAGGATACGCGAACTCAGCTTCATATGGCTGGCATCAGCTTGCCGGAGCAACCAACTTTACTTTCTGTTGTTAAGAGCCTTCGTGGTTGTGTGCCATTTCATGAAGCCAATTCTGAATATGGTCAACTCGCGCTTGCTGCTGCCGCTGATGCAATAGGGCAATGGCATAAACAGCATGCAACAAAGCAACTACCTTTGTTCCAAACGTCTCTTGATTTCTTTGAATCATGGCGTGCTCTTGGACATGGCTCAGGCTTCTGTGAACTATCTCGTCTATTTTTCGGGAAACTCACTGAGCGATATCTGAACTACTTTTTGGATCGGGCGGCATCTGTAGAATTTCAAAGCATTCAACAACGCGACCAGTTTCAACGCGACATACACAACCACATTGACGACATTTCAAAACATGCCTTTGAAACAGCGAAAATTACACAGTCTTTTGCAGCAGGATGGTATGAGCGTCATACGCGTGAAGGACTTCCAGACATAAAGGAGGTTGAAGGATTTCTTGCTGTTGCCTTTGGCAAGTTGCGGGACGAACTTCGCAGAGAGGAGGAAGTTAAATGAACGCTTCCTCTTCGACGATTTTTCTTTGTAATGGTGCCGACGGATCAAGCAATGTTACACAGGATGACAAAGTTTTCAGACTATCGTATTTGGAAGATGGTTCACAGAAAAATGTAAATCTGAAACTGCGGAATTTTGTCGGACAGGTATATCACTTGCCAGACCGTATTTTGGACCTACTTGAAATTGCCGCTTATGTTTTTGCTGCAGACCGATGGGTGTCCAGAGGAAGAAAAGATGCCGTTGAGTTTCACGCGTGGATGCGTTCAATACGTTTTATTATTCGGGTACGAGACTCAAACTTCTGGAATCGTCCAGAAGTAAAGAGAAAACTATCAGATGTTCTTATCTTCATGACAGGTGACAAAGAATACACATTTGATTTTGTACCCGGTCATTCCACAGCTACAACCTCTCTTTTCGACAGCGAGGAATTCGAAATCGTGCCACGAAGCCAAGCATCACAAGCATCAGTTGTGTTATTCTCTGGAGGTATTGATTCGCTTTCTGGAGTTCTCGAACGATTACATTCAACTCAGGAAGATATATACCTCATAAGTCATAGCTCTGGTCAGCCCACTACGAAACGTACACAGAGACAGCTTGTGAAAGAATTAGAGAAACTGTATCCGGGAAGAATTCATCATTATTCATTCGAGTGTGGACTCACTGGACATAAAAGAGCAGCAGAAGAGACTCAGAGGACACGGGCCTTTCTCTTTGCATCAATTGCATATGCCTTGGCCCATCGGTTGTCGCAGTCCCACTTTTTCATTTATGAGAATGGCATCACCTCGTTGAATTTGTCCCGAAGGCAGGATTTGATAAACTCGAGGGCAAGTCGTACCACCCACCCCAAAACTCTTGCCTTGATGTCTCTTTTCTTATCCGAAGTGGAGGATGCGCCGGTCAAGGTTCACAATCCTTTTTGGCAACACACGAAAACAGACGTCTTTGAGCGTCTCAACCAAATGGGCGGACGAAATTTGTTAGGCAGTGCAGTCTCATGCAGCAGAACATTCCAGCGCATAGAACCGGCGACGCATTGCGGTTGCTGCTTTCAATGCATCGATCGACGTTTAGCTGCTTATGCATCAGGCTTACAAGAAGTTGATAACTGTGGTATCTATTCAAGAAATATCTTGATAGACCAAATTGAATCTCCCGAAACGAGAACAACAGCCCTTGATTATATTCGGCAGGCTACGACTTTTGCAAATATTACGGATGACCAATTTTACCATGAACGGCTTTATGAACTAAGCGATATCGTTGACTTCATTGAGGCAAATGGTGAGCAAGATGCCATTGAAAAAATTTGGAAACTATGTAACCGACATGGCAAGCAAGTCGTGGAAGCTATAAAGGTTATTCGCCAGCAACATGATGACCCTTGCCGCAAGTTGAACTCAGGAAGCTTGCTTCAACTCATTGCTGACCGCGAATATCTAAAAGACGATGCAAGAAAGCTTGCAGAGCGAATTGCGGCAATCCTTGCCACATCCATTCCAATCGCATTCAAAACAAGGCAGCCAGCCAAGGAAGATGAATTGAATGACCATATTGACGCATTGTTTCGTGCTGATGGCAGTGATTTTCATCGCGAATTTCCTTCTACGACATTTGCTTTGGCTAAGGTCATACCGGATCATGAGGCAAGAAATGTGGACTTATTGATCGAAGCCAAGTACGTTAGGAGAGGAACCTCACCAAGTAAGGCGACCGAGGGAATTGCAGCGGATATTACAAAATATCAAGCAAGCAAATTCATTCTCTTTGTGATTTATGACCCAGAACGTGGGATCTCGGATGATGCCACATTTAAGAAAGACATCGAAGGCAAACGAGATTGCCTTGTTGCCATCATCCGATAGCTGAGAAGATAAAGATTCATTTGTCCATTTGCCCATATATGTTTAGGAGTGAGACCTTACCCAGACGATAATTGAATTATGGCTAATAAACAAAAACTTGAACTCACATGGATTGGGAAGGAGAATCAGCCGAGGCTGGAGCCGCGGATTTTGCTGGAAGATAAGGAGAAATCTTACCATGCGAAGCATCGGGTGACGGGCAAGGACATTTTCGACAACTGGCTGATCTTCGGCGACAACCTGCTGGCGCTGAAGGCACTGGAAGCGGAGTTCACCGGCAAGGTCAAATGCGCGTCCATCGATCCACCCTACAACACCGGCAGCGCCTTCACCCACTACGACGACGGACTGGAGCATTCCATCTGGTTGTCGCTGATACGCGACCGTCTGGAGATCATCCGGCGGCTGCTGTCGGACGATGGCTCTCTCTGGATCACCATCGACGATAACGAGGCGCATTACCTAAAGGTTCTGTGCGATGAGGTTTTTGGGCGGGGGAATTTTGTGACGAATGTGGTTTGGCAAAAAAGAACCTCGCCAGATAACAGGCTTAGACTTGGTGATGCACACGACAGCATTTTAGTATTTCGCAAAAACAAATCTTTTGGAAACGAAACATTTAATCAACTACCGGTTACTGATGGACGAACAAAGGATTTTAAGAATCCCGATAACGATCCAAGAGGACCGTGGGCTTCAACTGATTTTACCGGAATGACAGGTCACGCTACACCAAATCAGTTTTATACGATAACTTCCCCGAACGGAACCAATCATCCTCCTCCTGATGGTAGGTGTTGGGCGTTAGCAGAAGAAACATTCAAAAAATTGTTGGCAGATAATCGAGTTTGGTTTGGTAAAGATGGGAAAGCAAGACCAAGGTTAAAACGTTTCCTGAATGAAATGGAAGGTCAAAATTCTTGGTCATGGTGGCCCAATACCGAGGTGGGACATAACCAAGAGGCGAAGAAGGAAATCGTTACTCTTTTTGGCGCAAATTCTACCTTTGACACACCCAAACCAGAACGCCTTTTGAAGCGCGTTATTGAAATCGCCACTAACCCCGGTGACCTCGTCCTTGACTCTTTCGCCGGTTCCGGCACCACTGGCGCGGTAGCGCATAAGATGGGGCGTCGCTGGATCATGGTGGAGTTGGGAGAACACTGCCATACGCATATTATCCCGCGCATGAAAAAGGTGATTGATGGAACGGATCAGGGCGGCGTCAGTAAATCATTGAATTGGAAAGGCGGAGGTGGTTTCCGTTATTTCCGGCTTGCGCCGTCGCTGCTCGAAAATGACAAAAGGGGCAACTGGATTATCAGCAAGGAATACAACGCCGCCATGCTTGCCTCCGCCATGGCGAAGCACGAAGGGTTTGTCTATAATCCCGATGATACCTTTTACTGGAAACAGGGTAAGTCCACGGAAAAGGATTACATCTTTACCACCACCAATTTCATCACCCTTGAGTATCTGGACAGCATCCACGAGGAGATGCAGTTCGATGAAAGCCTCCTCATCTGCTGCAAGTCCTTCCAGAAAGCCTGTGAAGAAAGATATGCTAATATCACCGTCAGGAAAATTCCGAACATGCTTCTGGGCCGGTGCGAGTTCGGAAAGGATGACTATAGCCTGAACATTGCAAATCTTCCGTGGCAGGCGGAAGTTGAAAGGACGGCAGAAGGTCCAGTTAACGCTGGGAGCAAAGGAAAAAAATCAAAAAAGCCTTTCCAAAAAGATCAACAAGGCCTTTTTGACGAAGAGGGAGGAAACAATGGATCCTGAAACGAGTTCAGGATGACATCCTTAGGAAAACTCAGGATGTCATTTACACGGTCACCCTGAACTTGTTTCAGGGTCTGTTTAGAGATCGTCGATGAATGAAGGCTATGTTTATATTCTGTCAAATTATGGCAGGACTACTTTCTATATTGGCGTTACCAATGACTTGCATCGCCGTCTTGAGGAACATAAAAACAGTGTGGGCTCTGTTTTTACTTCGCATTATCAATGCAAAGACCTCTTGTATTTTGAACATTTCGATAGCATTGTCGATGCTATTGCACGAGAGAAGCAGTTGAAAAACTGGCATCGTGAATGGAAATTGAATTTAATACTGAGTTTAAATCCTGAGTTGAAGGATTTATCGGATGATATTAGATGCTGAAACAAGTTCAGCATGACATGTGGGGTTTAGGATAAAGTTCAGGACGACATTTAGAGAAAGATAATTGAATGAACAGAATCGCTACATCCATCAGGAACCGGTTAAGTCTCAGGGATCCGCAGGCGGAAAGCCTGGGAATACTTGCCGAGCTTGCCGATACGCTTTCCCTGCAAAAGAATGCTGACCTGGCGGCCGAGTTGGAGAAGGTCAAAAGTCTTTATCCGACCTGCGCGGATTTCGAGAGAAGCTTTCCTTCGCTGTGTTTTGCTCTGGCCACCGGTGTCGGCAAGACACGATTAATGGGGGCTTTTATCGCGTACCTTTATCTGGCGAAGAACATACGGAATTTCTTCGTTCTGGCCCCGAATCTCACCATCTATAACAAGCTCATCGACGATTTTGCCAATATTACCAGCCCGAAGTATGTGTTTCAGGGCATCGGCGAGTTTGTCCACAGCAGACCCCGCATCATTACCGGGGATAACTACGAAGACGTCCGGCAGGTGGAATTATTCAAATACGAAATCCACGTCAACATTTTCAACATCGGGAAGATCAACGCGGAGACACGGGGCGGCAAATCCCCACGTATCAAGAGGTTGACGGAATGTCTGGGGATCTCCTATTTCAACTATCTCACCAGTCTTGATGACCTCGTCGTTCTGATGGACGAGTCGCACCATTACCGGGCGGACAGGGGGATGGAGGTCATCAACGAATTGAACCCGATTATCGGGCTGGAGCTTACGGCAACGCCACAGATAGAGCGCAGCGGCGGGGCTATCAAATTCAAGAACGTTGTCTATGAATACTCCCTTGCCAAGGCCATCAGAGACGGATTTGTGAAAGAACCGGCGGTGGCAACCCGGAGGGACTTCGATCCGACGCATTACACCCAGGATGACCTGGACAGGATCAAGCTGGAAGACGGCATCCGTCTCCATGAAGACACGAAGGTCGCCTTGGATATCTACGCACGGGACACAAAGGCAAACCCTGTAAAACCTTTTGTGCTGGTTGTCTCCCAGAATACGGAACACGCCCGCAAATTGAAGGAGATGATCGTTTCGCAAGGGTTCTTCGACGGGTATTATGCCGACAAGGTCATGGAAATCCATTCCAACCAGACGGGCGGGGAAAAGGACGAGAATATCGAGAGACTCGTATCCCTGGAACTTCCGTCGAATAAGATAGAAATCGTGATTCACGTGAATATGCTCAAAGAGGGATGGGATGTGAAGAATCTCTACACCATCATCCCCTTGAGAACGGCCGCGGCCTTGACGCTGAGGGTACAAACTATCGGCAGGGGCCTCCGCCTGCCCTACGGAAAGAGAACCGGAAATGACAAGGTGGATAAGCTCACTATCGTCGCCCATGATAAATTTCAGGAAATCGTTGACGCCGCGAACAGACCTGATTCCATCATCCGCAAGGAAAATATCATTACCATCGATGCGGAAGAGTTGAACCGGCCTAAAGAAGTTATCACGGTTGTATCCAGTATTGAGCGGATGATCGAGGAAGAACAAAACCGGATCGAAGGGATCACCGAACCCGACGAACGAGAAAAAGCCCAGATCAGCCTGGATGTCCGAAAGATAATCATCGCAACCCTGCCTGAACTAAATACCGCCGTGAAAAACATCGGCGAATTGAAAAATGAAGACATCAAACAGATCGCGGTGGAGAAGTTCAGGCAGAAGATCGAAGCTGTCCCGCAGCCATATCTTTTTGCGGAAGATATGATACGGCAAGTGGAACGGGTCTATGAAGAGTTGGTGGACGAATTCACGGAAAAGATTATCGAGATACCCAGGATCATGATTCTCCAGCACGATGATGTTATATCAGGTTTTCACGATTTTGATCTCGATACGAAGAATCTCAATTATCAGCCCGTATCGGAAGAAATCCTGGTCAAGAAACTCAGGGAACAGGAAGACGGCATCGATATTGTCATCGGAAAGGGCAGGATCGTCTTCGATATTCCGGAGAATATCATTGTCAACGAGCTTATGAACTACTCCGAAATCAGCTATGACGATCAGGCGGAATTGCTTTACAAGCTTGCAGGCGAGGCAGTCGAGAAATTCAGGTCTTACCTTGCGGATGACAAGCTGATGAATGTGGTTCAATACCACAAAAAGGAGATCGGCCGATTCATTCATTCCCAGATGATGGAACATTTTTACTGTAAGGCGCCGGCATTTAAAAAACCGGACGTCTTGCCTTTTTTGAAAATTGAGGAGCATAATCTATCCAAATATACGAAAGACAGCATCCACCACTACACCGATACCATAACCCCGACATACACTATTCCGAGCAAGGTATTCAGCGGTTTCAAGAGAGCCTGTCACAATCTTTACAAGTTCGATTCCAAAACGGAGAAGGATTTTGCGGTTATTCTGGAGCAGGATGGGGATGTCTTGAAATGGTTGAGACCGGCGGCAAAGCAGTTCAGGATTTACTGGAAACACAATTCCCGGCAGTATCATCCCGACTTTGTAGCCGAGACGGGAGATACGATCTATATGATCGAGACCAAGAAAGAAGCGGATATCGAGACTTCCGATGTCCAGGAAAAAACGGCAGCCGCTCTTTTATACTGCAAGAACGCCACGGACTTTACGACGCAGAATGGCGGCAAGCCGTGGAGATACATCCTCATTCCGCACAACGCCGTCATGGTCAACATGAGCTTCGAAACACTGACGCAGGAATTCGAGGTAAATATTTAGTGTCACTCCTTCCTATCCTATCCCCAGGTTGAAGCTCTCATAGCCAAGGGTAATCATCTTTTCCCTCGTGCTCTATTTTTCCGTAATTCCTCCGCCATGAGTAAGCCGGCGCTGAAGGGTAAAAGCACCAGCCAGACATCTATATCTACCGGTGCAGTACCAAAGATTCTATTTCCCAGGGGGTGATAGATGATGATAGCCGCAAGAAGTACTTCTATTATTATTCCGATAATAACCAGTTTATTGGAGAAGAAACCTAAACGGAAGATAGATTCCCTGAATGAACGGCAGGCAAATACATTCCCTATCTGTAAAATTACAATGCCCAGAAATGTGGCTGTTGAAGCCTGACGAGCCAATAAACTGTCGGCCGGTAAAACCATTCCCCATTCCCATCCACCCCGGAAAAGAACGTAGAAATAAGCGAAGAGAACACCAATAGAGCTTATAAGCCCGAGAAAGACATAACCCCTTAAAAGAAGTGTTCTATCTATAAGATTCTTTGTTTCCCCGCCCCTGCCGGATGTTAAAGGAGGATTTTTCATAATACCCGACTCCGGCGGCTCAACTCCCAGGGCGAGAGCAGGAATGGTTTCAGTGCCAAGATCAATTGCAAGTATCTGCATTACGGTTAAGGGCAGTGGAATTTTCATGAAAGAAAACAGAATATAAGGGACTGCGGGGCTGTTGAAAAAGCCTTGAGTCATTGTATCATTGCAGCTCAGAGTTTCAAGAAAATAATATAAATGATTGATATTGCTTGACAATATTGCATGTTTGTGTTAGGATTTCTCCATCACTGTAC
>Ga0265296_1002579_pt1 | contig 17977 bp, 14 predicted proteins | sample MunlanPumphouse1_FD_189073 | JGI IMG/M metagenome (GOLD analysis project Ga0265296, IMG submission 189073) | Groundwater microbial communities from a municipal landfill in Southern Ontario, Canada - Pumphouse #1 | ecosystem: Environmental > Aquatic > Deep subsurface > Groundwater | place...
CTTTTCCACCACAACTCACGTTTCTTCGCTTCGGTCAAATTTTCAAATTCCTCTTTGAATAATAGTTTAAATGGTGCTCGATATTTAGTTGACTTTGACTTACCTAAATTGTGCTGTATAAATCGTCTTTCAAAGTTATCAGTAAAACCTACATATGTTTTATTGTCTTTTAGGCTTTGGATAATATAAACAGTATACATATCGTGGAGCGGGCCGCCTTTGGCGAGCCTCGCTCAAATTTGCGTACAAATTTGAGCGGGATATGGGAGTCGAACCCATCTCACTTCCTTGGGAAGGAAGCATTGAACCGCTCAACTAATCCCGCAAATCATGAAAAGAAACCGAGGTTTCTTTTCAACCCCCCGATGTCCATCGGGGGGCTAAATCTTCCTACAAGGTTGCTTGTCGGATCTTCCTCTAGCTTACCGACAAGCATATTCTAATCTTGATTTAATAATAAGAGCAAACTCGAACCTTGATAAAAATTTGGACAAACCTAAAGAAATTCACGATACAAAAGAATTATATAACAGAATTGAAGAAATTCACCAAAATATTAATAATTAATGAAGGAAATTGTTGCATTAGATTCTGCTATAGCAGATCGATTTGCAACAAGTATGAATATGATAAGAGGTTAAAGAATATTGTCTAGCGGGGGATTGTTAGGACGTTGTCAGAATGAATTAAGTTCGGATTAACCAGATTATTGGTTTTAGCGATCAATACCCATTTAAAGCCGTCCTGGTAAGCTCTGACACTGATATTCCAAAGAGAGTCACCTTTTTGAATTGTATATTTATCACCGGTAATTGCCTGGCTCGAGGTTACAGCCTTAGCCGGTTCTATTTTGACAACTGTTTTTGGGTTAACTTTAGGGATTGTGATTTCTTTATCAGCGAATAACAGGTTTGTATTTTCAATTTTATTTTCTTTTGCAATATCGATAAAATTGAAACCGATTCCGTAAAATTTCTCACTGATTTTCCAAAGGCTGTCTCCTTTTTTAACTACATATTTTGCCGGGAGATCCTGCGGTGGTTTAAATTCCGAAGCGGCGGTCGGTTGTTTTTTTGTGGTTCCGGTTTCTTCAAGCTCAACATTCTCCGTTTTGTTTTCTTCGGACTGATTTTGAGTTTTTAAATTTTTGGCCAAACCCCTAAAGTAATTAAAAAGAAGTACCCCCACAATTATTATTACTGCTACTCCAAGAAGCATGCTGATTATGGATTCAATGGATTTTGTTTCTTCTACCGGTGTATTTTTTTTCATAAAAAAACCTGCTTTCTTCACTGATAAATAATATTAATCAGAAAGTGGGCAGGAAATTTATACTGAATACATTAAAAAGCATTTTTGAGAAAAAAGCAAGAGGAAAATTTGGCGGGATCGACGGGTCTCGAACCCGCAACCTTTCCGATGTACATCGGAGTGCTCTAACCCAGATGCTTCGGGAGTTTAACCTTACTTCGGACTGGTTGATAAATGAATTTTTCCTTCAGAGATAATTTCTTCAATTATTTTACGACTCGCGAGTCTTTTTAATTTATACTCAACTTGTTTTGCTGTTTTAAGAGAGTTGAATTCTTGGTAAAAAACCAAAAGATAAGGACGATTATTTTTTGTAAATTTTGATTTTCCTAAGTTATGTTCGGACAATCTTCTTTCAATATTATTTGTGCTTCCGAGGTAATAAGAATTGTTTTTAAGTGATTTGAGAATATAAACAAAGCCTTTTTCCACAGGCGGGATCGACGGGTCTCGAACCCGCAACCTTCCGCGTGACAGGCGGATGCTCTAACCAGTTGAGCTACAACCCCAGGTATATGATTTTGTTTGAATGTACGATTGGTCATAACCCGCAACCTTTCCGATGGACATCGGAGTCCGAATACGTCGGACCAGTTGACCCTCCTGACAGCGCTTAACGGCGCAGTTATTGGCGGGCAAGGCTACACCCCAACAATAGGATCATTTTACCATAATAAGAACATTAAGGACAAGGAGGATAAAAGTTATTTTTATTCATAATTGTGATATTATTTTCATAAATGAAGGGAAAGAATTTTTCAAATGCGCAAATTGCCCAGTTGCTTCGGGAGATAGAGGCGGCTTATCAGGTAAAAAACGAAGACAGATTTAAAATCGCTGCTTATGAACATGCCGCTGCGTCAATAGAGCACGCCACCTCTGAGATAAAAGATCTTTGGGATGACGGAAAACTGGACGATATTCCGGCAATCGGAAAAGGAATTGCTTCGCACTTAGACGAACTTTTCCGGACCGGAAAAGTGAAACATTTTCAGGAAGTAATGAAAGGCTTACCGCCGGCGATGTTTTTATTCCTGGAAATTCCCGGCATCGGGCCGAAGACCGCTTATACTTTGGCAAAGAATTTAAAAATAATCAGTAAAGACAAAGCGCTGGAAAAACTAAAAAAAGCGGCCAAGGAAGGGAAAATCAGAAAATTTGCGGATTTTGGGGAAAAATCCGAGCAGGATATACTTTTCGGAATCGAATCATATAAAAAAGGCGAGATGAAAACCAAAAGAATGTTACTTCCTTATGCCGACGACTTGTCCAAAGAAATGATTGATTATTTAAAACAATCTCCTAATGTTTTGGAGGCCGATCCTTTGGGAAGTTTACGGAGGAAAGTTTCTACTATCGGTGATATTGATATTTCTGTATCAACCAATAGGCCGGAAAAAGTAATGGGACATTTCTTGGAATTTCCAAGGATTAAAGAGGTTTTGGGCGCCGGAGAGAAAAGTTTGGGTAGAATTGTTTTACAAGGCGGGCAACAAATCGACCTAAGAATTTCCCAGCCAAAAAATTATGGAGCAATGCTTCAATATTTTACCGGCAGCAAACAGCACAATATCAATCTTCGGGAATTTGCGTTGAAGAAAGGAATGTCACTGTCGGAATATGGGATCAAAAGAATCATGAATCATGAATCAAGAATCAAGAATCAAGAAAAACGGATAAAAAGCTTTAAGGACGAGGTCTGTTTCTATCGTGATTTAGGGTTAGAGTGGATCCCTCCAGAGTTGCGTGAAGGAAATGACGAAATAACGGTTGCGAAAAATCACCAACTACCGAAATTGGTGGAATTAAAAGATATTAAAGGCGATTTACACCTGCATTCCGATTTTAACATTGAACCAAGTCATGACCTGGGAGTTTCCTCTGTTGAGGAAATGGTTAATTATGCGCAGGATGTTGGTTATGAGTATGTAGGATTTTCAGAACACAACCCGTCCACATCTAATCATACTAAAGGACAGATAAATAGCATAATAAAGCGTAAAAAGACATTTATTGAACAAATAATGTCCAAGAAGAAAAATAGAGTACATATATTGAACGGATTGGAAATAGACATTAAACCGGATGGTTCGCTGGCAATTGATGGAAAAGATTTTGAGTTGCTTGATTATGCAATTGTATCTATTCATTCTGTTTTTGATATGCCCAGAGAAAAAATGACGGAAAGAATTATTAAAGGTCTGTCTCATCCTAAGGCAACTATTTTCGCCCATCCGACCGGAAGGTTGCTGGAGGAAAGAGAAGGTTATGAGATAAATTGGGATAAACTGTTTGATTTTTGTCTGCAAAACAAAAAAATTCTGGAAATTTCCGCTTATCCCAACAGACTTGATCTTCCCGATGTCTTAGTAAAAGAAGCAGTTAAGCGTGGAATTAAGTTAATAATCAATACCGACTCGCACAGTATTGACCAAATGGATTTGATGAAATATGGAGTATCGGTCGCCAGAAGAGGATGGGCGGAAAAGAAAGATATTGTTAATACCTATTCTTTTGAGGAAATAAAAAAAGTTTTGATGTAAAATATATTTATTATTTTAAAAATGCAGGAGGTGAGTATTATGTATATATTAATAGCAATAATTGTTGTACTGGCAATATATTTATTGTCGGTTTACAACAAACTTGCCACAATGAGAGTCAGGATTGTTGCCTCAATTCAGGAAATCGGCAATCAATTAAAAAGACAGGCCCAACTTCTTCCTAATTTAGCTGATATTTTTCAGGGAGCAAAAAAACAGGAAAAAGAAATTTTTAAGATGTTAACGGACGCGAGAAAAACAATTATCGAAGCGATTAAATCAGGAAACGATAAAGCGATTGATGTCTCTCAAGATTATTTACAGAAAGCACTCGGACAGCTTAAGATAGTCATGGAAAGCAATCCGCAGATGCAATCAATTACTACGCTTCCGGCCCTGGTTGAAAATTTAAGAGATACCGCAGATAAAATCATGTATGCAAGAAGAGTAATGATTGATCTTTCTGCAGATTACAATATTATGCTGGTAACTTTTCCGAGCAAAATTGTTGCAGGATTGTTTGGGTTTAGGCAGACAGCGGGGTTGAAAACCCCAACGACCGGTGAATTTCTGGAAGTAAGTGAAGCGGAAACAAAAACACCTGATCTTGACTTAGAAAAATAAACTTGAATGTATAATGTTTATGAACAAGTTGATCGCAATAAAAAGCGATCAACTTTAATTGTAATTATCTTTGCCCTTTTTGTAACACTAGTTGTTTACGTTTTGGGTAGAATGTTTGATTATGGCCCTTCGTTTATCGGAGTGGCGCTTATTGTTTCGGGAATCTTTTCTTTTGTCGGATATTGGTATTCGGATAAAATTGTTTTAGGGATTTCCGGAGCAAGACCGGCGACGAAAGTGGAAAATAATCTTTTTGTTTCGGTTGCGGAAAACATCTCAATCGGTGCCGGAATTCCGTTGCCTAAACTTTTTGTAATTGACGATACGGCTCCGAACGCTTTTGCCACCGGCAGAGATATTGACCATGCGGTTGTCTGCATTACCTCCGGTTTGCTGGAAAAACTGAACAGAACCGAACTTGAAGGGGTGGTTGCCCATGAAATTTCTCACATAAGGAATTATGATATGAGACTCATGTCGGTTGTTTCTGTTCTGGTTGGAATGATTACATTGGTTGCGGATTGGATGCTACGAGTAAGAGTAAGAGGTAGAGACAGAGAAGGAGGAAATGTCGGAGCGGTATTTTTTATTTTAGGAATTATCCTTGTTCTGTTGTCACCGATTATTGCTCAATTAATTCAATTGGCAATTTCCCGGAGAAGAGAATTTTTAGCTGATTCCGGTTCGGCTTTAATTACCAGACAACCAAGTGGTCTTATAAGCGCTCTTCGGAAAATATCAGCAGACCAGGAACCTCTGGAAGCTGCCAATAAAGCAACCGCTCATTTGTATATTGTTAACCCGCTTAAGGGCAACCAGAATACCGTTGGTTGGTTTGCGAATCTTTTTAATACTCACCCCTTGGTAGAAGATAGAATAAAAGCGCTGGAAGGGCTTAAATAATTTAATATGAAATTAACAAAAGAAGAAATTGAACATATTGCCAAATTAGCCTATTTGGATTTACCGGAAGAAAAAAAAGGTCTTTTTAAAGACCAATTAACCGAGATTTTGGATTTTGTGGAAAAACTATCTTCTGCAAAAACAGAAAACACACTTCCTTTGGACAGCGTTGTCGGGATAAAAAATGTTTTTAGAGAAGACTCGGTTAAACCTTCGTTGTCACAGGAAGAAGCGCTGAAAAACTCTACATCGAAACACAAAGGATATTTTAAGGTTAAGGCAATCTTTAAAAAATGAGCGAATTAAATAAATTATCATTAAAAGAGGCAATCTCCGGAATAAAAGAAAAAAAGTTCTCTCCGAAAGAATTATTTTCAGATACGATTTTTAGAATTAAAGAAGTTGAAGGAAAGCTATCGTCGTTTATTACGGTAAACGAGGGAGTTGAACCCGCCTTCGTCCCGCCAACGGCGGGACTACGGCGAGGCGAGGGAAGGCAAGACAAACATCCTTTATATGGAATTCCAATGGCGGTTAAGGACGTGCTCAGTACGAAAGGGATAAGAACTACCGCATCTTCAAAGATTTTAGAAGATTACGTACCGGTTTATGATGCGACGGTGGTGAGCAGGTTGAAAGAAGCGGGTGCAATTATTATCGGAAAAACCAATTGTGACGCTTTTGCGTTTGGCGCTTCTACGGAAAATTCCGGTTACGGTTCGACAAAAAACCCATGGGATCAAAATAGGGTTCCCGGTGGATCCAGCGGCGGTTCCGCAGCGGCGGTTGCGGCTGATGAATGTATTTTTTCTTTAGGAACAGATACCGGCGGCTCAATCCGGCAGCCGGCTTCTTTTTGTTCGGTAACGGGTTTGAAACCGACTTATGGTTCCTGTTCAAGATTCGGACTACTGGCAATGGCGTCTTCTTTTGATTGCCCCGGGCCAATAGGCAAATCGGTTGAAGACTGCGAAATCGTTTTCAATTTAATGAAAGGTAGGGACGAAAAGGACGGAACGAGCGTTGATTTGGGAAAGGTGGGAGAGAAGGGTAAGAAGAGAAAGGGGGGAAAGACGACAATTGGGATACCAAAAGAATTTTTTACCGATGCTGTTGATCCGGAAGTCAGAAAATCAGTTTTAGACAGTGCGGATTTGCTCAGTAATAACGGATATGAAATCATTGATGTTTCATTGCCGAACACGGAATATGCGATCGCGGTTTATTATATTTTGGTTCCATCAGAGATTTCTTCAAATATGGCCAGATATACGGAAGTCCGTTTTGGAAAAGACCGAAGTTTTTTTGAAGATGAAGTTGAAAGAAGAATTATGATTGGAACCTATGCTCTTTCTACCGGCTATTTTGATCAATACTATAATAAAGCTTCGAAAGCTAGGGCCTTAATTCAAAAAGATTATTTGAATGTTTTTGAAAAAGCAGATTTGATTTTGTCACCGGTTTCACCGACAACTGCTTTTAAACTAAACGAAAAGACTCAAGATCCGCTTCAAATGTATTTAGCTGATATTTTAACAGTAAGTGCAAACTTGGCCGGTATACCTGGATTGGCCTTGCCTTGCGGATTTTCTTCATCAGGGCTGCCGATCGGAATGCAAATACTTGGACCTCATTTTTCCGAAGACATTCTTTTTGAAACCGGTAAAAAATACCAGCAGATAACAAATTGGCATTTAAAAAAACCAAATATTTAAATGAATAAAAACTATCTTAGTTTCATAAAAAACAATAAAAATTTTATTCTTCTTTGGAATTCCCAAATTTTGTCGCAAATTTCAATCAATATGATAAATTTTGTGATGGCGACCAGAATTTATGAAAAAACAGGTTCCACACTGCTCGTTTCATTTATTTGGATTTTTTACTATTTACCGACATTTTTCTTAGGTCCGTTCGCCGGATATTTTATTGACCATTGGAGCAAGCGAAAAATTCTTCTGGTGGCAAACATTTTGCAGGGATTTTCTATTCTTTTATATCTTCCGATAGGGGATAAATTTTTTTATATATATCCAATTGTTTTTTTATACTCACTTCTTAATCAATTTTATGCGCCGGCCGAGGGTGCCTCATTGCCGTCTTTAGTAAATAAAAAAAACTTGCCTTTGACCAACAGCTTGTTTATGATCACTGCCCAGACTTCTTTAATAATCGGTTTTGGAGTCAGTGGAATATTAATGAGGTTTTTCGGAAGGGATAATCCAATATATATTTCCGCTCTGGCTTTATTCGTTGCCGCGATTTCCGTATTTTATCTTCCAAAAGACGAGCCGCAAAAAAAAGCCAAAGCTGATATATCTGATTTTGTCAAACAAATAAAATTCGGCTACCAGTTTATTAAAGACAAAAAAATTATTTTATTTCCGATTTTATTAATGTCGGCAATTCAAGTTTTTCTTGTTGTTTTGGGCGTGGCAGTTCCCGAATTTGCCAAGTTAACCTTAGGGCTGGATATCCGTGATGCTGGACCGGCATTAATTATGCCGCTGGGAATCGGCGCCTTGCTGGGAACCTATATTTTAACAAAATTTTTAAAGTTGAACCGGAAAAAATATATCATTAAACGGGGGTTTTTATTTGCATTTTTAGTCTTTACCGTTTTTTCTTTATTAATTAACTGGTTTGGGGATTTTAAAGCATATTTTGCCTTTATCTTAATGATAATTTTAGGTTTTTCAGGAATATTGATTTTTATTCCCAGCCAGACATTGGTGCAGGAGAATACTCCGGCATTTTTAAGAGGAAGAGTTTTTGGCGCATGGGGATTTATTTCAAATGCGATTACTTTCCCCTTTTTGCTTTTTTCCGCATCAATTATAGACATATTGGGAGTTAGAATGTTTTTGTTTTTAATTGGTTTGTTTTGCCTTACCGGATATATTTTTTTAAACAAGGTAGAAGGAGTTATCTTAGAGAGTCAAAATGGAAATAAGTAAAATAATTATCGGAATTGAAGTTCATATTGAGCTTAAAACATTGTCGAAAATGTTTTGCCCGTGTGATAATGACCATTTCGGAAAAGAACCCAATACTCAGACATGTCCGGTTTGTTTGGGTTTACCGGGAGCATTGCCGGTTCCAAATAAAAAAGCAATCCAGGATGTTATTCTTTTTGGTCTTTCCGTCGGAAGCGAAATTCCTTGGTATTCACGTTTTGACCGCAAGAATTATTATTATCCTGATTTACCAAAAGGATATCAAATCAGCCAATACCAAAATCCGTTGACAATAAACGGAAAATTAACACTGGATAACGGTAAAATTATCAATATCACCCGTGCTCACCTGGAGGAAGATACGGCAAAACTCCTTCATGAAACAATTGATCAAGAAGAGGTGACATTAATTGATTTTAACCGCAGCGGAGTTCCGCTTATGGAAATAGTAACAGAGCCGGAGATTAACTGCTCGGACGAGGCAAAGCAGTATTTGGAAAAAATAAGACAACTTGTTCGCTACCTGAATATTTCCGATGCCGATATGGAAAAAGGGAGTATGCGCTGTGAGCCAAATGTAAATTTGGAAATAAAAGACGAAGGTAAAATCTTTTATACCCCGATTGTTGAATTAAAAAACATTAATTCATTCCGGTTTGCAAAAAAAGCGATTGACTATGAAATCAAAAGACAATTTGAAGAATTTCAGGAAAAAAGGATTGAAAAATCAAAAGGAAACAAACAAACCAGAGGATGGAATGAGAGTAAGGGAAAAACCGTCCCGCAGAGAGAAAAAGAAGAAGCCAATGATTATCGTTATTTTCCGGAACCCGATATACCGCCAATTGAGTGGAAAGACGAGGATATTTTGAATTATGAATCAAGAATCATGAATCATGAATTACCGTGGAATAAGAAAAAGAGATTTATTGATCAGTACGGTTTATCTGATTATCAGGCGAAAATTTTAACGGAAGAAAAGGAAGTGGCAGATTATTACGAAGAAACGGTAAGAGTTAGGGATATTGGGGATATTAGGGGTGTTGAGATTGCAAACATTATTATCAATAAAAAAGCGCCGGATAACTTAAGTCCGGAGCAATTAATTGAGTGGATTTTATCTAACAAAGTTGTTTCCAAAACCAGCGATGAAGATATTGTTAAATTAATCGACAAGCTTTTATTAGAACATCCTGAAGTGGTGGAGAGTTATAAAAAAGGCAAAGTTCAAGCACTTGGCATGGTCGTGGGGCTGGTGAAAAAAGAAACAGGGGCAATTGTTTCAATTGAAAAAATCAGCCAAAGAATCAAATAAAAAATATTATTTAGATATAATTCAATCATGAACATTACTTTTTTAGGAACAGCGGCTGCTACTTCCTATCCCTTAGCGTTTTGCCGGTGTAATTTTTGTAATAAAGCCAGAGAACTTGGCGGGAAAGATTTCAGGAAAAGATCATCTATAATATTTAACAATGATTTGTTGATAGATTTTGGTCCGGATGTCCTGTCGGCTTCGTTTATGTATGGAAAATCAATTGCAGATATCAGATATTGTTTACAAACCCATTCTCACTCAGACCATTTTGATGCATCTCATTTTTCAACTAGAGTTCCAGAATATAAAGGTATTAATATCTCTCCTCTTCAACTATACGCTTCTAAAGCAACACTAAAAAAAATGTCGGAAATGATGAAAAGTGAAGGTTATGTTTCAGACTTATTAGATATTAAAGAAAAAGGGAAATTAAATATGGAGGTTTTTCCGGTAGAGCATAAACAGACTTTTGAATTTGGAAATTATCAGGTAACAGCATTTGCTGCAGATCACGATAAATCAGTTGAGTCACTTCTATATTCAATCACCGAAAAAGGATTTGCCGTTTTTTACGGTACCGATACCGATCTTCTCCCCGAAGAAACTTGGAAGTTTATTCATGAAAAGAAACTAAGATTTAATGTCGTAATTTTGGACCACACATATGGACCAAATACGGACAACGGAGGACATCTTAACGCCAACAGGTTTATTGAAATTATTAAAAGAATGAAGAATGAAAACTTAGTGGTGGAAAATGTCCGCATTTTTGCTACTCACATTTCCCACGAGGGAAATCCTACACACAATGAACTTTCTAAATACGCAGCCCAATTTGGGTACGAGATAGCCTATGATGGACTTATCATATAAATGATGAATAAATTATTACTTCGAAAATGGAAGATTTAGGGTCAGGGAGTAAACAGAGGAAAGGGATTCCCTGCCTACCGGCAGGCAGTCTTGACTTAGTTTACCCTGAGCGAAGCCAGGTACCAGACGGTACTTGGCGAAGTCGAAGGGCTCGGAATGACAAACAAATATTTCTTTTTATGAGGTAAAATAACAGTGATGGCAAATTTTGTTCACCTTCATGTTCATACGGAATATTCACTGCTTGACGGTTTAACCCAAGTTAAAAACTTAGTGAAAAGAGCCAAAGAGATGGAAATGCCGGCGGTGGCAATTACCGACCACGGTGTAATGTACGGTGCGGTTGAATTTTACAAAGAATGTCTTAAAGAGGAAATAAAACCGCTTATCGGAATGGAGGGTTATACCGTTGTCAGTGACCATAAAATAAAAGAAGGCACCAACAGGGATAACAATCATATTATTTTAATTGCCAAAGACATTGAAGGTTATAAAAATCTGATGAAAATCAGTTCAATCGCCAATGTTGAAGGTTTTTATTACCGCCCGCGGATCAGCAGGGATGTTTTAAGAGAATATGCCAAAGGTTTAATTTGTACTTCATCCTGTCAAATGGGAGAGGTCGGCCAGCACTTAATAAGCGGTAACTTTTTAAAAGCTAAAGAAACGGCGTTGTGGTACCAGGAGGTATTCGGTGACGATTATTATTTGGAAATTCAACGCCACCATTATAAAGATTATATTAAGCGGGAAAATGATCCGAATATTAATGACGGACTGCGAAGAGTGCAAAAAGCGGAAGATATTTGGGTAGAAGGGATAATTAAGTTAAGCAGGGATTTGGGTATTCCCTTGGTAGCGACCAACGATTCCCATTACTTAAAACAATCCGACGCTTTTGTTCAGGATGTTTTGGTTTGTATATCAACGGGCAAATTTGTTACTGATCTGGATCGGCTCAGATATGTCGATACTCCCACCTTTCATTTACCAAACGAAGAGGAAATGCGGCAAAATTTTATTGATGTCAATGATTCGATTGACAATACCGTGAAGGTTGCGGAAAAGGTTGAAATTAAAATTGAACTCGGAAAATGGTATTTTCCAAATTTTGAACTTCCGGCGGGAAAAACTGCCCCTGAGATTTTAGAGGAACTTTGCGAAAAAAGATTTCCGGACCGTTACCCTCAACAAACACAGGAGCAGTCGGCGCGGATGCAATTTGAGCTGGATGTAATTATTAAAAAAGGATACGCATCATATTTTTTATTGATGGCCGATTTGGTTAATTGGTGTACCGAAAGAGGTATCATCACTAATACCCGGGGTTCGGCCGCCGGTTCTTTGGTTTCTTATGTGATGGGGATTACAACCGTTGACCCGCTTGCTTACTCTCTTCCTTTTGAAAGATTTTTAAACCCTTTTCGGCCAAAACCACCCGATATTGATGTGGATATTGCCGACGACAGAAGAGAAGAATTAATTTCCCATATTACAGAAAAATATGGAGCGGATAAAGTGGCGCAAATTTGTACCTTCGGAAGAATGCTTGCCAGAGCGGCGGTCAGAGATGTTGGCCGGGTGCTTGGTCATCCGTATTCGTTTCCCGACAGAATTGCAAAATTAATTCCGATGGGATCACAGGGATTTCCGATGACCATAAAACATTCCCTGGAGATTACCCCGGAGTTAAAAGCGCTTTATGATTCGGATCCTGAAGCGAAAAAACTTTTGGATTTAGCCTGTGAAATTGAAGGAAATGTCCGCCATGCCTCGGTTCATGCTGCCGGAACGGTTGTTTCACCGACGGACATGAGGGATTATACGCCGCTGCAGCTTGAGCCAAACGGAACAAAAATCATTACCCAATACGAAATGCATGCGTGCGAAGACGTCGGGTTGGTTAAATTTGATGTTTTAGGAATCCGCAACCTGTCAATTATGGGAGCGGCTATTGTAATCATTGAAAAATATACCGGCAAAAAAATTGATTTTTTACATATTCCGCTTGACGATAAAGCGACCTTTGATATGTTGTCAAAAGGGGAAACAATGGGCGCATTTCAGTTGGGCGGGGCCGGAATGACAAAGTGGATCGGGGAGCTTAAGCCGAACAGAATTGAAGATTTGATGGTTATGATCGCCCTTTTCCGTCCAGGTCCGATCGCCAATATTCCCGAATATATTGCCAGGAAAAACCGGAAAAGTCCGGTTACGTATATGCATCCGAAGATGGCAAAGTTTTTAGCAACTTCTTACGGACTGTTGGTTTACCAGGAAGATGTCCTTTTTACGGCAATAGAACTGGCCGGTTACAACTGGGAGACGGTGGACAAATTGAGAACGGCCATCGGGAAAAAGCTGCCAGTGGAAATGGCAAAACAGCATGAAATTTTTGTCGAAGGCTGCCGGAAAAACTCTGGCATGACCAAGGAGGAAGCGGAGAAAATATGGGACTTGTTTGTTCCCTTTCAGGGTTACGGATTTAACAAAGCACACGCCGCTTCATACGGAATGGTTTCTTATCAAACCGCCTATTTAAAGGCGCATTTTCCGGTAGAATACATGACGGCGCTTCTGACTGCCGAGTCGGGAAATACCGACAAGATAGTTGACGGGGTGGCGGAGTGCCGGAGGCTGGGGATAGTAGTGCTTCCGCCGGATATAAATAAATCCGAGTCGGCTTTTTCAATTGAAAACAATGAAAAATCACAAAAAGGGAAGGCAATTCGATTTGGTTTAAATGCAGTGAAAAATGTCGGAGAAGCGGCCTTGGATGAAATTCTAAAAGCAAGAAGCGAGGGAGAATTTTTCAGTTTTTGTGATTTTTATCTAAGGGTAAACGCGCAAAAGGTGAATAAAAAGGTATTGGAAAGTTTAATTAAAGCCGGCGCTTTGGACAAGTTCGGAAAAAGATCTTCCATGCTTGCCGGACTGGATCCGATAAGGCAAAAATGTGACTTGCTTTTAAAGCAGAAATCACAAGGACAAAGCAGTTTATTTGATTCACCCGATAGTGCGAATAATAAAATTGTTCCCCCGCCGGATAATTTTCCTATAATTGATGAATTTAAAAAGGAAGAGTTAATGCAGCATGAAAAAGAACTGCTAGGATTTTATTTAACCGATAATCCGCTTACCGCAAAACTTTCTTTGTTAAACCAGGAAGTCGGATCAAAAATCAGACAAATTATCAATGATCCTGATTTGGTGGGGCAAAGAGTAGTAGTCGGGGGAATGTTAAGTGAAGTAAGGACAATACTGACAAAGAAAAATAATTCGGAAATGGCATTTGCTTCTCTTGAAGACGAATCAGGAAAAGTGGAGCTGGTAATATTTCCCACGGTATATGCCAACAGCAGGGATGTATGGAAAAAAGAGAAAATAGTGGTAATCGAAGGAAAACTGGAAAGCAGGGAAAAAGATAAAAGGGGTGAAGAAGGCGACAATATTGAAGTTAACCTGGAAAACTTTTCCATAATTGTCGACAGCGGCAGAATTGTCCAAGACCAAGAGGAAAGTAAATTTGATTTTTATATCAGGGTTCCCAGAGGGACACCTTCTTCAATACTTATGAACTTAAATAAAATTTTAAAGGACAACCAGGGCGAGATGTTCGGAATCTTGATTTTTGAAAACGGATCCGGTCCTAAGAAATTACCGCTTACTTTCGGAGTAAACTACACAGAGGAAGTTAGTGAAGAAATAGATCGCTTGTTGAAAAAATACCCATCTTAGCCTAAAATATACCAACTATGGCAAATCAAGCAGTTCACAACCAGACTACTTTTGGCGTCGGAGACCTGATAAAAATTAATCAAACGATCAAAGAAAAGGACAAAGAAAGGGTTCAAACATTCGAAGGGAAAGTAATTTCGATTAAAGGAAGAACGCCGAATAAATCCATTACCGTAAGAAAAATCGGGATAGATAATATTGGTGTTGAGAAGATATTACCCTTAAGCTCTCCTACAATCAGCAAAATTGAGGTTAAACGGCAAATGAGAGAAAAAAGGGCTAAACTTTATTATCTTCGGGGAAAAGTAAATAAATAATGGACAATCTTTCGCTTGGAAAACTGGGCGAAAGTATTGCCTGTAAATATTTAACTTCAATAGGCTATAAAATTATTGAAAGAAATTTTCACCGACAATGGATGGAAATTGATATTGTGGCGATTGACGGTGAAACCCTTTCTTTTATTGAAGTAAAAACAAGAATGGAATTTGATACGATTTCACCCGAGCAATCCATGACTGTTCAAAAAATTAGAAAACTTAAGCGGTCGGCTTTATTTTATAAAAATCTTCATCACGAGTTTCCGGAACTTTTAAGAATTGATTTTGTCGGCGTGGAGTTAAATACGGATTTAAGCGTGAAAAGAATCAATTTAATTAAAAATATTTCTTCTTGATTTTAACCAAAACAATAATTTCGGGTAAAATACAATTTGTCATTGCGATCCCGCCAAAGGCGGGAGAAGCAATCCCGTGGGATTAAATCGAGATCGCCACGCCCTTTGCACAATCGAAGGGCTCGCGATGACAATAATGCGAAACTTGAGCTATAAAGTAAATTTACCTTTTTCCAAATTGTAGTTCAGATAATTAATTTTCCACAAGTCTTTTTGGCTGTTGTATTCAAGCTTAGTAATTCCTGCGTTACCAAGCGAAAAAGAATGGAAAAGTTTAATGTATGTTTGGTCTTCACATTCTTTTGGCAGCAAACACTCTGCTATAAAACAACGGAGAAAAATTCCATGAGTGACAACAATAATATTTTTTTCCGGGTAGTTATTTAAGATTTTTTCCTTGAATCGTTCTGCTCTTTGTCTTGTTTCTCTTAGAGACTCTCCTTTTCCAAGATATTTCCAATCCAGATTAAAAAAATTTTCTTCCAACTCTTTATTAAATTGTTGGTTAATCTCGCTTTCTATAAGAGAACCGTGTACTTCCTGCGGGTACACTCTTTCGTGAATTCCTTCAACAATTTCGTATGGAATATTGAGTTTTTTGGAAATGATCAAGCTGGTTTCCAAGGCTCTTTTCCAGTGGCTGGTCAGTATTAAATCGAATTTGCTTTTTGAAAGTTGGGTTCCCAGTTTTCTGACGTTTGATTTTCCTTCTTTACCAAGAGGAGAATCCGGCGCTTGCCTTCTTTTGTACAGCTCGGCATCGGTTTTCCCGTGTCTGACCAAATAAAGATTCATAATTTTCTTTTTGTAGAGAATAATAAAATTAAACCCATTAATATCATATAAATAGAAAAAATAAAAGCGATATGTAAATTAAAAAGTACCCAGGTATCGATTCGGAAAAATTCTGTGATAAAACGGATTAGACCATAGCAAATTAAATAATAAGAAAAACCAAATTTTATTTTGTTTTTTTCCGGAACAAATATCACAAAAATCATAAACGCAACTAAACAAAGAAGTGATTCGTAAAAAAAAGTCGGATGTCTTAAACTTCCTTCAATGTTTATTCCCCAAGGAAGATTTGTTATTGGACCATAACCTTCCCGGTTGAAAAAATTACCAACTCGTCCAATTGCTTGAGAAAACAAAATTGAGGGAAAAATTAAATTCAAAAGAGTAAGCAAACGTATCTTTCTTAATTTTGAGGTTAGAAGAATACCAAGAAAGCCTCCGATAATCGCACCAAATATACCAAGGCCTCCTTTCCAGAAAAAAAACATTTCGACGGGATTTTGTAAATAATATGATGATGAGCTTAAAATATGATATATTCGGGCAAAGACTAAGGCTAAAATTATTCCTAATATGTAAGACAAATCAACGTTTTCCGGGGTCAGATTATATTTTTGACATCTTTTAAGGCAGTACTGATAAGAAAACAGTATTCCCAAAGCAATCAAAAAACCGTACAATTTAAATTGAATAGCGGGGAGAAAAACAAAAGATTGTGTCATATTTAAGTTTGTGGTAAAATTTTATGATTAATTTTAGCACGAATTTAAGTCGGGGCGTTAGCTCAGGGGTAGAGCAGTTGCCTTTTAAGCAATTGGTCGATGGTTCGATTCCATCACGCCTCACCACGTAAAATCCAGCTGCGCTGGATCACGTGGTAAACCGAGTATTCGGTCTGCGCTGGATCACGTGGTAAACCGATGTATTATGTTTATTTAATCGAGAGTTTGCAAGATCATTCATGGTATATTGGTTACACGCCTGACAGTCCTTTTACAAGGCTAAATAAACACAATTCAGGAACTGAATATTATACCAAACGGAAATTTCCTTGGAAATTAGTCTACTACGAAGCATATTTAAACCAGAAAGACGCTACAGGAAGAGAGAAGTTTCTTAAAAGTGGAGCAGGAAGAATTTTCCTTAAGAAACAATTAAAATATTATTTAGAACCATTTACCGCGTGTAAGCAAATAGAATAACGGCTTGCCGCGTGTGAGTGCAGACGCGTAAAACGCGGCAAGCGAACTATATTAAGTTTACCGCGTAGTGAACGAATCCAGTAAGACGTGGCAAGTTAACTTTATGCGGCTTGCCGCGTGCGAAACTATACGCGGTTTACCGCGTGGTGAACGAAGTGAACTTTACGCGGCCCTATCGTCTAGTGGTCTAGGACACGAGGTTTTCAGCCTCGGTACCAGGGTTCGAATCCCTGTGGGGTCACCAAACGGGATACTTGAGGTATCAAATTGGTTAATGTATTGAAATAGCGGGCTAATTTCGGTGTTCGAATAGCCCGGATAGCTCCAAGCCATTCCTGAGGGGAATATCGAACACAAAAGCACTCGTATCTGGCTTAAATCCGATTTCTGGTAAGTTCTTCCCAAATTTTCAAACTTTTCTTTCATAAAAGCCACAATAACTTCAAGGTTATATTTTGAAAGTACGGCATCATCTTTGGACATCTGAACGGTGATGATTTGCTCTTCGATTAACTTGTTTTGTTCTTTAAATATCTCATCACTATAAATTCCGTTAAGATTTTTCTCAATTAATGACTGTCTTAGTGTCTGCAAGCGTTTTAAATCACTATCTGCCTCGTTCTTTCTTTTTTGGAGGTTAGCCACTCTTTTATAATAGGTCTTTCTCAGTAAGGCTATAAAGGCATCTAAACATTCTCTAGTCGGAGTAATTGACTCCAATAATTTAACAGTCACAATATCAACTTCATAAGCTTTTACAGAAGGTGTCCCGCATCTCTTCCGGCAAAAGTAGTAGGCGTGTTTTGCCCGCTTACCTTTGCTCCATGCTCCAGTAAATGGTGTACCGCATTTCCCGCACCTGACGATTCTTCGCAGTGGAAAATCTTCATTATCTCTATTTCTTCTGACTAATGGAATTTTTATATTAGTATTTCTGCCATCAACAATCGCTTGAACTTTGTAATACTGAGCTTCTGAAATCATAGGAACATGCTGGCCTTTTACCTCATCGGGGTAGCAGGCTGAAGTTAAGATTC
>Ga0265296_1002580_pt1 | contig 17968 bp, 16 predicted proteins | sample MunlanPumphouse1_FD_189073 | JGI IMG/M metagenome (GOLD analysis project Ga0265296, IMG submission 189073) | Groundwater microbial communities from a municipal landfill in Southern Ontario, Canada - Pumphouse #1 | ecosystem: Environmental > Aquatic > Deep subsurface > Groundwater | place...
CAAGAAGCTGTAAGGGATTGACAACGTTTCCCTTGCTTTTGCTCATTTTCTTGCCTAATGGGTCTTTGACAAGTCCGTGTAAAACAATATTTTTGAATGGCTTTTCTTTGGTTTCGTAAAGTCCGAGCATAACCATTCTGGCTACCCAAAACCTTAAAATGTCATAACCTGTCTCCATAACGGTGGTTGGATAAAATTCTTTATAGTCCCCTGGCCGGCTTGCCCTGAGCGTAGCGAAGGGCCACTGACCGGACGAAAACCAGGTATCAAAAACGTCTTCATCTTGCTTCATTTTTCCCGAACATTTCCCGCATTTTTCCCGAACATCCCCACTTGTGACTTCCCACTCTCCGCATTTTTCGCATTTAAAAGCCGGTATTCTAGTCCCCCACACAATTTGGCGGGAAATATTCCAATCATGAATATTTTCTAAGAATTGAAAATAGAGTTTTTCCATTGTCTTGGGATAAGCTTTAATTTTTCCCTTTTTTACGGCTTCTATTGCCGGTTTTGCCAAAGGCTCCATTTTTACAAACCACTGTTCTAAAGGTAAAGGTTCAATCGGGTTTTTGCATCTATAGCAAAGGCCGATTCTGTGAGTGTAATTTTCATCGATTTTTTCAATCAAACCTTTTGCTTGCATTTCGGAAACCACGGCTTTTCTTGCCTGTTTTACAAAAAGCCCGGCAAATTTTCCCGCTTTTTCATTCATTTTTCCGTCCAAACCAATTACCTGAACCATTGGTAAATTATGACGAAGAGAAACCTCATAATCAGCAAAATCGTGCGCCGGAGTTATTTTTACAACCCCCGTCCCAAAAGCGGGATCGACCATTTTATCTCCAACAACTTTAATTTTTGCTTTACCCAAAACCGTTTCTATTTCGATTTCTTTCCCTATATATTTTTGATAACGTTTATCATCAGGATAAACAGCAACCGCGGTGTCGCCAAATTTTGTTTCAGGCCTTGTGGTAGCTAAAACCAAAGATCCGTATTTTATGTAATAAAGGGGGCTTTGCCTTTCTTCGTAAATTACTTCCAAATCCGAAAAACTGGTTCCATCATATGTGCAGTAATTAACCAGTCTTTCTGCTCTGTAAACTAACCCGTCATCGTAAAGCTTTTTAAAAGTTTTATAAACAATTTTTACAATATCTTCATCAAGTGTGAATTTTTTTCTGCTCCAGTCAAGTGAAAAACCAAGACGTCTAAGCTGGTTTTCCATAACCGGTCTATTTTCTTGCACGAAATCCCAAATCATTTTGTAAAGCTCTTCCCTTTTAAAATCAAAGCGGGACTTCCCTTCTTCTTGCAGTTTTTTCTCAAAAACAAATTGTGTTTCAAAGCCTGCATGGTCTGCTCCCGGAAGCCATAATGCCTTATATCCTTGCATTCTTTTAAAACGGATAAGGATATCTTCCAAGACATACATTGCGTGGCCAAAATGAAGCGGTGCATTGGCGTTTGGAGGTGGAAGAATTATTGAATAATTTTTATTATTATTGAATCTGCTTTTGGGCTCGAAATAACCTTTTTCTTCCCATTGTTTATAGATTTTTTCCTCAACGTTTTTGTGATTATATACCTTATCCATCAGCTTATTCTAACATAAGCTTCAAAGCCTATTCAATTAACCTTCGGTTAGCTTGTATCCTCTTGTTTTTATTGTTTGTATTTCGTAATTATTTTTTTGCAGTTTCAATTTATTCCGCACCCTTGCAATCAATTTGTCTATCGCCCAATCCGACACACCAAGCTCTTCTTCTTCCGGCCAAATCGTTTCGATAATCTGTTCTCTTTCGCAGATCTTGTCTTTATTTTCCAAAAGAAAATTAAATAACAAATTTTCTTTTTTGCTGAACTCATTATTTGCATCTTTTGAGTTTATATTTGCCTCTTTTTGTTTTACAAAATCTTCAAAAAGCTTGCTAAAGATATGGCTCTTTACCCCCGAAATTTTTATAAAACCCGTATGCCATAAATATAGCGATCTCTTCTTGTCTTCGGGCAAAATTTTTTCGTCATCGGTTATTTTTCGCAATAGATCTTGAGCATCTTTATCGAGGCTCTCCCAAAGTTCTTCAGATTGAAAATTAATTCTTTCATCCTTTTTTAGGCCTAAAAACAATTCTTCTTTTGTTTTTATTGTTTCTTTTTTATCATGCAAAAAAATAAGCGCTAATTGAAGATATTGTGTGTATCCATCAACTAATTCAAACAGGTAGTCCTCAAGTTCCTCCGAAAGCGGAACTCCAAAACGTTTTTTATATGTATCAAAGATTATTTTTATGTCTTCTTTTTTTGCAGGAGGAATATAAATATTCTTAAAAAATACCGCCCAGGAAGTTTTTGGAAAAACCGCCGGAATAAGTCTTTTTAAAGGCTGAAAACTCGTAAAAACAAAAGAAACTTGCTGGTTTGTTGACTTAATCCCCTCTAAATTTGCAAAAAACTCCGGTGTTACCGCGTCTTTCATCCGGTCAAACCTGATAAAGAAAATGGTTGGTAAATATCCTTGCTCGGCAATTTTTAAAAGAGCCAGCCTTACGCTGTCTATGGTAAAAAATAAGTCCTGAAGTTGTATACTTTCTAAAAACAAACCTGCTATTTGTTCTTTAATTTTATCATCAATAGAATATTTTTCTATTGCATCTACTATTCTTTTTAATGTCAGTGTCCAAAATGGGGCTATCTCACACTCTACCAAGTCATTAAGCTCAATAGGAATAAAGATGTGTCTTCTGTAGTCCTTTATATAAGTTCCCGGAATGTCTTTATTGTTTAAGAAAAATCTTAAGAAGTTGCTTATTCCCACCTTTTTCATTCCAATCAATACAACCGAATGCCTATTTTTTAAATGTTTGCCAAACTCCTTTGCCTCATCTTGTCTAAAAGTTAAAGGGTAATTTTCTTCTATTATTTTATGTGCCATATTTACATCCCTATTGTAATTCCCAATAATTTATTTAGCAATATAAATAAATGTCAGGTTAGTGTCAGGCAAAAATCTCTTAGCCGTCAAGCCGGGAGAAAATAAATAAGTTAAACTTTTTTTATGGCATTAACTACAGAAAGCTTGGGCAATGCAGGTTACTATCGGACTGTAAGGGCTAGGGAGCAGCGTGCGAATCTTTTGAGAGCACTGCGATCCCCAAGTCCCACCCCAAACACTATACGAATAGAAAAAGCTTCTCCTGAAGCAGATGTTTCAGCAGATACGCTTCCACCGGTTGAAAGAGCGGTAACTTTATTTGAAGCGCCACAAAGTAAATAAAAAGCTATTTTTTAGCCAAACTGATTTCTATATGTTTATCGCTATTTAAATTCCCCGAGTAAACTACCCTTCCATTATTATCTGTTCCGTCGGAGGTAGAAACAACTCTAAAACCGGTTGGATAAGTAATCGAAAAATCATAAGGATATTCGTCCGTACCGGGCTGTTTAAAAACCTGTAAATCATACTTTAAAACAGGCGAGGAAACTAAAACCTGAGTACTAAGTGAATAATTAAACGTTATTGTTTGCAGGGTTTCAACAGGAACGTTTGTTAAAAACCCGTATATTGTTTTTCCATTTTGATCATATTTTTCAATTTCCAGCTTGTTTGGTGGAGAAAAATTTTTGTTTTCGTAAACCTGGGGATTGACAATCGCATCAATCGTGCTTTGAATTTGTCCGTTTATTTTTATACCTGTTAGCTGCGCCCCTTGTGGCAATATAAACCGCAAATAGTTTTTATAGTTTCCTCCCGGCCAAATACCATTTACATTTGTGTTTTTATAAGCAACAGTAATACTGGAAGAAATGCTTCCGTTATCATCAATATTTACAACCTGAGAAACGCTTCTTTTTATAAAATAATTTGCTTTGTTGATGCCTAAATTTGCTTCGTTAATTCCAAAATAGTCATTTACAAGATTTTTTTCTTTTTTTCTATCGTCCCAGAGAGACGAAGACCAGCCGTTAACCGTAAATAGGTTTTGAATACTTGAATTATCGAATGCAAAAAGAACATGTTTCTGGAGAATAGAGTCCCCAACTGCCTGGGCCATGGAAAGGTAGGAAATATTTTTTTTGCTTGCTATATTATTTTCCATGGATTGCAGCAGAAGCCGTAAGAAATCCTTTTTTTGCGTAGAACCCGGAAAAAAGTTTTTTTCCGCGTGAGACTGTGTAAGCTGAAAAAGGTTGTCGGAGTTTACGTATTCATTATACTCCGGAACATAAACCTGTCCCATTGCGGAAAGAATATTTTTAACAAAAGAAACATCAACCGCAATAACTCCGTTTACCGTCTGTTTTTTTGTTAAGCTAAGAAAACGCGCAGCCGCAGCAGCATCGTTAATATAATCAACGTCAAAATTACTATCTCTCATATATAAGTGCACTGATTGAAGATAGCGTCTTATGGCAAATGGCGGCTCTACATGCCCTGTTAATTGCCCGTCTGCATCATAGACATCATAAATTGAAAAATCAATAATTTTACCTTTGTCTAAAGAAAGCAGTCCGTAAGAACCTATAAATCCCCCTCCGGGCCTAAGTTCCATATTATTTTGAAACAAAACCAAGTAGGTTTTTTTATTATTAAAACCTAATAAGTCAGGCCAAACATCTATTGTATTGGATACGAAATTAATTAAAGGATCTATTTTTTGTGTAATATTGGAAAAATTTTCCCCTTGTGCTTTTTCTTTTTCAAAAATCACAATAGCATTTTTTAAATAATTTGATGCGGCAATAAAATTGCTTGTAGAATTAATGTTGCTCGAAAATACTTGCGTTAGAGATTTTGATGCATTCAAAAGATAAGTACCTGCTGTTGAAATATTCTTTCCGGTTTCTATGTCACCGGCTAATTTACTAAGTAGATCCTGTTTTCCAAAAACTTGGCTTTCGGAAGAAAGTATAACAAAGGCATTTTCCGCAAGAAGAAAAGAATTTTTGGCAAAATATATTGATTTTCCGGCAGCTACAAAATCTCCTTTATCTAAAGAGTTTTTTGTACTCTTAAGTGATTCGAGTCCTAAGAAAGAAAATCCCAAAGTTGTAATAAGCGGTAAAAACAAAAAAAATACGATGCAAAAAATTAACCAGAAAATTGGCAAAGCAATACTGCTTTCTTTTTTATACTGATTATTGTTTGGAACAACAGGTTCTAGCGGTTTTTTTTCTTTAATATCTATCTCTTTTATCCTCTCTTCTAAAGCATAGTTATCCCCTAAAACATAAACGCCTTCTGTTGAAAAAACGTAATTTTTCTGTTCAGGTTTCTTTTCTTTAATAAAATCTATGTGCAATGCAGGATTTGCTTTTTGCAGCATGTGCGCAAGGGAAATATATGTTACTCCATGTTTTGGAAATAAATAGAAAAGATTTTTGTTTTCTACTTCTCCAAAAACAACTTCAAAAATTCCTGCGATAACGTCTCCTAAAAATACCGGATAACTTACGCTTGTACCGTCACCTGGTACGTCAATTTTGTTGTAATTTTGAGCTTGGTATATAAACTTATTAACAGCGAACCTTGTGTCATAAACAATATCCTGACAAAAGATATCGCCAAAAACAGCTATTTTTGCTTTTTGATAAAAACTCGGAATTTCCGACACAAACTGCTCGTTTGCTCTTGAGATGTGAGTAGCAAATAAAAAGACTGCTCTATCATATTGGGCTTTTTTAATAAAACTTGGCAATAAATCTTTCGTAGCGTTAGTTCCATCGTCAACAACAAAGATATGTGAGTATGTATTATCAGGAACTGTTGGATTTTTTTTAAAAAACGGGATGTGGACAACGTTCTCAGGCAAAGATGGTTTTTTTTGGCTGACAAAAACAACCAGGGACTCGTCTTTAATCTGTTCCAAAAGCGCATCCCCTATTATTCCCAGCCTGTCAACAATAAGTATGGGGTTTTCGTCTTTTTTTTCCGATGTTACAAAGGCAGATCTCTTCACAAGAACTATTGTAGAAGCTCTAGTCCGGGTTGTCCAGGGCTAAATTAACCATCTCATCTGCCATTTTGTTTTTTTCCCTTGGAATATGATTCCATTCAAGAGGTAGTCCTAATTGTGATTGTTTTTCTCTGACTGTAAAAATTAATTCCCTTATACTTTCCGATTTAACTTTAAAAATTCCTTTAATTTGTGAGCAAACAAGTTGTGAATCCAAAAAGAAAGCGATTTTTGCATTTTTTTCTAAATTTTGTTTATTTTCAATAAGCCAGGAAAGAGCCTCTAAAACAGCTTTGTATTCTGCAGTATTATTCGTTGCGTCACCAATTCTTTTGCCAATCGCAGCCAATTTATTGCCTTTGCTATCAACTACATAAACCCCGATTGCCGCAGGTCCGGGATTACCCCTTGATCCCCCGTCTGTAAAAATAGAGATGTTATTCATTTTATTGTTTCTTTTCCAGAAAAATTTTAACAGAATAAACTTTGAAAGCCAATAAGGCAAAAACAATTCCTTCGGAAATACCTGTAATTACTGCTGTAGCAAGATACGACCATTGAGGAATAAAAATAACATTAAGCACTATATTAATAATAGTTGAAAAAACATAAACAGCCGCTAAAAATTTTTGCTTGCCCAAAGAGATTAAAATCCATTGCAAAAAACTTGTTAAGAAGAAAAACGGTAGGGACATAAGAAGAATTCTAAAAGGAACTATTGCCGGGATAAAATCTACTCTTATTAAAGATAACAAGGGAGATAAAAACCAAAACGGTAGAATAATAGCCACTGACGATACTAGAAAAACAAAGAAGTAGTACTTTGTAATTGAGAAAAATTTCTTACTGTTGTTTTTGTTTGCAAGCAAAAATGGATATAAAGCATTAGATAAAAATAGGGGCAGAGCTATTAAAAAATCAAAAAACTTATACGAGACCCCATATATGCCAACATCATTCGTAGGCTTTAATAAAGACAACAGCAACATATCCGCCCTAAAATAAATTAAATTAAAAATAAGGATTAGCCCTATTGGAAATGATTTTATAAGAATTTTTTTTGAGAAATCAATATCAAAAGAGATAGGAAGAATTTTTTTCCTTACATAAAATAAGGCGACTGCGCTTGTAGCAATACTACTTAATACAAAAGCCAAAACAATATAAAGGATTGAGAATCCTAGATATGAAAAAGCGGAGACAATCAAAAGATTAACAACCGACCCTAAAACATAAGAAATAAGATAAGGAAAATAGTTTAGTTTTTTTTGGAAAATTGCTGTTGCCGAAATTATAATTGCTTGGGTAAAAAGTGAAAAAGAGTAAATAAATATACCAATCCTTACAAACGGAGAGAAACCCAACCCCAGGGTCTCGTTAAACGGAAGAAAAACGGCAATTATGTTTGCCGTCAAAAAAATTAATAATGCTATTAGTAGTCTTAAATAAAATAGTTTTTTAAAATTTTTTCCATCGGCATCTTGACTTTGCAAATAAACCGCGTTTAAACCAAAATCGATGAATAAAAAGAATAATCCTACGAAAGCGGTTATTTTTATAAATTCTCCAAAACCTATTACGCCAAAACTTCTTGCGATAATAATGGTTATTAAAAATCCAATAAAAGCAGTTGTTCCTCTGGTTAATATTTGATAAAAAGTGTTTTTAGCAACAATTAAATGTCTCATATTTTTATATTATCATTCTTTTTCCCTATTGTCCTTTTAGAACCTGACCAAAACAATCCGAAAATTATTACAATTAAAAGCTGTCCCTGTTGAAGTGTAAAAAAATAATGGTCAAAGAAACCCAAGAAAAGAATAAGTAAAAACAAAACTTGCAATTCAACGTTCGTATTTTTTTTAAGTCTTTTGTATGTGTTCCACAGGAAATATATAAATATAGCTAAGCCAATAATTCCCGTTTCCGACAAAACCAAAAGGTAAATGTTGTGTACCGGCTGAATGAATAAAGCTTCTCCGTATTGCTTTTGGACAAAGGGAAGATTAACTAAAAAATTATTTAATCCTACTCCAATTATCGGGCTCTGGCGAAACATAGAAATTGAATCTTGCATTAAAATTTCTCTTTGCACAACCGCTTGATCTGAAAAACTAAATTTAAAAAAACGAAGGCCTATGGGAAATGTAAAAATGAAAAGAATAATTATAAAAAACAACAGCAGTAAAATTTTGCTTTTAACTTGCTTCAAATACTCTTTCTTTGTAATAACCATTCTAGTTTTTTTCCAAAAACTATAGGCAAAGAAAAATATCACTACGACGCTCCAGGCAAGTATAGTAACCCTGCTCATTGTTAAAAATAATGCTATAGATCCACAAGCAATAGATAAAAATATAATTACATTTTGTTGTTTAAAAATTTTCTGTTTTGCATAGATAACGATTAATGCCATAAAAACAAATAGGTATCCCGCCAAAACATTCGGGTGTGAAAAAGTTGCGTACGGTCTTAAAAATAATTTACCGTTTATTGAAGCATTGGCTATGCCCGGAGTTTGCGAATTAAAACCTCTTTCGCCTAAAAAATATAAAATTCCGCCTATGGAACCTTGATTGATATATTGAGCAATTGTTAAAAGTGACTCAAATAAAACACCGAGAATAAAAGTCGAAAATAAAATAAGCCTGTTCATTGTTCTAAAATTTTTCACGGTATAGGAAAACAAAAAAGCATATTCTAAAAGTTTTATAATTCCATAAATTCCAGCTTGTGGATTATTTGAACGATATATTCCAATCAATAAAAATAATAAAAACACTATTAATAATTTAATAATGTTGCTCTTTGCGGATTTTATTACTTGCGAAAAACCTTTCGTACTGACAGAGCATTCTAAAATCCAAGATAAAATAAGACCGATTATTAATACGTCTGTAAAATACAACGTTGGAGATAGATAGTCTACTCTTATTCCGTAAACGTAGGAAAAGTTTGGCCAAAAATGTTTCCCAAGCTGAGTTGGTAAAAATAATACCAGGAGGTAAAAAAATATTGAGGAGGGTTTAGTTTTTTGGCTTAACAACCAAAACCCTATCTTTTCCCTCCCCGATAGATTCTGAAACAACTTCTTGATCATTTTGCAGAATCATATGCACAACTCTTCTCTCCCATGATTTTAAATCCGAAAGATATATCTCTTTGTTTTCAGACAAAACCCTGTCTTTTGTTTCTGCAGCAAGATTTTTTAGCCACTCTTCTCTTTTCTTTTTATATTCCCCAACCTCTATCGAAACTCTTTTGAACTCGCCAAGCTTGCGGGCTATGCATAAAGACAAAACAAGCTGTAAGGATTCAAGCGTGTCACCGTGATAACCGATAACAATTCCGCTGTCTTCCGTATTAAGATTTATTTCAATTGTTTCCCCTGTTTCTTTAACTTCAAAATCTCCTTGAATTTCAAGCAGTTTTAAAAGCTCTTCTGTTGTATTCTGTACGATTTTACTTTGTTTTTTGTCCATATATTTTATTTTTCCACTCTGTTAATCCGCCTAGTCCCGAAACCCTGTACTGCTGCGCAATGCCAAAGATTGTAAAAGTGTTCCAATATAAAGATAAACCAACGGGAAACGTATAGGAGAAAAAGCCAATCATAACCGGAAAAATATACATTGCCTGCGATTGAAAAGTAGAGGCAAAATCATCACTTTTTTTCTTCTCTCCTTTTTTTACCAAACCTTCTTGAGCCTTGGGCTTACTAAACATCATTTTCGACTGGATAAATTGGAATAGCGCGGTTAAGAGGGGCACTATTAAAATAATAGGTCCAATAGTTGAAATAAGCTGGGAAGGATTACTTCCCAGGGAAACTCCAAAAAAATTTGGGTCCCATGCCTTGGTAAGTTTTAAAGCGTCAAAGTAAACAATTTTATTTATTACATCGGGCTTTAAGCTGGCTATTTGCTGCAGAGCCGAGTATAGTCCCCAGATAATTGGGAGTTGGATGATAACAGGCAAGCATCCTGCTGCCGGATTAACTCCATGATCTTTATACAATTTCATTGTTTCCTGTTGCAGAGTTTTTGAATCTCCTTTGTGTTTGTTTTTAAGATTTGTAATATGCGGGTTTAAATCCTGCATTTTCTTTGAAGCTTTAAGCTGAGACGTGGTTAGAGGATACAAAATAAAACGGATGATTATTGTTAATATTATAATTGCGAAACCCAAGGCAAAAGGAAAATGAACAAAAAGTAACCCTTTGTATACTGTAACCAAAACGTTAATTATCGGCCAGATGAGAATTGTATTAAAAAGTGATGGATCTGTCATAGTTTATGTAATTTTATAAAATGGTTGGCATTTTAAAATTCTAATAAAAGAGAGGTAGCTGCCCCTTATTACTCCTTTTTCATAAATTGATGCTTTTGCATAATTTGAACACGTCATGGGAAATCTACAAGAGTTTTTTATCCCTAGCATATTTTTTATAAAAATTGAGAAAAATATTTGGTATATCCCTATTGTTTTTATTAATATCTTTTTCATAGTAATAATTTCCTCTTTTCCAATTCTCCCAAAGTTAATTCGCCGATTTCTTTTGTTGTTTTGCCCAATATTTGTTTTTTTAATATAAACAGCATATCATATCCCGGCTTGATTTTATCAAAATTTGTTTCTATACAAACTCTTATTTTTCTTTTAACTTTATTTCTGATGGTTGCTCTTTTGTCAATTTTTTTTGAAACTATGAATCCGAACCTGCTAAAAGATTTATCATTTCTTGTTGTTTTTAAAACAAAAAATGGGGAAGTATAAATATCTTTTTTATCAAATTTCGTTTCTTTTAATAAACGGTATTTTTTCTTAAGCATTAATGTTCGCCTAAACAGTAAGGTTTTTTCTTTTTTTTGCCCTTCTGTTTTTTAAAACTTTTTGCCCGCCATGAGTTTTTGATCTTTCAAAAAATCCGTGCTTTCTTTTTCTTTTTATTTTTTTAAGCTTAATTGATTTTTCCATTTATTAAGTATAGCAAATTACGATTGTTTTGAAAAGCATTAAACGTGCAAACCAAAAGAGACCCAGTTGTATACACTTTCTCATCTTGACAAAAAGTTATCCACATTATTAAACTGCTCGTTACCACTATGGAAGAAAATAAAAAACTTTGGAGTAAAATTTTAGGAGAAATTGAGCTCGAGGTATCAAAGGCAAACTTTTTAACGCTTTTTAAAAGAACCTCGCTTTTGTCCTTGGATGGGGACTCTCTAACTATTGCAGCGCCGTCGGTTATGATTATTGACCTCTTGCAAAGGAGGTTTTATGACGTTATTAAAAATTCCGTTGATAAACATGTAGGGGTAAATTCAAAAATAATTTTTGTTCCTAAAATTTTAGCACCGGAAGAAAGAGCGGAAAAAAATGGCCCTCTTTTTGATGAAAGCGAAAAATCTCCGACAATTGTCGGACATCTGCCAAGGGTAAGGCCGGACTATACTTTTGAAAACCTGGCTGTTTCCTCAAGTAACCAATTAGCTTTTGTCAGCGCATCAACAGTTGCTAAAAAACCCGGCAAGGCATATAACCCTCTTTTCATCTACGGACCAACCGGAGTAGGAAAAACTCATTTAATGCAAGCTATTGCAAATGAAGTTTATCAAAAAAACCCAAGCAAAAAAATTGTCTACATAACGAGCGAAGAGTTCACAAACGAGGTGGTTGACGCAATAAGAAGCAACAGCACATCTTTTATGAAAAAAAGGTTTAGAAATATTGATCTTTTAATAATCGACGACATTCAATTTGTTGCAGGAAAAGAAAAGGTTCAAGAAGAGCTTTTTCATACATTTAATATTTTGGTTGATAATATGGCACAAATCGTTCTTTCTTCGGACAGGCCGCCATCAGAAATTAAAAAAGTGGAAAAAAGGCTTTTATCCAGATTTTCCGGAGGCTTGACGGTTGACATAGATACACCAGATTTTGAGCTCAGGACTGCAATCTTACTAATTAAAGCAAAAAAATACGGGTTTGATTTGCCGATAGAGGTTGCAAAGGCAATTGCCGAAAAATCCCAGGATGCAAGAAGTCTTGAGGGAGTTTTGTTAAGAATGGTCACGGAAGCCGAAACAAAAGGAGTTAGTATAACCAGCGACCTTGTGCAGTCGGTTTTAAAAAGCACCCATCAGGAAAATAGGGGAGTTTTCCACCCGGACGACATTGTTAACAATATTTGCGCTTATTACAAAATCAAACCAACACAGATAAAAAGCGCTAAAAGAGATGCTTTTTTGGTTAGAGCCAGGCAAGTTGCTATGTATGTCCTTAAAAGGGACCTTGGTTTAACTTTTGTTGAGATTGGCAATATTTTGGGAGGCCGGGACCATACAACAGTTATGCACGGCATAACAAAAATAGAAAAGATGGTTAATGACGGTGGTTTTTCTCAGGAACTTTTGGGGATAAAAAATTATGATGGGGGAAAACTTGCTGGTTATTAAATTTTTAAGTTTTTACGCTTTTTATAAACATAGTTATACACATTTTATAAACATGTTTTTTAGCCGCACAGCCTTGCTTTTTTCCACTTTTCCAGGTACACTACAACTACAACTAATATATTTATTATGAAAGCTTCTTTTCTAACAGAGAACTTGCAAAAAATCTTAACTTTTTTAAACCATGCCGTTTCCGGGAACAGTCAATTGGAAATTCTTTCTACATTTCTGATAATAGCAGAGAAGGGAAGACTTACAATTAACGCAACAGATTTAGAAATAGGAATATCCTCGTCTATTCCGGCAAACATTGAGAAAGAAGGAAGGGTTTGTGTTCCGGCAAAAACATTCTTCGACCTTGTTAACAATATTTCTGAAGAGAAACTGTCAATAGAAACGCAAGAAAAAAACCTTGTTCTAAAAGGAAGAAAAATAAAAATGGTTTTCCAAACACAACCCCAAGAAGACTTCCCAAAATTGTATGGGGACAAAGGAGAAGAAGCGGCGGTGTTTAAAAAAGAAACAGTGCTAAGCGACTTCAATAGGGTTGTTTTTGCCGCAAGCCAAGACAGCAGCCGTCCCGCACTTTCAGGCGTTTTAATAAAAAAAGAAAAAGACGGGTTTTTAATGGTTGCAACAGACGGCTACAGGCTTTCTTTAAAAAACAACATTGTAATAAAAACAAAAAAAAGAGAAGATGTTGACGGGCTTCTTCTTTCGGCAAGGGTTATAAAAGAACTTGCTTCGATAAAACAAGATGAAGACATATCTCTTTTTGTTTCGGATAAAAACAACCAAGCAGTTTTTGTCCAAGGAGAAACAACACTGGCCGGAAGATTAATAGAGGCAGAATATCCAAATTATGAAAAAATTATCCCAACAGACTTTGGAACAAAAGCGGAATTTGATAAGGACGAAATGCAAAAAGCCATAAAACTTTGTTCGGTTTTTGCAAGGGAAACGGCGAACATAGTTAAATTTTCTGTTAAAAAAGATAAGATAATTGTTTCCGCAAACACGCCTTCGGTTGGGGAGAATACGGTCGAGGTTGACGGGAAAGTAATAGGTGAAGAGAACGAAATTGCCTTTAACGCCCGCTACCTTTTGGATCTTTTTGCAAACATTGACGAAGAAGATATGTCTTTTGAAATGACAGGGCCGTTAAACCCGGGGGTTTTTAAAATTTCCGGCGACAACTCCTTTCTTCATTTAATAATGCCTATCAGGGTGCAGGGGTAATGTTTTCATATTTGATCTCAAGGTTTTCAATCCAAGCTCTATTTTCAACCTTGTTTTCCTGCAAAAAAGTATCGAACTCCTTGTTTCCCAAGGAATAATCACTCCCTTTTAATAACAATATAAAAGTATTGCTTGAGTAGTCGTAATCAAAAGAAAAATATGCTCCGGAATAAGGAAGAATGTCAAGTAATTTCCCCACAGCAGACGCCTTTTTAGCGTCAGGGTCGTTGCTTGGCACAGTTACTCCTTCTGTGGCCGGAAGCGGTACCTCGGGAGACTTATATACTGGCGGTACGGCAGTTGGAGAAGCCCAAGGGGTTTGGGGAGCAGGGCCCTGTCTTTTATCTGTTTTTGAAAGAAAAAGATAAAAGACAAAAACCGTTGTAAGGAGAACAATTATTGTCATAATGGCCATTGTCTTAATTTTTTCCGTGCTCATAAATAACCCTTTCTTCTTATTGGGAAAACAGGCCCAAAATCATAAGCCCCAACATTTATCGTTGAAGCTGCAGGCCCGCTGCTTCTGGAACAATTAGGGTCTCTAATAGTAATAATACCAGAAGAGACGTTAACGTCCTCAATTAATATCTGATGCCCTCCTACCCCCGGCCAGTTCCAAATAGCGGTATATAAAAGATAATGTTGGTCGATGTATTTTTTTGCCTGTGTCAGAAAATTCGTGTTTCCGCCAATGTCCGGTCCAACATCAAAATTTTGCCTAACCCAAGCTACTTTAACGGACTGATAAGGATTTGTTCCAATCCCGTTATAAGAAGAACAACTGTGTAAGTTTACATTGCGGCTAATGTCGTAATTCCCCACCCCGGCATTGGAAAATATTTGGGCTACGGTTTTTGGAGTCGAAGATATGCCAAAACTGCTTGCAATCATGGCCATTGCCGTAGGACTGCATCCTCTCCCCGAAAGGTTTCCGCAAACGCCATATTGCCATGCGGGAGAGCCTTGACAGTAAGGAACAATTGCAAGACTTTGTCCCGGGGCAGGGGTTGGTCCGGGAGTGGAAGATTCTGTCGGCGAAGGAGAAGGAGAACTGCCTGGGTCGCCGCCCTTAACCCCTGATACCCCTCCAAAAAGAATAACAATTACTATTAAAAGCACTAAGCCAATTCCAAGTATTATCGCTCCGGCCGGGTTGGCAAAAAACCCAACCCCTTCCGCCGCCATCATCGTGGTTCTTCCCGCTCTCGCGATCTTGTAGGCACGTTGAAGATTTCTTCCTTTGTTTACTGCGCTATTGATTTTGCCAACTGCGGAAGAGTCTTTTTTTTCGTTTTCTTCGGCCATAAGATAATAATAACAGAACTAGTTACTAGCAACTAGCTGCTAGCGTCTAGTTTGGGAACAGGATTTTCTTCGGGAGACGCAGTGATGGGCAAAGGAGTGGTGTTTGGCCCGCTGTTGGGGATTATGGGTTGTTCAATAGGGGGTTGTGTCATCGACTGCACTCTTTCGGCTTCCTCCTCCTGCATTTTAAGAATTTCTTGCGGGTTAGATGTTATCATTGTGTGTTCAAAAGGTGCGGCTATAACTTTCATTGCCACATGGCTTTGTCCTGCAAAAAACAACCCCTCACCGATATCCGCCGACAGCAAAAGCTCTTTTTCTCCCTGCGATAGATAAAATGTTTGCGAAACCAAGTCTACTTCGGACGGGCTTTGTTTTAGAAGCATCTGAATTGAGGAATTGGACAAAATAGCCTTACCATAGTCGGTAGAGAGAAAATCCTGTACGTCTTGGGTTGCCGTTGTTAACGCAAGATAATATTTACGGGATCTTTTGGCAATGCTATAAACAAAAGAAGCGGAATCGGGATATTTCATAATATACCAAGCTTCGTCAAGAATAAGCAGCCTTTTTTTAAGTGTTTTTCTAATCCTTGTCCAAACAAAATCTAAAACAATGTGCATGGCAACCGGCCTTAGCTCTTCCTCAAGCGCTTTAATGTTAAAAACCGTTAGCAAATTCTTAAGATCAAAATTGGATTGCTGGTTAAATATTCCGCTTAAACTTCCTTTAATAAATTTTTCAAGCCTTAACGCCAGCTCCCTTGCCGAGGGATCTTCCATGCCCAGCAATACTTTATATAAATCTTCCATTAGCGGTGGCTGTTTCTTTTGTGTTGTCGGATCGGCAGTTATGCCTTTTTGCCTGTATGCTTCGACCAGCGCCCTGTCTAAAATTGCATCGTGAGCGGCATCCAAATCTCCCATGATAATTCTTAAAAGTCCGTGTAAAGAGAGAATTTTAAGGCCAAGCTCATTTTCCCCCTCTTCGTAAAGGCCGGACATATCAAAAGGATTTATCCTAACAGGGTCAGATGCGGTAAAAGAAATATGTTCTCCTCCTAAGGTTTTTGCCAGAGTTTCGTATTCGCCTTCCGGATCGATAATTATAACTTCTGTTCCAAACATAAACTGTCTTATTGCCTCGAGCTTAATTAGATAAGATTTTCCCGCTCCGGATTTGCCCAAAACTACCTCGTTGGCATTTTCTAAAGAGAATCTGTCGAAAATAATTAAAGAACCATTTTGTTCGTTAATTCCGTACATTACGCCTTTATCCTGGGCCAGCATAGCCGAAGTAAATGGAAAAGTTGAAGCAAGGGAAGTGGTATCCATATTGCGAGTTATAAAGAGCCTGTCTTGCCCCAAAGGAATACTGGATTTAAATCCGTCTTCCATTTGAAGGGTAGAGGTTTTGGAAAGCATAAGTATTGAACCAAGCGTTGTGCTTAATCTTTTTGATGCTTCGTCTAAATCTTTAACATTTTCGGCGGAAAGAGTAATGTAGAGGCTGTATTGGAAAAATCTCTCAACGCCTTTTGCCAGCTCTTCCTGAACGGACAAAGCGTCATCTAAAGATGCTTTTACTTTGGGGTCAATTAACTGGCCTTCTTCTACTTGGGACGAAATGGTTGCTTCCATCTCGGCAATTTTCCTGCGTAAATCCGACAAAACATCCGGAGATGAAGTCGGATAGATAAACATAGAAATATTCATAGAGTGGTCAAAATCAATTAAAGGCTGAAGCCAGTTTGGTGATACGAAACGCGGATAGCCAACAACAAAAACCGTTTTATAAAATTTTTCTCCGACTCTTATAAAATGAAAATCAACCTCAACCGAAGAGGGCGCAATGATATCCGTTAAGGAAACCATTCCTTTTTCAAGCCTGGCAATTGCAGGAGAAATAACTTGCTGTTGCTTTGCGGGTAGCTGCGCTTGGCTGACTTGGTTTTTATTTTTGCTGAAAAATGTCATATTACCCCTTCGTTTTTAATTATCGGCGATTTTATGTTATCTGTTGCCTGACCCGTTTCGATTAAAGTGTCGTTGTAAATTTCATAAAACAATTTAATAAGCTCTTCTTTTTCCAGGGTTCTGGCGCGTAAATTAAGTCTTCCAAGCTGGGAGTGCAAAGATTCGGCTTTTGAATGAAGAGCGGATTTGGCGTTTTGAACAAAAGCAGAATCATCAACATAGTTTTTTTTCTTAACGCCTCCCGCAGCTGCGCCAATTCCTTTTTCAAGGTAAGAAAAAGGAATGGAAATATAAAATTTTTTATCTAAAACCGTATTTACCTTAATGAGCTCCTGAATGAAATCCTTATAAAGCCTTATTTGCTCTGCAAGCATCTGGTTTTGTGTTTTCTTAGCCTCAATGTCAAGCAGCTTAAGATAAGAGGTTATATCTAATTTTTTACTTCTAATCAGTATTTGAATTGGGAAAGAAAGGGAATTAAGAAGTGCGGCATAAGAGTAAATTTTTGAATCTTGTTCTTCTGCCGAAAGAAGGGCAAAGTTGGTAGCGGTTACTTCAATTACCAGGCAGGCGTTACCATTGGTTAAAATAACAACATCATCGACAACATCTTGTATTTCCGTGAATTTCTGCGTTGTTGCGTTGATTTTTCGGGCAGAGCTTTTCATAAATAATTATTAATTTTCAATTTCTAATTTCTATTGAATGCCTCAATCATCTAGCTTTTGGTTGCATCTTCATATCAAAAATAAAATTTTAAAGATAAAATACACATATATTATATTAAATATTGTTTCTTTTGCCTTTTAAAGTCAAAACGCTTGAAGCAAATATCTTAGAGATTTCATCAAGCTCTGCTAAAATTAAATCTGCTTCATCTTTTTCGCCGTTACCCGTATCCCGCAATACGGAAACCCATACCTTACTTTCATTTGCCGATTTTAGAGAATGATGGAAGTAGTTTGTATAATCTTTCTTTGAACTTGCAGACTGGCCTTCTATGTAGTTTCCCAAGATACTTGTCCCGCTTCTTATT
>Ga0265296_1002581_pt1 | contig 17962 bp, 24 predicted proteins | sample MunlanPumphouse1_FD_189073 | JGI IMG/M metagenome (GOLD analysis project Ga0265296, IMG submission 189073) | Groundwater microbial communities from a municipal landfill in Southern Ontario, Canada - Pumphouse #1 | ecosystem: Environmental > Aquatic > Deep subsurface > Groundwater | place...
GTGGGGGAAATTTGTTAGCGTTAGAACCTGCGGAAGATGCGTCCGGTGATGTAATTATTGGACTTGTACAGCAAGAAGTCTTATTTGATCTTGATAATGATGGGACGAAAGAACAAGTGTCAATTGGAGATGTATTGGTTTTAAAATATACAAAAGATCCTAGCTCCTTTGACCCTGCAGTAAGAAGTGTGATTAGTGAAGCGTTAAGTCATGTACCTAAACCGCAAGTCGAAGGAGTGAATGGATGGAATGTTGCGTTAAAGAAAGGGGAAAGTGAAAATAAAGAATATATTATTAATGGATTAGTAAAAAATAAAGATGATGTGTTTCTAGTGCAATCTGTAGTGTTACCAACAGAAACTGCGAGCGAACCATTAATTATTCAATTATCCTTAGGTTGTGAGCGGTGTACGCCAGAGCAGGTAGGAGCGTTACTATGAAAAAAGGAGCAATTTTATTACCAGGATTTGCAATATTATTTACCTTAATGCTGACTAGCGCGCTCTTTGTGATGAATAGTCATAACGAAGAAAGGAAAGTGAAGTATGTTGAAAAAGTAGGGTATCCTGCGTTAGCGTTGTTCAAAGTCTATGATGAGGGAGAGCGACAGAGATTGTATGTGGAACAATCAATTAAATACAGTGGATTAATTGCAGAATTAAGTTTATATCAGAATGGCGGTTTTGCTGCAACGAATGAGTGTAAGAAAACTGCAGACGGAACTGTGATTTGGTCGTCTTCGTGTGACTTATTTGATCCGAAAGAATCATTTAAACAGCAATTAAAAATCGAGTTAATTCCTTACTTACAAAATTATAAATCCGTGTATGTTCCGTTTGAAGAGACTCAGGCATTGAAAGTAATGCGTCATCAAAATGCTTTGTTACCGCAGGATATTGGGGAAGGGTTAGTTAAAAATTATGAACAGGTAGTGAAGGGGTTAGTGGTGAAAGAGGTTGATCTTGAGAATAAGAAAGTCCTATTAAGTGAGGCAGTATTGCCAGTAGAGTACGCAAAGGAAGGATCAGAGTATAAAATGCAATTGAAAGGAAAAATAACAAGACCGGAATTTGAAGTGTTTGATACGTTGTATAATGAACTTTCATCATGTGTTGCTCCAAATCAGAAGTTATCTGATGAATGTGAATCGTTAGTTTCAAATAAGCTTCCAGGTGTAAAAATGGAAAAAGAGGATAATGTAATGAGAGTAGAGTATGGGACGATTAAATTTGCGTTTGATCCAAGTGTGAATCTTCCTCCAAGGGCAGTGTTTAGGATGTCTTGATGGAGTATGTTGCTTTTTTACGGGGAATTAATGTTGCTGGTCAAAGATTAATTAGGATGGAAGTGTTATGTAAACTATTTACAAGTTTAAAATTAAAAAAAGTAAGTTCGTTTATTCAAAGCGGAAATATTATGTTTGAAAGTAATGAAAAAGAAGAAGTGTTACTTAAAAATATTGAAGAGAAGCTTGTCAAACAATTTGGAAGTGAAGTAAAGGTTTTTTTAATTGAATTAAATACGTTAAAAGAGATGGTAGAAAGTAATCCTTTTAAGAAAGTGAAGTCTGAGGAGAGTCACTGTTTTGTCACGTTTATTCCAAAAGAAAGTGCTAAAGGGGTTATTCTTCCGTTGTTTTCTAAGAATAAGGATGTTGAGGTTTTTTTAAAGAAAGAAGAGATGTTATGTAGTATTAGTCAAAGGATAAATGGGAAGCATGGGTTTCCAAATCCTTTTATTGAAAAAGAATTAAAGGTGTCTGCTACGACGAGGAACTGGCACACTGTTGAACAAATTGTTGCACTTTATTCTTAAGATTCTATTCCCAAACAGTAGTACTTCTTATAATTACTTTCCAAAACCTTTTTATTGTCGAACTCTCAGTCGTTAAGAATGATTCAGCAGGTGTATGAAGTTATTGTGAATAAGATTGTGGAAAAATCTGGTCTTTCTCGTGCTGATATTGAATCAAAGGTTGATGCGAAGGTGCGTGAGTTAGAAGATCTTGTTACTAAAGAAGGTGCAGCTCATATGGTTGCGAATGAGTTAAAGATTCAATTATTTGATACTGTTCCTAAAGTTGCTAAGATTGAAAACCTCGCTCCGGGAATGAATAATGTTGTGTTAACGGGAAAAGTATTGAATGTGTCTGAACCAAGGTCGTTTAATTCTGGAACGAGATCTGGAAGAGTAGCAAATATTACGGTGGGTGATGAGACTGGCACAGTGAGAGTGGTGTGTTGGGATGAGAATATTATGAATGAGTTTATTAAAGCAAAGGAAGGAGATATTCTTAAAGTAAGAAATGGGTATGTAAAACAAAATAATCAGTATAATGAGGTTCATTTAGGAAATAAAGCGCAGATTCAGATTAATCCTGAAGGGGAAACGATTGGTGAAGTAAAACAATTCACTCAAAGAGCGAGTCCGGGTCCTGCTTCAAGAAAATATATTAATGATCTAGCAGAAAATCAAGTTGCTGAAGTCTTTGCTACGATTGTACAAATTTTTGAACCTAAGTTTTATACTGCTTGTCCAGTGTGTAATAAGAAAGTCTTCCCTCAAGGTGAGGCGTTTAATTGTGCTGAGCATGGTTCTGTTGTTGGAAAGCAAGTCCCAATCCTAAATGTGTTTATTGATGATGGAACAGGCAATATTCGTGCTGTCTGTTTTAGAGAGCATGCTGAAAAATTACTGGGTGCACCGGGTAGGACCTTTGATGAAGTGAAGAAAGATGTTGCAGGAAAACAAATGTTATTCAAGGGAAAATTAGTCAAAAATGCAATGTTTAATCGTTCTGAGTTTGTTATTTCTAGTGTGGAAGATGCTGATCCTAGTCGTCTGATTGTTGAAATGGAGAATGTTTAATTTTCTAAAAGCTTTATATAACTTTACATCCATTGCTCAACAATGAAAAAGATCTTTCATCCTGCTTCAGAGCGTGGCAGAAGTAAAACTGAATGGTTAGATAGTAAGCATAGTTTTAGCTTTAATGAATATTACGATAGGCAGAAAATGGGCTTTGGGAGTTTAGTGGTGTTAAATGATGATGTGATCCTCCCTGATGTTGGTTTTCCTAGTCATCCGCATAAGGATATGGAGATTATTACAATCATGTTACAAGGAGAATTGTTGCATGAAGACGATGCGAATCATGCATTTACTCTTAAGGAGCATGAAGTGCAGGTGATGTCTGCGGGTACGGGAATTACTCATTCCGAAATGAATCCGTCTAAAGCAGAAGTATGTGAGTTATTACAGGTATGGATTGTTCCTAATAAAAAGAAGGTGACGCCAAGATATGATCATGGAACATTCCTGAAGAAAGACAGGATAAATCAGATTCAGGTTGTTGCGTCCGGATATGGGCAAGGATTAGAGATTTATCAGAATGCGGTGGTAAGTTTATTATTAATTGAACCAGAAAAAGAGGTGCATTATACCTTGAATTCGTCAGATCATGGGGTGTATATTTTTCTTATTGAAGGTGCGTTGGAAGTTGAAAAAGAATTCTTGAAAGAGAGGGATGCCTTAGCAATCTGGGATGTTGAGGATATTCTGCTTAAAGCAAAGAGGAAGTGTGAAGTGTTGTTGATTGAAGTTCCGTTAAAATGATTAAGGAAAGAGAAAGGTTTATAAGTTTAACAGTATTTAATAATGTTAAATGAAAATCGCAGCAGATGCTTGTACGTTAATATTGCTGGCGAAAGCTTCAGTTTTAGAGAAAGGTACAGAAGCATTTAAAGTGACAATGACTGCTGAGGTGTATGAAGAAGTATTGAAGGGAAAAGGGAAAATGGCTGAGGACGCATTTCTTATCGAACGTTTGGAGAAAGAAAAGAAAATTACCGTCGTAAGGAGTTTGAAAAAGATGACTGAAGAATTGATAAAAAACTTTGAAATGGGAAAAGGGGAAGCTTCAGTAATTTCTTTGGCTTTAGAAGAAAAGGGGATGGTTATTGCTACGGATAATCGTCAAGGGAGAAAAGTCGCAAAAATAAATAATTTAAATCTTGTTGGTAGTTTAGAGTTAGTTGTTGCTTTGTTTAAAAAAGGAAAAATAACTTCTGAAAAGGCTTTAAGCGCCCTAAAGGTTTTAGAAACGGAAGGCTGGTTTGATGATTATCTTATTGAAAAAACGAAGGAGGACATAAAATGACTGAAGTTGAATTTCTCGGAGCTAGATTGGAGAAAGACATTATTGGGATGGTGGAAAAAACTGCAGAAGAAGAGCATGTAGATAAAACAAAAGCCCTGAAAGAGCTTATTCTTTTAGGCAGAAAACAATATTTAATTAACAAATTTTTGGAGAGGTATCGAAAAGGATTATGTTCATTAGATAAGTGCGCAGAAGAGGTAGGTGTTAGTGTAGGTGAAATGATGCAGGAAGCAGTAAGAGCAGGAATAAGATCCAGTCAGACTGTTGAAGAGTATCGTCAAGGTTTAAATTTGCTGTTAAAATGATGTTCAAGACTCATCTTGCATTAGGGTTGCTTATTGGGTTATTATTCATCAAATTCTTTCCTCAGCCCCATCCCATTTTATTTGTAGTGTTAGTTGTACTATTTAGTTCATTGCCGGATTTAGATACAGAAAAAAGTAAACTCGGAAGAAAGATTTATCCTATTTCATTAATTATTCGATGGTTGTTTGGCCATCGGGGGTTTGTTCATTCGATGTTTGCGGCATTATTTTTCTATTTCACTCTTGCTTATTTTAATTTACAAGTAATTGGCGATGGATTATTAATTGGTTACTTAGCTCATTTAATTGGGGATGCAAGTACAAAAGAAGGGGTTGCATTCCTCTATCCATTTTCTAAATTTCGAGTGCAGGGTTTTATGGCAACAGGCGGGGTTATTGAGAGTTTTATTCTTGTTTGTTTAATGATTCTAAATTTAATTCTTCTCTTTGATGTGGTGAAGGTGTTTTTATTGAAATGGTTTTAGCAGTTCTTGTTTCAACAATGTTTTTATAGGTAGAGTGCTTTCATAGGGGGTGGTAGAGTTTGAAGTTGTTAATGGAGAACTAAGAACAAAGAAGAATTTAACCCAATTAGATGTTTTTGTAATTGACACGTTAACTATTCTAAGCAGATTTGTTGATTATGTATTAATTAGTGGATATGTCTCTATCTTTTTTGGAAGGGCGAGGGGTACTGAAGATGTGGATGTATTTATTGATGAGATTTCAGAAGAGAAGTTCAAAGAGTTTTATAATGCAGCTTTAGAAAAGGGGTACGAGTTTAATATTGATAACGCTGAAGAGTTATACAAGGATTATTTACAAGATAATCTTTCAGTTAACATGTGGGGGAAAAATCTTCCATTAGTGCGTCTTGAAATAAAGATTGCTAAAAAGTATTCTCAAAAGAGGGTTCTTAATGAAAGGGTGAAGGTGTTTTATAATGGGGGATTTCTGTACTTTTCTCCAATTGAGTATCAAATTGCTTATAAGAAATCTATTTTGAAATCTGAGAAGGATCTAGAAGATGCGAGGCATTTGGAAGTGGTTTTTAAAAATTTAGATAAAGAGAAAATAGAAGAATATGTGGGGGTTGTGTTGAAGGAGTTTGAAGATGAATGAACGAGAAATTAATAGCAGGGAGAGAATGAAGTATGTAGAAAAATGGGCTGAGTTTGTAAAGAATAATCCGGATGAAGTGTGGTCAAAGATGCAGAAGGAATTAATTGATAGTCAGATTGAGAATGCTGAAAGAGTAAAGTTGACCAAAGAGCAGGTTAGGTATATTAAAGGAAGATGATTATTTAGAAAACCAATTTTTAGTATTCGAATTAAATTGAAGGGAGTAAATGATAATCAAATTTATAATAATTTGAAAGATCAATAGAAAGAGGGAGGGAAGGAAGTAGGGCATATATTCTAAAGAACTATTTTGATAATATTGAAATTTAAGTGAGAAGAGCATGATAATACTAAGAAGAATTTGTAAAACAGAAAGGGACACAACTGCCAACCTTGCCCAAGATAATTTTTTCTGAAGATTTCTTGCTATAAAGTGAGTAAACGCGATTAAGCACGTAAAAACAGTTATGTTAAGGAAGAAGTAAGTTCCAAGAATTGTTTCCCTAAAAAAAGTTAAAACGGGAAGGGTGGGTATTGCTGCTAAAACAAGTCCCAAGTTCGAATCGTAGACGAAAGTGTTTCCAGGATATTTTAAGAGAAGGATTTCAAAAAGAAGTTTGAAAAGAAGAGATAGGGAGAGTAGATAGTAAATGAGGGAAATGAGTTGGATGGATAAGGGTAAGTTAGGGGGTATTTTCAAGTACTTGTATAGTAATTCCATATAATGTTAAATTTAGTCATTCCTATATAAAACTAACTTATAGCCCGTAACGACACCAACGACACTAGCGTCAACCGCGCGATTAACTTATAAATCTCTTCAACATTAGATGATTAACCTCATGAAAAAACGCGAACAGCGAGGTTGTTGTTCTCTATGTAGTTTTTAGTGAGGGTAGTGAAAAAAACGCGAAAGCAACAAGGAGAAAAAAATGGCAAATAGACCAATAAAACAATACCGTGCTGGAAACATCCAGGGCGCAATATGGTTAAATGAAAGAGAGGTAAAGGATGTGATTGTCGGATTTAAAACAGTCAGCATCCGTCGTTCTTGGAAAGATAAGGATAAGGATTTGTGGAGGGAAGAGACATTAAACTTACGGAAGCAGGATCTTCCTAAGTTAGCCGTGATTATTAGTAAGTTGCAGGAAGATTTATTATTGAATGATGAAGAGGAGGGTGACGAACATGAGTAACACGAACAAAGAAACAAGTATTGAGGATCTTCCAGGAGTAGGACCGGCAACTGCAGAGAAGTTGAAGGATGCTGGGTTTGATACGTTATTATCATTAGCTGTTGCTTCGCCAGGCGAATTAGTTGAAGCTGGCGGGTTAACGGAAGTGACTGCAAGAAAAGTGATTCAGGCTGCGCGTAAGACGATGAATATGGGCTTTGAATCTGGGGAAGAGTTATTGGAAAAGAGAAAAAATATTTTAAGGATTTCAACAAGTTCAAAAGCCTTTGATGGATTACTTGGGGGTGGGTTTGAGTCTGGGGGTATTACCGAGTGTTTCGGAGAATTTGGATGTGTGGCTGGGGACACATTGATTACCTTAGCAGATGGTTCTATGAAAAGCTTTTTAGAAATTGCTGGAAATAGGGCTGTTGGGGAATATCCTCTTGAACTTCCAGTAACAACGTGGTTTAATAACTCTCTGAGCAAGACGATGACTAAAACTCTTTTTGTGTATGATTGCCCTAAAGTTATAAGTGTAGTCTTAGAAGATGGTCGAGAAATTAAAGTGACACCAAATCATCCGCTTATGACACAAGACGGGTGGAAGGATGCATCAAAGCTGACTGTGGGAGAACATCTTGTTGTAAGTTGGCCTGAAGAGTTTCCGAAAGAGAATATAAGTTTATCTACAAAGGTGAGTTTGCATAAAAAAGCGCCGAAAACAAAAATAAAAAAAGTAAGCCTGCCAGATAAACTAACGGGAGAGTTAGCGAAGATTATAGGTTATCAGTTGGGTGAAGGTTGGAAGGAAAAACATAGCGTGAATGGGGGGATAACAAGAATAGCGTTTGGATCTTCAACGAAGGTGTTGCTAAATGATTGGTCAAATGCGGTTGAATCTGTCTTTAAAGTGAAACCCACGTTTAGAAAGGAAGAAGATAAAACGACAACACTCTCTGTTGATTCTGTACTTGTGGGAGAATTCCTAAAACAATTTGTGGGATTATATGAACTTGCCCCAAAAAAAACAGTGCCGAGTCAGATTATGGGCTCTCCAAGGGAAGTAGTTATTACTTTCTTAGCTGCGTTGTATGACAGTGAAGGGTATGCTAAATTAGAGCAGGGACGCACAAATAAATTAGGAAAATGGACGAGAGAAGATGGAACAAAAATGGAGAGGTGGTATAATTTAGAGAAAAGGGGAAAAGCTGTAGAGCTGAGAAGTTCAAGTTTACGCTTAGTACAGCAAGTGCAGATGCTTCTCTCTAAGTTTAGAATAAAATCTTCAATAACCCAAGATGAAACGAGAGGGTTTATAGGGTACAAGTTGCACATTTATAGGAAATTGTATATACAAAGATTCTATGAATGTATTGGGAAAGAAACGTTAAGGATTAAGGGAAGAGTTGAGGAGATAGTAGCAGGGTATAAGAATGAAGTTAAAACCCAAGATTTGAATCTTCTTAAAATAAAAGAAATTAAGAATATAGCAAATGAGGGAGGAAAAGTCTACGATATTGAAGTGCCCCAAACGCATAGTTTCTTAGCGAACAATATCGTTTCGCATAATTCGAGCAAGACCCAGATTGCGCATCAGCTTGCCGTGAATGTGCAGCTACCAAAAGAGCGGGGTGGTGCTGAGGGTGTATGCGTCTATATTGATAGTGAGGGAGCGTTTAGACCGGAGAGAATTAAGCAAATGGCAGAGTCATGTGGATTAGATCCGACAGGGGCATTGAAGAATGTGAAGGTTGCAAGAGCGTTTAATTCTGACCATCAGATGTTACTCGCTGAAAAGGTTGAGGATTTGATTAAGAATGATGGCTTACCAGTGAAGTTATTGATTGTGGATTCGCTCATGTCCCATTTTAGAGCGGATTTTACTGGGAGAGGGATGTTGGCGGATAGGCAGCAGAAAGTAAACAAGCATATGCATACGCTGATGAGGATTGCGCATGCATATAATCTTGTGGTGTATGTGACGAATCAGGTGATGTCTAAGCCGGATACGTTCTTTGGTGATCCGACTGCTGCGATTGGGGGTCACATCGTGGGACACAACTCTCAAACCCGAATTTATTTACGAAAAGGAAAGAAGGGAACGAGAGTAGCAAAGTTAATTGACAGTCCGCATCTGCCGGACGGAGAAGCAATCTTTAATATTGAAGAAGGCGGAGTTAAAGATGTTTAACTTCTTTTTTTTTATTTTTTTGAAAGATGAAGAGGTTAGAAAAGGTGTGGAAAAGGAAAAATGAACGACTCTGAAAAAGCATTGGTTGTGTTTCAAAGTAAGAAAATCAGAAGAACTTGGTTTAAGGATGAATGGCATTATTCTTTGGTTGATATAGTCCAAGCTTTAACAGATAGTGTTAATCCTACTGATTATCTGAAAAAATTGCGTAAACGAGATGTAGAGCTTGGAAGTTACCTAGGGACAAATTGTCCCCATGTAGAAATGCTGACTGAAACTGGCAAAAAAAGACAAATTCTTGCAGGAAACACAAAAGATGTCTTTCGTCTTATTCAATCAATCCCAAGTAAAAATGCAGAACCATTCAAAAGATGGCTGGCAGAAGTGGGAAAAGAACGAATTGATGAAATAGAAAATCCGGAACTAGCCCAAAAGCGTATGAAAGAACTCTTCAAAGCGAAAGGATATTCTGATGATTGGATTGAAAAAAGAGTTAGAGGAATTGCAATAAGAGACGAACTTACTGATGAATGGAAGAAGAGAGGAGTAAAAGAAGAAAAAGATTATGCAATTCTTACTGCAGAGATTTCAAAAGCAACATTTGGTATGACTCCAAGTGAATACAAACAATTCAAAGGATTGAAAAAAGAGAACTTGCGAGATCATATGGATGATTTGGAGCTGATTTTTACAATGCTTGGTGAAGCATCAACGACAAGGATTGCGAAAGATAAAGAAGCTCAAGGGTTTATTGAGAATAAGGACGCAGCAAGTGAAGGCGGAACAGTTGCAGGTGTAGCAAGGAGAGAGCTTGAACAGCGGAGTGTGCGAAAGGTATCTACTTCGGAGAACTATCTTTCTGAGCCTGAAAAGAAGAAAAAGTTAGAAAATAAGAATAAAAAATAAAAGAGTTGTATAGTTGTTTAGTAAGATCTCAAACCAAGGGGATAAATTGTTAACTGATCCAAAAGAATTAAGTCTATATTATTAATTACCACTTTTTATCTTCTATTTTTAATGCATATCCAATCCGTTTAATTAAAATGTGAAAGAAAAAACTAATAAACAAAGCAAGTAAAAATAATTTCCATCCTACATTATAGATAGGTAAAAGAAGAATCATTGCTCCGAATGGTGCTACAATTTGATCTAGGGGAATAGAACTCTGTCCAGGTTTTAAATTAATTCTTCGTTTGATAAAGCTTCCAACAGCGTCTCCGACTATTACCCCCAGTCCGATTAAAAATCCAAAAAGGAATATATTAATTTCATTATAATTAATTAAACTAAGTTCTTTAAAGAAAGAAAATTGAAATAAATAAGATTGTAATAAAACTCCTAAGACGCCTCCCAATATTCCAAAAATTAATCCTCGAAATGTTTTATGATCGCCTAAAATTCGTTTTCCATTTAATTTCTTATTAAAGTCAAGTGGTTTATTTAAAGATTGAAAGTGTTTTCTAACTAGTACTGGCGCCATGTTTGCAAAAGCAACAGGAACGAGAAAGTACAATGTTTGAAAGAAAAGATTCATAATCTATTTTTAATCAAGGTAATTAAATAGTTTACTATAATCCATAAGATTCTAAGAAGGATTTAATGGTATCATAGTCTTTGAGGTAATTATATCCTTTATCTGTTAATTTATATGATTTCTTTCCTTTGTCTTGTAATTCTTGCACAAAGTTTCCTTGGATTAATTCTGTTAAATATTCAGTTAACATTTGATGGGATAAATTAGATTTATACAAGATGTGTGTTGGTTTTGCTTCTCGTTTATCTTGAATAGTTTTCAGAATAGAGTGGATGATTTCCAGCCTATCCCTTTTTTTGTTCATCTTTTTCTCACCAACGCATAATTCCAAAGGATAAGTAAAAATGCGCCTAGTTCAAGAACTCTTCCTAACACATAGAAGAAGGGTGAGTAATTGATAAAGATAAATTCAATCCATCCTAAGGTTAAAACAAAGAATGCGAGTGCAGTTAAGAGGGTTTTAGGTTGTCTGTTCTTAAGATAATTATCGACAAAGTGCCAAGTGATTAATGCAAAGTAGAGTGCGGATAAAATGAAGAAGGTGTGGAATAAATCTCTGCTTAATAATAATGAAATGACTGACGCTCCAAGGAGGATGTAAAGTATTTTTGGTTCTCTGCTTTTAAGAGTAGTGTAGGTTAAGAAGCTAAGTCCGATAAGCATGAAGATGAGGTGAAGGGTTAAGCTGAGTGAACTAAGGAAGGTAATATGTTGTAATTGGAAGTTTGCACAGAGACCTTTTCCCAAGTTTAAGAAGAAATAAGTGTTAATGAGTGCTTGAGAAAGATAAGCGAAGCCCATAAAGAGGAAACCAACGCTAAGGCAGAGAACGTTTTTCTGTTTAATCTTAGTATAAACATTGTAAGAAAATCCTGCAATAAGAAAACAAGCGAGAGTAAATAAGAATCCGAATAAGATGTCATACTTGAAAAACCATGGCGGTGAAATGCATGCGTACATGGGTTTATTTCTTTATGTGGCTTTAAAAAGATTGTGAAGGGAAAATCTGAAGTGATGTTCTTTACTTTTGCTTAACACTGTTTATTAACTGCGTTAAAGAGAGGATAGTCTGGAGGTGGTGGGTAATGATGATGGTGATTGATTTGAATGATTGGAGAGGGGATGTATGGACAAGATATGAACAAAAGAGGGTTGAGGGTTTGTGGGGCGGATCGAGTGAAGCCTCGCAGGAGGGTGGAATAATGAGAATAGAAAATGGATCGTTAATTACGATTATTGGGAAGAAGGGTCCGATGACAATTAATTTGAAAGGAATGTTGTAGAACTATTTTTCCCGTTGGGTATGTTCTTCAATAATTGTATCTAAGCGAATGTAGAGGGGATGATTATTCCACTTAGGAAGGGTTTTATATTTTTTTTGTGCTATTTTTTTAAGAAAGGTTAAGAGGTGTTCTGCGGTGGGTTCTTCGCTGTAGTCTCCAAATTGGTGTTGCTTTAAGTAGAGCGCGTTGAGGGTTTGTTCAAAGTGTTTTTTAATGGGGAGGGCAAAGATTGGTTTTTGGAAGTAAAGTGCTTCACTAAGAAGGGTAAATCCTGCACTTGAGATGATTGCTTTTGCGTTTGCAAGTTCTTGTAAGTATTTCTTTCCTTCATGGAATTTTTTAAAGGTGATGTTGCCTTCTTTTTTTTCTAGATTAAATCCATAGACAATGAAGTTTTCTTTAATTTTTTTTAATAAGTTAATAAGATGTTTGTCTGTGGGCATGGATTGATAGACAAAAATATAATCTCTAGTTATCGATTTTACTGTGAAGATTTCTTTTCTTAAGATGGGATTAAAGAGTTCTGCAGGGGTGTCCGGTTTCAAATGCGTTTTTGGAAAAGAAAGGACAAGATATTTGTCTGCAGGTAGTGTTGCAATTTTAAGTGCTAATTTACCTTTGATTGATCCTACTGCGTATTCATCCGGTGCTTTATAATTTCCATAAAAGAGGTAATGTTGATTATCAAGGGTGATTAAAGGGAGTTGGTGGTCTTTAGCGTAGTACATAGAGAACGTATCCATATCGCTAATAACTAAGTCGGCTTGAAACTGATCTAATTTTTGGGTGACGTTTTTGAATAAGTGATACGTTTGTGCGTTAAGTTTTGCAATATTTTTTAGAATAGTTCGAACGTTTTGTATGGAGTTTTTTTTAAAGGCAAATTCAAATCCGGGAACAAGATGGACGTTAGGGAGTTTTTTCTTTAAGTGGGGGTAGGCTGTGCCGCTTGAAAGAACGAGCACTTCATGCTTTTTTCTTAAATGAGTGATAACTTCGCTGCTTCGGATTGCGTGTCCGATGCCTATTCCGCAGACGCCGTAGAGGATTTTTGCCATGGTAGAAGGTGTTTTAATCTCTTTTTGATAAAAACCTTTATAAACATTGTGTCGTTGCGAACGTTATGACTAAAGATTTATTTTGTTCATCCTGCCAAGTGAAAGTGACGAATCTTTCCGGTTCGGTAAGGTTTTCTTGTCCTTCTTGCAGTCAAAGTGAGATTGTACGCTGTCCGCATTGTAGAAAGATTATTGCTAAGTATACTTGCCCCTCCTGCAACTTTACTGGTCCAAACTAACAATGGCAGATGTTATTATTACATTAAAGATTATGCCTGAATCTCCAGAAACGGATATTAATTCTTTAAAAGCTAAAGTTATTGCTATTATTACAGAAGAAAAGGGTGAAGTTGGAAAGGAAGAGATTGAGCCTGTTGCGTTTGGATTAAATGCGATTAAGCTTATCTTCGTTCGTGATGAGAAGCTTGGCGGTGCTGATGCTATTGAACAGAAAGTGAGAGAACTTGAAGGGGTGGCGAGCGCTGAGGTGATTGACGTTCGTCGTGCGATTGGCTGATGTTTTCTTCAATTACGTTTTGGTGTGAGTTTCCGGAAAAAGTTAAGTGGAAAGAAGTTAAGATTCCGTTTGATACTGAAATTTTTATTGCTTCTTCTTCAATAAAAGAGTTTAATGAGTTAAGGAAGAAGATTCCGAAGAAGTTAAAACTGTGTGTCTGGCCGACGCTTCGAAAAGAGGAGGGATATTGGTTTTCTGGGTATTGTTCGAAAGAAAGTATTCTAAAATTAAGAGAATTTGACGGTCTTCCGATGAAGATTGATGTTGAACCTCCCTTGCCCGAGATGAAGTTTTCTGCCTTAGGATTGTTAAAATATGGAGTAAGCTTATTACTTTTTAAAAAACCGAAGAATAATCTCTTCTTGAAGAGAACAATTGAAGATTTATCTTCTCCATTGATTATCAGCGGTTTACCTTTACCCAATTTTTTATTAAAAAGATATGGGGATAATGTAAGGAAGGATATTGGAAGAAGAAATTTTTTTATTTATCGAACATTCTTTTCGGGTATTTTAGGATTTGTGTTAAGTGTTTATTACAAGTGGTTTATTAAATCCAGATTAAACATGTACAAAGAAAGGGCAATGTTCGCGATTGGTTGTGTCGGTCCGGGAATTTTTGGTGACGAGCCGTTTTACAAAAATCTGAAAGCATTTGAAAAAGATCTAAGATGGTTTAGTGAGAGCGGAGTAAGAAATCTTGTTGTCTTTAATTTAGAAGGGATAATGATGCGTCAGAATAAAGAAGAATGGTTTAAAGTACTAAGGGCTTATTTAAGTTAGATTTAAGGGTGATAGGGGAAAGTGAGAAGAAATAAGAACCTTTATTAAAGTTAAATTAGTTTGAATAATATGCCGGATTTATCAGATGAGCAGATGACTCAGATTAAGAAGTTTGTAGAAACATTTCCTGAAGCAGAGAGGGAAGCGAAACTAGAAGAAATTCTTTCTCAATTGGTGACTGATGAAAAAGCGCCTAAAACACCACAGTGTCCGTTTTGTTTATTGGCTGAGGGAAAGTTAAAGACGCAGAAAGTGTTTGAAGATGAGGAGTTTCTTGCTGTGTTAGAGATTAATCCTGCAAATCCAGGTCATACGTTGTTATTTCCAAAGAAGCATCTTGAGACAATCCACGCTCTTGCTTCATTGCCGGAGTTTTTATTAATAGCTGAGAACATTGCTGCAAGTGTAGGTGCACATAGCGCTGGTGTAAATGTCTTATATTCGTTTGGCGTTGTTGCAGGTGAAAAATTCAATCATTTTGTAGTGAATATTATTCCTCGCAAAGAAAAGGATGACGTAAGCTTTACATGGAAGCCGAAGCAGTCGAGTGAAAAAGAATTAAATGAAATGAGAGAAAAGATTGCTGTAGGTTTAGTAAAAAAGAAAGAAGAGCCGGTTGTAGTGCTAGATCTAGATAAGATAAAGAAAAGGATGCCTTCTGCTAAAAGAAGAAAGGTTTAGATAAAAAAGATTAAGATTCTTCCGGTAAGTAATGTCGCGAGTAATGCGAATAAGAAGGCGGGAACAAAAGGAATTCCTTCTTTGATTAAGACTTGTTTAATCTTATATTTTTTTAATTCTTCTATTTGATTTTTTTTAATGCAGAAATCGCGTTTACTGCAGATAGTTTTTGTTCCAATTTTTATGGTACTTAAGACCCATTCCCCTTCTGTTAATTTGTCTACAGAGATAAGTTTTTTAAGCACTACATCTTCGATGCATTTTACGTATCTTAAGAGATAAACAGTAAAAAGTAAAGAAATAAGTGCGATACTAATACTTGTTCCAAAGAATTTAAACGGTGCTTCTAAAAAAAAGCTAAAGATAAAAAGGAGAATAAACAGGGGAAGGAGAATCCAAATAATTTTTTGTTTAGGAAAGTGTTGTTTTTTTAATTTTGATCTAACTTCTTCTCTATGAATAATACCTAAGACGACTGCCCAGATCATCCCATAAAATGCGCCAGTAATAAAAAGATTTGCGAGAAAGACTGCTAAGAATGGAAGGTTATTCGAAGGTAAGAAAGAAAGAGTAAGTCCGTTTCCAAAGATCGCCCCTATTCCCATTAAGAGCTTACTGTCTCCTCCCCCCCATTGTTTAGAATAATAAAGAAGGTGTCCTAATAAGAAACAAATACCGAACATGAGTAATCCTTCCAAAAAGGGGAGGTAAGTGGATTGGGTTAATGAAACAATTGCGCGAATACCTAATCCTCCCGCCATCATGCTGTAACTGATCCAGTTGGGTACTTCTCTTGTTTTCCAGTCTGTAACGCTTGCGAAGAGGACTCCGGCTAGTCCGATCGAGAGGAGTAATAATTCCATAGGTAATTTTTTGTTTGAGAACCTTTAAAATCTTTTACTTTTTAGAATTGGTATGATTTCAATAATTGGTGCTGGTCCTGCTGGTTCGTATGCAGCGTATTTGTTGGCCAAAGCAGGGAAGGAAGTGGAAGTATTTGAAGAGCACGATGAGATTGGTAATCCGATTCAGTGTAGTGGGGTTATTACTCCCTTTATCGAGTCGTTGATTCCTTTAAAGAAAGAGATCATTGTAAATAAGATTAAGAAAGTAAGGTTTCATGCTCCGAATGGGAGTTTTTGTGATGTTCCGATTAAAGAGGATTATGTGTTTGACCGGTGTTTACTTGATCGTCATCTTGCTGATCTTGCTCAGAAGGAAGGGGTGAAATTTAATTTAAATAAACGGTTTAAAGGATTTGAAAAAAAAGAAAAAGAGCTTCATGTAAAGTTTGAAGATAAGACGATTAAAAGTGAAGTTCTAGTGGGTGCTGATGGTCCTCATTCTCTTGTTGGAAAAAGTGCGGGATTAATTAAAAAAAGAAGATTTATTACAGGGATCCAGGCTCGGGCGAAAGCGGACATTGTTGATAAGCATTTGGTTGAAATTTTTTTAGGTAAAGGAGATTTTGGGTGGCTTATCCCTGAAAATGAAGAGACGGCGAGGATAGGGGTTGTTGCTGAACGAAATTGTAAGAAGGAATTTGATGAAATTATGCGGTTAAGAAATGGGAAGTTTATATGTTATCAGTCTGGTTTAATACCGGTTTTTGATCCTTTTTTAAAAACGCAAAAAGAAAATGTGTATTTGATCGGTGATGCTGCAGGTCAAGTAAAGAAATCTACACATGGGGGTATTTTGTTTAGCATGCTTGCGGGTAAAGAATTATGTACAGCGATTACCCAAAATAAGAATTATGATTTATTATGGAAGAAAGAATTAGGATTTGATCTTTATCTAAATAAGACGATTAGTGATATGTTAAGTAAGTTTTCTGATAAAGAATTGAATAGCTTGGTGGAGTTATTTGCTCAAGAGAAGTTAAAAAAGATTTTATCTTCCAATGTTCGAGATTTTCCAAGTAAGTTCTTGTTTCAGATGTTAGTAAAAGAACCAAGGTTATTGAAGTTTTCTAAAAAAATTATTTAGGAAGTAAGGCTCTAATATTATTCAGTCCCTTTTCTAAATCGCTAGGTGCTTCGTCAAGTTGTCGTTGTAAGTCAAGAACGCGTTGAGCTAATTCATCTGGGACTTGAAGTTCCCTATAATCTCCACCGCCCACAGGTTTTTCTTTTCCGAATTGAATAAAATATTGGGTAGTTTTAGGATCCGTAACTTTTTCAAGTCTTTTTCCATCAAATGAAGTTCTTATTTGTTGTTCGGGAAAATAGATAGTTCCCGGGGGAAAAGAAGTAGTGATATCTCCCCCGAATCCTGATTCATACCATTCAATTTCTTTTGTAACAAGGTAAGCAATGAGGGGCAGGTTTTAATCTTGTTTTACTTATTCTTAAAGATGTGGGTAGCGAATTATAGTTCTTTTATTCTATATCTTAGTAATGCCGCTATTCCGCCTAATCCATCTAGTTTCTCTCCACCTGCATGGTCTGAAGAAATAATCTTAACATCGCCTTTCATATGCTCAACAGTTTTAATTGTTTCTTGTAATTCCTTGTTGTTTTCTTCGTGTGTTTTCTTCCGTAAGTAGGTATCTGTAACTAAGAGTGTTTGGATTGCTCCCGATTTTGCTGCTTCTTGCACTTCATAGAATCCGTAAGAGCATGGTTCATTTTTTGCAATTGCTTTTAACAATTTCTCTACTAATTCTAGTTCATGGTGGACTCGTTCTTGGAGTAATGCAGTTTTTACTTCTTCTCTTCGTAGTAATTCATTAAATCCATTATCTCCTATTCCGTGGCAGGTTGCAAGAATTGTTTTTTGTCGTAATCCTGCGGGTAGTTTTTTATAGATTTCATCTTTCCAGAATGCGGGACTTCCGATAACGATTTGTTGAATGCCCATGCGTTCGACGTATCCTTCTAAAATTTTAACAACTTCTTCATAGAAGTCTTTTCTTGCTGTGTCTTTAGTGTACTTGTTTTCAACAACGCCTTTGACTTCTCCCAAGTTTTCATAGCCGTATTTTCGTAAGAGGGCGAAGTGTGCTTCTTCTCGTTCTAAAGTGCATAATAATATTTTGCTATGTGCTTCTTTGCTTGCTTCTTGGATGTGTCGTAGTTGATAATCATATAAATGGTCTTTTTCTATTTCTAAAATGGTATTGAGTTCAACATTTAAGGTGTGGTAGCTTC
>Ga0265296_1002582_pt1 | contig 17960 bp, 21 predicted proteins | sample MunlanPumphouse1_FD_189073 | JGI IMG/M metagenome (GOLD analysis project Ga0265296, IMG submission 189073) | Groundwater microbial communities from a municipal landfill in Southern Ontario, Canada - Pumphouse #1 | ecosystem: Environmental > Aquatic > Deep subsurface > Groundwater | place...
AAACTTTTTGATTTAAATATTAAAATGGAGAAAGTTATTGATTTAGGCTCAAACTGACTTTAGCCTCGGTTCGGTATCATTTTTCGATTGTAAAAGACTGCAACATTACTTAATCTTAATATTTTGTTCTGTTATAATTTAGCCATGAGTTTAAGCATTGGAATCGTGGGTCTCCCAAACGCTGGCAAGTCCACTTTATTTAATGCCTTGTTGTCACGGCAGATTGCCAATGTAGCGCCGTATCCTTTTTGTACGATCGAACCAAATGTCGGTATCGTTGAAGTACCGGACCTGCGCTTAAAAGTGCTTGCAGAAGTAGTGCATACGGAAAAAATAGTGCCGGCTATTGTTGAATTTAAAGATATTGCCGGATTGGTAGCAGGCGCGGCAAAAGGGGAGGGTTTGGGAAATAAATTTTTGTCTCATATTAGGGAAAGCGCGGCGATTGTTCATGTCCTTCGCGCTTTTTCCGACCAAAATGTGGTTAGAAACGAGCCGGTAAACCCAAGATCCGATTTTGAAACAATTAAAACCGAACTTTGTTTGGCTGATTTGCAAACTTTGGAAAAACAGCACGAGCCGAATCCTTCGGTGGCGACCAAAGAAGATAAACAAAAATGGGAACTGGTTTTGAAACTCCGAACGGCCCTGGAAAGCGGACTGGAAGCAAGACACGTGGATTTAACCTTGGAAGAACAGCAGCTGTCGCGTCCGCTTTTCTTATTGACGGCAAAACCGGCATTGTTTGTTTTAAACGTTGACGAGGGAGATGCGGGAAAAAGTTCAGTGGAATTAAGGGATTTGTGGAGGTTGGGAGATATTAGTTCCTCCTTCGCCCCGCCGAATCGGCGGGCTTCGGCGGACAAGGATATTATTCCAATTTGCGCCAAGGTGGAAATGGAATTAAGCGACCTGGTCGAAGATGAAAGAAAAGACTTTATGAAAGATTTCGGAATACAGGAAAGCGGGTTGGAAAAGTTAATCAAAAAAGGATTTGAAATTCTGGGGCTGCAAACTTTTTTAACTGCCCCCGCCTCCGCTGACGCTTCGGCCTCCGGCTCGACGAAGTCGGCCTATGGCCAGACAAAGTCGGCGAGGCAAAGAGCGAACTACGAAGTCAGGGCCTGGACAATTAATAAAGGAGATACGGCGCCGCAGGCGGCTGGAGCAATTCACACTGATTTTGAAAAAGGTTTTATTAAGTGCTTGGTTTGCAGTTATGAAGATTTTATTCAACATCATGGATGGAAAGGTGCAGCCGAGGTAGGAAAAGTAAGACTGGAGGGAAAAGAATATATTATGAAAGAAGGGGATGTGGTAGAGTTTAAATTTAATGCTTAATTTAAATAATAATAAATTCGAGGCACGAAATCCAAAATATGATAATATTTCAGAAAACTCGGATATAACTCAGAAAATCAGAGAATCGGATATCCGGAATATCGGATAAATAATTATATTCAAGGAGGGTCCGGTTTTCTGATATTTCTGACTTCTGAGTATTCTGACCGAGTCAGACTCGGTTCTGACCAAGTTTGACTTGGTTCTGAGTTTTCCGAGTTGATTTCGATATTCAAATTTAATCACACACAAGATGTAATATTGACATATTGATGATCCTATTAGATAATATACCAGTTATTTTAGAAAGAGTATTTGGGTTGTCTTTATAAGTAAAAAAAGGATGAATAGAAAATATGAGATGGTGGTAATTTTAGATTCGCAGTTAAACAGCGAGGAGCAAGAGAAACTTACCTCCAAAATAAAAAAATTTATCTCCGATATCGAAGGAAAAGTTGAGAATATTAAGGAGTGGGGCAAAAAAGATTTAACCTATCCGATAAAAAAGCGGTCTTCCGGTGTGTATTATATTTATAATTTATCTGTAAATTCAGAAAAAATAAATTCATTGAAACAAAGATTACAAAACGAAGACAATATATTAAGATTTTTAATGGTTGTTACCGATAAAGGAGGGAAATAATATGTCCTCAAGATCTTTAAATAAAGTTATTCTGATTGGAAATTTAACCAGAGATCCGGAGTTGAGATATACTCCACAAGGAACTGCTGTTTGTACATTCGGAGTAGCGACCAACAGATCATGGATGACTGATGGTGGTGAAAAAAGAGAAGATACGGAATTTCACCGGATTGTCGCCTGGAACAAACTGGCGGAACTTTGTTCTCAACTGCTTTTCAAGGGAAGAAAAGTATATATTGAAGGAAGACTGCAAACAAGAAGCTGGGTTTCTCAAGACGGAAGCCAGAGGCAGGTTACGGAAATTATTTCTGAAGAAATGATAATTTTGGATAACCGACAAGCCGAAGAAGTAAAAGAAATTCCTCAAGAAAAGACTACCGAAACAACAGAAGCGGTTAAAACCGAAGAAACCGTTGTTCCACCGGAACCTTCCCCGGCAAAGAAAGCTGCCAAACCCGAGGCAGTTACAGAAACCGTCGAGGAAAAACCGGTTGTTGAAGAAAAAAGTACTATCAGTTCTAACGTTGCAGACGATATTCCTTTTTAAACAAGAATTTATTATAAATGAAAAAAGCTGATTTTTTAAAAAAGAAATTACAACCGGTAGCAGAAAATTGTCCTTTTTGCAAAAAAGAGGCAATTTTGAATTATAAAGAGGTTGATGTTTTAAAAAAATCTATTTCCGAACGGGGAAAGATTATTGGAAAAGACCGAACCGGGATTTGTTCAAAGCACCAAAGAGGATTGACCAAAGAAATTAAAAGAGCAAGATTTTTGGCTCTTCTTCCATATATTTCTTCCGTCAATTGAATTATCCGGTGATTTTAAAAAAAAAATTGTTTAATATTTTCTGATGAGGATTACTTTGTCACAAATTCGCAGATTTACTCTTGTTCTGCTTTTTATTTTTATTTCGGGATATACCGGCTACTCTCTTGGTACCAAACAATATTTTAGCAAAGTATCAAAAAATTCTTCCAAAAACGCAACGGCAATTGTAAACAAAGAAGCTCCTTTAAACAAAACCAATATTGACTTTTCGCTTTTTTGGAATGTTTGGGATAAATTAGAATCTAATTATTTATACCGTAAAGACCTTGATTCTAAAAAAATGGTTTACGGAGCAATCTCCGGTATGGTTGCTTCTTTAGGTGATCCGTATACCGTTTTTTTGCCGCCGACGGAAAATAATGCGACAAAAGAAGATTTAAGAGGAGATTTTGAAGGTGTTGGTATACAAATAGGATATAACAAGGACCAAAAAATTACCGTTGTTGCTCCGCTGTCTCAATCACCGGCAGAAAAAGCAAGGATAAAATCCGGTGATGTAATTGTTAAAATCATTGATGAAAAAAATAATGTTAACAAAGATGCAATCGGACTTTCGTTGCCGGAAGCGGTCTCATTAATCCGCGGGAAAAAAGGAACTAAAGTTACTTTAGTTATTCAAAGAGAAAGCGAGAAAGAAACAAGAACATTTATTTTAAGCAGGGAGACGATTGTGGTAAAAAGCGCCGAAGTAACTTTTCAAAACAAAAACAATAAAAAAGTGGCGATTTTGAAACTATCAAGATTCGGTGACCGGACAGAGGCGGAATGGAAAGATGCGGTTGATGCCATTATCAAAGAAGAACAAAAGAATAAAAGTTTTTCCGGGATTATTTTTGATCTGAGAAATAATCCGGGAGGATATTTACAGGGTGCTGTTTATATCGGCAGTGAATTTTTGCAGTCGGGAGTAGTTGTCCAGCAGGATCGGGGTTCTGACGGAAAAGAACAATATAATATTAACCGGCAGGGGAGACTGCTTAAGGAACCCTTGGTTGTTTTAATTAACGGGGGTTCTGCTTCCGCTTCGGAGATCGTCTCCGGATTTCTTAAGGAGAATAAAAGGGCAACTGTCGTCGGAGAAAAAAGTTTTGGGAAAGGAACGATTCAGGAAGCGGAAGATGTAGGTAACGGGGCAGGTTTACATATTACAATTGCCCGCTGGTTGCTTCCTTCCGGAAAATCAATCGACAAAGAAGGGATTATGCCGGATATTGAAGTTAAGATAAACCCCGACGAAAAAGATCAAACAAAAGATCTCCAGCTTGATAAAGCACTCGAAATCCTGACAAAGTGAAAATCTATTGCGATTTTACCAAGTTAATGATAATTTTAAGTTTATTCTCAGAAAATATTAATATTATATTTGTCGTTTAGTCTATACCACTTCGCCGAGCTGAGCTCGGCTACGTTGGGTATAAAAACTTGTAAACCGGAGCATAAGGAGTATATAAATCTACAAAAATAAAAAGGAGGATTGATATGAAAAAATTTTTTACCGGAATTGCAATAGGAATTTTTATTATTCTTATCGGTTTTAACATTTTCGTTGTTGCTAATTCTCCGGGAAAAACCATACCGGAGAAATTTCAATATTTATTTCAAGGGAATAAAAGTAACCAAAACCAGTCAATTTCGCAAAAGCTTTTAAATGAAGAATCGGTTGCTGTTGATGTTGTTAACCGGGTGGGTCCTTCGGTCGTTACGGTTGGTATTAAAAAAACACAAACAGTCTTTGAACCTTTTAACGATTTTTTTGATCCTTTCGGTATATTTCAACGCCGTAATAACTCTACTACTCGACAAATTGAACAAAATATCGGCAGCGGATTTATTGTTTCTTCTGACGGGCTTGTTGTTACCAATAAACACGTTGTGGCTGATACCAACGCGTCATATCGGGTTTTTATGTCTGATAACAAGTTATATGAAGTTCAAAAAATTTACCGTGATTCGACCACCGATTTGGCAATTCTAAAAATTGATGCGCCGGCAAATATCCTAAAACCGGTGGAAATGGGTGATTCCTCAAAATTAAAAGTTGGTCAATATGTTATCGCGATCGGAACGGCGTTGGGAGAATTCAGAAATACTGTTACAACCGGAGTAATTTCCGGACTTGGAAGAGGAATTGTCGCCGGCAGTCCGTTTGAAGGTTCGGAAAATTTAGACAACGTAATTCAAACAGACGCTGCCATAAATCCCGGCAATTCAGGCGGTCCTTTGCTTAATTCTCTGGGACAAGTTGTTGGGGTTAATGTTGCGGTTGCCCAGGAAGCACAAGGTATCGGCTTTGCTTTACCGATAAACGTGATTAGGGATTCGCTTGATAATTTCAATAAGACCGGGAAATTTTCCCGGCCGTTTCTGGGAATAAAATACAGAATGATTGATCAAAAAGAAGCGATTGCTAAAGGTTGGGTTGAAGGAGCCGGGGTAGTTGAAGTTGTTCTTGGTTCTCCGGCAGAGAAATCAGGGATTAAGGCCGGTGATATTATTTATAAAGTTAACGGAGAAAAACTCAGCGCCAAAAAACAATTTTCCGAAATTATCTCCGAAATTATCTCTAACAAAAAAGTTGGAGATGAGTTAAAATTAACTATCTGGCGTGATAATCAGGATGAAAATATCACCGTCAGACTTCAAGAAGCGCAGTAACTTCTTGAAAAATCGGGGATTATACGACCCCTACTCATTTAAATGCCAGCGCGGGAGTAGAGCCTTGGAGAGTAAAATGATAGTGGCTATCATTGAAAGATGGGATATTGCTGGGGGGTATGGATTTATTTGGATAACAAGAGATCCAAGTAAAGGTCCGGAAAATGTTTTTGTTCATTGTAAAAATATTATTCCATGTCCGGCGCGAGATACTGATATCGGGGGAAGAACTTTGTATGTTTCCAAAATTGATTGGAGTTCTTTTCCCAGGCCGAAAGTTCTGGAAAGTATTCTTGCACCGACCCGGGAAGAGGTTTTGCGTCAGTTGATTCCCGATTGGAAAGAAGTAACTCAATAAAGGTATTTTGCTCCGCGCTACGAGGAAGTAGGCGGAGCAATTTTTTCTTTAGAAAAAAAACGGACGGAAATTTCCGTCCGTGTAGGGTTATTGTAGATAAAATCGATCGAGGTGTTTTAGCTTTGTTCCTTCAAGATTAAGCACGAGATCAACAATACCTCTTTTGCAAGATGGTTTCGGTAAAACGATTTTTATATATCCGCTTTTATCCAGCGCCGCTTCGGTAGTACTGTATTTTGCATTACTGTATGGTTCTTTTAACGTGAATGTTATTTTTTTACCAGCAACAGGTTTGTCACTGCCAATTTGATACCAAACGGTAATGGTGTTTGCCGAAACACAGTCTTCGCTATGTCCTTCATCATAAATATGAGTACCTGGAACTGGAAGCGAATCAGCATAAGTGAAAAAAACCATTATGGCAAAAGAAAAGGCCAGGCACACAAAAATAATAAAAACACCAAGAAAAATATTACCGATTTTTTTACCCATTTTCTTCTCCTTTTTATTACGTGCAAGAGTATTTTGGAATTATAACACAAAGGTGATATTTATTGCAGATTACTATGAAACGTTCATTTATATTTTTCTCCTTCGCAAACAGCTAATTTAGAACATAGATTTGACAAAATTCACAGTAAGTGCTACTATAGGTCTCCGATTGCACATTTGATAAGGAGGTATCGGACGATGGTTACAGTTAAACTGAACCAGATATATTATTGGGATGATGAGAAAAAGTATGGCTTTATGAAATGTATCAAACATGTGGGCGATAAACCAAAGCAGGTATTTGTTCATGCAAGGGCGTTAAAACCATATCCTCGGGGCGGAGTATCTCTGGGATCCGCTGTTCTTGAAGCTCAGATTGATTGGGATTATTCCAAAGGTCCGAGGCTTATAGTTGGAAAGAGGATGGACAAGTAAACCCAATTTTGACCCGGCCGATTTTTAGTTAAAAAGATTATCATATGCTCCGTTTTGCTTTATTGCAAGGCGGAGCTTTTTTATGCATAAAATATCAGAGCATTTTAAGTTTATTTATCAAATAAATTGACAAATTAACAATGCACGTGCATGATTAATTTGTATGAGTTATCGGAGAAAAAGAGAATCTGTGGTAGCGAAAATTACTGAGGGATTTTTGGAAAAAGCTGTTGATGCAACTTTGGTTGGAATATTTTTTCAATTGGAGTTTCCCAAATACGCAAGAAGCCAACGGTGGAAATTGAGCAGTGCGGCAGAAGAACATTTAGAAAAAATAAATTATCAAACCATTAAAAGAGCGCTTTATAATTTAAAGAAGAACGGTTTAATCCAAACTATTAAAGAAACTTCTGTCTTACCTAAAATAACTCATGAAGGTTTAAAAAGGCTAAATTCAATTTTACCTCATTACGACAAGGAAAGAGTGTGGAATGGAAAGGTATATTTAATAACATATGATTTACCTATTTCAAAAAATAATGAAAGAAACGCGTTAAGGAATATTTTGAAGAAAATAAGATGCGGAAAGCTTCAAGATAGTGTTTGGGTTACTCCATATAATCCGACAGAAATTTTAAAAACGAAATTATTTGAAAGAGGATTAAATGATTTGGTTATAATATCTTCATTGGGCAAGGACGGAACAATTGGTGAAACCAATTTATCCGGGTTGTTGATAAAAGTCTTTTTGTTGAGTGAAATTAATGCGAAATATTTAGAGTTAATTTCTGAATATAAAGAACGGAAAATTACTAGGGATCAATTTATATTTCGTTACCTCTCAATATTAGTGGAGGATCCCCAGTTGCCATTTGAATTATTACCCGAAAGTTGGATGGGGGACAGGGCATATGAAATATATTACAATTTAACTATGCACGTGCATAGTTAAATTGTAACAATAAAGAAAAATATTAGGTGAGATTTTTTAGTTCATCGAGGATTTTGTCCATTTTTCCTTCCATAATTGATTCAAGGTTGTGGAAAGATTTGTTGATACGGTGGTCGGTGACACGGTCCTGTAAAAAATTGTAAGTGCGGATTTTTTCGTTTCTCATTGCCCGGCCGATAATGGCACGTTGATCAGAAGTTGTCCTAATCCTTTTATCTTCTTCAATTTCCCATAACTTGGAACGTAAAATTGAAAGCGCGTTGGCACGGTTTTGTTCCTGAAATCTTTCCGACTGCGCGGTAACGACGATATCGGAAGGTTTATGTCTTAATCTGACAGCGGTGGAAACTTTTTGGACATTTTGTCCGCCATGAGAAGAAGCGTGATAAAATTCCCACTCAAGATCCGAGGGATTTATTTGTATTTGAGTATCAGGAATTTCTCCTAAAGCAGCCACCGAGGCAGTTGAAGTGTGAATTCTACCCCGTTTTTCGGTAACCGGCACTCTTTGCACCCGATGGACACCAGCTTCGTTTTTAAAGGCATTATAACAACCCTCACCGATAATTTTTATCACACTATGATCAACAAAGTTTATCCTCCAACTTCTGGACGTGGAATATTTGGAATACATTCTGATTAAATCATCGGCCCAAAGTAGGGCTTCTTGGCCACCAGGACCTGGACGGATTTCGAGAGTAACAATATTTGGGTTCATTAAGATAAGTTAAAAGTTAATAGTTCAAAATTAAAAATTAAAAGTTTCAGTTATAAGTTAAAAGTTGAAGAGAGAAGTTTATTCCGTAATTTTTAACTTTTAGTTGTAATTTTGCACTTTGCACTTTAAACTTTGAACTTAAATAAACCTTTAAGATTTTTTACTGAGCATTTCTTTTATCGTTCGTGGTTTTTCGGCTTCGTTTTTAGTTTCTTCGATCTTTCTTTGCAGTTTTTTCCTTTTCTTGGAAACAACCGGAACCGACGAAGCTGATTTTTGTTTTGCCTGAAATTTTTCAACTCTTCCCAGTGTATCAACAAATTTTTGTGTTCCGGTATAGAATGGGTGGCAAGCGCCGCAGACTTCAACCCTAATTTCTTCTTTTATCGAACCGACAGTGAATTTATTACCGCAGGAACAAGTCACTCGAGCCTCCGGGTACCATTTTGGATGAATATTTAATTTCATGGGGTAATTATATATCAAAACCAAGGTTTTAATCAACTGACAGCTAAGTGATGGAAGTTTCCGGTGATTCCTGATATCGGTTTGAGTTTGAACTATGTTCGCAAAGAATGACTCCAACGGTAATTAAAAATGCTCCGGCCAAAAAAGGCGGTGTCAAATTTTCATGAAGAATCAATATTGAAACGGGTATGGCAAAGACCGGCTGAAGATAAGAAAAAACACTTACTTTAGAAGCTTCAATTTTTGTCAGTCCGTATATGTAGGCAAAATATGCAACCGCAGAGCTGAAAACTGCCATAAACAAAAGTCCGAGAATCGCTCCCGTGTTTAAAGAAAATAATGAAACGGGATATTTTGTTATTTCAAATAAATGAAGTGGAAGCATTATAATAAAACCGAGAAAAAAAGAAAGACCGGTTAAAAGCAGCGGATCAATTTTATCTTTATGAAACTTCTTGGTTAGAATGGTAAAGTATACCCATTCAAGCGCGCTTAATAAAACCAGGAAATTTCCCCATACGCTGCTGCCTATCGTTTTTTTATTGCCAATCAGGGGTTCGATAAGCGTAAAAATCGTTCCAACCAAAGCCAAAACAGTGCCCACTTTTTCATAAGTATTTATTTTTTCTTTAAGAAAATACGCCCCACATAAAATGAGCAAAATCGGAGAAACGGTATTGATTAAAGATGCGTCCATTGCAGTTGTTTTTTCGATACCAATAAAAAATAAGATTAAATTGATTGGGGTACAGAGAAGGCCAAGAAAAACATAAACAATGATATTTTCTTTGGGAATCCCGATTTTTCTGATTCTTAATATTATTGGAATGAACATTATTAGGGAGACAATAAGGAACCGGAAGTATAAGAAAGAAATTGGAGATAAATAATTTAGGGTGTATTTTATTACCGGCGAAGCTATTCCCCAGATAATCGAGGAAATAATTAAGGCTAAATAGGCAGGCACATTTGAATTAGCCATACATATATAATTTAGCATAATAGAGAGCTTGGGGTAAGGGGGTGACTACTTAGAGTTACGGACACACTGTCATCGCGAGCCCTTCGACGGAGTTTGCCCCGAGTGAAATCGAGAGGCTCTGGGTAAACTATGAGCGTGGCCCGCCCGCCAGCGAGTTCGCTCGCAGGCGAAGTCGGGCAGGCGATCTCGATTGAATTACAGTATTCCCACGGGATTGCCACGTCAAGCCGAGCTTGACTCGCAATGACATATACATTCCAATAAAAATTGCTTCTCTCCCATGTTCATCGGGATTCGAAATGACTAATAGTTGTTATTCATGATTCATGATTCTTGATTCAAAAGACCTTAAGGCGAATATTTGACAAGGACAGCCTCGGGTGGTACGATAATCTTCCTTTAATCAGGGGAAAGCACATTAATTATCAATATTATTATAGAAAGGCTACGGCCATGGATAGTGTTGTCAGTTTGGAGCCAACTGGGGGAACAATTTCCAAAGACCAAGGCGATGTTCGTCTGTCTGACCAAAGAATTATCCAAATTGCTTACTTACTTGGATTTTTAAAGGGCGGACAATCAGAAAATCGTGAATTCGAAGAACGTATTCAATTATTGTTAAAACAACTTCCCGGAGTGATTGTTAGGGCAATTGAATCGTTTGATTTAGGAAACGAGACTGGTGTTGAATTTGATTGGAACACGCAACAATTGAAAGGAAGACTGCCCGACAAAGCGATAGTTGCTTATTCGTACGGATTAATTTGCGCCAAAATGCCAAAAGCGCAAAAGGACGACGAAAGCACTATTCGCCGTGAACTGAGTGGTATTTTACATATAAATATGGACTCATCTCTTTATGGAGCAATCATTGATAAAGCCTTAAAGTGTCTTTCTTGATTAATTATACCCCGCCTTTTTGGCGGGGTTTATTTTACGGAAGAAGATATATTGTTTTTGCAACCGGAGTTTTATCTGCACCGGTTTGAGGATAAATAACAACAATCTTTTGATCTTCTTTTAGATCCTTAATTTTTATTTCAGTTTTTTGATCGGGCAAATATATTTTAGAGATTTTATCCGCCTTAATATCGAGAGTTGAATCTTTATTTTTCATTGCAGAAATGTCTATTAAAGAAATTTTTGTATCAATGGTGGTAATTTTTCCAAAAAAAGACAGTTTTTTTATTGTTTGGATCGTACTTTTAGGGACGACCACGATTCTGGATGCCTGTAAAATATCATTATCACTGATTGTTCCCATAGAAATGATTTTGTCGTCTACGGCCAGTTCTTTTGGTTTTATTTCTTTTTTACTTTCGACAATTTTCGTATCATCGGTAATTCTGATTCTTTGCTTGCCGCGGAAATTATTAAGAACGATAACCGAATCGGTAATTTCGGTAATATTTCCGACGTAAGCCTTTTTTTCTATCTTATCCTTAATTTGCTCAACTTTATCTTTAATTGCCTGGCGGATTTCCTGAACCTTTTCCTCTTCAGGCGCGCTTGGAGTGGCTGAAAGCGATGGAGAAATCGTTAAGGTTGGAACAATGGAAACTTTTGGTGTGACTATCGGTTTTGTTGTTACTGACGGTATCGGACTTGGAGAGATAGCGTAGGTCGATGGAATCGGGTTTATAAAATTTATAAATATTATAAAAATTACAATAAAAACTTTCAGGCAGTTAGCTAACTTTTGCCTTTTGCTCGCCTCGCTCCCGCCTTGCCCAGTCGAGGCAGGTCGCGCCTGCGTCGACGCTAGTCGCGGTCGAAGCAGGCCTTTTGACTTTTGACCGAGTCTGACTCGGTTTTGACTTTGGTTTATCATATTTCTGCCGTTGTATAAACTATTGTAACTGTTTTGCTGACCTTTTCCCCCGTGTCTGAATAAGACTGGATCTCAATTTCGTTTTCTCCTGAATCAAGAGAAATTTCCGTTTCAAAATTTCCTTTATTATTTGCAGTCAAAACTTTTTCTCCCTTATCCCAAAGAATTATTATTGTTGATCCGGGAGTGGTGGTACCGGAAACTGTTGTTTTTGGTTCTTTTACGATTGACTGGTCAATCGGGGTAATCAGGGAGATATTTTGCAAAGACTGAAAAGCAGAAGGAGATAAATTATTTAAGGGGTAAGGAGTAAGCGAACCCGAAACCGGAGATTCAAATACCGGATTTTTTATTTTGCTTGAACTATAAATAAAAAAGGTAATTATTAAACCGATTCCAAAACCGACAAGAATAGAAATTAATATTTCTTTTTTCATATTTTAAAAAACTGCAGTTATATTATGTTAAAAAATTCCCAATTGTCAACTTTCTAAATAAAATGGTAGAATATTTTGCTTATGGAAATAACATATTTAGGACATTCTTCGTTTAAAATAAAAGGGAAAACTGCCTCAATAATAACCGACCCTTATTTTAGCGAGTCGGTTGGTTTTCATTTTCCCAAAAGTCAGTCCGATATTGTTACCGTTTCTCATAATCACAAAGATCACAGTGCTTCCGGTCTGGTTGAGGGGGATCCTTTTGTAATTGATTTTCCCGGAGAATACGAAATAAAAGGCACTTCTATTTTTGGCTATCCGTCGTTTCACGATGCTTCTTCGGGTGAAAAAAGAGGCAATAATATAATTTATTTAATCGAAATTGAAAATATTAAAATTTGTCATTTGGGAGATTTGGGTTGTCTGCCGTCAACTAAAATTTTAGACGAAATCAGTGTTGCTGATATTTTAATGATTCCTGTCGGCGGAATAATGACAATCGGTTTCAAAGAAGCTCATGAAATTATCAAACAGATTGAACCGTTTGTAATATTACCGATGCACTTCAAAACTGAGGATATTAAACAAGAGACTTTCTCTAAATTATCAACCCTGGATGATTTTTTGAAAGAAATGGGCGGGGAAAACACGGAAAAGCTGGAAAAACTTATTATTACAAAAGAAAAACTGCCGGAAGAAACGAAAATTGTGGTTCTTGAAAGAAAAAGCTAAGTTTAATAAATTTAAATAGGACAGTAGATGGTAGAAGATAGTCTTCAATCTTTAATAATCTATCGTCATTTTCTAAAGACTCATTATGTCAGACAGTATAAAAATTCCACCACATTCAAAGGAAGCAGAAGAGTCGGTATTGGGCGCAATTTTACTGGATAAAGATGCAATAATCGCAGTCGCGGATTTTCTTCACAGCGAGCATTTTTACAGCGAAATTAACGGTGATATCTACAAGTCGATTTTAAAACTGTACGAAGAAAGATCTCCGATCGATATTGTAACCCTATCTGATGAATTAAAGAAAAAAAGAGTGCTTACAAAAATTGGCGGATCTTCCTATTTAGCCGAACTTGCAAACAGTGTGCCAACCGCTGCCAACGTAGAGAAGTATGGGACAATCATTAAAGACTTATATACTAAAAGACAGCTTATCGTGGCTGCGTCAAAAATTTCATCGACTGCTTTTGATGAAGGCATAGAGGCAAATCAAGCCCTTGATAAAGCGGAATATGAAATTTTTTCTTTGTCACAAAAACATTTAAAACAAAGTTTTATACCGATTAAGGATGCTTTGTCTGAAAGTTTCGACCGGCTGGACGAACTTCATAAAAATTCCAGCGGTCTAAGAGGGGTTCCGACGGGATTTAAAGATTTGGACAATTTACTGGCCGGACTGCAACAATCAAATTTAATTATCCTGGCTTCTCGGCCCGGTATCGGGAAAACAGCACTTGGGTTAAATATCGCCAGATCGGTCGCGGTTGACCATAAATTACCGGTAGGGATATTTTCGGTTGAAATGAGCAAAGAGGAGTTGACCGACAGACTGCTTGTCAGACAATCGGAAATTGATGCCTGGAAGTTAAAAACCGGCAGATTGGAAGAAGATGATTTTTCCCGGTTTTCCGAAGCGATGGGAATTCTTGCCGATGCACCTCTTTTTATTGACGATACTCCAGGGATTTCAATTTTAGAAATGCGGACAAAAGCCAGAAGACTGCAGGTTGAACACGGTCTTAGTTTGTTGATTATTGACTATCTTCAATTGGTTAAAGGTAGGAATTTGGAGAATCGTGTTCAGGAGGTATCGGAGATATCGATGGGAACAAAAAATCTTGCCAGGGAATTGAAAATCCCGATTCTTTCCTTATCACAGCTTTCCCGTGCAGTTGAAGCTCGCGGAAGTGGATCCAAACCCCGGCTTTCGGACCTAAGAGAAAGCGGTTGTTTAACGGGAGAGACGAAGATACTTCGAGCCGATACTGGAGAAATATTGACAATAAAAGAACTATTTGAAAGTCAAAAAACAATTCCAGTTTTAACTCTATCTGAAGACTTGGAAATTAAAGCTAGTTTGATGAAAAGAGTTTTTTCCAGCGGTATCAAAAAAGTGTTTCGATTGATTTTTCTTTCAGGTAGAGAAATTAGAGCTTCAGCAAACCATCCCTTTTTTACCGTTTTAGGGTGGAAAAAACTCGAAGAGTTAAAGACAGGAGACCGTTTAGCTGTTGCTCGAAACCTTCCGTCAATAACAAGTGCGCAAAAAATTGATTTAAATAAAATTATTTTATTGGCCCACTTCTTAGGCGATGGTTGTTATTTAAAACATCAACCGATCCATTATACCAATGGAAATCCCGATAATCTTCTTGCAGTAGAGGAAGCGGCAAGAAAAGCTTTTGGTTTAACGGCTAGAAAAATTAAGCAGGAGAACTGGTATCATCTTTACTTTTCCGGCAATCGTCAACAAAAAATAGCCAATCCGATAATAAAATGGTTCAATAGTTTGGGTATTTATAATCAACGTTCTTCGGAGAAAATAATTCCTTCTTTTGTTTTTTCATTACCTTTAAAACACCTCGCTGTTTTTATTAAACATTTATGGGCAACTGACGGAAATTTTAGTTTTGCAAACGATGATTGCGCGATCTATTACGCCTCAACCAGTAAAGACCTTATTTTACAACTTCAACATCTCCTTTTGCGTTTTGGAATAATTTCTTTGATTAGAAGAACAAAAAAAACGGGATACAAAGATGGATTTATTGTTGACATTTCTGGTAAAACTGAACAGTTAAAATTTTTGAAAAAGATCGGAGTTTATGGCAAAGAAAAACAAACAATAGATGCAATCGGTAGATTGGAGAGGGTAATAGCCAATCCTAACTTGGATGTTATTCCTCAAGAAATTTGGCAACTAATTGAGGGGGAAAGAAAAAAACTTAATTTGACCACGAGAGAATTTCACCGGAAACTTAATTGGGCATATAGCGGAACCCAAAGACATAATAATGGTGTTTCTAGGGTAAGATTGGAGCATATCAACTCAGTCCTAAAAAACGTCTTTCTTAAGAAGCTTTGCTTTTCTGGTATATATTGGGACGAGATTGTTTCGATAAAGGAGGAAGGCGAGGAAGAAGTTTATGATGCCACAGTAGAAGGGAATCACAATTTTCTTGCCAATGATATTGTTGTCCACAACAGTATTGAACAGGACGCCGATGTAGTAATGTTTTTATATCGGGAAGATGAAGATGTTTTAGAAAACATTACGCTTGAAATTGCCAAACACAGAAATGGTCCGACCGGAGTAATGCACCTTCGTTTTGTCCCTTCCCGTGTTTCATTCTACCCAATGGATATAAGAAGAACGGAAGGGTAATGTTGTTTGAATCAAGAATCATGAATCAAGAATCCCTCCTTCGTCCCGACGAACATCGGGACTTCGGGTGGGCAAGCAAGAATCAAAAATCAAGAATGAAAAACCTAATAAACACTTTTTTACACAATCGGTGGAAGGAAATTTTCCTCCTCTTCTTTTTAACTACTTTTTTTATTTTTTCGCTAAACGGAATTGATTTAACCACTTCGGATTTGGGAAGACATATAAAAAGCGGCGAATACGTTTTTAAAGACTCATCAGTTTTATACAAAAACTTTTATTCTTTTACTGAAGGCGAATTTCCTTTTATCAATCATCATTGGGGGACAGGAGTGGTTTTCTTTTTGGTTTATAAACTTTTTTCATTTGCAGGGCTTTCGGTTTTGTTTGCACTGATCAGCTGTTTAACGTTTGGATTTTTTTTCCTTGTTTCATGGAAAAGGTCTAATATTGCAGTTTCCGTATTGTCTTCAATTTGCGCCTTTCCATTAATATTATGGCGATCGGAAGTCAGACCGGAAATGTTTTCTTATTTTTTTTGCGGGATTTATTATTTGCTGGTTTGGGGTTATTTTTCTAATAAATTCAGCCGAAAAATTTTATTTTTTATTCCTGTCTTGCAAATAATTTGGGTAAATTTACATTCATATTTCTTTTTAGGATATTTCATCATCGGGGTTTACTTTTTTTATTCTTTGATAAATTTATATTTAAAAAAACAAGGAAAAGAAAAAGCAATCTCTTTAGGAATAATTTTATTTCTTTCAATTATCGTTTCACTTTTGAATCCGTCCGGGATTTCGGGATTATTGTACCCGGTTCATATATTTGATAATTTCGGGTATCGGCTTCTGGAAAACCAAAATTTATTTTTTTTGGAAAAAATATTGGGTAGTTATCCTCCGGGCGTCTATTTCCGTTTGCTTTTTTTGCTGATAATATTCAGCTGGATTTGGAAGACAGTTAGGGAAAAAAAGATTGACGTTGCCGACTTGATATTTACGGGATTTTTTTTGTTCATCGCCGTAAAGGCGGTAAGAAATTTTTCACTTTTTGCCTTTTTTGCCATTCCCGTATTGTCCGTAAATCTTAATAATTTCACTTTCAGTAAAAAAAACAACATCAATAACTTTTTTTATTTATTGATTATTACCGTTATTTTCCCGCTGATAATTGTAATAAACCCTAACTTCTGGACAATGAGGTATAAATTTCTTACAGGCATTCTTAAAAATAATTCCGGTTCGGCCGACTTTTTTCTGCAGAATAATATTAAGGGTCCGGTATTCAATAATTATGATATCGGCGGGTATTTAATATTTTATTTATTCCCGAAAGAAAAAGTTTTTGTCGACAACCGTCCGGAGGCATATCCTTCTTCTTTCTTTACCGATGTTTATATTCCGATGCAGGAAAATCAGGACAAGTGGAATCATCAGATAGACAAGGAGTACAAGTTTAATGTCATTTTTTTTCAGCGGAACGATTTAACTCCCTGGGCGCAGCAGTTTTTGGTTTCCAGAATTAAAGATGTAAATTGGGCGCCGGTATTTGTTGACAACTGGACGATAATATTTTTAAGAAGGAATAAAATAAATAATGATTTAATTACAAAATATGAACTACCAAACGAAATGTTCTCGGGAAATAGCAATAAATAATCAATACAAATTAACCATGCACGTGCATGGTTAATTTGTATATCTTTATAAATAAATAAAAAAGCCCCAAGTGAAATCAAATTTCACAAGGGGCCAAAAGGTAATTACTCCAGCCAACCTGAGTCTTTCAAGGCCTGACATTCAGAGTAAAGCCTTTTAGGTTGAGTGCGATAATCCTCTGGAAGGGTATCGGCTAAATCGCCACAAGAAATACAGTAAAAATACATTGTTTCTCCCTTCATTTACTTTCGAGTTTTTTTGAATTTGATTGGAAGATAAGCAGTTACAAAGGACTTCGTATACCCAAGTTCACTAAAAAAATCCAAAACTTTCGTTGCGTCGGCCTTGTTTGCTTCATTTTCCCTAAAAGCAAAAACCATATTCACAACTACAGTATCAAAATTGTCCCACAATTCTTCATCCAAATGAACACAATCCGTTCCGTACTTTTCTTCGAGAACTTCAATTGCCCTAAAAAGATCAGCAAAGGTTCCGTCCATCGGAATTGTGACAATTACTGCGTGGTCTTCATCTTCGTCCGCCATTATTTCTCCTTTTTCAAAGTACCGATTTTCACGACTCCCTCGTGGCAGGTGATTACTTTTGGGTAATGCTATATATTATCATAATTATAGGGTTATATCAAATTTATTCCTAGGCGATGTTCATTTAAGCGGTTGGTTTTTTAATAAAGTCCATCCAATCAAATCTTCTTTTTTCCCCTGTAACAAGGGACAAAGGAGATTTTCCTCTTTT
>Ga0265296_1002584_pt1 | contig 17953 bp, 9 predicted proteins | sample MunlanPumphouse1_FD_189073 | JGI IMG/M metagenome (GOLD analysis project Ga0265296, IMG submission 189073) | Groundwater microbial communities from a municipal landfill in Southern Ontario, Canada - Pumphouse #1 | ecosystem: Environmental > Aquatic > Deep subsurface > Groundwater | place: Canada...
AGTGGGTAGATTATCAGGATATCAGATTGCTCTTTTTTCCTGATAGCCTGATACTCTAATATCCTGCTCACCGATACCCTAATAGCCTGATATACGCTTTTTCCCGCTGTCTGTTCTCCAGCTGCGGGATCCCGCTAAGGCGGGAAACGTGTTGTTCACTAAAGTATCACCTTATTAAGCGGATACTCAATAATCCCCTGCGCCCCGGAGTTTTTGAGCTCGGGAATTAAAATCCGTACAACTTTCTCATCAATAATTGTCTCCACGGCATACCAGCCGTCATCGGATAGCCCGGAGATAGTAGGTTTTTTTAATGCCGGCAGGCGCTGTAAAACTTTTTTCAAGTTTTCTTTTTTGACGTTCATCTTCAGGCCTACTTTATCCTCGGCGCAAATAGCACCCCCCAAAAGCAGGGCAATCTGCTCCATCTTTGCTTTTTTCCAGCTGTCTTTATAAGAATTTTTATTGGCGATGAATTGGGTAGTGGAGGTACAAATAGTAGCGATCTCGATTAATTTGTTCGCCTTCAGGCTTCTGCCGGTCTCAGTCAGCTCGACAATCGCATCCACCAAACCGGCGCTTACTTTGACTTCTGTTGCCCCCCAGCTAAACTCCACTTCCGCTTTAACCTTATTTTTCCGGAAATAGTCCAGAGTAACATTCACCAACTCAGTAGCGACACGCTTTCCCCGCAGGTCATTAATCGACTTAATACCGGAATCTTGAGGCACAGCCAATACCCAGCGCACCTTATTTATTCCCTGCTTGGCATAGCATAAATCGGTAATCCGGGCTACATCAGAGCGATTTTCCAGTATCCAATCATTGCCGGTAATGCCGCAGTCTAAGGCCCCGTCAACGCAATAACGGGACATTTCCTGCGCGCGCAATAAAACCGGCTCAATTTCCGCGTCGTCTATTGAGGGGAAATAGGAGCGCTCCGAAGGCAAGCTAAGGTTAAAGCCGGCTTTTCTGAACATCTTAAAAGTCGCCTCCTGCAGGCTGCCCTTAGGTAAGCCTAATTTCAGCACCTTCTTCTTTTCCATAACCATTTATACCGTCTCGTAGTTGCCTGATTTATCAGGCAACATGTCGTCTCTGGCCTTTTTGCCCCATAAATGGGGCAACTACATTACCCTAAAGGCCATTCAGCCCTTCGACTTAGAAAAACGCCTCAAGGGGTCAATTATAGCAAAACTCATACTAAATGCAAGAATTCTTTTCCTTCTCCGGCAGGGTTAAGATAGCGCTGGATTTTGATTTTACCTTCTTGCTTGCTCAAATCTATGATCTCTCCGCTATTTTCGGGCGAGATGATTTTAACCTTTGGCAAAGAGATGTCTCCCTGGCTTTGCTCCACCACAACAGCTGTCCTTTCATCACTTAAAGCCAAAATAGAGCCGACAGGCCAAACGCCGACGCAGGCGAAGAACTTCTCCAGCAACTCCGGATGGTATTGCTCACCCTTGCCTTTAATCATCAGGTTATAGACCATATCCGGCGGATAGGCTCCGCGGTAACTCCTCCTCTGGCATAAAGCATCGTAGACATCGCAAATAGTAACAATCATTGAGGCTAAATGCTGGGCCCTGGGGTAACGCGGCCTCGGGTAGCCTTTGAGGTTATATTTTAAATGGTGCTCAAAACTTACCACTGCCGGCAAGGCACCTAAGCTGTCCGCGTAACCTAGCATAATCTGACAGCCTAAAATAGCGTGATTTTCTATGCGCGCGTGTTCCTCGTCGGTTAACCGGCTATCTTTACGGATTATCCTGCGGGAAATAAAAATTTTACCGATATCATGGAATAACCCGGCTATACCTATAGCTGTGACGTCATCGCGCAAGAGCCCTAATTTGGAAGAAAAATACATGCTTAAGATGGATACATTAACCAAATGAGTGAAAGTTTGCGCGTCGAATTGTTTCAAAGCAGGCATCCGGGATAACACCGGAAACTGGCTGCCTAAGTTTTCCAGCACGTTATTCATAATAAAGCCTAAAGAAAGCTGATCAATCACGCCTTTATTCAGAACGCTCTCCACCGTCTGGCTAATCTGGCCTAAGGAATCCGTTTCTACCGCTTGGCTTGCTACCGTAGGATGCGGCCCAACAGCGCCGCCACCTTCCTGAAGTTTTCCTGCGAAGATATTTCTTATCCCTGCCTGGGCGAAATATTCTCCTACGCTTAATTTCATCTCTGCCTTTGGAGCTGCCAGAAAATCAATAAATTTTTCCAGTTCCTCCCGGGTTAAACCACGGTAAAAAGTGATTTTTTCAATGCCCCTTTCTTTGATATAGGTAATTACCGGCCTGACTAATTTGGTCAATTCAAAGAAGATCTCTTTACCGCAAGCCAGTTCATCGCCTACGATACCGATGGTAAAATCCGGCCTTCCGCCGAGAGCCTCTTGCAGGGAAAAAAAAGCCTTTTCTAAAGCGGCCTTAAAAATCGGATGTTTTACGGCATAGAGCTTTGCCGTCTGCAAAGCGGTGGTAAATTCCCGAAAAGCGCCTTCAATTTTTTTGGGCACGGAAATCTCCCAGTATCTCTAAGGCCTTCTTTCTTACTTGCCGATTCCAGAAAAAAGGCCGCTTAGTCAATGCTAAAAGATGAGCCGCAGCCCCCTGCTCTCTAAGCTCATTAATAATCAGCATATTTTCCAGCAAAATTTTATTTTTTCTGCCCCAAGGGCTACCAATTGCCAACAATAAATCCAGCGCCTGCTCTTTAGCCTCCGGCCGGGCTTGTAAAATAATAAACGCCTCTTTCTTAAGAGGCAGCTCGCCCAGCTTTAACACTGTGATTAAGAAGCCTTGGTCAAAATACGCCATTTGAGCCATTACCTTTAATACTTCGATCTTAATAAAAAAACTGGAAATCTTAAAAATGTATTTTAAAACACCTAAAGAGAGCAAAGAATCTATTTCCCGCAAGCTGGCAATCGCTTTAAAGAGGAATTCCGGGTCCCCGGCCTTATCCTGCAGCCCGGCATAGAAAGCCGGCATCTCTAAAGGAAAAAATTTAAAAAATAGTTTCAATATCTGCGGCTGGGTATTGCCTGCCTGAAAGATCTTCTCAAGGTAAAAAGACACGCTATGGCTTGGCTCACTCAAAAGGCTGATTAAGCGCTCCAACTCAGGATTGATATTGCCCTGCCAGATAAGCTCTTCGGTAAGCTTATGCATACTTATACTTAGGCCTTCAAATATATCCGCCACAGAAGCATCTTGCATCCTCTCTAAGGTAACCTCAAAGAGGCATAATAAAAACTTTAAATCTTGCTCCTTGACAACAATCTCTAACTCCGGCTGGATTCTGGTTAAGATCAAGGCTAATTTCTCGATGTTAAACTCTATTGCCAGCAGATTAAGCAGGATAAAACGATAGTTTACCTGTAAGGCTTGCCGGTCAAAGGAAAATTTCTCCTGAAAGGAGACATCCTTGACCAGCGCGCTGATCGTATTGCGGTATGACTCAGGGATAACTTGAGCTTCCGAATGCAGCAATAAATCCCGGATTTTTTTTAAGCCCTGCGGGTTATTTTGCAGCGGTAATTTTTCCGATGCCCCTAGCAAGGAGGAAACGATCTTGTCTTCTCTCTCTTTCCCCGACAATAACGCAAACAGCCGAAAACCTGAAACATCAAACTTATCGTCTGTTGATAGCTCTTTCCATAATAAAGAAGCAAATTCTTCTTCAGTCAAATCCTTAAACAATGTTTGTAATTTTTTAAAATTATCTTCCAATAAAACACCCGGCATACCCAAGGCCGAAGCGAAGACATCCCGGCAGCAGCTGGTGAATTTTTCCCGCTTCAGGCCTTTGAGCTGAGAAAAAAAATCGGCAATCCCTTGCCGCAGCGGTTCATTCCCTAAAAGGTCTTTTTCCTTGAAGTTTCCTGCAATACCGGAGAAGTTATCTGCCAAAGCATTCAGCTGTTCTGGCAGCTGCTTATCCGCAGCCTGGCGGAATAAATATTCCCAGACATCGCTATTGCTCTGTCCGACGCCTTGCAAGAGCTCCGAATAATCCAGTTCTTCAACAATAATATGCGTATTCTTTTGCTGGCTTAAGATGCCGCCGATGCCTCCGCTTTTAAAGATCTCCCTGGTGCTTAGCGACGCTATCTTTAAAAAAGCGATCAGTTCTTCACTAGTCAGGCCCTCCTTAAATTCTACGCTTTTTATTTTGCGCAAATGAAAGATCTCCGCCAGCTCAACATAAAAAGCAGCTTTTTCCCAATACCTCTGGTCGAAGAAAACAGAATGCGGGGAAAAGCTGATTTTTATCGGGCTTAAAAAAACAAAGGCATCGATGATTTTCTGGCGGAATGCTTCTACGGATTCGATGAAATACGGATGTTCCTTGGGGTAGGCAAAGGCATTATTTATTACTACGCGCAGGCCTTTTAAGAAATTGCTCAGGACAAGGTCTCTCTCCACAATGCTTATTTTAGCGCAAAAGCCTGTTTTGGCAACAAAAAACCGGCGCCTATAAAAACAAAGGGACCGTTTCTATTTTTCGCTGTAGTTGCCCCATTTATGGGGCAAAACAAATGGCATAAGCCCGATAAATCGGGCAACTACAATGAAGAAAAAAATAGAAACGGTCCCTTGATTTTAAAGTTGCTTCCCTTCTTTTACACTAACCCTTGCGCCAGCATGGCGTCGGCTACTTTCACAAAACCGGCAATATTAGCACCGCTGACGTAGTTAATGTAATTACCCTCTTTGCCGTATTTGACGCACTGTTCATGAATAGCAATCATGATATCGTGCAGTTTTCTATCCACCTCTTCGCGCGACCATGGCATACGCAGGCTGTTCTGGCTCATTTCCAGGCCCGAGGTAGCTACACCGCCGGCATTAGCAGCTTTTCCCGGGGCATAAAGAATCTTTGCCTTCTGAAAGACTTCCACTGCTTCCGGAGTAGAAGGCATATTTGCCCCTTCTCCGACAGCGATACAGCCGTTTTTCACCAAAACCTTAGCGTCAGCCTCACTGACTTCATTCTGTGTCGCGCTGGGGAATGCAATATCGCATGGCACTTCCCATGGGCGCTTGCCGGGGAAATACTTACAATTAAATTCCTTGGCGCATTCTTTGATCCGGCCGCGCTTTATATTCTTCAACTCCATTACAAAAGCTAATTCTTTCTTATCAATGCCGCCTAAGTCGCAAATATACCCGTCAGAATCAGAAAGCGTTACTGCCTTTGCCCCTAATTCAATTAATTTCTCCACGGTATATTGCGCGACATTGCCTGAGCCGGACACAACGCAAATTTTACCTTTCAAAGACTCGCCTCTGTTTTTAAGCATCTCCTGCACAAAATAAACGCAGCCGTAACCGGTAGCCTCCGGCCGGATTAAACTGCCGCCCCAGCTTAGGCCTTTGCCGGTTAGCACACCGGTAAATTCATTACGCAGCCTTTTATACTGGCCGAATAAATAGCCGATTTCCCGGCCGCCTACACCGATATCTCCTGCAGGCACATCCGTGTCCGGGCCGATATGCCGGAATAATTCACTCATAAAACTCTGGCAGAAACGCATCACTTCGTTATCTGATTTGCCTTTAGGATCAAAATCCGAACCGCCCTTGCCACCCCCCATAGGAAGGGTAGTCAGGCTGTTTTTAAATACCTGCTCAAAGGCCAAAAACTTTAAGATCCCCAAATTAACACTGGGGTGCAAACGCAAACCGCCTTTATAAGGGCCGATAGCGCTGTTCATTTCAATACGAAAGCCGCGGTTAACCTGAACTTGGCCGGAATCGTCCATCCAGGGCACGCGGAAGATAATCACCCTTTCCGGCTCAACCATACGCTCTAAGATTTTTGCCTGCTGATAAACAGGGTTTTTCTCGATAAAAGGTGTCAACGATTCTACTACTTCTTTTACTGCCTGGTGAAATTCCCGCTCCCCGGGATTTCTTTCTATTAACTTCTGCATAAACTCTTCGCTTTTCTTATTCATTTCTCCCTCTCTTTTAATGAGCACTAAACTTATGGAGTGCTCGCTTCGCTCTCTACGACATAAGTTTATGTGCAAATTAAATCCTTGACAATTTATTCTTAGTTTTTCTACTAGAAAATTGTCAAGGGTCAAATTTAGCCATAAACTTACGTCGAATTCATCTCCGTAAGTTTAGGCTTCATTTGACTAACCTCGTCTTTTTTGATTTCGCTCACACCTTCAAGCGCGGTCAAATTATTACCCTCACCAAACGCTGGATTATCGCTGCTGCGGCGCGCTTGGCCATTCCCATTGCCTCAATTACCGTGCCTTCCCCGCCGACAATATCGCCGCCGGCAAAGACTTTCTTCATTGAAGTCTCCATTGTTTCAGGCTCGACAATTACATCGCCGTATTTGTCGGTTTTTAATTCCGGTGTAACTTTTGTCAAAACCTGGTTAGCTTTTAAGCCGATAGCAATAATCGCGGTGTCGCAATCTACTGTAAAATCGCTTCCTTCTACCGGCAGCGGCCTTCTGCGCCCTGAGCTATCCGCATCTCCCAGCCTACATTCCAAACAGCTTAATTTCTTTACAAAACTCGCAGCGTCGGCAGAAAATTCTTCCGGCTTAACCAAAAACCTAAATTTTACCCCCTCTTCCTTGGCGTGCTCAATCTCCAGCCTTCTTGCCGGCATTTCTACCTCTGTCCTACGGTAAAGTATGGTGGTATCCAGGGAGATCCCTTTTATTTTTTGTAAACGCAAAGCGCATCTTGCGGCATCCATGGCGGTATTTCCCCCGCCGATTACCACCACCTGCTTGCCAACATTGACCGGAGTGTGGAATTCCGGAAACTTATAGGCGGCCATTAAATTTACCCGGGTTAAAAATTCATTCGCCGAATAAATATTGCATGAGTTTTCGCCTTTTATCCCCAGGAAAGAAGGAATCCCGGCGCCCAGCCCCAAGAAAACGGCAGAGTATCCTTCCTGAAAAAGCTCCTCTAAAGTCCTGGACCTGCCGATAATAGCATTAGTGATAATTTCCACATTAAGCTTGTTTAAATAGTTAATTTCGAAATCTAAAATATCCCGCGGCAACCTCAAGGGCGGTATGCCGTAACGCAAGACTCCGCCAGATTTATGCAAACCCTCAAAGATTACCACTTTAATCCCCACGCGCGCTAATTCTCCGGCACAACAGAGCCCTGCCGGGCCGGAACCAACTACCGCTACTTTAAAGCGGGAAAGTTTTTTATCGCTTCCAGACGGGGCGGGCGGATTATTCCTCATCCCGTAGTCGCCGACGAACCTTTCTAAGAAATGGATATTAATCGCTTGCGCCGAAGCAAAGGGCGCGTCTTTCTTAGTCAAAACACAGGCCTTGCAACATTGGTATTCCGCCGGGCAAATCCTGCCACAAAGCGAAGGAAAATTATTTTTTTCCCGGATAGTTCGGTAGGCGCCCTGATAATCCTTTTGAATAATTTTATAAATAAAAGTTTTTATGTCTATGCCTACGGGGCAGCCGGAAATACAAACCGGTTTTTTACACTGCAGGCAGCGGCTAGCTTCCTGCAGGGCCTCTTCTTCGCTATATCCCAAGACTACCTCTTCAAAACCGCAAATTCTTTTCTGCGCAGATAATTCTCTTGGTTTCACCGAATCTATAGCCATATTGTAGTTGCCTGATTTATCAGGCCCCTGTAGTTGCCTGATTTATCAGGCAACATGTCGTCTATTGCGTTTTTTTTTGCCCAATTTATTGGGCTCAATGCCCGATAAATCGGGCAACTACATTATTTTTCAGCGATCAATAACTTGCATATATGTTTTTCCTGCTCTAGGTAAATACGGTTCCTGCTGCTTAATTCATCCCAGTCCACCAGATCTGCCTCAAACTCCGGGCCATCCACGCAGCTGAATTTAGTCTTGCCGGCGACCGTTACCCGGCAGCAGCCGCACATACCGGTAGCATCCACCATCAAGGCATTCAGCGAAACAACGGCCTTCACCGAAAAACCTTTAGTTACCGCGGTAACTTTTTTCATCATCGGAATCGGGCCTACCGCGTATACCAAGCCAAAACTGCCTTTTTGCAGCAATTCCGTTAATACGTCCGTGGTAAAACCTTTTCTGCCGTAAGAGCCGTCGTCAGTAGTAACGTAAAATTCATCGGATACGCTTTTTAGCTCTGCCTCTAAAAATAATAAGGCCTTGGCCCTGATGCCTAATATCGCTGTAATATGATTGCCTGCTTCTTTTAAGGCCTTGGCAACCGGATAAATCTCGGCAATGCCCACGCCTCCGCCGACTAAGATTACTTTTTTGTAATTTTTGATTTCCGTAGGATGGCCTAAAGGCCCGGCCAAAGCAAATAAGCTGTTCCCGGCATTCAGCCTGCCTAAAAGCTTGGTAGTCAGGCCGACTTCCTGCAGGATTAAAGTAATGACCCCTTCTTTCTTATCACTATTGACGATAGTCAAAGGGATACGCTCGCCTTCAGGAACAACCATGAGCACCACAAATTGCCCAGCCAAGACTTTATTGGCAATCTCCGGGGCCAAAACCTCTAACTGGGTGATCCTGGCACCCTCGGCATCGCCTAATATTTTTTTACTGATAATACGCATATTTGCCTTAGTTCACGCTGTAGTTGCCCGATTCATAGGGCTCGAGTAGTTGCCCGATTTATCGGGCTCGAGTAGTTGCCCGATTTATCGGGCTCGAAGTCATTACCCAATTTATCAGACTATAGCAACCTGTTTTGCCCCATAAATGGGGCAACTACAGGAACACTGCCTTAGTGAAAAAAATAGCGCCCCCTCTTTATAAACTGCCTATAAAGAAAGGACGCCCTTGTCCGTTTCAAATATTAATAGAGCATAACATACGCGTTTATTTTGTCAAGGAAATTTTGCCTAAAAATTAGGCATTGGCTGGATTTTTCACCAGCTGATAGCGTTTCTAACTTGAAATTACAGGATTTCTTTGAATTTTAAGGTTTAAATCAACATAGATATTGGATTTGCTAATCCAGTGAAAGATGTGGAACGGGCAGCCTCTATTTTTAATTCTCTATGGTAAATACATAGGAAGCGGGAGTGGGGTCATCGTAGTAGAGAGGTATACGCGATTTAACCCAAAAGATGTGCGCTCCTTTTTTCAACGACTTGGCGCTATAGACCTTTTCTCTACTCCACGCCGACCAGCTGCCATTGTCAAGCTTGTATGAGAACTCAGTGCCTGTATCTGATGCATAACTAAAATCTGCCTGATTATTGATTATTACCGCATCAGTTATGGAAGTATCTGGCAAAAGCGGGATGGGGTCCGCAGCCCCCGGCAGGCGCATTACTTTCACTGTTACCGGCGCGCCAATAATTCCTTCCATATCATAGGCACGAATATTATAAATATATGCGCCTCCTCCTATGGAGTTATCCTTAAAATCGCGGACAATGCCATGGACGCCTGAAAATGCAGGATAGGCAAAGATATCCACGAGATTCCCTGTTACATCGGTCATAAGCACCTGCAGGCAGACTGCCTCGCTGTTAGCGATCTCGTATTCCAAAAGCTGCCGTGTGCCGAAAGGGTTAGGATATGGCATAATGGGAGAAGGATTACTGCCATAGGTCAACAGCCGGGCGTTCTTTTCTATTTTATTCTGAAACAGCCATCTTTTAATCACTTCTAATGTATAGGTGCAGGAAACCAAGGATAATTCGCCTCCTGCCATCTCGTCTGAATGCGCGGCAAAAGTTACGCCATTGAATTTAGCAAAAGGAAAATTCACATTACCAGTATCAATCAACCCATCACTATGCCCGGCAGGAAGGGGATTATAATTGCCGGCTATGGTTGCATACTGCACCTTTTTGTAAGTTTCATCGCCTTCATTCATCCATTGTATATAAGGGCGCCCACCCCATGAAGAGTCGCTCTGGTTCAGTTCGCTTATTTCGCCATTAGCCATCCAAGACGGGCCCGAGAATACCTGATAGCCGCTCACATATAAAAGGAAGGATTCCATTTCAGGTATGCCGTGATTAGGAACTCCGATAAGCAAAAGTTTGTTTATCTTATCATCTCCTCCTAACCAGCGAATATACGCCCGGGCAATCAACCCTCCCATGGAATGGGCGACAATATTTACCTTATCCGAGCCAGTGGCAAGACAGACATTCTCAACAATTCTCTTCAGCTGGGCAGCATATGAAACCCTGCTATCATAGTCTGCGCTGCCTTTAGCCACAGGGCAGCCTCCGATTCTTCCTGTATAATCATTCGGACCGGGATTGTTTTTATTTTCCTTGTAATAGCCAGCGCTAAAAAGCGTGCCTTTAGGATAAGTTAATTTTCCCAGCTCATCCCCCGCATACACAGGACAAACGGTTTGCATATTGCCGAGTTTTACTTTATCCATCAGATTAACTAAATCTTCTGGTTTAGCGCCCATCCCATGTAAAAAAATAGTAGGATACAGCTGAAAATCCTTATTTTCGGCTATAGCGGAAAAGTAATGAAAACCTAAGTCCGTATTTCCATCGTCAGGACTGCCGTCAATATTCGTGGTCCTGCGCGCCAGATCTGCGATATAGGCAGTATCTTGTCCTGCGTTTATACAAGGGCTAACAGGGTTTAGGTAATAGCCGCCGGTAAAGAGCGGTTCAGCTGAAATATTGGTTGAGTCTCTGGGGTAATTGGCCTGGCCTGCAAAATAATATGCTCCTTTTAGGTTTCCCCAGAAATCATTAAAGCTAATTTTCTGCGGTTCAGCTCCTGAAGGTTGAAAGATGCCAAAACCGAGATTACCGGCAATGATATTATTGATAATCCGGCACACCCCTGATGACGATGGAAGATAAAATATGCCGTTGTCCAGGTTACCGGTAAGCGTATTATTGATGATTTCAACTGTTCCGCAATTGCGTAAGTCAATGCCTGAATAGGAAAAAGTCGTAATTAAATTATCTAAAATTACCGCGTTTCCGACGTTATCAATACGAATACCACTGCCCCGGCTAATATTTCCTTTAATAATATTGTGGCTAATACGAATGCTGCCTCCGCTTTTTCCGCAGTAATATATACCATTGGGAGAGTTTCGCGAGGTAATGTGTTCTGCTGATATCATAAGGCCGCTGATTTCCGTGCCTTCCTCAGCTTTAATAATACCATCGCCATAATTATTGCCCATGATAATGGTATCAAGAGCGTTTTTGCCGGCTAAAGAAATCCCCGCCCTTAAATAAATATTGCCTTTATATGTCCCCGGGTTTACGTATACCGTATCACCGGCCTTAGCCTGATCAATCTGCGCCTGAATAACGGCAGTGGTAGGCACATAGGTAACGGTGAAGTTTATACTTGCACTTTCGTTGCCGGCTAAGTCTTTGGAAGTGATGGTAAAAGTATTGGCACCAGGCTGTAATTCTCTTACTGTATAAGCCCAACGTTGATTTTGATCCACGGCTATTACTTCATTGCCGCTAAGCAAAATTGACGCCCCTGCCTCTTTAGTTCCGCCCAATACATAGGAAGGTTCGTATGATACCGTAGAGGTATCTATTGTAGGTTTAACAGGCGGGGCCTGGTCTAATATAATGGAACTGCTGAATACCTGCGAATAATTACCTGCCTTATCAATTAATTGCGCATATACAATTTTGCTGCCGTCAACTAAAGGCAGAGCCCAGTTTAAGGCAGGAGAGTACGGCTGGGCGAAATCCCAACTACTGCTATTATTGGAGAGGCGCAGCTGACAGCTGGATTCAGAAGTAACTATATTTAAACCAACTTCGCGCGACCTGCTAAAAGAATTCCCGTTCTCAATAAATAAGGTTCCCACAGGAGGAGTAGTGTCAATGAGAATCTTTTTTCCGGCGGACTTAACTGTTTCTTTATTGCCTACTTTGTCTATGGCATAATATCGCAATGTGTATTCGCCTTCCGGTCCAACTACCACAGGCCCCTTATATTCAATGCTTGGGCTTGAGCCATCCAGAGAATAATATATTTTATCTACGCCTGATACACTGTCAGAGGAATTTAAAGTTACTGTAACCGCCTGATTATGCCAGAGCCCGTCAATGCCGCTTGCTTCAGTTACAGGGGCTTCAGTATCAACAGTTATCCCGTCTGAAAATCCCGGCTCAGACCAAATGCCAGCGCCGCTTTTAGCCTTTACAGCAAAATAATAGGTTTTTCCGGATGCCAAGTTTAAATCAAGGATAGTGGCTTCTGTGATCTCCCCTGTTACTTCTGTCCAATCTTTTATCAACATCCCTTGCGGAGAATCCTGTGTAACCTTATATGCGTAAGCAGCAATACCTGTGGCAGCAGTTGACTTGGTCCATCTGGCAATAAGCGAGGAGGTGGATTGAGTCCAAATCCCCTCATCCGTAATAGAAGGGGCCGTGGGTGGTAAAACATCCACTCTGGCTATCTCAAATCTATAAAATCTCATCTTGCATTGAGAAGGATGGGCGCTGGTGTAGGTGCCGTTGTCACGCCAAATAGTGATGCCTGTGCCTGAGGCTGGGTAATTGCTTTGGGCAAGGATAAATGGAACAGCTGCAGTAGTTAAGCTAAGGCTGTCAGCATAGTAGATATTATAACTTAAGATTCCGGGAGAGCCCTGGATGTTAAGAAGAATATCTTTGCTGGGAGGGTCAATGCTAATATTGGTAATCTTGGGAGAACTTATATCAAGGAGAATAGCGTCTTTGCTTAGGTCAAGCAAGGTAACTGAGGCCTGTTTCTGGGCAGAGTAAGACATAGCGAGGGTAATTTTAGTATTATTTTTTGTGAGGGGATATTCGTAATACCAGCTGGTGAAACCGTTATTCGGAATGACTTCCCGGTTGTTGATGTATACTGAGGTGTAGGGTTCTTTTTTACCGGCTAAGACCTGTATTTTAGAATTTTTTAGTTTAAATACAGAGTTTAACTTAAACTCTGGTAGGGGCTTTTTGATTTCCTGCTTTGTCCTTGATGTAACAGAAATAGGAACTGGGGATGGCTTTGGAGGCGGTTTAACAGGGATGGCTATGGTGCTTGGCGGATTAACCCTCTCCTTTTCAGGCAAATGTTTTTCTGCAAAGGCTGAAGCAGAAACAAATAAAATTAAGCAAACAAAGGCGACGGTTCTCAATAGCTTCATATAAACCTCCATTTGACGAAGACGCATTCAAGGAAGCTACCTAGTTACTACTGAAAAACCTCTTTGTGCATACCATGTATTGTAGTTGCCCGATTTATCGGGCCCAATAAATTGGGCAACTACAGGGGTTTTTCAGTGGTAACTACCTAATTGCTAATATGGATTTGGGCCTCCGTAGATACCCATATCATTGGTTGAGCCGTCCCAATCACTATATTGGGTAGCCGGGTCTCCGGCGTTAATACACGGCGAACCCGATTGTAGATGAAAATCAGTCTCACTAACAAACTTAGGGTCTATCGAAATATTGCCCGGCCCAAGCGTAACCCCTGAAGTGCTCTGGCTGACACGATTATTCCAAAAAAGATTATAAGAAAAATCCTGCGTGCCTGAACCATCCACATAAATTGTCGCTACGCCTCTCATACCTGCGTTATTTAAGAAAATATTATTCTTTGCTGTAAAATTTGAATTGATGATATATGCTGCGACTCCCCCATCAAAGTAGTTTGCGGTCGTGAAAATGTAGTTACCGAAAAATATATTATTGTAAAGGTAGACATTGCTATTCATTGCATCAACTCCACAGGAATGGCCACCAGCGTGAGCTTCGTTGTTTTTAAAGAGATTGTTCCGCAGGGTTACTATTGAGTCTCTTATCATAACTCCTGAGAAACCAGTATATTCGATGCACTTATCAAATATATTATTAATTATATTTATATTTGAGCCGTTACTAATATGAAGAGCGCACCCATATCGATCAGTAATATAATTATCCTTGAGCAGGCCTGTGGTTGAATTAAGATAAATACTAACAGGGAGAGGAGGAGCTTTATTAATGGTTTTATTGAAACTATTCCCGATGATTTGAACATAATTGTTACCCCTAGCTTTAATTGACGAATAATTATCAATCTTATTATTTTTTATTACTACAGAAGCGCCATTTTCTAATTCTATTCCACTAAGAGGAAGAAAATTATTTTCTATCTCAAGTAAGTTTACCGTGCCCATACATTTTATAGTGTAATTGTAATTGGAATTGGAACTGAAAGAACCTCTAATCGTAAAACCAGTAATCTTGGTTTTAAGCCCACCTGATAAGTCTAAACAGGTAATTGCCGGTAATCCGAATGGCCCGTTAATTACTGAAGATTCTTCATTGCCAGTTGCCTGCAAGGCATTTACAAGAACGCCTACAAGGGAAATCCCGCTTTTATTCAGGTTGATTGCCTCATTATAAGTCCCCGCGGAAACAAGAATTGTGTCGCCTTTTTTCGCCGCATCTATCGCGGCTTGAATCGTAGGATAGTCGCGTGGAACCCTTATAATGCTAGTTGGCCTTGAGGGGCCCTTTAATAAATCGTAGCCCTTTTTTAAAAAAGGATTATTTAGAATAGCAGCGTTTAGGTCTTCTTTTATGCGCGGGTCAGCTTGAGTCCATCCTTCTGCCTGCAAAGCAAGATTCCAAGAACCCTTTAGATAGTTTATAGTGCACTTTCCGGTTTCTTTATTTACGCGTATACTCTCTATATTATTTAAGGGAGAGAGGGCAATTTTATTCTGCAGGAAAACAGGGGTCCTATCCCGCAAAACCTCCCACATATGTTTAGCCTGTTGCGGCCGGATATCGCTAATCATTGCGGAATAATGCAGGACAATTACTTCTGATTTTCCGTCATTTGCCGGAACAGTTTTGCCGCCTACGCCATATGCTTAATAGGCATCTGTTTCAGGAACCTCTGCTGCTGAGAGGCCAAATAATCCGGAATTCTTCAAATATTGATTGCGTTCGGTGAGATTATACCAATTGATTTGAGTGCCAGCCGCGGTATTCCTATAGATATCCCAATCATTCCCCCACCTGTCTATCCCTGAAAATACAATCGGGTATAAAATATTATCAATGAAACCCGAGCCATTATCCGATGGCGGTTTATCCATTTCTGCGTAATTTCCTGTGCTGGATGCATAAGCCCAGCTTACGCCAATGGTTTCCATACCAAAACCTTTCCAGAGATAAGGAATTTTATTTCCTTCATAAAAATAGCCATGGCCAATATAACCATCACTAGAATAAAGATCACTCCATTTGATTGTTTTGAGAAAATTTTCTAAACTACTGATCTGATTTTGCGGATCGCCAATCATCTGTAAGGCAGTAATAATATCCAGAGCCGCATAAGCAGTATCGCCTGAAGCCCATTCAGTGCCGTCAAAATGTTGCCCTTGACCATCAGTATGGGGTGGAAGTGCTACTGCACCGCCATTAGTAGTAAAATGCGGCCAAAGAGTATTAGTTCCTCCGGGGCCGCGGGGAACTGTGTTAATAAGCGTATTTGCTATTTTTGTGATAACAGCTGCTGCGTCTTGTTTTGAAGTATATCCCTTTTTGTAGGCATAATAAACCACCTTGGCTAACTTGGCAGTGGCACTTAGGTTTTCAAAGTCTTGGAAGCGAAAATTGCTGCGGTCTTGGACCATCGCCGTAGCAGAATCATAGTTTGAGATTAACCAGGAGTAAGTCCAAAGAAAAGCTTCTTCATCCGTAGGCAAAACAGGGGTTTTTATTCTTAATTTTATGCTATCAACTGAAATGGAATCCCCCAGTTGCGCGCGATCCATAACCCATAAAATAACTTTTATTTTTTGTTTATACGCTTCCGGTAAAACCCAACTGAGTGTTCCCGGGCTAAGATTAGAAAATTCTTTGTAGGCAATCCGAGTCTCATATTTATCCTTTAGTTCAATTCTTAACTTAAGATCAGGGTTACTTGCAGTTGATCTTACGCTCTTCACAACCACCGCTATCTCCTCTACTTCACCTTGATAATCATTTGTTACATACGGCCCAAATACTGCTTTGAAATCTAAGGGGATATTATTTGATTTATTGCTTATCAAGCTATACCACATACCTCCCCATTGCCATGAGCCTGACATATTAGTAATCGTGGCCATGTAACTTGAATCGCTATCCCGAGTATAAGTAGCATAATCGGCATTAAGCATACCGCGGTCGCCGCCAGTGTAATTGTAATACTTACCTTCAATTGGCATTGGCGTATCGTGTTCATCAATAATCGCCCAATGGTCCCTATAAAGCAAGCTAAAATTAATATTAGCCGGATATGCTGACGACCAATTAGCAGCGCAGTCCTTAAATTTAACATAAACGGTTTTTTCCCCCTTATTCGGAGATAAATACCAGGATTTTGTAGCAACATAAGGCTCAGGAATGGACCAGTTGATATTATCGTTAGAAAATTTCATCTGGGATAGCCCGCTGCCTCCGGGGTTATCTTGGGCTGGAAGGCTTAGGTCAACTACAGGTGAATTTGTAGATGCTGCGCCATTATTGATAATAATGTTTCCTGTAGGAGGAACCTGCTCTACGCTGGCTATCTCTGCTATATAAAACCGCATTCCTGACTGGGAAGGGGGTGTCGCGGTAAAAGTGCCATTATCTAACCACTGCGTTGTGCCATTGCCCGAAACCGGGACATTAACTTGCGCAAGATGCCAGAAACTTTCTGTTAAGGAGTTCTTGTAGTAAATATTGTAGCTTAATATCCCCGGGGAATCCTGTATTTTAATCAAGATGTCCTTATTCGGCGGCACTAACTGAATGCCGGTGATTCGCGGTGGGGCGATATCTAAGGAGTCCGAATCGTTGTTAGGGTCAAGCTCTTTTTTTACCACAGGGCTTTTATTGCCCGCGGCATCCTGAGAGTAAATAGCTAAACTGTTTTTCCCCGAAGACAAAGGATACTCATAAAGCCAGGTATCAAAGCTGTTTACTGGCACGGCTTGAGTATTATTGATATAGATAGCCGTATTTTTAGCTTTTTTCCCGGCTAAGATTTGCTTTGCGGAATTCTTTATTTTGTAAATGCGGTTAAGCTGCGGCGCGGGAAGCGGAGTTTTGATTAACCAGCTTCCTCTTTGCAGCCAACCCGCGAATGCTCCAGAATTATTCCTTACATAGAGATAAGACTTCTTTGGGCCTTCAAAACCGGGTTTAAAAGTTACCCTCCATTTGATGGTGAGAGTATTACCTGAAGTAAAAACAGCACTTTCCGCGCAGTCCAGTTTGCAAAAGGAATTTTCTATTGTTTTAGCTGAACCGGGAGAAAATCCTCCCAGCCAAAGCGTGTTCGCGTCATTGCGCAGATAAAATTTCTTGGTTTGTTGATTGTAATAGCCGTAAAAACAGTTTGCCCCGTTTAAAGAGGCGTTAATCAGCAAATTCGCAGAATAAATATTCTTCCAGCCGCTGGGATCGTAATAGGTGGTGATGAAGTTGACAGTTTGACTTGGTTGGCTTGAGCCTAAGCTGGGATGAACAATTCCAACACTAGGGCCTAAATTCTTGGCAAAAGCTGGAGCACAAAACACAAAACTTAGGATTAAAGCTAGGTAAAGGCTGATTTTGCTAAAGGCCAGCCTATTAATCATTTTCTCCTCCCGTAGTAATGTAGAAAATAATGGGACCGTTTCTATTTTTTGCGCTGATTGGATTGTTTCGATTTTTTGCAGCTTTTGAGAATGTTTATATGTGAAGGGCATTTACTACTCGCGTTTCTCCGTGGCAGGTGAAGTAAACATAACACATAAACCTACTAATTTCAAGGGTATTTTTTCTGCTAAAAATTAGGCAGGGAATAGCTTTTTCCATTTTTTAGTTTTGAAATTGAATAAATAGCGGGTGTGGATTTTCTGGGGCTCCAGCCACTTAGAGCCCTGGCAGGAAATAAATCTTTGCGAGTGAGGATTGTATTTCAAATATACCTGCTCGATTTCTTTTTTAGGGAAATCATTT
>Ga0265296_1002585_pt1 | contig 17947 bp, 15 predicted proteins | sample MunlanPumphouse1_FD_189073 | JGI IMG/M metagenome (GOLD analysis project Ga0265296, IMG submission 189073) | Groundwater microbial communities from a municipal landfill in Southern Ontario, Canada - Pumphouse #1 | ecosystem: Environmental > Aquatic > Deep subsurface > Groundwater | place...
TGCCAATGTCCGTGTGTGGACGCCCCTTCGAATGCAAGAAGATTTTTGGAGGGTAAGGCTGCGTAGTCGAGGTGCTTCCGTGTGTCCGGCCTGTTGATGCGGCTTTTCACACGCCGCTGGCCATTATGGAGTTCGCGGACCGGGTCCACACCGCAATTGCGCGCTCGGGGCGCTTCGGACATTTCTGGTTTTCCCGATCCCGTCTCACCGACTATTTCGCCATATCCCTCTGCTGACCTTCCTACGTCTCCGACGCCTCTGACACGCGGCGGTACTAGGTCGCCGCGATCGGAGCTTTGTAGGTTCCTCCGTGCGCCATGAGCGCCCAGACGATCCTCGCCATTTTGTTGGCCAAGGCCACGGTGACAAGCATGCGCGGCTTCTTGGCGAGCATGGCGCGCAGCCACGGGCTGGCGCTTTCGCTGCCACGGCTCGCGGCCTTAGCTGCCGAACTGGCGCCAAGGATTAAGAGCCGTCTTAGGCTGCGCTCGCCCATCCTGGTGGTGCGGCCGAGCCGCTCCTTACCGCCGCTGGAGTGCTGCCGGGGCGTGAGTCCGAGCCAGGCCGCGAAGTCGCGCCCCCGCCGGAAAGTTGAGGCCGCCGGCGCCAACGCCACCAATGCTGTGGCGACGACGGCGCCAACGCCTGGAATGGTCATCAATCGCTTGGCGACCGGATCCTGCTTGGCCCTTGCCGCAATCTCTTTGTCCAGCAAAGCGATCTGAGCCTGTAGCGCTTGAAGGCTCTCGACGATCACCGCCAGCACTGCTCTCGCCTGTTGGGGCAGATCGGTAGAGGGATCGGCCACCAGATCGAAGAGCTTTGCGGCGTGGCCGGCGCCTTGCCGGACGACATAGCCGAACTCGGCCAGATGGCCGCGTAGCGCATTGATAAGCTGAGTGCGCTGCCTGACGAGTAAGTCGCGCGTGCGGAATACGATCGCAGCGGCCTGACTTTCGGCGCTCTTGGGCGTGACGAACCGCATCGTCGGTCGTTGCGCAGCCTCGCTGATGGCTTCGGCATCAGCCATGTCATTCTTCTGCCGCTTCACGAACGGCTTCACATAGGCCGGCGGGATCAGCCGAACCTCGTGGCCCAGAGCGCCAATCTCTCGCGCCCAATAGTGAGCCCCAGCGCAGGCCTCCATCGCCACCAAACAAAGCGGCTGGTCGGCGAAGAATGCGAGCATCTGGTCGCGCCTGAGCTTCTTGCGAAAGACCACGCCTCCCGCCGCATCGGCGCCATGCGCCTGAAAGACCGACTTGGCCAAGTCGAGCCCGATTGTGATAACTTGTTCCACGGACGCCTCCTTTGCAGTGGTGTTCTAAACACCTCACTTTGGCACATCGATGCCGTCGGGGGGCGTCCACCCCATCGCTTCTGGCGCAGGAGCGACCTAAGACCATGCCACAGCCCCGCTAAGCTTCTGCGGAAACCCACAGCAGTCTTCGCGTCCTCATTTTTCCAAGATTTTCTGCTGATCCCGATCATATCGGTATCCATGAAGCCGCCCCTCTTTGAGCAGGCTGGCGGCTTGGCTGACATGATCGGGTAGGACGTAGAACCATTCGCGTGGGTTCACGCGCTTTCCGAAACGGTCGGTGATGAACAGCTCGGCGGGCCGGGCTGCCTCGAAGAAGCGGTGGAGAAGCTCCTCTACCCTGGCCCTCGGTAGGTTTTGAAGCGTGAAGATGGCGACCACTTCGACGGGGGCCAGCAGGAAGGTGGGGTCGTTCCGGGCATCGGCGACGCGCCGACGGACATCCTGCGACGTCACCCCGATCTTGTGCAGGATGTTTCGCTTTGCAGCGATCACCGGATCGGTCGACAGACTCCGCGCCACATAGATGGAGCCCGACAACGCCAGCTTGTCGCTTTCCCATTCGGGATCGAGAGCGCCCAGGCCGCGCCGCTGCACGACGCGGGCGGTCTTGTCGTCGTTCAGCGACTTCCTGAAGGACGAGGCCAAGGGGTCGCTCTCGGTTCCGTTCGAGAAGATGATGCGCAGCCGATAGTCCCTGGATCCTCCGCGAGCAGTCATCTCCGACTTCTCGGCGATGAAGGCCAGCAAGCCGTTGCGAATGAAGAAATCACCCTCGTACGGATCGATCACCATCCGCTTTTCGATCGGCGTGGCGATACGGTCTCCGGCCTCAAGCTCCTGCTGCATTTCCAAGAACTTCGGCTCGAAGACCTCGAAATCGACGCAAGGTACGAAGTCCGCGCGATGATCCGGCAGATGCCGTTCAGCCGCCGGCGTGACGTGTCGCAGCTCGAAAAGCGCCGCCGGCACATCCAGGTCATCGTCCGCGAAGATGTCGTCGAGGCTTTCCGGCAACTCGTCATCAGATGGCTCATCGCGCCAGGACGGCTCAGGAGGCGGCGCGTCCGTTCCGTTCAGCAGCCCCAAACGGTCAAGCGCACGCAAATGATCGGAGGGCGTCTTCGCCAGCTTTCTCAAGATCACCCCCAACCGCATCTCGTCGTGGCCGACAGCGTCGGGATCGGGCAGCCGTCCATGCTTGGCGTGAAAAGCCTCGACGTCGCGCAGGACGGCTTCATCCGCATGGTCAGCGAGGCGGCCGTTCGCTGCCGCAGGCTTGACGTCCAGCAGCCCGAAGACGTCCTCCTCGGCGAAGATATCGTCCAGCGTCGGCCGCATCAAACCGCCTCGGCCCGCATTTTTTGGGCCTTCCGGTTGCGCATCCAGGCCAGAGCCTCGGCCATGCGCTTCTCCAGGTCATCCGCCGAATGAACGTTGGGCTCTCGCCCTTCCTGGGCGCGGAAGCGCTTGATGCGCGGCCACAAAGTACGCGCCTCGTCCTCGGTCATGTTCGTCCGCATGGCGACCATGGCCGACTGCATGTTCGCCAACAGCGTGGAGTCCAGCGACTTGGAGGTGATCTCGAACTGCTCGCGGAAGGTGTTGACGCTGTCGATCAGGTCAATGTCCAGCTCGCGCACATTGATGAAGCGCCGCACCAGCGCCAGCAAGGTATTGGGCGCGCCGGGCAGGTTGTCCTCAGCCTCCAGAAGAGGCGCTCCCTCCCAATCCGCTGACGGCTCGGACATGCCAGACTGCGCTTCCCGTTTCGCCAGCGTCAGGATGTTCATGCGAGCGGCCAAGTCCTGACGAACGGACTCCGTTTCCTCGGGCGTCAGGTTTTCGTAGCGCGTCTCGATGATGTCGGTCAGCACCAGCTGGGTCGCCACTTCGGGCGCCGTTTCGGGCGACAGGACGCGCTTGTCCATGGCCTGACAGGCTGCGGCCATGAGGTCATGCATGTCCCGCTCGCAGATGTCGCGCGCCCTGTCGGTCGGCGGCTCCATTAGGCCCTTGATGCCGATCGTCACAGTGCCGTTGTCGTCAACGCTGATCGGTTCGCGAACATCGCCGTCCTCCCGGCGATAGAATTTGAAGTTGGGCGCCAGCACCTGCTCCATCAGGAGGGAGCCGGAGATGGCCTTCAGCATATCGTTGACGGCGTCGGTGACCACGCCGGTCTCGACCCCTGGCTCGGCCACCAGGTTGGTGAAGCGCGCCCGCGTCTTGCCGGGCGCATCGCGGGTGGCGCGCCCAATGATCTGGACGATCTCAACCAGAGAGGCCCGATAGCCGATGGTCAGGGCGTGCTCGCACCAGACCCAGTCAAAGCCCTCCTTGGCCATGCCCAGGGCGATGATGATGTCTACCTTAGCGCGGTCAGCGACGTCATCGCGCTTGCCGTCCGGACCCTTGATCTCGCGCGAGAGGGCCGCCTTGACCCGGTCTCGGTCGGCACCGTCATCGACCAGGTCCGCGACCTTCAGCAAACGACCGTCAGGCGTTCGCAGCAGGTCGAAGCCGGTTTCCGGGTCCGTCCCCTCCACAGTTCCGATCAGGTCATAGATGCGATGCACCTCGGTCGTCTTGGCCTCATAGGCCTCGGACGATCCGCGATGCGGAATGTGGATGATAGTCTTGAGCTGGGTGTCCAGCACCTCCGGCAGGCCGTTGGGGTAGCGGCCCTTATAGAAGTTGTAGTTCACCCCGAGCGACTTCAGATGCTCATAGCCGTCTAGCTGCTCGTAGTAGGAGTAGGTGACGGTGACGAACCGGTCCTCGTCATCAGCCCGCAGCACCGGCACAGCGTCCCCGCGGAAGTAGGACCCGGTCATGGCCATGACATGCGTGCGTTCGCGGGCCAGGATACGGCGAAGAATCTCGCCCAGCCGGTTGTTATCGGCGGCTGAGACGTGGTGGAACTCGTCCACGGCCAGGAAGACGTTGTCGAAGGCTTCCGGCCCCTCCTCCGCTTCGACGGCGTCAAAGCCAAACCGGAACGTGGCGTGGGTGCACACCAGCACGCGCGCATCTGACTTCAAGAAGTTCTTAAAGGCCTTCACCTTCTGCGACTGAGGGGCTTCCTCCACGCCGCTGAGACACAGGTTCCAGCGGTCCTCGACCACCCAGTCGGCCTCGAAGCCATAGGATGACAGGTCGGTCGAGCGGAACGATCCGCCGATCGAGGTTTCGGGCACGCAGACGATTGTCTTGCCCAAACCCTGATGCCGCATCTTGTCCAGGGCGATGAACATCAAGGCGCGGCTCTTGCCCGCCGCCGGCGGCGCCTTCAGCAACAGATGCTGCGCCGCCCGCGCAGCATAGGCGCGCGCCTGCATCGGGCGCTGGCCCATAGCATTGACCGCCTTGGACGCCCCCGTCTGCGCATAGGCCGCGTTGACTGTCTGAACCATGACTTCCCCCCTCTTGCCGAACGCTACTGCGCCGTCTTCGCGGCGTAGAGCTTGAACAGTGTCTCCAGCCGCTCCGTATCGTTCCGGAAGGGGCGGCCGATGTACATCGACTCCAGCAGGTCGTCGTTGTCCTTGTGCGCCTGACGCAGGTCGTCAGGCATTTTGTCGGGATCGTAGAGCTGCGCGATCGTCGCCGGGTGGTGCTCGTAGCGCGTCCTCAGAATGCGGCGTGCCGAGGCGGAAAGCGCATCTAGTTGCTCGTCAGAAAAACGGGGCACCGGAAATGTGTTCCAACCATTTGTACTTGAATACCTGAAATCATTTTTCATTTTTCCGCAAACAGTCGCGATCCAAATCAGATGTACTCGAGATGCAATCAAGGACACGCACCAGTCTGGCGCATCATATATAACTTGATTCAGATCTGAAGATATTACGTCCTTACCGACACGATCTACCGCCAGATACGGTCGCCTTTCTGATGTGACTCGAGGCACCAATATCGAGTGCGAAACGGCTTCTCCTCGACCGGTCATCTGTCCAAATCGGTGCGGAGTTGACGCGGCGTCGCGAGTGACCTGGGCATCACTTTTACCCCTCATGGTCGCTACCGCATTTAACCGCTCAACAACGGGAGGCATGCTCTCCGCCAACGGCAGATCTTCATCCCGAATCCACAGACAATAGCGATCAACGCCCCGAACGACCTCCTTTGATCCTAAGAAACGTCGGAGAATCTGGCGGGATTCCGGGTATTCTTTCAGCAATGAATCTCGCTGATCGGGAGATAGTATCAAGTATCCTTCATCCCGAGGAATATTTCCTATGTCCATTTTCGGAAGTCCGAACAACGACTTCGAGGTGGGGCGCACTGTCAGGTTGGGACCGTCCAGCAAATAGGCATTTATGTTTGAGGCCCGCGTCTCAAGATCGATGCTGAATAACCGCCTGATCCCGACGGGGCGACCCGAAATACCCACGATAACGCAGGACACGGCTGCGTTGTGTATCGCATTGTTGGACCAATAGAACTGCTGGTGTGCGAACTTGATCACAAGACCATTTCGCAGCACCGCCGGCCAAAGGAGGTCAACCGTCACGCCTTGGCATATCGAGTTTGTAGAGACGAAAGCAGCATCAGAATCGCGGCCATCGATGTAATCAGACGCCTTCACGAACCAGCATATAACGTAGTCAAGGCGGTGATAGGTTTTCAGCCGCCCCTTCAGCACGAAGTCCATGTCTGACATTTGCTCGTCTGAGCGACTATTGAACCCAACGAAAGGCGGGTTACCTGCCAGATACACTTCTTCACCGTTCTCCGGCGGCGGGCAAACACCTTCCCAGTCCGCCCTGAGTGAGTTGTCGCAGACGATGTTTCCGCCGTCCCGCAGGGGAAGCAGGGCTGGCATCCGCCCGAAGACATCGGCGAAGCGCGCGTTTGCCTGATACTCAGCGATGAACAGAGCCAGCTTGGCGGTCTCAGCCGCGAAATCGTTGATCTCGATGCCGTAGAACTGTCCGAGGCTGACGGACGAGAACATCTGCATCGTCGCCTTCTTCGGGTCAGGCTCACCCAGCCGTTTCAGGATGCGGAGCTCCCGCTCGCGCATCTGGCGATAGGCGACTACCAGGAAGTTTCCCGAACCGCAGGCGGGGTCGAAGACGCGGATCTTCGACAGGCGCGCCAACTGAGCGCGCAGGGCAGTGGGCTTATCCCAGGCCTTCTCGATCTCGGCGTCCAGGTCATCCAGAAACAGCGGACCCAGCACCTTCATGATGTTGGGGGCCGAGGTGTAGTGCATCCCCAGTTCCGACCGCGCCTTCTCATCCGCGATCGACTGGATCATCGAGCCGAAGATGTCCGGATTGATCAGCTTCCAGTCCATGCCCGACGCATCGCGCAGATAGCGGAAACTGATGACGTCGAAGACCGGCGCGTTGATGGCGCCCGCGAACAGCCCGCCGTTCACATACTTCAACGCCCCCGCCCAGACCGGCGCGCCAGGGCGCGCGCCCTCGGGCAGGTTCATGGCCGTAAAGGCGTGGATCAGGGTCTCGCGCGCGTGCTCGCCCCGATCGCCGCTGTAGTCGAACAGGACCGACGAGAACTGGTTTTCCGGAAAGACGCCAACATCCTCGGCGAACAGGCAGAAGATCAGCCGCGTCATGAACAGGTTCATGTCGTGGCGACGCTCCTCAGTGCGCCAGTCGGGATTAGCCTTCAGCAGGGCGTCATACAGGCGCGCCAGCTTGCCGGTCGCGCGGACATCGACAGGATTTTCCTCGGCCGCCTGATACCGCTCCTTGCCCGCCGCCGGTAGGAAGAAGGAGAATTTGGCGCCCAGCTCGCTGAACGCGCAATGCAGAGGCGCACCCGATTTCGGGTGCTCGGCCGCGATGGTCTGGCCGTCGGTCGCCAGCAGGATGGCGGGCTTACCAGTCTTGTTCTTCTTGCTGGCGCGCAGCTGCGCCAGCACGGCCTCGACCTTGCCGACTTCCGCGGGGGCGTAGTGGAACTTGCGGCTCAGCAGCATGCCGCCCGGCACGTCGGATTTTCCGGTCGAGCCGTTGCGCAGCTTGGCCAGCGTCGCCTGCGGATTGTCCGTCGCCTCCGCGAAGGAAAGGCCGAACGTCTCAGGCGCAAACGGTTGCTGGGCCAGGGCGTCCAGGGCGTCGGCGATTTCAGTAGGGTTCATCATCAGTCCAGAGACGGAAATCGATTGCGGTCAGGGCGGCGCGGAAGCGCCGTCAGTCCTGGGGCGCAAGGAAATAGACCGGCACCAGCGGCAGACGACGGCGCGCCTCATCGGCCAGCTTGTCGTAGGTCTCCACCCACAGGGTGACGAAACGGCGCGCGTCAATCAGGGTGACGCGGCGGTTCTCCTGATTGCGGGCGTAGTCCTGAGCATCTTTGGTGAAGCCAGCCAGGCAAACGTACAGACCCACATCTCCGTTCGACAGCGACGCGAGGAAGGATTTCAAGCCGTCGCTGTCGACCTTGGACTGCCAGCGCTTCACCTGGACCTTGATGCGCGGCCCGGTCGCGCCGAGCGGATCGGTGAAAGCGATCACATCGACCCCGCCATCCTTACCCGGCGGCGAGACCCACGGGACGTGATAGCCCATGCCGCGCAGCAGATCGGCCACCATCTCCTGAAACTCGAACGGGTCGCTGGCGTGCAGGAAGGCCGAGATTTCGGCCCAAGCGTGATCCTGCGCGGACTCGACCGTCACGCTGAGCTTCTCCGCCGCATCCTCGATCGCGTCAGGCTCGACAGCCGGGCTGACCGGCACGGCCGAGGTCGCATCCCTTTCCGCCTTCCAAATCGCGTACAGGCGGCACGCCTCCTTGTAGAAGGCCTCCGGGTTCGCGAAATCGTTGTAGGCTTTCGCGCCCGCGTCGGTGACGGTCCAGACGCCATCGTCCTTGCGCAACCACCCCGCCTTTACGCAGTCCACCGTGGCGAACCGCAGGATTTTCTCGAACCTCTGCCCGCCGGACGGATAGGAACCGGCCTCATAGTCGCTCAGCTTCGTCGCGGACCGGACTAGGTCGATGGCCGCCGAAGCATGCATGCCTTCAGGCTCGGCCATCAGCACTTCGAACAGCTTGCGCAGAAACTCGCCCGTACGGGCCCGTGTGATATTCGCCATGACGCCTCCCGTACCGGGCTTAGCCTAACGGCGGGTTGGCGGCCAGAAGATGAAATGATGGCGTGCGGCTGCGCATATTCACCGCAACATATGCGGCGAATATGCAGCCATTCACCGCACATCGCTGCGCCAAGCCGCAAATTTCCGAAAAAGCGGAACATCCACTCATCTGGCCGCCGAGCGACTCCCTGTCGCGCCTCTTGAATTTATGAGAGCGGATTGTCGTGGCACCTTAGGTAACTCACGCTGGCGGTTCGTGAATTCGGCGTCGTCGACGCGGTTTCCCAGCGTGGTCAACGCGGCAGCCAGCGCAGGCGCAACCGATTTTGGCTCGGCCTTTTGGCGCCCACCGATGCGCCAGAGCGCGTCGATGATCCGTCGCGCTCGGGTGGGTATTTTCAGGCTGTAGGCATTGGACGTCTGCCTGAGTTGGGGTCCCTTCGCGCCCAGCGCTCCGACACGGACGTATCGGCGCGCCCAGGTCAGGAAGCCGTGCTCTTGCAGCTGGGCCTTCCAAGCATGGATGCTCTTGCGGGCGACATTCAGTTCCTTGGCGAGCCAGGCAACGGATGGCACAACGCGGCCATCATTCTTCACGGCCAGCCGCATGAGGATTTGGGCAAGCCGGATAGCGCCGAAACTGATCGTCCCAGTTGCGCCCGTGCGTTGCCCTCTCCGCCGTAGCGTCTCGGCATATCGTTCCAGGGCGACGATGAACTGAACGCCTTCCTGCTTGCTGAACCGCAGCGACCGCACTGTGCCAGCATAACGGCTCCCAGCTCTGACCGACGACACGGGTGGCGGTATTTGAGCAGCGGCGAAGCTCATGACGCCTCAGCTGTACGGTAGATTTTTGTCGGTTCAGTCTGCTGTGCAGATCCATTTCGAGCGCCCGAATGCCCTGTGCGCTGTCCGGCTGTTGCGAGCGAAGTAGCGTTGAATCCGCTTTGCAGCCTTGGCGTAACCCATTGGTTCCTATAGGGTGGTTTTGAGCTGTCTTTGCTTGGGGGGCTTTGATTTTTATGGAAATCTTTGAGCTTCCCAAGCTGAATGTCGCGGGTTCGATTCCCGCCGGCCGCTCCATAAAATCAACCACCTAGCTCGCCAGTGACGCTTCGACTGGTCGGGCCTGCTTTCGGCAGGCCTGGCGCTTCGGCGAAGACTCCGGTCGTGCGGAACGCTGGGGGGCGTGCAATCCGCGTCGAGGCCGTCGCGCCGAAGCGCCGATGTGTGAGCGACGGCGAGGTCGCCGGCGCCCGGCCCGCCCGATGATACGCTGATCCCGCAAGCGCGGTGGTGGCGATCGGCGCACCAGGGTCCGAAGGGGCTGCGCGTCTGGCGGAGATGGACGTGCGTCGCCCGACCTGCGTGGCGGCTGACGCCGGTGCAGGATCTACAATCCGAGTTGGCCTTTCCGATGCGCATCACCGTGTCGATGGCGCCATGGGAGTCAGTTCAATCCAGCAGCCTACACGATTAACCTTTCGTTAGTAATCGACATTTCACTTAATCGATCTTATGAAAACATAAGTCACTTAGTTCTCATGATTCTATACAAGTAAAATATGCCATTCCTGCATCGTCAGTTCTGTAACGCTAAGGCATGGGAGCGTTGTTGGGTATCACCAATATGTGGGGTGTAAGCGGGAATATTTTGGGGTATGTCGGAATTCGTCGAGATTGTGGCGTTGTGTAGGGTGGTGGTGCAACAACAGGTCGGACGGGGGCGGCCAGAGCTTGGAGTTTCGATTGTGAGACAAGGTTCTGTTGAGGTCGGTCGTGCGTCTGGCGCGCCCCATGAGCCGTTCTGGTTCCCCCTCGATCGCCGGGTGTCGCGCGACAGGCGGCGATCCGCGCCGACCGATGACCTGGATCCGCAGGCGGCCTGCGGGCGCGCCCTGGCCAACTGGGTGGATGGCGAGCGCCGCGCGCGGCTGATCGTTACGCCGGGTCTGGAGGTCATGTGGATGAATGAGGCGGCCCGGGCGCTGCGCGACGACGGCGAGGCGTTCGAGGTCAAGGAGGGGCGACTGACGCCGCGTTCGCCGATCATCGCCAGCCTGGTCGGCAGAGCTCGGCCGGAGGAGGCGGGCTGCGCGGTCGTGCCGGGTGACGGCGGCCGTCACTGGGTGGCCTGGGCGCGTGAAGTCTGCTCGCCGCCAAACACCCTGATCGGCTTGACCTTGCAACGGGCGCGCAGCGAAATCCGCTTTCAGGCCCTGATCGAGAGCCATCTGCTGACGCCGTCCGAAGGGCGGATCATCGAGATGTTACTGGCCGGGATCGAGACCGGCCGTGTCGCCCAGACGCTGGACATCTCCATCGAGACCCTGCGCACCCATTTGAAGCACGCCTATCAGAAGCTGGGCGTGCGCAGCCGCGGCGAACTGTTCGCAGAGGCCCTGAGTTTTGTCGGACCCTAGATTCAGGCGGCGGGCGTCGATCCAGCGATAGCAGTCGGAGTTGGCGCGATCATCGCGGGCGCCGGAGCGCTGGCGGGCTCGGCCTGAACCAGCAGCGGACCCAGGGCGAAGGCGGCCACAGCCGCGCCCGCTGACAGAGCGACGACGGCGACGACGACGTAGGCGGCGAGCGAACGCGAACGGCGACGGCGGAAGCCGCCGGACTTCACTGCCCGAATGATGACGAAGGGGCCTTTGGTGAAGGCCTCGGAACCCATGATATTGTGTTGGGACAAGTACGCGCTCCCCGACTGTCCAGAAATGGATCAGTTCAGAGAGCGGTCCCGTAAGGCCAAAGGATGGCGAACGCCGCTCCCTGTGTCGTTCAGCTGCCGAGGGTGACGTTGATCATACGCCCGCCGCGCGTCTGGACGCGCTTCATCAGCACCACGACATCATCGCCGGCCTTGACCGGCGAGATCAGGAACCAGCTGCCGTCGGGCAGGCCGGCGAAGCGGAAGGCGCCCTGGGCGCAAGCCTGGGCGCGCTCGTAGGAACGGTAGTCGGCGCCCTGTTCGCCGGCCGAACGGGCGCGCACCACGGCGGCGGGCACGGCGGCGCGTTCGGTCGAGCCATAGAGACGCTGCATCCGGGCGCGGGTGTAGCCGGTGTCGGGGATCAGGCCGACGTTGCCGACGCAGTTGAAGGTCTTGCCGTCCTGGGCGAAGGCGACGCGGCCCTCGATCGAGGCCTGGCCAGCGCGGGTCGACCAGGCGAAGGCGTCGGCGCTGAACTCGGTCGAGCCGGCGTTGATCCCGCCCCCCATTGGCGTGGTGGCGCAGGCGCTGAGCGCCAGCCCGCCGGCGAGGACGGCGGCGAGGGCGAGGGAAGGACGACGGATCGACATGGAGGCAGCTCCCGGAACGCGTTTCAAGCGCTACCGGAATGGCCCCCTATGGCGCGGTGAGTCAAGGTTGCCCGCCGTCGCGGCGTAGGCCACAAGAGCGCCGGAGACCGGACGCAGAGACCGGCCAGAAACGTTTTCAGGGACTTCATGACCGTCACCCTCGACGACATTCGCGCGGCGCAGAAGCGCATCGCCGGCCAGGTCGATCGCACGCCCGTCCGTCATTCCCGCCGCCTGTCGCAACTGACCGGCGCCGAGATCTGGATCAAGTTCGACAACCTGCACTTCACCGGCAGCTTCAAGGAGCGCGGCGCTCTGAACCGGCTGCTGCAACTGACTCCGGACGAGATGAAGCGCGGCGTGGTCGCCGCCTCGGCGGGCAACCACGCCCAGGCCCTGGCCTATCACGGCGGCCGCCTCGGCGTGCCCGTGACCATCGTCATGCCCGAGGGCACGCCCTTCGTGAAGGTGGACGGCACCCGCGCCCACGGCGCCAATGTCGTCATTCACGGCCTCGATTTTTCCGACTCGACCGAGGAGGCCAAGCGGCTTCAGGTCGAGCACGGCTACATCTTCGTCTCGGCCTTTGACGACGAGGGCATCGTCGCGGGTCAGGGCGTGGCCGGGCTGGAGTTCATCGAGGACGCGCCCGATCTGGACGCCCTGATCATCCCCATCGGGGGCGGCGGCCTGATCGCAGGAAGCGCCATCGCCGCCAAGGCCATCAAGCCGGACATCAAGATCTTTGGCGTCGAGGCCGCCCGCTATCCCTCCTTCACCGCCCGTCGTCGCGGCGAGCCGGCCAAGTGCAGCGGGCAAACGATCGCCGAGGGCATCGCCATCAAGGCCGTGGGGGAAATCCCCTTCGCCCTGGCCGACGGCCTGATCGATGAGATCTTCGTCTGCGAGGAGGCCGACTTCGAAAAGGGCGTGGCCCTGCTGGTGACGCTGGAGAAGACCGTGGCCGAGGGCGCCGGCGCCGGCGGTCTGGCCGCCATCCTGGCCAACCCGGAGCGCTTCAAGGGCATGAAGGTCGGCATCGAACTGACCGGCGGCAATATCGACGCCCGGATGCTGGCCGTGGTGCTGAACCGCGAAATGGTTCGCGAAAAGCGGCTGATCGTCTATCGCATCCTGGGCGACGACCGCCCCGGCATGCTGTCGGCCATGGCCGCCGTGATCGGCGGGCTGGGCGGCAATATCATCGACGTCGTGCACAACCGGCTGGCGCTGGACGTGCCGGCCAAGGGGGCGGAGTTCGACATCATGGTCGAGACCCGCGACGCCAGACATGCCGAGGAAATCGGCGAAGCCTTAAAGGAACGTGGCTATGAACTTCGCATGGGCTAGACCCGTATTCGTCGGCGTGTCTGTCGCCGCCCTGCTGGCTGTCGCGGCCTGCAATCGCCAGCCCGCCGCATCCAGCGCCGACCTGGCCAAGAACGCCGAGGCCGCCGCCGCCTTCATGAAGACCAACGCCTCGGCGGAAGGGGTCCAGACCCTGCCGTCGGGCCTGCAATACAAGGTGGTCGCCAGCGGCCCGGCGGGCGGCGTCCGTCCCGACCGCAACGACCTGGCGCGCGTCGACTATGAAGGCAGCCTGACCGACGGCACCGTCTTCGACAGCTCGTTCAAGCGCGGCTCGCCCGCCGTCTTCAGCCCGGAACAGGTCGTGCCCGGCTGGACCGAGGCCCTGCAACTGATGAAGCCCGGCGACGAATGGCTGCTCTACGTCCCGCCCGAACTGGGCTACGGCGAAGCGGGCGGCCCGCCGCTGATCCCCGGCAACGCCGTGCTGGTGTTCCGGCTGAAACTGCTGGACGTGGCGCCCGTTCCCGGCGGCGGCAGGGGCGTGGGTTCGGCCGACGTATAAAAGCCCTTCTCCCCTTGAGGGAGAAGGTGTCGTGCGCAGCATGACGGATGAGGGGTGACGGCGGCGCCGCTTGATAGTCAGGCTCAACGTCAGCGCCGCTCATTTCTGAAAGCTGCGCTGACACCCCTCATCCGAGCGCCTCCGGCGCCCACCTTCTCCCTCAAGGGGAGAAGGACCATTCTGCTTTGACCTCGGCGTCTTCTTCCCCCGCCAGCCGCGCCTCGCGCAACTCGGCGAACCGCTCCGGCGCCAGCCGCGACAGGGCCCAGACCGCCGCACCGCGCACCACGGTCGCCGGGTCGTCGAGCAGGGCCTGGACCGGCGCGATCAGTTCGGCGTCGGCCGAGTTTCCCGCCGCATAAAGCACGTTGCGGATAAACCGATCCCGCCCGATGCGCTTGATCGGGCTCTTGGTGAACAGGGCGCGGAACGCGGGATCATCCAGCGCCAGCAGGTCGGCCAGCCTCGGCCCCTTCAGGGCGTCGCGGGCGTGCAACCGCGCCTCCGACGCCCCTTGCGCGAACTTGTTCCAGGGACAGGCGCCCAGACAGTCGTCGCAGCCATAGATGCGCGGCCCCGTCGCGATGCGGAACTCGACCGGCCAAGGGTCAGCAAACTCGATGGTCAGGTAGGACAGGCAGCGCCGCGCATCGATCTGGAACGGCGCGGGGAAAGCGTTCGTGGGGCAGGCGTCCAGACAGGCGGTGCAGCGCCCGCAGTGTTCGGTCTCGGCCTCGTCCGGCGTGATCTCGGCGGCGGTCAGGATGACGCCGAGAAACAGCCAGTTGCCGTGGGTGCGGCTCAGCAGATTGGTGTGCTTGCCCTGCCAGCCCAGACCGGCGCGCTGGGCCAGGGGCTTCTCCATCAGTGGGGCGGTATCGACGAAGACCTTCACGTCCTCGCCCAACCGCGCCGCCATCTGACCCGCCAGGATCTTCAGCCGCCCCTTGATGACCTCGTGATAATCGTCGCCGCGCGCATAGACCGAGATATAGCCCGCCGACTTGTCCTCAAGCTCGGGCAGGGGATCGGTCTCGGGGCCGTAGTTCATGCCCAGGACGATGGCGGTCTTGGCCCCGTCCCACATGGCGGTGGGGTGGGCGCGGCGCTCCAGCGTCGTCTCCATCCAGCCCATGTCGCCGTGGCGCCCGGCCTCGACGAAATGGGCCAGCTTCTCGCCCGCGCTCCACGGTTCGCTGGCCGAGGCGAAGCGGCACACGCCGAAGCCCAGTTCGGCGGCGCGCTGTCGGATGAAGATGCGGGGATCGGCCGCCATGACGGGGCCTTTGCCCCTGTTAGCCTCAGAAGTCGAGGTCGGCGTACCAGGTCGCCGGATGCACGCCGGGGAAACGGTCGGTCAGCAGAGGCCGGAAACAGGGGCGCGACTTCAGCTTGGAATACCAGGTCTTCAGCGCCGGATACGACGCCCAGGTGATCTCGCCGAAATAGTCCAGCACCGACAGATGCCCCGCCGCGATCAGGTCGGCCTGGCTGAGCCGCCGCCCGGCCAGCCATTCGCGACCGGCGGCCAGGGCCTCGAACATGGCCAGATGGGTGCGCAGCGCGTCGCGCCCCTCGCGCAGCATCCGCGCCTCGGGCGGACCCAGCCGCAGCAGGGGCTTCTCCATCCGCTCATGCAGCAGGACGGCGTCGACCTCGTCGATGAAGCGGCGGTTGAACCAGGAGGTCAGGCGCCGCGCCTCGGCCCGTTCGCCGATGTCGGCGGGCATCAGGACGTCACCCTTGGAGCGATCCTCGATCCAGCCGAGGATGGCGTCGATCTCGCACAGGGTCAGGGTCTTGCCCTTCTCCGTCACGGTCAGGACCGGCGGCATCCCCGAGGGGTTCAGGTCGATGACGGGGCATTCGTCCTCCCACGGCTTGACCAGTTCCTCGCCGAACTCGACGCGCGCCTCGCCCAGGGCCAGTCGCGCGGTGCGCGAGCCGGGGTGGAAGGCGAAATGATAGAGGACGGCGGGGGCGGACATTGCTCGATCCATAGGCCCCGCGCGTTAAGACCGCGTTTACCGCGACGGACGGTCGCGGCTCAGGACCAGGGGCCGGACTGGATCGTCAGAGGCTCGACGGCGTCCTCGGGTCGCGCGGCGTGGACCTCCGCCCGACCGCGCGGGTCGGCGTGGATCAGGATGTCGGCGTGGGGGAAGGCGGCCTGGATGCGCTGCTCGGCCTCGACCACGATGGCGTGGGCGGCCTCCAGCGTCAGGGTCGGGTCCAGATCGACGTGCATCTGCACCATCAGCACCTGCCCGGCCATGCGGGTCCGCAACTGGTGCAGGCCCGAGATGCGCGGATCGGCCAGGACGGCGGCGGTGATGGCCACGCGCGCCTCTTCCGGCCCGGCATGGTCCAGCAGGTGATCGGCGGACTCGCGGAGCAGGGTGATCGCGCCCCAGAACAGCCAGACCGCCACGACCAGACCCGCCGCTGCGTCCAGTCCGGGCGCCCCGAGGTAGGCGCCCGAGATCACGCCGATCAGCACCACCACATTGGCCGCCAGATCGGCGGCGTAGTGGGCGCGGTCGCCCGCCACGGCCAGGGAGTTGGTCTTCTTCAGCGCCTGGGTCTGCATCCACACCAGCCACAGGGTGACGGCGATGGAGACGACCACGACGCCGACGGCCCAGCCGCCTGCGGTGACAGGCCGGGGATCGAAGATGCGCTGCACCGCCTCCCAGCCGATGAAGACGGCCGAGGCGAAGATCAGCCCCGCCTGCACCAGGCCCGCCAGGGCCTCGGCCTTGCCGTGGCCGTAGCGGTGCTCGGGATCGGCGGGGGCTGCGGCCCAGCGCACGGCGAAGAAGGTCGCCAGCGAGGCGATCAGATCCAGCGTCGAATCCGCCAGCGTCGCCAGGATCGACACCGAACCCGAGGCGCCGAGCGCAAAGGCCTTCAGCACGATCAGGACGAACGCCGTCCCCACCGACAGGGTGGTGATCCGGCGGGTCGTGGCGTGGGCGTCGTCGAGAGCGGAGGGGGAGGTCATCCCCGCCCTTGTCGCGCAAAACCGCGCATCCGCCAATGGCGGCGTCTTGTCCGGGGCGCTAAGAAGGCCTGCCCGGCGCGGACGAACCGCCGCCGGTCGAGACGGAGTTTCCATGGCGGACTGGCTGACGGCGATCCTTCTGGGTCTGGTCGAGGGATTGACCGAGTTCATTCCGGTGTCGTCCACCGGCCACCTGCTGCTGCTGGGGCATTTCCTCGGCTTCGAGAGCACCGGCAAGACGTTCGAGATCGTCATCCAATTGGGCGCCCTGCTGGCCATCATCAGCGTCTATTTCAAGCGCCTGTGGACCCTGGCGACGCGCTGGCCCTTCGATCCCGAGGCGCGGCGCTTCCTGATCGGGCTGCTGGTCGCCTTCGCCCCCGCCGTGGTGATCGGCTTCCTGGCCTACGGCTTCATCAAGACGGTGCTGTTCGAGACGCCCCTGGTGGTCTGCGTCGCCTTGATCGTCGGGGGACTGCTGCTGCTGTGGCTGGACCGGCTGAAGAAGATGCCGACTTATTTGGACGCCGACCGCTATCCGTTCCGCGTCTATTTCCTGATAGGCCTGTTCCAGTGCCTGGCCATGGTTCCGGGCGTGTCGCGCTCGGGCGCCACCATTGCGGGGGGCCTGCTGCTGGGCACGGACAAGCGCTCGGCGGCGGAGTTCAGCTTCTTTCTGGCCTTGCCGACCATGGGGGCGGCGGTCTTCTACGACCTGTTTAAGAACCGCGACGTGCTGGACTTCAGCGACTTCGGCCTGATCGCGGTGGGCTTCATCGCCGCCTTCCTGACCGCTTTGGTTGTGGTGCGCTTCCTGCTGGACTTCGTGTCGAAGCGCGGCTTCGGCCCCTTCGCCTGGTGGCGGATCGCTGTGGGTCTGGCCGGCATCGTCGGCCTGGCCGTGACGGGAGCGCTGTAAATACTTGCCATCATCCCGGACGGCCGTCAGGCCGATCCGGGAACCAGGCGGCGGCTCCATGCGCGGCCTCGTTCCATTGATCTCCGCCGTCTGGGTCCCGGATCTTCGGCCCGCTTCGCGCGCCATCGTCCGGGATGACGGCAGAGGCATAGCGCAAAGAAAAACCCCCCGGGACCAGCGTCCCGAGGGGTTCCTTATGACCAGCCCGATCACGCGGCGCTGGGGTTCTCTGCGTACTGGCCGCCGACGCGGTAGCGGAACAGATAGGCCGGGGCGATGGCTTCCAGGCCCGTGGGCTCGATGCCCAGTTCGGCCAGACCGTCGGCGCCCGGCGAGACGACGTTGTCGCTCTCCAGCAGCACTACCTGATCCTTGGTCAGGGCCGGCGCCAGACCGATGGCCGCCGGGATCTGGGCCAGCGAGCCGATCATGCGGGCGATGGGGAAGG
>Ga0265296_1002587_pt1 | contig 17930 bp, 14 predicted proteins | sample MunlanPumphouse1_FD_189073 | JGI IMG/M metagenome (GOLD analysis project Ga0265296, IMG submission 189073) | Groundwater microbial communities from a municipal landfill in Southern Ontario, Canada - Pumphouse #1 | ecosystem: Environmental > Aquatic > Deep subsurface > Groundwater | place...
TTCCTTCTCTAACGGGGATTATCTGGTTTTTTTATACCAAAATGTAAAGCGAAAAGCAAGCAAAAAACGCACCTTTTACTAATTATTTCAAATACTTAAAAGGCCGGACTTTTTACGAGACCATCAATACAGTTTAGGTGGTTTTGCTGCTTCAAGTGCGGCGAACCCTTGTCCCTTCAGTATGGTCTGCAACAGGTAGAGATTCTGCTCATTGTCGTCCACGATCAGCGCTTTTGTCATTACCTATCCTCCCTCTTTGCGTATCGGCGTATCGGCGTGTCGGCGTCACGCCCCTTCGCCCTCACTCGTTTGGGGATTCGAAAAGAAGGGGGTATGGACGAATTTTTAAAACAGTGCAGTGCGTCGAGCAGTAGATAGGGTCAAATCTTTAGGGGCTGTTGCCCTCATGGAACGGTGAAACGGTGTCTCAATACATGCCGATTGCAGGCGGGATCGAACTCTCTTTGAATATCATCCAGCGTGGTGCGGCCCAAGCGACTCCAGGTAGTTATTTCATTGGGGTTGGTAGTCGTGTCAAAACCGTTCCCCATCTCAATCCCAATAAGATCGGAAATCAGATAACGGTCATGATGGTCGTCCCAAATAAAAATCTCGACCCTCAAACCGGCAGCAACAAGGTCGTTTCCCCACGCATTTCGAAAGCGAGTCTCCCATTCCACGGGATTTATGAGTTGACGGTTTCGACCAGAACCGACATACACGACGCGATGGACTTCGATGAGGGGCGTAGGATGGCGACCTTGCGCTAAAAGCAATATTGGAAGAACGTCGAAATATCTCTGCTGAGTCGGATCAAGGTGAGGATCGATAAACATAAATGAGTTGGCAGAATGCATGATCAGCCGAAGTTGGGCTTCATATTCACTATGGCATCTTGCCATACGCACCGATGTGCTTCGAGATGTCCAACATTGAGAACTACTAAGGCGCTCAAGTCGGCCTAAAATTGGGTCTGTGCCGACTTCATCCACCACTTGCTTTGTGGAGATGACACCGGTCAAAGGAGTAATTTTGTGAGAGGCCAAAGCTTCAAGACACCATTCCACATCGTTTGAAGGAACAGAAGGAAGTGCCGCTGTAACCAGGCGAAGACGATTCTGTTTAATCATTTTCTTCAGCAGCTCCGTCCCACGCTGATGCCAGGGGCGGCCATGATTTCTGAAGACAGCCAGCCATTCTCCGTCACGCAGGTTACGCAACAAAGCCTCTTCAAGGAATACATCCTTCAGATATTCCAGACGGGCGGTCCCAACTTCTTCGTGAGGGTAAAAGCGTGTATCAAAGACATCCGGAGTTACCGCATATTCACAAAGAAGGGCCATCAGAAGACCTCCCGAAGCCCTTCCTCGAAAAATCCTCCCGGCCAAGCTTTCACCAGTTCGCCATTTTCATTTAGCGGCATCTCACGGACAATACTGCGGGAACCATCGGGCTCGACATAAAGGACGCACACATCCTTTGGAGTGATCTCTGGAACTCCTTCAGGCAGTTCGCCATTGCTGGTTTCCCGCATCCGGCGCATCACCCGCAAGAGCAGGTGTTCGCTATGCGTCTCAATCAGGAACCTGTTCTTGCCTTTGCCAAGAGCGGATTGGATGAACACATCACCCAAATCGGCCTGGAGCGCTGGGTGCAGATGAATCTCCGGTTGCTCGATGGCAACGATTTGCTGCTGTGACGCATATGCGCTGACCAAAACCGGAAGGACCTGACTGACGCCAATCCCCACGTCACGGTGACTTACGACTGTTCCACTTCGCTTATCAATTAGGCTTAACTCTTGAATATCAGTTAGTGTCTCCTCATTTTTTTCTATGTCATACAGAGCACCATAGACTTCTCCGAACAAATCCATGCTCGGGTTTTCTTCTGTGCCCGCTGTGGGGTCATCCCCTTCCCCTATAAACTTATTTTCAATACCTTCTATTATGTCGTGATAGCTGGCTTTCAACTCATCAATAGTCAATAAGTGCTTAATCCTTAGCTCATAGGGCGTCTGGAGTCGGTTCGGAGCGGAGAGCCATTCATTAACCATTTCCCGAACATGGGCGTCCCTGCGAACCACATCCCATGCATACCCCCCGCCAGCGTACCAATTTGGATCGTGGTGCTGAGAAAAGGCCAAGTGACGCGGCGGGTAAGACCGTAAGGGGCCTAAATACCTAAGACGCGACAACTCACCTGTGACGACCTGCCCAACACCGCGCAGCAGTTCATCGATCTTGCGAGGGAGGAACGAACGCACTGCCGCGCTAAGATCCTCTTTCCTGCGGGCTTTGCTGATCGTGAAGAGCCTGGTTTGTCCACCAGGGCTGAAGACATTTGACTCCGCCAGCCCATCCGGCAAGAACTGTGTACTCTTTGCCACCACATCGGGGACGAGTTCGGCAATCGCCTCATCCAGACCATCAAAGTCCTCCGGATGAATCGTCTCGGTGGTTGTAGAAAGCAGGACCATCGCCTTGATAACTTCTCGAAAAACAGGATGTTCATGGTCCAAACGGTCGAGCTGGAGCTTGCCGTCTCTACGTCGACTCATCCGGAGAAGGCTCTGCCCATCGGCTAGAAGTTCATAGGTATGGATTTCAGGAATTGACTCAGGGAGGGGGCGGTCTTGATCGTCAAGGCCGATGCCCAGGTTCAGGAGCATCGTTATCTGTTTCACTGGTGCGAAGAGTTCCGCGAGCCGGTCCTTAAACGAACTTGTGTCCAGGTCCAAGGCCCATTCAACCCGACGATTGGCCTCACGTCTGTGGACATACTGGCGGAATCCACCCAAGTCTACTGACTCGCCCCCCACGTTGGTGCGGTGAACATCCAGGTCGCCAGTCTCTTGTGCATGGCGGGCGAGAACCATGCTATGCAGCACGCTTGATTTCCCGGAACTGTTCGCACCATAAATCAAAGTCAGGGGCCGGATAGGAATCCTCTGCGGTTCAGCAAATGCCTTGAAATTTCCAATTCGTATGGCAGTCAGCATGTCATCCTCCTATCCCAATTCCCTTATAGGTGATGGAGCAAGGTCCCAGAACAGTTGCCCGGCCTGGCATCGCCCTTTTGCAGGATAGCGGCTGGAACGCGGGAGTGCTATTTTCGCAATTCTCCCTGACCAATCCTGCATCTTTCCGCCCTCGTCTTTGTATTTCTCTTCGATCAGCCCATCCTGAATTTCCGACGAGGTCCGTAAAATATAAGCGAATAGGTCTGCGACCTGGACCAACAAAATGTGCTTTGAGTCCGCAAAGAAGGGTACATCCACGATTTGGTCGAGTGCTGTCTGCTTCTTGTCACGATTGTAGTATGTGTCTAACCATTCGGGTGGCTTGTGGATGAGCAGGCTAAGATGAATCTCTTCCTTGACCTCGCGGTCGAAGATCAGGACGCTGTGGCCTTTGGTCTTGGCTTCACGCTGGTGGTGCTTTTGAACCTGGAGCGTACAGTGCATTGCGGCAACACACCACGGAGATGTGCATTGCTTGAGGCGATCGTCGTTTTTCAAAACCGTCTCGTACACGGCCTTATTTATCCCACTGAAAACGCACGCATGCTTTCTCTTCTCGACCCAGTTGAGGACAGCCTCGATAATCTTCGCCCTCCTCGCTCCGTCCATGTCGCGCCAAACTCCATTTCCGCGATAGAATTCACGGGAATGGAATTCATCCACTTTTCTGCCCACAACCTTCGAAAGTCGTTCGAGGAAATCGGCCCAAACATCTTTGGTAATGTGCATCCGTTGCGCATCTACGATAATGCCAGCCATCACGAGATAGGATTCGTCGCCCATACCGCTTTCGTCGAAATAGCAGAATTTCATTGCTCGGCCCTCTCGTTCAGGGCTTTGGCCTGCTCTTGCATCTCCGCCAGGAGTTCCTTCATGTGCGCTTCGCGCCACTTGGCGGTAAGGTCCCCGGTAAAGGCGCGATGGAGAAAACTTGAGAACAAGAGCTCAAGTTTATCCCGAGACCGCTTGATGGAGATGTCTAGAGATGCAAGCTGCCGCGCCTTTATGCCAAATGCCGATTGCCTATCTGGGTCAGGAAACGGAAGCTGAATTCCATTCATTGCGGCTTGGGTCAGTTTGCCTCGCGTTGTTCCTGAGATGTACTTGCGAAGATCAAGAAGGTTGAGACAACACACAAGAAAGTCTGGATCAGTTCCATCTTTGCATCTCAGCACATGAGCGTGGTTGTTTACCCAACTCGGTCCTTCTATCTTGTATGCAGACCTATCCGATGGTCCCCAATAACCGCCGTCTTCAGCGAGCAAAACAAGAGTCTCATCGAAAATTTGTTCGTCTATGAAATCAACGAGACCATTGGCTCCATAGTACGGCACATCTCCACGCCGTCCTACACGATCCGCCTCCCTAACGGGAATCCTCCGATGATCCAAACATTCAACAACTTCTTGCAGGTTACGAGTGGGGTGGTGGGGTTGATTGGGATCGCCAAACATCTTATAAAAAAGCGCGGGGAGGATACGGGCGGCCTTGGCGTCGGCCTCGGCGCGCTTCTTGCGCAGTGCGTCCGCCTGATCGAGTATCTCAACAATGCGCCGCTGCTCTGAGAGTGTTGGGAGTGGCATCGTAATCTTGGAAAAGTTAGACTTGTTGAGAATGGGAACAACAGCATTTCGCGCCGTTGCCTGAAATTGTTGCGGGATTAGCCGGCAATAGTAGTACCCGAACATAGGTTCAACTCTTGGGCCAAAGATGAGCGAGTTGATCTGCTGGTTAGTTGCCAGCGTAGTTCCGGCAATGCCCACTCGACCTATAGAGCCAATGCAACAGACCATCACCGTTCTCTCGGGCAGAAGTCGAGCCAACTTCTGACCTTTTGGCGAGAGGGTCTCGGCTGTTTTGGTAACAGGCTCCCAAGCGTCAAGATCCGGGGGCTTTGCCCATGGCACACCTGGGCCGTAATTGTCCGGGTCCTTTTTGGGTGGGGTATTTCCGGTTACGATTTCGGCAACTTCAGCAAATTGCACTTCAGGCCACTTCATTCGACGGCCTCCACTTCCTGAAGCAGTTTCTCCAGACCACTTGCGATGTCGCATTCGATTGCCAAAGTCTCTCGGATTAGCTGCGTTGGGTCGTCATCCGGTGCCTTTTCCGCAATCTGTGGTTTGTAGCGCCCAGCAGCCAGGTTATAGTCGTTCTCCGCTATGGACTCAATTGTCGTCCACCAAGAGCGGATTTCATCGGTTCCGGTAGGCAGGAGGGTCCCGGCCTCGACACCCGGCGGATTCGAGAATTTGGAATCCTTGTAAACCTTCCACTGAGCAAGAAGGTCCGGGATGTCATTGCGTTCCGGGGTTTCCGGCCTGCCACCGCCTTGAATCTTGTCGGGATCGTACCCATCAGCGCGAATCTCATAAAACCACACCTTGCTTTGATGTTTCTTTTTTGTGTCTTTCGTTTGTTTCGTGGTTTCAATCGGTCTTTTAAACACCAGCACCCCGGTCTTGACGCCCGCGTAGGGCTTAAACACCCCGGCGGGCAGCGACACCACGGCCAGCAGGTCGAAATCCTCGACCAGCTTGCGACGGAGCTCCACGTGCGCCGAGGTTGAACCGAAAAGCAGCCCCTCGGGCACTACCACCGCACATTGACCGGCCGGGGCCAGGGCCTCCATCATGACGCCCAGGAAAAGCAGCTCGCTCTTCTTGGAATTGGTGGGGAGATCTTTACGGATAGATTCCTTGGGGAGCACGCCGGCAAATGGCGGATTAGAGAGGATCACCTTGTAATTACGTTTCAGGTCGTCCTCAGTCAGACCTCCCATGTCGGAAAGCGTGTTGGCGCGCTTGACGTTTGCCTGGCGGATGCCGTGCAGCACCAGGTTCATCATGGCGATGCGCATCATCTGGCGAGAGACATCGATGCCGTAGATGGACCGCTCCAAGATCTCCCAGTTGGGAACCTTTTCGCCTGGGCCCTTGCGGTAGGTCTGCAACGTCGGTATGTCCTTCTTGGCCTCCTTGATGGACTGGTTGCGCTTCTCCAGCCACTCCTCGCCATAGATGGGCACCTCCTGAGGCTCGGTTGAGTATCTGGCCAGGATGTACTCGACGGCGTCAATGAGGAAGCCGCCCGTACCGCAAGCCGGGTCGTAGATCGTGTCGCCAAGGTTGGGGTCCACCATCTCGACCATCATGGTGCGAATCTGCCGGGGTGTGCGGAACTGGCCGTTCAGAGCCGACTGGCCGAGGTGGGTGAGCAGGTATTCAAAGATATCGCCCTTGACATCGGTGCCCAGTTTGGCGAAGTCGATACTGTCGATCTCGTCCACCACTTGCTTGAGCACGTTGGGGTCAACGACCTCGAGCACGGCGTCGCGGAAGTACTCGGCGATTTGCGGCTCCTCCTTCACAAGCGAAGCCATATAAGGAAAAACGTGGTCGCGCACGAAGTCGCGCAACTCCGCACCACTCTTAAATCGCCACTTGGACCAACGGAAACGCTCGGCCTGTTTGGGATAGAGCAGTTTGCCGTTGCCGTTGGTCTGTTTGCCCATGAGCCGCTCTTTAAGTTCTCGACTGGATTCCTCTTCATCAAGCATCTTGAGGTAAATCAGGTAAGAAATCTGTTCGATATAGGTAACCGGATTTACAACACCGCCAGCCCAAAGGATGTCGGTGATCCGGTTAAGTTTTCTGCGCAAGTCCTGGTTCATCGCTGCTCCTTATGCAACCTTCTTCATGAAGACCGATTCGTTCAAATCCTGGATGATTTCCTTGAGGCCCCTCTCCCCGAAAAGTTCAACTCCCAGCTCTGCCGCATTCAAAATAGAGAGCGGCGGCTGGAACAAATCCTCCAGCTCAATCCGACCGCGGGCTATGCCCCGGTTCTTGAGGAGTGAGAGATACTGCGCTTGCTGGGGAGTGATCGATTTCGCTACCAGCCAAGCCTGGAAGTTCTCCGTCAACTCCTCCTCACGGGGTTTGATCTTGAGGCTGCCCAAGGCCGCCTTGATGAAATTGATCAGGTTGCCGCCCGGCTGACGGTAGGCCCGGCGAAGATTCTCTTCGTTGAAATACATCTCCGGTCGGTTGAGCCGGTTAGTCAGCGCCTTTTCCTCGTCTTCCGTGAGCAGTTCCCCGCGACGAACCTTCTGGATGATCGGTTCGTCCTTAACGGCAGACTGAACGGTAGTTTCCCAATTGGTAACGTAATAGCGCTTGTCAAACCGCTCACCCTCCGGCCCTACCTCGACGTAGGTGACGGCATGGAGCCATTCGTCTTCGAGACCAAGCTCGATAAGATCGCCAGGCGGGCGAGGAGGCTTGCGTTCGCCGCCAGGGGCATGTCCGCGTCCGGTGTCGGTAAAGATATCGGTATCGCTGTCGTTGAAGTACTCGTGATTGCCAAAGAAGTCGTAAATGACGAACTTCTGTTTCTGGATATGATCTGCGGTGCGCGTTCCGCGTCCCCGCATTTGTTGGTAGAGGATGGGGCTACGCACCCGACGGCACATCACCAAGTGGAGAACTTCCCGGCAGTCGAAACCAGTATCCAGCATGCCGACGCTGACAGCAACCTGGGGATACTCCTCGCGCTTGAACTTGCGGATGAGGTCGTCGGCATCTGCAACGTCGCTGGTAATGACCTCAGCGTACTGGCCCTTGAGTTCTGGGTGCAATTCGTTAAGGTAGTGAGCCAGCCGGGCGGCATGGTGTTTGGTTATGGCAAAGACGATGGTCTTACCCGGTCCGGTTTTTTGGCCCGAGGCAAGCTCTTTGTAGTTCTCCCAGGCGAGACGGTCGAACTCCTGCATCATCTTCCTGTTGGTATCCTCATTTGACCATTTGCGTTCAAACTCCATCGGGTCGTAGGTTTTATCGTCGATCTCAGCGCCTTCGGCGAGGATAACCGTGATACCGGTGGCGAATTTGTACGGAGTGAGATAGCCATCTTGAAAGGCCTGCTGGATGGGAAAAGAAACATCCGGTTTTCCATCCCGGCACTGATAGAACTGGAATGTGTTGCGTTCGATATAGGCCGAAGGCGTTGCGGTCAGCCCGATGTGAAGCGCGTCGAAATGCGTGAGCGCAGTCTGCCAGGCACCATAGATGGAGCGGTGACATTCGTCTGCGATGACTACGTCGAAATACCCACTGGTGAAATCTGTATATCGGCTGATCATGGTCTGGAGCAGGCAGACTGTGATCTGCTGTTCCTGTCGAACCATGCCGGGACGCAGCCAGTAACTGCTGTACTGGTTCAGAATGTCTTGAATGGCTTCAAGCGCCTGCTTGGCGAGTTGCTCCCTGTCCACCAGGAACAGGACCCGCTCGGAGCGTCCGGCCTGGATGAGCCGCTTGAGATAGATGGAAACGAGATCTGTCTTGCCCGTGCCGGTGGGTAGCTCGATCAGAAAGCGGCGCTTGCCGAGCTCCACAGCGTGGTCCAGCGCTTGCATGGTATCCCGCTGGTAGGGCCGCACCTGCCGGGTCTCTCCCTGGCGGAGGTAATACTCGGGAATCTCAATCGTTGCGAGCGGCTTGCGGGTGGTCCGCATTTCCACCAGCCGCTCGAGATCACGGCGGGAAAAGAACGAATTGACAATGCGGGCGTCGTCGTTGCCGTAGTCCCAGAAATAGATAAGCTCACCATTCGCTAGAAAAATGAACGGGGATCCGATTTTTTTGGCATACGGCAGAGCCTGCTGTTTTGCCGCATAGGGTTCAATGGCGGTGCGTTTCGCCTCTATGATGGCAAGGGGGTGGCCGCGGCGATTCATGAGCACGTAGTCGGCTTTTCCCGTCGGTACCTCATCGCCATCTTGAGTTTTACGGCTTGGCTTGAAACCATAGGGTGCAACCGGTTCGGCAACCATCCATGATGTGTCACGAATCGAAACCTCGGTGAGCACTTGCGATTTGTCGGCGGGGTCCCACCCCGCTTGTCGGAGCAACTCGTCAATGACGATTCTGGCATCTGCTTCAGTCGAATGATCTATCAAAGGCGCTCCTCCTGATACCCCTGCCTGTTATTGATATTCGGGAAAATAGTCTGCGAGGTTTTTGTTTCTAAAATAGACCTCGCAGACCAGGCGGCCACGGTCGACCTTGTGAGCCGTCCGCAGTTCGACCTGTTCCCCATAAATGAGTCTCGATAGTTTGTCCTTAGCGGCTTGGCCTCCGTAGGCGTGAAGCTCAGGGGCATCATAGCCCGCCGGGCGAACGCGGGTACCGGTCTGGCCATTTCACTTCCATTGGGGAGAAACATCGAAAGTATCTCCATCGATAATTGCGGTAACCTTAAATGTTGACATGGTTGCTCCTTTCTGGTTTCGGTTTGTTAGTTTCTCTTTCTGTCTCCGAATAAAAGCAATACCCATGCCACAACAACTGTATCAGCGCAAGCCATTGTAATAGCTCAAGTTATTTCCTTTTCCGTTCTTTTTCTAATCACCTTATATTTCAATCCAGGTTGAAACATTTTAAACTCACGTTTAAATCTTTGGCTTCGCTTGCTGCAGAAACTTATGCACCGCCTGGGGAGTGATCCCAAGCATTCTAGCCGCCTGGCTTTGGTTTCCTTTCGCTGCTTCAAGGGCCCGGAGAATCATCTGCTTCCGAGCGCTCCCAAGAAACTCATCCAATGAAAAGCCTTCATAAGGATCGGGAAGCGCATCCAGCGGGTCTGCGTAGGTGACCGGTTCCGTGATCAGGAGGTCATCAGCATCTAGGACATCATGACGACAAAGTCGAACAGATCGCTCGATGACGTTTTCCAGATCGCGAACGTTCCCCACCCAGTTGTGAGATTGCAGTCTCGATAACGCTTGTGCCGACAGCCTTTTAGGTCGTCGCAATGAACCATTCAATCTGTCGAGAATGTAAAGCGCCAACTTGGGTATGTCAGAGCGCCTTTCACGCAGCGGAGGAAGTTTTATTTCGCCTACGTTGAGCCGATAAAATAGGTCTTCCCTGAATTTCCCCTGCCTTACCAACTTCTGTAAATCCCTATTTGTTGCACCCACAATCCGCACATTAACTTTATGCGCCTTGGCTTGCCCGATCGGTTCCAGCAATCCATCTTGGAGAACCCGCAGGAGTTTGGCCTGCGCTGCTATGGGGAGCTCTCCAAGTTCATCCAGAAAGAGAGTCCCCTTGTCCGCTGTGTCAAACTTGCCGACTTGGTCATTGATTGCGCCGGTAAAGGCACCTTTCTTATGACCAAACAACAGACTTTCAACAAGGTCTTCAGGAATTGCCGCGCAGTTCACAGGGACAAAAATATCCCGTGGTCTCCCACTAAGTCGATGAATGTACCGAGCAAATAGCTCTTTGCCCGTACCGGTCTCGCCCAAGATGAGAATCGGAGCCTGTGATTGGGCCAACATCGCACCCATCTCGAGTGAATCCTGCATTATAGGGTGATCACCCACAATGCCAAGTTGTAATCTGACGGAATCAACATCGATTTGGCTTTCCTCAACAGAGATCGGTCCGTCCTGGAACCTGACGCTAGGGAACTCCCGGGAGGATAAATCCACCTCGGTCACTAGCGGGTGGTCCTTCGTTACAAAATGCGGAGGTCGTACATGGATAATACGGGCAGGAATCTCACCGGAGGCCGTAAGGAGAACCCAACAGGCATGCATATGAGGGGTTCCAGAAGCGACAGCTACGAAGAAGCGTGCTGAAGTAAAATCCTCAATGATGCGATGAAGGTGAGCTCTGAGCCCTATGAATATCTCTTGGTAATTTGTAGGATCGGCAAGGTTGATTTCGAGAACGTGAACCTCGGTGCCACGATGGATATTCGTAATAGCGTCCTTTGTTTCTCCGGTAACCCGTTGTGTACTTGGGGTGTCGAAAAGAAAAATATGATCGAATGAGCGTGTGGTTAGAAGGGAAAGGATAGGTCCTGGCTGTTCCTCCTGGTCAACCAACCCCTTGAAATAAGGATCATGAAAACCGGTGAATGTGAGCAGAACATCCATCATTTTTCCCCCTAGGATGAACTCTGAGAATCAGGCTCCACCGCTCCGCCCGACTTTACCCACCAGTCCACTTATGAAATTTTGAAACTCAATCTGGCAGATGCGCATCAGAAAACTCTCCAATTTATATCTTTCCCATACGTAAAACTCAGGTGACATTTAAAATAACTGTTTACCAAACGACGCTTACCTAAGCCGCTCTGACACGGACACGGGGTTCCACACTCGGCCAGATGGTGCGCTGTGCCACTCGCATGTCATAGTCTACCTGGAGATTCAGCCATATTTCGGGAGATACGCCGAAGTATTTACCTAGACGCAGAGCCGTGTCTGCGGTAATGGCGCGCTTTCCCTTGATAATTTCGGTAATTCGCCCCGGCGGTACGTCGATATCCCTCGCCAGTTGATTGGCGCTCAGCCCGAGGGGTTTCATAAACTCTTCGTAAAGAATCTCACCGGGCGGTATCGGATCAAGCACTTCTTTTTCTTCCATAACGTCCTTCACCTCTTAATGGTAATCCACAATTTCGACATCGTACACGTCGCCGCTTTCCCATCGAAAGCAAATTCGCCATTGATCATTGATACGTATGCTGTATTGCCCCTGCCGGTCACCTTTCAGCGCCTCAAGTTGATTGCCTGGAGGTTGCCTGAGATCCTCAAGGGTTCTGGCGCGATGCAAGTAGAGTAGTTTGCGCCGCGCCTGCCGTTCGAAGGCCTGAAAACGTGCAACACGGCGATCATCAAAGAGAGTGGCGGTGTCGCGACATCGGAACGATTTAATCATATATAAATAATAATACGTTTTACGTAATATGTAAAGTGTTTTTTAATAGATTGAACGTCTGTCTCACATCATCAATGGCAAAAATCCGGCTTGCTTGTCAACCGGTTTTTCCGAGTTTCTCAGGATTTGAAGGAGCAAAATGGTCACCGAGACCAGCTGGTGTAATCAGGGGGGATGAGCTTGCCGATTATATGGCGGTAGCCCACACAGAGCCAGAGCCTGTACCACTTCTCCATCGGCTTATGCTCTTTCCTTATTCTCCATCACCTTCTTGACTGTAGGAAACAGGTTTATATCGGTGTGAGGTAGAAAGAGAGGTTTCCATGTAGGGGGCATGTATCTTCTTGTGAAGCTCTCGCTGGATGCGATCAAGATCCGAGATGTTATCCAGTATGGTTGGCTCTGGCAGGGACAGGAAGAATTTCCCTCCATCCATCCTCCCTGACCAACCCTCGCATGGAAAACCTTTGCCAGATTCAAGATCGTATCCTTTTGGATTACAACCAGTTCATTCCTCCCAATGAATACCTTCAACCGGGCATATCCCTATGGCCTCTTCAATGAGTTTTTCAGGTCCCCCCTCCGTCTTGATGACTTCCGCTTTCTCCGTTTCCTCATTCAATCTAAAAACCTCAGGGTAAGCCTCTTCACAAGAACCACAAAAAACCAGTATAGTGTCCCCGATTTACCTGGATTTTAACACGAAACTGCATTCAACTCCGCAAATCGTATTAACGAAATCCGCAATATTACTTATCCAGCACCTCCCTCACTTTTCTCGCCAATTTTTCCACGGTAAAAGGCTTCTGAATAAACTCTATCCCTTCATCCAGCACACCATGATGGAGTATTGCATTATCGGTGTATCCTGACATATAGAGAGCCTTTGTCTCCGGATGTATCTCTTTGAGGAAGTCCACCAGCTTGTGACCGCCCATCCCGGGCATCACTACATCGGTCAGAAGCAGATGGATAGAATCTTTGAACTCTCCACAGAGGAGTAATGCCTCTTTCCCACCAGAGGCATCCAATACTCTGTATCCCTGCCTTTCCAATACCATGACCGCCAGTTCCCGTACTGTCTCCTCATCCTCAACGACGAGTATGGTTTCACCCCCCCCGGCAATCTCCTGGAAAACATCCTTTTTCAGCTCTTCCAGAGGCTCGTCAACCTGAGGCAAGTAGATATTGAAGGTCGTCCCCTTTCCATGTTCACTGTAAACACAGATGTTGCCTCCGCTCTGCCTCACAATCCCATAGACCGTGGATAGACCCAATCCCGTTCCCTTACCCTTTTCTTTGGTCGTGAAGAAGGGCTCAAAGATTCGTTCTCTTACCTCCGGAGTCATTCCAACTCCGGTATCGCTCAGCGAAATCATCACGTATCGGCCCGGGTTAACTGCAATGTGAGCACGGGCATACTCCTCATCCAGCTCTACATTGGCTGTTTCTATGATCAGCTTCCCTCCATCGGGCATCGCATCTCTGGCATTGACTGCAATATTCATGATCACCTGCTCAATCTGACCCTGGTCGGTTTTAACCTTGCCTATCGGCTCAGACAGGAAGGTCTCCAGTTCGATGTCTTCTCCGATGACCCGGCGAAGCATCCTATCTACTCTCTGCAAGATCTGGTTCAAATCGAGAACCATCATCTCCATGATCTGTCTTCGACTAAACGCAAGAAGCTGATGCGTCAGCGCCGTTGCCCTTTCAGAAGCCCTTTCGATCCTCTCGATATTTTCCCTCAATGGATCTCCTTCTCGAAGGCGAAGGATCGAGAGCTGAGCATGACCCTGAATGATAGTCAGAAGGTTGTTAAAGTCATGGGCAATGCCCCCTGCCAGCCTGCCAATTGCCTCCATCTTCTGGGATTGCAAGAACTGCTCCTGAAGAGAAGCTATCTCCTGTTCAGCCCGTTTGCGCTCGGAAATGTCGGTCACCGCGGCTCGGCACTCTTGCCCGTTGTCGGAAACCACAGCCTCGATGCTAACAAAGAGCGGAGAAGTTCCCTCTATTAGGAGTACCACCTCGCAGAACTCCCGGACTTTTCCCGTAAAGGTCTTTTCGAGGAAGGCATTGAAGGCAGGACGGTCCGTCTCGGAAACAAGAAACCCGAAGCGACGGTTCATGAGCCGGGCTCTCTCGATTCCGAGGAGGCTTGCCCCGGTGAGATTGACGGCGAGGATGGTCCCGTCGCCGGCGAGGGTGAAGTAGCCTGTCGGCGCAAAGTCGTAGAGGTCGGTGTATTTTTCCAGCCCCGCCTCGATCTCCGCTTGGGCATGACGCAACTCTTCGTTTTGCATCTCAAGCTCAATCTGATGCACCTCCAACTCGTGATAGAGCCGCCGCAAGTCTGCCTCGGCCACGCTCTGACCTGTTTCCACTTGTTTCTCTTTCAGTTGCTTCTCCGCCCGGCGGCGAAGCTCGGCAGCATCCAGTGACTTACCAGGTCTCTTTTTCATAGCCTGGTCTCCTTCGTTTCTTCAGACCCCGGAATAGTTTCAGCGCCCTTCTTATTTTTTCCACGTTGCATATCAGACTGCAATCTCGCTTTTCTCAGGGCTGCTATTGGTTTTCTTCTTATTCATTACAGTCCTTCCTTGCTGGCGTATATAAAAACTGCAAACTCAACTGTCACAATGAGGGTTTAGTTTTTCCTGAAAATTGGTTTTAAAATTGAAAGGTGAACCAAGATTAAAAAGGTATGAATGCTCTCTAAACAAAAGAAAAGTGAGTGAGTGAGTGAGTGAGTGAGTGAGGCAAATCTTGGGCCAGATTTATTATTTGCTCCTTTATTTCTTAGCTAAACAAGAAACGTTTAGCCCACTTATAACTTCCTGATATTTAAGTTTAAATTACCAGACAATATCTACTCTGTCAAGAAAAGAGTTACGTGGTTCATTCATCCCAATGGATACATTCAACCGGGCATATCCCTATAGCCTCTTCAATGAGTTTTTCAGGCCCCCCCCTCCGGCTTGATGACCTCCGCTTTCTCCGTTTCCTCATTCAGTCTAAAAACCTCCGGGCAAACCTCTTCACAAGAACCACACCCGATACATCCTATCCCATCAATATAAACTCTTTTGCTCAATATGGCCTCCTTTTGGGTTTTTGAACAAATATTGTAACTATTCAGGCACAAAGAGGCAAAGGCACATAGGCACAAAGAACAGGCTAACAGCCTGTAGCCTATAGGCTAATAGGCTAGAAAAATTTGTGCCTTTGGTGCTCTGTGCCTTTGTGCCTACCTGAGTAGTTACCAAATAATTTATGCTTTATGCCACCAATTTCTCCCTTTTGAGTATCTCCCCTCTGGTGCTGATCACCACCTGATCCATAGGAATGTCTTTACCTGCCAGTTCCATTCCCCTTTTGATGATTAAAGGCAGCCCCTGGCAGCAGGGAACCTCCATTACCGCCACCGTAATGCTTTTTATTCCTGCTATCTTGAATATGTCTGCAAACCTCTGGATATACTCCTGTACATCATCGAACTTTGGGCACCCCACCATGACAACCTTGCCCTGAATAAAATCCTGGTGAAAGTTGGGATAGGCAAATGGTGTACAATCGGCCGCTACCAGGATATTCGCTCCCTTTAAAAATGGAGCCGTTGGTGGTACCAGTTTAATCTGAACCGGCCAATGAGATAAGGCAGATACTCTATTACTCTGAGAAACCGGTTCATTTGCATCCCGGCATGATTTTTCAGGGGCAAAGCTCTGAATTAGCGCTGATGGACATCCGCAAGCCATTTTTTCCTCTCCGGAATTTTGTGCTGCTTTTTTCGATTTTAGGTGTACTTCCACAGCCTCTTCGTCAAAGTCTTCTGCATCACGTTCCACAACCCTGAGGGCATCGTTGGGGCACTCCCCCAGACAGGCGCCCAGCCCATCGCAGTATTTCTCAGCAGATAGTCTGGCCTTTCCGTCCACGATCTGTATTGCCCCCTCTGCACAGGAAGGCACACATAGTCCACAGCCATCACACTTTTCTTCATCTATTTCTATGATTTTGCGTCTTACTTTCTTCATAGGCTTCTCCTTTTATGTTAATACTCTTTTTAACCCTCCAAAAGGACTCTTTTCCCCACTTTTTCACCGTTTTTTGTGAGAAAGGCACTCTTTATGAGTTTGTCCAATCTCTCTTCCTTTACAGGAGACTCTTTCTTCTTTTCCTCCAGGTTCACAATCAGGTCAGCGTCGTAAACAATCTTAAAGTTGACCGTTTCTTGAGGTCTTGGATGGTGGTGGTGGCCGACTATATCACATACCTCATCAATGAGATCCTGGCTCGCCCCCAGACTTGAAAGAATATCGCGGGCTATGGGCGGTCCCTCCTCTTCCTGATGCCGAGCGGCCGTGCTCTGGTATTTACGCTCAGCTTCCTTGATCCCGATGTCATGGAGATAAGCGGCAGACAAAATTACCGCAAGGTCACCTCCTTCTTCCCGAAATATCTCTTCTGCATATCTGGCTACCCTGGTAGCGTGACCAATCCGCTTGAAGTCATCCTTGAAATAGCGTTTCATCTCCACGGCAACGCGGTCTTTTAACAGATCCTTTCTTTGGGCTATAAGCTCTGGAGGCAAATCCCCCAGACACTGCTCGGCAAACTTGCAGTGTGCAGCACAGCCAAAATCCATCTTCGGATTTACGAGCTTTGATCCGCATTTCCCACAACGGCGGGTGGCTTCATCCTTAAAGAACTCCACCGTATTGCCGCACTTAGGACATTCAATCTCAAAGATAGTCCCTGGCTTCCAAAAACGGGTGTCTTGCCCCGGGCATTTCATAGTATTCCTCCATGGTTTGAAACTTCGTAACTATTCAGATAGGCACAGAGGCACAGAGCGCCAAAGGCACAAAGTAGGAAAAAACAACGAAACGACCCTGTTTTGCCAAAGCACTTCGTGGTGGCGAGTCGCCAAGGCGAGTCGGAGGATTAAGCCTTTCTGCTTTATGCCTATGTGCCTTTGCCACTTTGTGCCTGAGTAGTTACTTGAACTGTTGCCTTTATCCCAGTATCGCCTTCAAATCCTCATCAGGCGTAGTTATAGGTTTAATATCGAAGTTCTTTACCAGCACATCCAGCACGTTGGGAGAAATAAAGGCTGGAAGACTGGGCCCCAGACGAATTCCTTTGATCCCCAGGTGTAAAAGCGTCAATAAAATGGATACAGCCTTCTGTTCATACCAGGAGAGTATCATGGACAGAGGCAGCTCATTTACACCCACGTTGAATGCGTTGGCCAAAGCCACGGCAATCTGTACGGCAGAGTAGGCATCATTGCACTGACCAATATCCAGGAGTCTGGGGATACCTCCAATGTTGCCCAGATCTTTATCGAAAAAGCGGAACTTACCGCAGGCAAGGGTCAGGATTATAGAATCCTTTGGCGCTTTTTCTACAAACTCGGTATAGTAGTTTCGGCCAGGTTTTGCCCCGTCACATCCGGCTACCAGGAAGAAATGGCTGATGGCCTTAGCTTTAACTGCCTCAATTACTTTATCTGCCACACCCAATACTGCGTTCCTCCCAAAGCCGACCATGACCGAACGCCCGTTGGTATCCTCTGAAAAACCAGGCATGCTCATAGCCTTTTCAATCACAGGCGAAAAATTGTAATCCGAGATGTGGATTACCCCAGGCCATCCTGCTTGACCGCTGGTAAAAATATTGTCTATGTATGGTTCCCTGGGTTTCTGGATACAATTGGTAGTCATTAAAATAGCCCCTGGAAAGCCGGCAAATTCCCTGGCCTGATTCTGCCATGCAGTGCCGTAGTGGCCGTAGAAGTGGCTATATTTCTTGAGATTTGGATACCCATGGGCAGGAAGCATCTCGCCATGGGTATACACGTATATGCCCTTACCTTCTGTCTGTTTGAGGATTGCTTCCATATCCTTTAAATCGTGCCCTGAGACCAGGATGGCCTTCCCCTTTTTGGCTCCCAAGGGAACCTGAGCAGGAACAGGGTGACCATAAGTGCCTGTATTAGCCGCATCAAGAAGTTCCATAGCCCGAAGGTTGATCTCTCCGCATTTCAATACCAGACCCACCCAATCATCGAGACTCAGGTCTTTCTTCAGTGTAACAGCGAGACCCTCATGGATGAAGGCATACACTTTATCGTCTTCCTGCCCAAGTATCTGTGCATGGTC